>Ga0179596_10000092_pt1 | contig 81449 bp, 47 predicted proteins | sample CZODoug1_1_08_16_FD_155494 | JGI IMG/M metagenome (GOLD analysis project Ga0179596, IMG submission 155494) | Vadose zone soil fungal communities from Angelo Coast Range Reserve, California, USA - CZODoug1_1_08_16fungal (Illumina Assembly) | ecosystem: Environmental > Terrestrial > Soil > Vadose... | reverse complement strand
TGTAACATGCTGCGCCTGGGCGAGATCTATCTCAGCCTGGCCGAAGCCCAATCCAAGAGCGGCGACCAGGGCGGAGCCGATGCCTCCCTCGCAGTAGTAAGGAACCGCGCCTGGGGTGGAACGGCGCCGGCATCCCCCTTCGGCCCTGACTTTATGCAGATCATGCTGAACGAATACCGCCACGAGCTGAGCGGTGAAATGTCCCTATGGTACAACCTGCGGAGGACCGGCCTGCATATTGCTTATATCAAGAGCACTTTCAACCTGGACATTCCTGTGGGTCATGACCTGTTGCCGATCCCGCAGGCCGCCATCGCCGTCAACCCCTTTTTAAAACAAAACCCGAATTATTGATTTTCCCAGATGAAAGGATCTATCTTCTTCCTGGCCTGCTTGCCGGCATCCCTGCTGTTCTCCTGCCATCATCAGCAACCCCTGTTCGAGAGGATCTCTTCGTCTCATTCCGGGATCACCTTTACGAATACCATCATCGAGAACGATAGCATCAACCCGATGGATGTGGTGAATATATACAACGGCGGCGGTGTCGGCATCGGTGACTTCAACAACGATGGCTTACCCGATATTTATTTTTCCGGCAATATGGTCCCCGGCAAATTATACCTGAACCGGGGCGACTTCCAATTCGAAGACATAACCGACAAGGCCGGCGTCGATGGCCAGGGCAGATGGGGTAGAGGCGTATCCGTGATCGATATCAACAATGACGGGCTCATGGATATCTACATCTGCAATACCATCTCCAAAGACTCCCTCCAAAGAAGGAACCTGTTATACGTCAACCAGGGACCGGATAAAGACGGTATTCCGCATTTTAAAGACATGGCGGCTGAATACGGACTGGACATTCATCTTCAGTCTACCATGGCCAGTTTCTTCGATTACGACAACGACGGCGACCTGGACATGTACCTCACCGTCAATGAAGCAGCCAATGGCAGCAACACCACGACCTTCCTTCAGCGCAATAACCGGGTCATGGGCCCCAGCTTTGGCAGACTCTATCGTAACGATAGGGATAGCAATCTGAAACACCCCGTATTTCATGATGTGTCGGCAATGGCCGGGATAAAATTCGAAGGCTATGGACATGCCGCTACCATTTGCGATATCAACAATGACGGATGGAAAGATATCTATGTTTCAGACGATTTTTTATCCAGCAATATTTTATATATCAACAATCACGATGGTACATTCACCAATCGCCTGAAAGATTATTTCAAGCACACTTCCTACAATTCGATGGGACAGGATGTCGTGGATATCAATAACGATGGCTTACCCGATGTGATAGAACTGGATATGAACCCGGAAGATAACTATCGTAAAAAAATGATGCTGGCCAACAACAGCTATCTCACCTATCAGAACTTCGATCTTTATGGTTACCAGTTCCAGTATGTGCGGAACACCTTACAGCTCAATCAGGGACCCCGCATCGGAGAAAATGATTCCATCGGCATACCCGCTTTCAGCGAGACAGGCTTTCTGAGCGGCATCGCACAGACAGACTGGAGCTGGGCTCCGTTGGTAGCCGACTTCGATAACGACGGATACCGGGACCTGGTGGTGACGAATGGTTTCCCCCGGGATGTGTCGGACCACGATTTCATGGCCTATCGCGACCAGTCCAAAGGCATGGTCGACAAAAAAACAATGCTGGAGCAGATACCCCAGGTGAAATTGCATAACTACGCCTTTCGAAATAGAGGAGACGGCAGCTTCAGCGACGAAACCAAGGACTGGGGCCTGTCGCTGCCGACTTTTTCCAATGGCGTCGCCTATGCCGACTTCGACAATGATGGAGCGATGGATATGGTCATCAACAACATCAATGACGAGGCCTTGTTGTACAGGAATACATTACGTGGGTCCCGGACAAAAGACAGGGCGGCAACTCAATTTCTGCAAATAAAATTCCGGGGCGATAAAGACAATATCGATGGGATCGGGGCGACGGTCAGAATCTTTTATGATCATGGCAGGCAACAGCTCTATGACAATAACCCCTATCGGGGGTATTTGTCCACCATGCAGGGCATTGCTCATTTCGGACTGGGGAGGACAACCATCGTCGATTCGGTTCGTATAGAATGGTACAATGGCAAACGCCAATCGCTGCAAAAAGTACATACAGGTCAGGTGATCACCGTCAGCCTGGCGGATGCGAAAGATTCGGCTGCCGCGCCGCAGCCGGCTTTGGCGGCCGGCGCCTTATTCAAAGAGGTCACCCATGCGGACGGGATTTCCTACAGACACCATGATTATGATTTTATAGATTTCGATATCCAGCATTTGCTGCCGCACAAGCTCTCCGAATACGGCCCCGCCCTTGCCGCCGGTGACATTGACGGCAATGGATACGATGATCTGATCATCGGCGGGAATGGCGTCTACCGGGAACATTTGTTATTGCAGCAGCCGGACGGCCGGTTCCTGGAAAAAGAGTTTTTGCCGGCGATGGACAACAAGCCCAAAACGACAAAAGATGAGGGTATCCTGCTTTTCGATGCCAACGGCGATGGTAAAATGGATGTATATATCGCCAGTGGAGGATATGAAAGCAGGCCGGGCAGCGATGCTTACCAGGACCGGTTGTATATCAATGATGGCCATGGTAATTTTAAAAGAGATTCCCTGGCCCTGCCCGTCAACTATACCAGCAAGTTCTGCGTCAGGGCCATGGATTTTAACAACGACGGGAAACAGGACCTGTTCGTATCGGGCCGGATGGAACCATGGAAATATCCCACACCGGTCAGCAGCTTTTTCTTCCGCAATGACACCCGAAATGGTCAGGTGAAGTTTACCGATGTAACGGATGAAGTGGCGCCGGGCCTGAAAAATATCGGGATGATATCCGATGCGCTGTTCACTGATTTCGATGGGGACGGACAAACGGACCTGATCGTCGTCGGAGAATGGATGCCGGTGACATTTTTTAAGAATATAAAGGGGAGATTTGTCGATGTTACCCCCACTTCCGGTATAGGCGGACAGCCGGGCTGGTGGAATGCCATAGTAGCGGGAGATTTCAGGCACACCGGCCGTACCGATTATATCGTGGGCAATACCGGCCTGAACACCTTGTACCAGGCGAGTGAGCAGTACCCGGTGTATATAACGGCCAAAGACTTTGATAATAACGGCGCCTATATCGGGATAACCTCTTTATTCCTGCCGGACCGGCACGGCGAGGAAAAAGAATTCCCCGCCTCAGGCAGGGATGATATCGCCAGGCAGCTGCCCTCCATCAAAAAGAGGTTTGCCACGTATAAACCCTTTGCCCTCGCTACGATGGACGAGGTGTTGACACCCGGGCAATGGCAAGGCGCCCTGCGGTTGAAAGCCACGATGCTGCAATCCTGTTATTTGCGCAATGACGGCGCGGGGAAATTCAGCCTGATCCCATTGCCCAAAGAAGCGCAGGTCTCGGTGGTTAACGGTATGGTAGCAGATGACTTTGATGGTGACGGCAACCTCGACGTACTGATCAATGGCAACGATTACGGCACAGAAGTCGGTATCGGCCGGTATGATGCATTCAACGGGTTATTATTGAGAGGGGATGGGGCAGGAGGCTTCGCCCCCCTGTCCATGCTGCAAAGCGGGATCTATATCCCCGGTAATGGCAAGGCCCTGGTGAAATTACGCGGCAGCTCGGGCGCCTATCTGATCGCGGCCAGCCAGAACAAGGATGACCTGAAATTATACGAGGGCAGGGCAAAGGCATCCGGCATCCCCGTAGGCCCGGATGATGTCAGCGCCCTGATCAGATTAAAGGACGGCAGGATTCAAAAAGAAGAGTTTTATTATGGCAATTCCTTTCTTTCGCAATCCGCCCGGTTTATCAGAGTTGATTCGAATGTTGCCGGTATTACGATCAAAGACAGCCGGGGCAATAGCCGAATGGTGACCCTTCCGGTTTCCCCCGTAAACAGTCATCCTAAATAACTCCTCGTAATAATTTAGACATTTCCTAACTTTGTGTTTAATTATTTAACTATTAAACCTTAAGCTATATGGATAATGTCAAATCGTTTTATGATTTTGATTATATAATCGAGATGAGTGAAAAAAGAGTGGAGCAATATACTTCTGCGTATCAGCTAATTTTGGGAAGATTAACCAATATTATACTGATTTATTCGGCACTTGGAATTTACCTGGTACCCATTATTCAGGACATATCGCAAATTCCATCAGTTTTTTTTAGAATTGGAGTTGGTCTTTTTATTGTAATGATTATTGTTTCCGTTGTGTTTACAATACGATTGCTCATGCCGGTGGATATTGCTTATTTTCAGATGTCTAGTGTATATTATCAGGATTTACGATTAGAATATGAAGAAAAAATAGTAAAACCTGGAATGACAGAAGAACAAAGAGAAATGGCAATGGGGAAAGTAAATAATTTGTTAAAGGCATCCTATATCGATGAACTTATAAGAGCGCAAAGTAACAACAGATCTATTCTAAGACGGAAAGGCTCATTTTATTATAATGCCTTGCTTTTTGGGCTGGTAGCAATTGTTCCATATGTACTATGCGTTGGTTTTCATATTACTAGGAAGATTGATTCAATTCAAAAGGTTGAAATAATTAATCCCCAAAAAATCGTAACTTGCAATAACTAATTAATTGGGAGATATGGAAAACATGAAATCGAGTGATAAAAACAATTCAGGTAGTACAAGTTCCGGCACTGCCGTGGCAACTCAATTACCAGGAATTGATAATAGCCAGGTAATTGCTTCCCAGCCCTATCTTATAAAAGAGAATTCCTCCAAAGTTCAACATAAAGAGATTAAGTTAGATAAAGCTTGAGCTTACTAAATATAATTATTTAGATTTAAAAAGCCACTTTGAAAAAGTGGCTTTTTAAATAATCCTCACAACTTTACAAAAATCTTCTTCCGGTAAAGCCACCAGGCAGGAATAAAGTTGATAACGGTAAAGAGCAGTGCATACAACAGGCTGGCCAGCTCGGCGCTGCTGCCGATACCCGTCAATGCCCGTATAAAATGCTCGTTTAGCGTCGCCCCTCCCATCTTCATCTCATAAAAGAACAAGGCCCATACATCCGCCAGGAAATAGATCGTTATCGCATTCGCGCCTAAGATAATACCCGGCCGGGTACCCCTGGTCAGCCCTTTGATATCCACCAGGAAATACAACGCGCCGAAAAGCAGGGCGGCAAAGCCTGAAGTCACCAACACAAAAGAAGAAGTCCACAGATTTTCGTTGACGGGAAAAGTCAGCCCCCAGAAATAACCCCCGATGGCCGCGAACACACCGGCAGTCATCAGCATATTGGCCTTCTCCGGGGAAGGCCGGTCGCTTAGCAGCAGCGCCCCGGCCAGCATGCCGGTGATACCGGATACGACGGACGTCACGGTGGTAAGGATACTTTCCGGATCCCAGTTGCCCCTCCACATCCTCCCGGGAAGATATTGGCTGTCCAGCCAGGCCACAATATTGACACCAGGCTCCAGCATCACTTTCCCGACTCCCGGAGTAGGGATGAGCACCAGCGTCAGCCAGTAGCCGACCAATAAGAGAGCCGCGATCCACGCTTGCTGCCGCCAGTTGGTGTTTAGATAGATTGCCGAACAGATAAGGAAAACAAAAGCTATACGCTGTAATGTACCCGTCCAGCGGATCGTATGAAAGTTGAATTGGGGCATTAGATTCAGGAACATCCCCACCGCATAGATCTTTAGACTCCGCCACACGATTTTTTTATACAGGGCCGCCGTCGGCGTCCCTGCCTGCAATCGTTTGGAATAGGCGAACGCGATGGACACGCCGACGATGAACAGGAAAAAAGGAGCAACCTGGTCGGTAAAGGACAGCCCATTCCAGATAGTATGACGCAAGGTGAAAAATACGGAGTCTTCACTGCCCGGATAATTTACTACGATCATGACCGCGATGGTAAATCCTCGCAGGGCGTCCAGGGAGATCAGGCGTTGGGGTTGGGTATTCATATAAATATTCGTTTATAAGGATGCTTGTTTTCCCGCAGGATCGACATCTCCGGCTAAGCAGGACGCTCCGATAATAGCGATATCTTTTGTCCGCGAGCATTCGATCCGCAGCGTCTGGAGCGAATGAGGAAAGACACAGGCTGCCAAAGACTCCCGCATGCCTTTCTCAAAAAAAGAATAGGATTGGATGACCGATCCGCCGAGTACGATCATCTCCGGATCATAGGCATAGAGGATCATCAGCAGCGCCTGGCCCAAATGATGCCCATACACATGGAAAAACGCTTTGGCGACTTCGTCCCCATCCTGGGCCCGTTGCAGCAGGGACTCACCCGACTGCCCGCACTCTTTTGGGAAGTACGATCCGCTCGCATAGGTTTCGATCGTCGCATCCTTATAGCCGATATTGCCGATCTCACCGGCGCCACAATGCGTGCCGCTGAAAAGATTGCCGTCGAGAATGACACCGGTGCCCAGACCCGTGCCGATGGTCACACCGGCCAGATTGCTGCATCCGGCTCCGGCTCCATACCGTTGCTCTCCCAGGGCAAAGCAATTGGCATCGTTATTTACCCATACCGGGATACCATATTTTCCTTCCAGGAAATCTTTCAGGTACACCTCCTTCCAGGAAGGAATATTCACCGTGTCATAAACGATGCCTCTTTTAACGTCCACGATCGAAGGGACCCCGATGCCGACACCGCTGACTCCTGCCATTCCCAGCTCTTCCATCAACGAACAGATCCTGTCGAGCACGGCTCCTTCTGTGCTAAGCCCCGCGATCCGCGCACTCGCTTTTTTTAATAGCTGCCCGTTTTGGACCAGCCCCGCCCTCACCTGGGTTCCTCCCAGATCGATCCCCATCAGAATTCCTGTATTTTGCATGCCGGATAGTTTTTATTGCGGTGACGAAAGAATGGTTTTATTATTGATCAGGGGCTTCGCCCGGATCCCTATGCTGAAAATATAAGCCAGGCAGATAAAAATAAAGCTCATACCCACCCGTAACCCCGTATGATCGCCCAGCCAGCCGATCAGCAGAGGAACGGCCGCTCCGCCGGCGATACCCGTGCAGAGGATCCCGGAAAAAGATCCATGATGCGAAGGCAGCGAATTCAGGGCCAGGGAGAAAATAACCGAGAAGAGGATGGAGATGCTAAACCCGATAGCCGGAAAAGCCAGCTCCGCATAGCGGGTCGGCCCCCATAACGCTACGCTCAATAGCACGATCGTAAGCGCCGTAAATACAAGCAGCAGCTTCCGGCTGTCGAATAATTTCAGCAGCAGCAGGTTCAGCGCACAGCCCAGCGTCATCAGCCCCCAATACCACGAGACGGCATTCGCCCCATCCGTAAGCGGATCCTTGCCGTGATAGCGATGCAGGAATTCTGACATCCAGTCCGAGACACCCTGCTCGACACCTACATAACAGAAGATGCCGAGGAAATACAGCAGCACCGTTCGGTTTTTCAGGAGTCCGGCATACACCGTCCTCGTACCGCTCCTCTCTTCCTCTTTTAGGATGACCGTGGGGAACCGGGAAAAAAACACGATCAGGATCATGATCCCAATCACTAAAAGGAAGATCCAGTACAGAGCCGTCCAGGTATATTGCGGATTGGTGACCTTACGAAGCAGGGACAGGAACCAGCCCCCGGGTAGACCGTCTTTCCCTCCATTGGAAACCCCGGCGCCCATTTGCCAGTTGGCCCCGATATAGGTATAGATCCGGGGACTGATGAAAGACGCCAGCCCGAAAAGCAACTGCGCCAGCACGGAATTGAAGGCAAAGTGTTCCTCTCCGCCAGCGCTGCGCAGCAACGGATTAATCACCACCTGTAACATCGCCATCCCGATGCCCATAAGAAATAAGGAGAGCAGACTCACTGCATAACCCGCAAAAAGGCTCAGTAGCGCGGCCCCCGCCAGAGCGACCCCGAAAGATGCCAGCATCGCTCTTTTCTCCCCATACGCCTCGATGAAAATGCCCGCGGGGATCGACATGACCCCATAAGCGATAAAAAAGGAGAAGGGGAGGAAGGCTACCATCGAATAGCTTAGCTGAAAGCTGTGCTGAATATCCGGGATCAGAGCGCCCAGGATATTCGTTATGAACGAGATCACAAAAAAGGTAACGAATACCAGTCCCACCATGTAATAGTTGCGCTTCATGTTTATATTTTTTTATTTTCGATCGTCACCACTCTTCCGCCCCTGCCGGCCGGATCGAATACTTTTATCTTAATCCTTCCCCGGGCCTCTACCGGTCCCGTATAGCGCAGACTCCCGGCATTCGGCTCCGATCCATCCGTAGTATACCGGATCTCAAAACCCGGCAACGCACAATTCATCCTAAGCTGCCCGTCCATAGACAGGACGCCGGCCGGCGGAACCCGGTAACCATACCCTCCATTCCAATAGCTTAACCGGGGCAGCTCTCTTTTCCCCAGCACATTCAGGAACAGATTCCATGCCTCTCCATATAAAGATAAAGCCCGCAGGCTATCCGGCGTAGTAGCCCACTGCGGATCGGCAGCCCAGGCCCGCTCTGCCGTACCCAGTAGCCTGGGCAGCAGCATGTATTCCATCCTGTCGTCGGTAAACAGCGTTTCACCCCACAACAACCCCTCTATGCCAAGGATATGGCCCCGCCCTTCCGCGGTAAGCTTTTCCTTCTGAGAGAAATAACCCGGCTTTACCGGCTCGCCCATATAGTCGATCGTAGAGTTCTTATAGTAGTCATAAGGAATAAAGGAATACGGCTTGTCCATATCCAGGAAGCCGCCCCAGTGATAGCCTCTTTCATCAAAAGACCGGTTACAGGCCAGGTCGTAATAATTATTGCTGACACAGGACAGGATCACCGGATACCCGGCATTGGCCAGCCGGTAAGACAGATCCTCATTACCGGCCCCGATCATATTGTCCCACACATGGATGTGGAAGCTTTTGTTACCCAGCGATGCCACTTCCTCCCATCCGGATAAAATCAGCCCCTTGCTTTTAAGCAGACTGTCCAGCCGGATATAAAAATAAGCCCAGCAGCTCGCACGCAGCCGGGCCGCGGACGCCGAATCCATTCGTTTCAAACCATCGGCCGCATCCGCTTTCCGGCCCCCATCCGTATCCCCTGATAGCAGCTTCCGGCAGGCCGGAGATCCTTCCCATGCACCGGCAGGCACTTCATCCCCGCCCAGGTGAATCGTGGTCAGCCGCGCGCCGGCAGCCTTATACATGGCCGCGATCTCTCCGGTCACCTTGTCCATAAACCGGTACACGGAAGGCAGCGCCACACAAATGACATTGTCTTTCCAAAGCTGTGCCCCTTCATATACCGATCGGTCCAGCGTATCGCGCAGCAGGTACCGTACCGCCTCCGCATAACGCCCCTGCCGCTTGTATGTTGAATAACGGAAATCCATAGCCTTGATCGCCGCCCTGGCATGACCGGGACTCTCCAGCTCCGGGATCACCTGAATATGCTTAACCCGCGCATAACGCAGGATCTTTATAAAGTCGGCCCTTGTATAATAGCCGCTGCCCGGGTAAACCCCCGGCTCCGGCCCCGACCCGAAAGAAGCTGGAAGGCAGGATTCGTCAGCGATCGCCGGCCCTTGCCGCTCTCCGGTCGCATACCGCTGCCGGTCGGCCGTTTCAGGTGTATGCCCTCGCTTCCCGCCGACAGTCGTCAGCTCGGGCAAAGAAGGTATCTCAAGCCGCCACCCCTCATCATCACTGAAATGCAGGTGCAGCACATTCATCTTATAGAGCGCCATCAGGTCCAGTATCCGGCAGAGTTCGCGGGGAGACCGGAAGTTACGGGCTACATCCAGCATAAATCCCCGGTAAGCAAATCGGGGCCTGTCCCTCACCTCCATCCCGGGAAGAACTATCCCCCGCCGGCTTGCCCGGCCGGGCACATGACCAGCACGCATGGCCTTATCGGAAGGCACGCCCCTCCACTCCACAGGATCGGTGGCCGTCAGCAAAGATTGGATACCATAAAAAACGCCCTCCGCATCCGATGCGCGGATCACAAGGCTGTCCTTGCCGACCGATAGCTCATACGCCGCGGGCTCCATGGAAACCTTTCGTAACAGGATCGACTTTTGTTTTATAGCAGCAGCATGCCCGCCAGGAACGGCGCCAGCGCCCTTGCTCACTATCAGCCGCCGCCCAAGGATAGGAGAGAGGGCCCCTGCCAGATAGCCGGCCTCCTCTTTAAATGCCGGGTCGGTCAGGATAGACGTATAGGTTGTCAGCAGACAGCTGTCTGTGTTCTGTTTGTAATCGACCGGCGTAGGAAAGATTCGGGGTAACCCTGCCGCGGGAATTTCGGTAATCCCTGCATTATGAGCAAACTCCATAGCCGGCGTCATCAACCCCAGCTGATCATCATGGATCCTGCCAATGGTATAGTCGGATATGACAGCGCCCTTCTCAGGATGCCGGTCCCATACAAGATAAAAACCCACCGGCGCATCGGAGATATTGATGCTGAGGTCCGCGACAATATAGCGTACCTGCAGACTGTCTCCCGGCTGCAGCGGGGACACCTTGGCCCCGTCTCCTTCCACGGGCTCCAGGCAGAACAGATCCCCATTGATATGCCGGACCCGCAGGCTCCCTTCCATCGAAGAAGAATCCACCGTCCGGTTGCTGGAAAAATAGATCTTCCATCCGGATGCAGGAAAAGGCTTGGTGCTTTTGTTGGTCACGGTCAGCATACTGACGGACTTTTGTATCGGACCGTACAGATTCTTTACATAATACCATCGTATGGCGAGGGGTGGGAGAGGAGGGCCTTTCACCACCCCCTGCGCCACAGACGACAGGACTACTAAACAAGAAAGAGCTATAAAAGAAAAGTGCAGCTTCATATGATTTCTTTAATTGGCAGACTTCACTCCGGCACCACGCTGGAGAAATGAAACCCATCCCGGCCATTATCCACCCGATAAGACGGGAACGGATTGAGACGATTGGCAAAACGCAGCCCGGCTTCCGCCGACCCTTTCCGCAGATAGAAGCGCATACGCATCGACCCGTTTCCTTCCTTCAGCTCCTCACGGAAAACGAGCTTCCGCTCACTTACTTTCCAGGTAGCTGCCAGATGCTCCACCGTACAGTCCTTGATAAGACTATAGCCATTATTCAGATAGATAAAACCATTCGTTAAAGCAAAGGCCGGATCATGCTTCCAGGTAGCAGACAGATGAACCCGCACCCCTTCGCCGCAGGAAGCTGAGTATTCCAGCCCATCGGCCCCTGTCTCGAAGGAGATCTCTACGGCGCCATTCGCAGGACGGAGACATTCGATGTCCATCCGGTAAAGACTGTCATTGATCCGCCCCGTTTGAACGGTATATGACTGTGCGCTGACGGAAAAATTAATGGGCAGCGCGGCAGGTTCGGCCGGCAAGTCTGCATTCGTGCCCGACCCGATCGGCAGGACCACACCGCTGCCCGTATCGATCGTCCATCCGGCTGCCGTACCCGCCAGCATCTTCCAAAGCTGCTCCAGGATATCCTTAAGCAGCTTTCTCGTAGTAGCTACCTCATTATCGGTATACTGCACCTCGACCAGCCAGGGATCCCAGCCGCTGGAATCGGAGACCTCGGAAAGCAACAAATGCTTCCAGGCTTCCTGTAATAATTTCTTCAGTCCCGAGACATCCCGGCCCTGCTGACCCGCATACCGGATCAGGGCTTCGGCACGCAATACCTCCCCCCTTGCCTGGTAAGAGAGCGCCCGCGTAATCCCATCCGTCTCCACCCCGCTGCGTTGCCGGCCCATCCACATAAAAGGCCCGCAGACCTTCATATGCCAGGTCCCTTCAGGTACGAAAGGATAGGCTGGAATGCTGTATCCCGGATCCTTCTTTATCCGCTCCACCAGCTCCGTGATCGTAACGAACCGGTATCCATTCTGCAATAGCTTCTGATAGTTGTCCATATTCTCCTTCTCCTGTGCTGGCAGCCGGAAAAAATCACTGTTATAATCTTTTGTATTGAACTCCTCCCCGTCATCGAGGAAGGCGATACGCCATTCCATCCCGGCCAGCTCCTTCCGGCCGCCGCCGATCAGCGCATGGATGGTATCTCCGCCATAACCGACATTCACCAGCGGCTGCGTCTCCCCTTGATACCAGCTGTTGGGGTCCGAACTGGTAGCGATGACATCGTATTTCCCTTTGAGGGCCGTAGCCAGCCCCGGCGAATACTGGAACTCCTGCCCAAAGAAGACCCGCGAACGGCTAAGCCCATACCGGGCCAGCGTTTCATCCGACAATTGAATGGATCGCTGCAGGTCCAATGCAGGATAGCCGATAAACAGCTGATCGGAATAGTGCGCGATCACCAGCTCGATCTGCCCTCGCTGCACCAGCTTTTTCAGCAGGGCCAATACATCGGGATGCTCCAGGGCCAGCACCTCGATACCATATCCCTGTATTTCTATATCGGACTTGTATTTGGGATGGCTGTCAAAAAATTGCAGGACCGGGTAGAGCGACTCACGGATGATCCTTCTCTCGATCTTATAATCACCGGCGACATATTGAAGATTGAAATGGAAAAGACCGATGGCATATTTATCCTTGGCCGTAAGGGAAGTGGTCAGCCGCAAAATAGCCGCCAGTAAAAGAAACAGTGTTTTGGTCCTCATCGTCTGGTTGATTGTCGGTATGAAAGGGATACTCCCTTCTCTCATAGAGAAGCACGCCGCCATTTGATACTCACCCTCGTCTGCTGGATCATCACCATCATACAGCATATTCACCGTCCTGCCGGGTCTTCCCCGTCATCCAATCCTCCCTGCTCCTCACCCCCGCCCATTTCGGACATGATATTCAGCCAGCGAGACGATCGGCCCTTTCAGAATGACCCCGGTCGGCATCCCATAAAAACCGGCTACCTCCTCCAATATTTCCCTGAAAGCATATCCGATGGAACCGACACAATTAAACGCCACACCATCGATCCCTTCGTAACGCAGGACGATTCGTTCAAAAAAATCCCGAAAAGCACTACGGACAAGACTCCTCCTGTACTCCGGACCGGAGCTGCTTTCCAGCAGGAAAGGCGTAAAGCCCGCACAGAAGCGATTGGGAAGCTTTTCCGTATAGACACGGTCCATGATCGCCTCCCGCGTATAATGATACCGGTCGATGAATTCCTGCTGCACGTCAGCAGGCATAGCCCCCCTGATATAGTCCGACAATAACTGACGACCCAGGTAGAATCCGCTTCCCTCGTCTCCGAGCAGGTATCCCAGAGAGTCGATATTGGCCACGATGGCCGACCCGTCATAGAGACAGCTATTGGTGCCTGTTCCCAGGATAGCGACAAAACCCGGCTGATTTCCCAGCACGGCCCGGGCCGATGCCAGCAGGTCCAGACCCACATGTACGACCGCCCCGGGAAAAAGCACCCGCATGGCCTCCGAAACAATACCCGTCTTATCCTCAAAACAACCCGCACCATAAAAATATACCCGGCTCACCGCGGAAGGCCCGCGACTGCCTGGCCACTGCTCCCGGAAAGAGCGAACGATATAATCCGTGCTTACGAAATAAGGGTTATACCCCTCCGTATCGAAAAAAAACGTTGACCCTTTGTCATTCAACAGGCACCAGTTGGTCTTGGTACTGCCACTATCTGCTATCAGTATCATATCCCGATATTTTTTGTCAGAGTTGATTGGCCCGACTTATGACCGGACACCGCATAATACCCGATAAAACAATAACAAGGCACCACTACCCAATAAGCATGCTGCGGAGTGGATAAATCCGCCACCCATCCATATAACAAGGGCAGCAGAGCGCCTCCCCCGATAGCGATGATCAGTAGCGAGGACCCTATAGGCGTAAATTTACCAAGGCCCTTAATGGCCAGCGGCCATATAGACGGCCATACCAGCGAATTGGCAAGCCCCAGCAGTGCGATAAAGGCCACGGACGTGATCCCCTTCGTCGAAAGCGCAAGGAATACGAACAACAGCCCCATCCCCGCGGAGATCTTCAGCACCGTCGTTTGCGAAAGATATTTCGGGATGAGGACGATACCGATGAGATAACCCGCCAGCATGCTGGTGAGCGTACAGCTGGTGAAGAATTTGGCGGTAGATAAAGGTATTCCCTGCGAAGCGCCATAATTGATAATAGTGTCGCCGGCAATTACCTCCACTCCCACATACAGGAACAAGGTCAATACCCCCAACAGCAAATGAGGGAATTGAAAAATATGCGTCTTGCCCGCCGCACCTGACCCGGATCGGCCCGCTGCGTCGGATCCACTCCGGCTATCTGCCGGCTCTTCCGTCGGGTCCGATTCCAGCTCCGGCAGACCGGAAAAATATACCCATACCGACAACAACACCAGCGCCCCGGTAATAAGGCCATAGGGTAGGAGCACCCGGTGCGCCAGCTGCTCCAGCACCACCGTTTTTTGCAAGGCCGGCAGAGAGAGCACCTTTTCACGGATAGCATCCGCATCTTTCAACATCACCGATCCAATGATCAGCGGCCCCAGCACCCCGGCAATACCATTGCAGATTCCCATCACGCTGATTCTTCTGGCAGCGCTTTCCAGCGGCCCCAGGATCGTGATATAAGGATTGGCGGCCGTCTGCAGGATCGCCAGACCGGTGCCCTGGATGAAAAGGCCGGTAAGGAATAATTGGTAGCTGCGGTTGCCTGCCGCCGGGATAAATAGCAACGCCCCGGCAGCCATAATCAGCAGCCCCAGCGCCATCCCCTTTTTATAGCCGGTCCTCCGCAGCACGGCCGCCGCAGGGATCGCCATCACCGTATAGGAAATATAAAAAGAGAATGCTACGAGATAAGAAGCGAAATTATTCAGCTGACACGCGATCTTAAGATAGGGGATCAGCACCGACCCCAGCCAGGTGACGAAGCCGAATACAAAAAAAAGAACGCCGATGATCATCAGTGGCTGGCCCCGGCGCTTCATAGTACGGAATTCTTCAGGTGATCCATCGCCTTTCTCACGCTGCCATGGCTCAGCAGAAGCTCCCTGGCTTCGTCATAACCGGTAAGCCCCGATTTCTCCATCAGCATCTTCACCGCACGGTCCGTGATCTTATCATTGATCAATAATACATTTACCATCTGGTTGTCCTCCACTCTGCCTAGTTGTATCATCGCAGTAGTGCTGATCATATCGAAGATCATCTTCTGGGCAGTACCGCATTTCATCCGGGTGCTCCCCGTGATAAACTCAGGGCCCGTGATCACTTCCACCGGGAAATCGGCTTCCGCCGCAATGGGAGAGCCAGGGTTACTGACGATACAGCCCGTCGGAACCCCATGCTGCCGACAGCTCTTCAGGGCGCCCAGCACAAAAGGCGTAGTGCCCGAAGCAGAAATACCCACAACGATATCCTTCGGCGAAATATCACAGGCGCTAAGCTCCGCCCATCCTGCCAGCGGATCATCCTCCTTCTCCTCCCTCGCCTCCGCCAGCTGCTCAATACCGCCGGCAAGGATCGTATTGACAAGCCCCTTGGGGATTCCATAAGTAGTGGGCAGCTCGATCACATCGAGCACGGACAGCCTCCCTCCGCTGCCAGCCCCGATATAGAACATCCGGCCACCGCCCTTCAGCGTGTCCACGATCGAATGGATCAGCCGGTTGATCTGTGGTAACGATTTCTTAATAGTCGCAGCAACCGTGGCATCCTCTTGATTAATGACGTGAGTAATATCCTCTATTGACTTGTTTTCCAGGTCCCTATACGGAGAAGCCTGTTCCGTGATCTTCAGCATATTTTTAAAATTGCGGTTTATTTCGTTTTTGAAGTTCTAAAATATGCAATTTCATGCAATAGTTTTTGTATTTTTATTCCGGCGCTAAATCTAACTATGCTAAGAAAGGAACGTCTGAGGCTGATCTTAAAAGAAATAAATCTTCATAACAAGGTTCTCTCCGGTGACCTGAGCGAGAAGCTTTCCGTATCGGAAGATACCATTCGCAGGGACCTTCACGAGCTGGCGGAAGAAGGGGTGATCCTGAAAGTACATGGCGGCGCCGTGAGCAAGGCTTTTAATTATCCGTTTGACGGAGATAATAAAGTATATGCTTTAAAAGCTAAACAGCAGATCGCGGAAAAAGCGATCCGGCTCTTTAAAAATGATATGTCGATCCTGATGGAAGGTGGCACCACCATCATAGAGATCGCTAAAATGATCCCGCCGAATCTGCGGGCTACTTTTTTCACCGTGAGCCCGCAGGTGGCCCTCACCCTCGCGGAACATGAAAACATCGAAGTCATCAGCATCGGAGGCAAGCTGGGCCGGAACGCCAATATCCATACGGGCGCCAGCGTCATCAACGAACTGGCCGGCATCCGGGTAGACCTCTGCATCATGGGCGCCAACGGCATCTCCATGAAGGACGGACTGACAGACTCCGACTGGGAAATCGTACAGGTGATAAAAGCAATGCTCCGATCGGCTAAAAAAACAGCAGTCGTGAGTATCGCCGAAAAATTAAGCACTGTGCAGAAGATCAAAATATGTGAATTCGGATTTATTAATTATCTTATAACCGAATTGCCTCCCGGTAATGCGAGACTGTCTCCTTATAAAAGCAGTCAGCTGGTAAAATTATAGTAGAAGTAGTATCTTAATATATAGTGACGTAACCATCCTATAAAAAAATAACGCAGTTTAACATTACTTGTCTTTATGATACGGCATTAAGTTTCCGTTAACGCCGCTATGACCAGAACTATACTAAAACTGCTTTTGTTAAATTCGCATCTCAGATGGTTAAGGCTAAGATCCCTCTTATTGACCCTGCTGCATGCTGGGGCCGTTTAAAAAACGGAGACCCTGCCGCACTGGGAGAACTGTACGACAACTATGTCGACAAGCTGTTTCTGACGGCATCGTCCATGACGGATAACCGGGAAATGGCAAAAGACGCCCTCCAGGAAGTCTTTATCGAGCTATGGAACTACCGGGAGACGATTGGGGACATTCGCTACCCCCAGGCCTACCTCGTAAAAGTACTCCGCAGCATCCTGATCAAAAAACTCAAAAAAGAAAGCGGTAAAAAATATTACCCGGTCGAAGAAGCCCTGCTTTACCTGGACGGCAACCGGGAAGACAGCATCATTTCCTCCGATGCAGACAAAGAGATGTCCCAAAAACTGAATCACGCACTATCCCGCCTTACCACGCGGCAGAAACTGATCCTTCGCCTGCATTTCTACGAAGGGCTCAGCTACGAACAGATTGCCGACCAGCTTAGCATGAACTATCAATCCGTCAACAATCTCGCCTTCAGGACCATCCGGCACCTGCGAAGCATGATGTTATCGGTCCTTCTCCTGCTAAGCCTTCTGTTTTGTTAAATTTTTTTTTGCTTCCCTGAGTATCCGCTTTTCATACCTATCTCTAATAAGATGATGCACGATCACCTTTTTTATACGGACTATACCGCAGAACAGCTGGCAGAAGATGCCTGGTTCCGGCAATGGGTCGTCTGCCCGGACAGTGAACAGGAAGAATTCTGGACTTCCTGGCTGGAAACCTACCCCGACCGGGAAGACCTGATCGCCCGGGCGCGGCAACTGGTAGAGCAGCAGTCCTATAATGATTATGGTGTCCGGCCTCTGAGCCCCGAAGAAAAAGAATTACTGAAAGAAAATATCTACCACGCGCTGAACCTTATCATTTCACCGCAAAATGAAATCCAGCCGGCCCGGGTAAAGAAACTTCCCTGGTGGACAATGGCCGCTGCTGCCATAGTCCTGCTCACCTTTTCAGCCTGGCTGCTGATCCGGGAAAGGAAAGCAACGAACCTAAACAATTCTTTGCTGCTGGCGGAACGCACAGGTCCCAATGAGATGAAGACGATCTTATTGCCCGATAGTTCCGTAGTGATCCTCAATGCCAATTCCGTCCTGCAATACAGCGCCGACCTGTCACTTACAGACAGCCGTGAAGTGAAGTTGGAAGGCAACGCTTATTTCAATATTAAAAAAGACGCCGCTTACAAGAGTTTTGTCGTCCATGCCCGCAACCTGTCCATCACGGTACTGGGCACCGAGCTGAATGTCAACGCACGCTCGGCCGCTGCCGAAGTGGGCCTGATCAGCGGCAAAGTCAAAGTGACGAACGATAAAAGGACGCAGGAACCGGTCTATCTGCTGCCCGGCGATAAGCTCAGCCTGGATACCCTGCGCAATGCTTTCATAAGATCCGCCCTCAATACCCAATTGTATTCAGCCTGGACCGATGGCAAATGGAACTTCCGGCATACCTCCCTGGACGAGATCGCCGGACTGATAAAAGAATACTATGGCGTCGAAGTGACCTTTACGAAAGAAAAAAGCAAACACTTATCCATCAACGCGGTGATAGCCGTAGGATCGTTACAAAAATTGATCCCTGTCCTTGAACAGACCCTTCACATACAAATGTTATTATCGGAAAGCCGACTAATTATTGATTAACTGCTAATAAAGACAAAATGAGTAAGAAGATTTTTCTTCCTGCGGTCTGTAAAAGACCCCTGGGACTGCTATTCCTTGCACTTTGCTCTTCCGGTTTCGCGGGGGCGCAGGACCTGGCATCCATTTCTGCTGCGGTGCCGAACGAAATCGTCGCCGATCCCGGCGTCGCCCCCCAGCATACCATGCCGCTGGAGGCATTCATGCGCGAAATCCAGCGTGAATACGGCATTTATTTCAGCTACCAGGCCGATTCCCTGAAGGAGACGATCGTTCTCTCCGGCGATCCGGACAAAAGAAAAGAACCGGATCCGGACAAGCTGCTCTCCAGCGTACTGACACCAGCCGGCCTTACCTATGAAAAGGTGAACAACGTCTATGTCATCACCTTGTCCCTGGAAAAGAAAAAGGCCCTCAAAAAAAAAGAGGTACAGCAACAGCCTGCGGAACTGCCCATCAAGGGAAAGGTATCCGATGACAACGGCCCAATGCCAGGTGTCACCGTCAGCGAGAAAGGTAAGTCCAAAGCCACCACCACGGATGCCCAGGGTAACTTCCAGCTCGCCGTATCCGGCCCCAAAGCCATCCTCGTCTTTTCTTATGTAGGTTACAAAACCATCGAAGTCCCCCTCAACGGCCAGACCACCATTACCGTCAACCTGGAAGCAGGTAAATCACAGGACCTCTCCGGAGTCGTAGTAACGGCCTTAGGCATCACCCGGCAGAAAAGATCCCTGGGATATGCCGTCGGTGAAATAAAAGGAGACGACGTCAATAAAGTGGCCCAGACCAATGTTCTGAACGGTATGGCCGGAAAGGTTTCCGGTGTTACGGTCAGCGCCACAGGTTCCTCCCCCACCTCTTCCGTCAGCATGGTGATCCGTGGTATCCGCTCGCTCAACAGCGATAACCAACCCTTATTCGTCATCGATGGAGTACCCGTGAAGAACTCGCTTAGCAACATCGGCACCAACAAGGGAAGTAACAACGACGTGGACTATGGCAATGCCATCTCCGACCTCAACCCCAACGATATCGAGAGCGTTTCCATCCTGAAGGGACCCAGCGCGGCAGCCTTATACGGATCCCGGGCCGGTAATGGCGTCGTACTGATCACTACCAAGTCGGGCAAACGGTCTAAAGGATTGGGCGTTACCTTCAACTCCAATACGGAGTTCGATAAGCCTTATAAATACCTTCCTACCAACCAGGATTATACGGTGGGCACTGACCCCTATACCACTCCCAACGGCTTCAATAGCCTCAACGGAGTAATGGTGGATCTGGCCGGAACCAATACTTATCGTTTCGGCACCCCCCTGAACCAGGGAATCAAAGCCATCCAATGGAACAGCCCCATGGACGCCAATGGAAATTATGTCGCCCAGGATATGGTAAGCCATAATAACCTGAAAAACTTCGTACAGACGGGTATTACTTCTATCAACAGTGTGGCCATAGAAAATTCCACCGACCGGGATAACTACCGGCTTGCCTATACCAATACGGCCAATCGCGGACTGATCCCTACCTCCGGCCTCACCCGGCACAATCTGTCGATGAATATCGAACACAAAGTCAACCAGGCCCTGAAGATCAGCTCCTCCATCAATTATGCCCGTTCCGGCTCCGACAACGTAGTCGCCGGTAACAACGGCGGCGTATTGTATGATGTCGCCTACCTCTCGCCCAGCGTGGATATCCGGCAGATGAAGAATTACTGGCTGACCCCGGGCATCCAGCAGCGAAAAGCACTCCCGCCCGTAGGCGTCGACCAGGATCCTTCGGTGCCCAATCCCGCCACTGACGGGAACAACAATCCCTGGTTTACGCTCAACCAGGTAAAAAACAGCTTTCAGCGCAATCGCCTCTACGGCAACGTGAAAGCCTCTTACCAGTTCTCTCCGCATTTTAGCGCCTTCTTCCGATACTCCCAGGACCTCTATAACGAATACCGGGACACTAAGATCTCCAAGAGCTATACCTACGAAAAGAATGGGTATTATGGCACCGAACACGTATACAATACGGAGAATAACACCGATGTACTCGTAACTTACCACAATACGTTTGGCTCGGATCTCGACCTGACGGCTTCCGCCGGCGGCAATCTCCAGTATGCCTATGCTTCCGACCTGCAGTCTTTCTCGGCTTCCGGCGCCGGCATCATCGCTCCTGAATTCTTCAATCTCTCCAATATCGCCCAGGCGAACCTGAGAACGCAGAATTCTTATTCGGAGAAGGCGGTCAACAGCGTCTATGCGACGGCTTCGCTGGGCTATAAGGAAAGCATCTACCTGGACCTGACCGGCCGTAATGACTGGTCCAGTACCTTACCGCCCGGCAGCAACGCTTATTTTTATCCTTCAGCCTCTCTCAGCCTGCTTTTGAATAAGTTTATCAATTTCGGCAAGGCGGTCGATATGGTCAAGGTGCGGGGCGGATGGGCTAAAGTAGGTAAAGACACGGATCCCTACAACCTGTACGGCACTGCCGGGATCGGTAGCTTTGGCGGCATCACGACCGAGACGATCTCTTCCACCCTGAAAAACCCCGGCCTTAAACCGGAACAGGCCGTCTCCACCGAGCTGGGCCTCGAACTGGCCTTCCTGAAGAACCGCCTGCGTTTTGATGGGACGATCTATCGCTCCGATAACAAGAACCAGGTATTGTCGATCAGCACCCCCACCTCCGATGGCTACTCCGGCAGACAGATCAATGCCGGTCTGGTACGCAGCCAGGGTATCGAACTGCAGGTAGGAGGCACGATCATCCAATCAAAGGATTGGACCTGGAACCTCAGTGTCAATTACACCAAGAACAATTCTTATATCATGTCCCTGGTCAGCGGAGTTCCTTACTACTCTTTCTGGCAGGACGGCAACAGCGGCTCCTGGACTTATGCGAAAGGGCAGGCCATTCCCAATGCCTTTGATGCAAAAGGAAACCCTGTCATCAGCGACGGTAAGATCGGTCAGCTATGGGACAACCAGGTGGCCACGGTCACCGATAAGAGCTCGCCTTATTATGGCTACCCCCTGCTGGACAACAGCGGTCAATACCAGAAGGCCGGCAACGGCGATTTCAACCACAAAGAAGTGGTCGGTAACTACAACCCTAAACTGCTGATGGGTATGCAGACCTCCGTCTCCTGGAAAATGCTGACCCTCACCGCCAGCTTCGACATGCGCTTAGGGGGCACTTTCTTCTCCCAGACCTACCGGTATCTGCAATCCGATGCTGCTATGCGCAGACAGGAGAACGAAGGCATCCCCATTCCGGCTGCTAACAAGAACGATATTCCCGGCTACCTGAAGTCCAATCCCGACAAGTTCATCAAATTCCATGGCCTGCAACAGTTCAAGCTCGTGGGTGGCCCGACGACGGAAAAAGGCGGATTCGCTTATACCGACAACGGCAATATCACGATCAACGACGGCGCCTTCTTCCCCGGCGTCTATAGCGATGGCAACGGCGGTTATGTCGAGAACCTCGGCGATATGAGTACGACCAAGCTGGATAACTACGAAGATGCCGTCACGGCCGGCTGGGGCTTTGCCCGCATGAGCATGTTCGATGCCTCTTATATCAAGTTGAGAGAGCTCACGATCAATGCCGAACTTCCTAAAGCCTGGTCTGCCGCACTGAAATTGCAGGGTATGAGCCTGGGCATCTACACCAGGAATATCATCCTCTGGACCAAGGCGAAGGCTGGCATCGATCCGGAAATGGCCTACCAGTTCCAGACAGGCTCGCAAGGCAACGGATCCCAGTTCCGGCAGGGGATCGAACGGTACAATATTACTCCTTGGTCCATACCGATGGGCGTTAAGCTCAATGTTCGTTTCTAACCAGGGAATAGCTAAATCTAAAAATGTAAAAAGATGAAAAGCGCGAAAAGTATTTGTAGGATATCGGGCGTTTTCCTTATCATAGGTTGCCTCGCAGGTTCCTGTAAGAAGTTCTCCACGCTCAATACCGATCCCAACCATATCACCGCAGCCACCGCCGCTCCGGATTATCTCATGGCGGGCGTTCTGACCTCCACGGCTACCACCTACGGTAACCTGGGGAGCGGGGTCTTGTCCGGCGCCATGCAGCAGACTTACGAGGATGCCTTCGGCTCCACTTTCAGTGAATACCAGTGGACTACAGAGGATTGGACAAGCAACTACGCCACCCTGGTGAATAATAAGCTCCTCCTGACCAAAGCGCAGGCCAACGGCTGGAATTTCCACCAGGGCGTCGCGCTGATCATGCAGGCCTTCAATTTCGGCACGATCGCCGACTTTTGGGGCGACGCACCCGATTCCATGGCATTGAAAGGAGACCAGAACGGCGCAGCCAACCAGTTCCCGACATTCGATAGCCAGCAAAGTATCTACAATGGAGTGATAGCCAACCTCAAAGCCGCTATCCCTTTCTTGCAGGGCACTACGGCCGATCATCCCGAGATCACGGCCACGACGATAGCCTCGGACGTGTTCTATGCCGGAGATCCTTCCAAATGGAAAAAGCTGGCTTACTCACTCCTGCTGCGCTACTACATGCGCCTTTCTTCCAAAATGAATGTCCAGTCCCAGGTGGAAGCCATCGCCGGCAACGTATTCGCCAGCAATGCCGACGATTGGGCTATGCCCTTTCCCGGCATCGATCTAAGCTCGTCCTACCAGTTTAATGCCAGCTACCAGGCGCAGACCTATTTCAACCGTAACAAGATGTGCGGTACGCTGACCATGAAGCTGAAGGACCTGCAGGATCCCCGGATCGTCATCATGGCGCAACCCATCGTTATCCCTTCCGTGGTGGATGCCAGCCAATTCGCTTCCGGTGACAATACGACCCTTACGGTAGTGGTGAACAATGTTCGTTATATCAACCCGGCCGCCGCGGCAGTATCGAAATTCAAACAGTTCGATCCGGCTACCTATACGACCGACCGTCCCTATGGGGCGCTCCTCGCCAACCTGTATGGCCTCTATGATACCTCTTCCGTATATGTAGGCGTTCCGATCAGCTACAGTAACAACGACTTTCAATACAATATCAATGGATCCGGTACCCAGTCCTCCTCCATCAGCAGCTATGTATCCTATCTGCGCAAGGGGATCTACGATCAGCCCAGTGCCTCCCTGCTCAGGCAACGGATGGCTTCTTACAGCGAGATCTGTTTCGATCTGGCCGAAGCCGCACAGAAAGGTTGGAATGTTGGCAATACAGCCGCCAACTGGTACTATGCCGGCATCCAGGCTTCTTTCGCCGCCTGGCAGGTCTTTTCCGGTTACCAGTCTGACGTGAACAACTACTACGGTTGCGTGAAAAATTACAACGATTATATCGCCCAGCCGGCAGTCGCCTACAACGGCACCCTGCAACAGCTCATCGAACAGAAATGGATCGCCGCCTGGCAGGCCTGCAATGAAGCCTGGATGGACTGGCGCAGAACGGGATATCCGGCCCTGACCATCGGCTGGGCTTCCTATCGGGGACAGATACCCGTACGGTTCGCTTATTACAATACCGAGCTGCAGAACAATGCGACGAATTCCGCGGCGGCCATCGCACTGCTGCAGCCCAGCGCCTACGTAGGAACGGACGGTAACAACAGCTCCTGGTCCAAATTCTGGCTGTTGCAGGGAACGAGTCTGCCATGGTGATAATCATGATAATCGTGATAACGGTGATAAACAAATAGTATGAGACCGATCTATTGTTTATATCTGCTGCTCTTTATATACGGCAGCCTGGGATCATTTTGTGCTTCCGCGCAAAAGGATCCGGCTCCCTCTCCGGCGCCCGGGACTGACTGCAGATTCAACCTGATGCCGGTCCCCCGGCAGCTACAGGTCCGTAACCAACGGCTGGCTATCACGGGAACCTTCAGGGTCTCTGTCACCGGCGATCCTGACAAACGCCTGTATGCCGAAGCCAGCCGGTTTATCCGGCGCCTCAGCGGAAAGACCGGTATCTTCCTGGACCGGCAAGGATACATCGGCCCCCAGGATACGGCATCCGCCGCCGCCCTGCTGATCACCGTCGGCAGGCCCGGAAAGCTGGACTTATATGAAGACGAAAGCTACCATCTGGAGATCGGCGCCGCCCGGGTGCAGTTGAATGCAGCAACGGACCTGGGAGCCATCCGCGGCCTGGAGACACTTTTGCAACTGGTTGCCGCCGATAGCGCCGGCTATTATTTCCCCGGCCTGTCGGTCAGCGATGAACCCCGGTTCGCCTGGCGAGGCCTGCTGCTGGACGTAGCCCTCCATTTCATGCCCGTAGACGAAATCAAACGGACCCTGGATGGCATGGCCGCGGTAAAGCTCAACGTCCTCCACCTTCACTGCTGCAATGACCAGGGCTTCCGCGTGGAATCCCGGGTCTTCCCCCGCCTGCAGCAGGTGGCGGCTGACGGACTATACTATACGCAGCAGGATATCCGGGAGATCACCCGCTACGCCGGACAACGCGGTATCCGCATCGTTCCCGAATTCGTCGTCCCCGCCCATACGACGGCAATGCTGACAGCCTATCCGGAACTGGCCAGCGTGAAACGAAACTATAACCTGCAACGCTATTTCGGCGTCTTCGATCCCGTCCTGGACCCTACCAATGAAAAAGTATACGTTTTCCTGGATAAGCTGTTCACAGAAATGGCAGCTCTTTTCCCCGACACGTATTTCCATATCGGAGGCGATGAGAACACAGGTAAGGACTGGGAACAGACACCCTCTATCCGGACCTTCATGAAAGCCCGGGGAATGAAGACCTTCATGGACCTGCAGACTTATTTTTCCAGGCGCCTGCAACCTATCCTCCGCAGGAACGGTAAGATCATGATGGGCTGGGACGAGATCCTGCAGCCCGGAATGCCCAAAGATATCGTGATCCAGAGCTGGCGGGGAAACGAAGCCTTTTATAAGTCAGTAAAACAAGGCTACCGCGCCATCCTTTCTTACGGATACTACATCGACCTCATTCAGCCCGCCTCCTATCATTATGAGAATGATCCCATTCCCGACAGCATTTCCCTCACCGCCGCAGAAATAAAAAATATCCTGGGCGGCGAAGCTACCATGTGGAGCGAACTGGTAGATCCGGAGACGGTCGACTCCCGCATATGGCCCCGCACGGCCGCCATTGCCGAAAGACTCTGGTCCCCGCAGCCGGTCAAAGATACGGACGACATGTACCGCCGGCTGGATATCGTGAGCCTGCAGCTGGAAGCCCTCGGCCTCCGGCATGAATCCAACAAGCCCGTTTTTCTCCGGCGCCTGGCTGGCGGCTGGGATACCGGGCCCCTGGAAATCCTGGTCGACGTACTGGAACCCTTGAAAATTTATGAACGCAACCAGGGAGATACCATGTATTCGGTCTTCTCCCCGCTGACTAAGCTGGCGGACGTAGCAACACCCGATCAGCGAATACCCCGGATCTTCAACCGACAGATAAAGGACTGGATAACGCATCCGTCCCCGGAACTGGAACAGAAGATCCTGCAACAGCTAATTAGTTGGAAAGATAATGATACAGCCCTTCGCAGACTGCTGGCCCGATCTCCGGCCCTGCAGGAAGCCGCCCCGCTCTCAGCCAGCCTGTCTGCGCTGGCGGCAGCCGGGATCGAGGCCATACAGTATATCCATGAACATACCAAGGCCGGCAGCGACTGGCTGCAGCGGCAGTCGGCCGTAGCCGAACACGCAAAAGAGCAGAGCGGACGATGTGAATTACAGGTCGTCGGCAGCATTCAGCAGCTGATCACCCTGGCCGCTCAAAAATAAAATAGTATGAGACAAATTCAGCCAACCACCCCCGCAGGGGGGGGGCGCCTACTTTCATTGGATATTTTCAGGGGCATCACCATCGCCGCCATGATCACCGTCAACGATCCCGGTATCGAAGAACGGGTCTATGCTCCTTTGGAACATGCTAAATGGAACGGCTTCACACCGACTGACCTGGTCTTCCCCTCTTTCATTTTTATCGCAGGCGTATCCGTGGCCTTATCCTACTCCGGACAAACAGCCAAAGGCATCTCCCGCGGAATCATGATCCGCAAAACCCTGCGCCGTGCCTTCCTTCTTTTTACGATAGGTGTATTGCTCAGCATCCTCCCTTACTTCGATTATGCCAACTACCGCATACCGGGCGTACTACAGCGGATCGCCATCGTCTATACGGCCTGTGCCCTGCTGTTCCTCTATACAGGCTGGAAGACCCAGGCCTGGCTCTTCGCCATCCTGCTGACAGGCTATTGGCTGGCTATGACCCTGGTGCCTGTCCCCGGTTATGGTCATACGCTCCTGGAACCGGGCAGGAACCTGGCTGCCTGGCTGGATGCCATCGTCATCCCGGGTCGGTTATGGCAGGGTAGCTGGGACCCCGAAGGCGTTCTTAGCACGCTGCCGGCCATTGCATCGGGTATCGCCGGCATGCTGACCGGCCAGCTCCTGCTGACCGGCCTTTCCGCGGAAAGAAAGATCCTCGGACTATTCCTGGCAGGATTCCTGGCCTATCTTCTTTCATTGGGATGGAATACATGCTTCCCGATCAATAAGAATCTCTGGACCAGCTCCTTCGTACTCCATACCGCCGGTCTCGATAGCATGATCCTGGCCTCCCTCTATTTTATCGTCGATCTGCTGGGATACAAACGATGGTCCAAATGGGCCCTCGTATTCGGGTCCAATGCCATAACGGCTTACCTCGTAGCCGAAGCTTTCGGCGACCTGCTGACAATCCACTGGGGAGACAGGCAGAAAGGCTTCTGCCTGCAGGAATGGATTATCGGGAAGATGCTCCCTACAGGGATCTCGCCCGAGCTGCTCTCGCTGCTGTGGGCCCTGGCCTTCTGTAGCCTTTGTTTCATTCCCATTTATTACCTGTACCATAAAAAGATCTCTCTGAAAATTTGACTCTCTAACGCTACTAATATGATTTATATGAAACCTGTAACCTTTTATTCATTTTTGCTCCCGCTGGCGTTCTCAGCGATGCATGCCTTTAGCCAACCGGTCCTGCGGGAACAACCGGCTTCACCGGGTCAGCCAGACCTGTCCCGGCGACCAGCCCCAACGGGCCAGCCTGTCTACAAAGACCAGCTCTATCGCCAGGACTATAGTATAAAATATGAGATCCTGCAGGTAAAGGACCCGGCCGGCCTCCGCCTGCAGAAAGTAGCCTGCGACCGCAACGGCGTCATCCAGGTCTGTTCTTCCCAAGGACTGCTAAGGCCCTCTGGCGGCGCCTTCCTCTACCCGGGAACATTAGCGCCCGACAGGTCCTATCGCCCGATCATGGATAAGAAAATAAAAAACATAGGTCTCTACGAAGACCAGTTCGTTTATGTCGACGACAAAGCCGTTCTCAGCAATAGCTGGGCCGGCAAATTATACTCCCTGCATACCATGCCGGCTGTGACCCTGTTTGCCGGAGGACCCGCTTTCTCCTTCCTGCTCTCCGACGGTCATGCCCTGCAATACCTGAAAGACTCGCAGGTAGTATGGAATGGAACGTCTGCAGACAGTATTATCGATATTCGTTTCGACCGGCGCAAAAATTCCTTCTGGATCCTGGGGAAGAGCTCTATCTCCGTCCTCCCCATCGCCGATAAACAGCTGCGCGTCATCTACAAAGGTAATAACCTCACCTGCTTCGAACCGGTACAGGACCACGAATCGATCCTGGTGGGTACCCATGGCGGTTACTTTGTCCTCAATGCCGCATCGGGTGCTGTTCTGGGAGATACCTACCGTAAGCTGCCCTGCACCGACCTGTCCGTTATCCGGCGTATAGACGGCAGGACCTGGTTCGGCTCCGCACAAGGCGCTTTCGTCCTGCGCGAAGACGGCAAATTCGATTATTTCGCATCCCGCCGCTGGCTGCCTTCCGATAAAGTCGCTGACCTGTCCGCCGGCCCCCGCGGATCCGTGCTCATCCTCACAGACAAAGGACTTGGCCAGATCTGCTTTAAACAGATGACCTTAGCCGATAAGGCGGCCTATTATGAGCGGCAGGTACGCGAGCGGCATATACGTCTTGGATTCAACTCGACCCTGGGCAGGATGAAAGACGGAGACCTCAGCACCGGCTCCCTCGAAGACTCCGACAACGACGGTCTCTGGACCTCCATGTACCTGGGCGCAGAAGTGTTCCGCTATGCCGCCACCCGTTCCCCCGAGGCATTGCAGAACTGCCGCGAATCCCTGGACGCCATGGAACGGTTATATACCGTCAACTCCCTCCGGGGCTTCCCTTCCCGCTCCTTCGAAAGAAGAGGCTACGCCTCGGCCGATACACAGGTATGGAAACACGCAGCCCACCCCGAATGGGATTGGAAGTCCACGACCAGCAGCGACGAAGCCATCGGTCACATCTTCGTCTTCGGCGCCATCGCTGAGCTGGTAGACGACACAGCCCTCAGGAACAAAGCTATCCGGCTGATAGACGCCCTGATGACGCATATCGTAGAACACGATATGTACCTCATCGACTGGAACGGCAAACCCACCACCTGGGGCAGATGGAACCCGGAATACGTCAACGCCCGCCCGAAATTCGTCGGCGACCGCAAGATCAACTCCTCCAATATCATCGCCATGCTGCAGACGGCCTGGCACTTCACAGGAAAAAAGATCTACCGCGACAAGGCCTTCGAGCTCATGGATAAATACGGCTACCTCGAGAACCTCATGCGCCCCATGGCGCAGGTTGGTATGGCGCCCGCAGATGCAGATGATCTAAGTAAGCACCTCTCGGAGAACTGGAATCACTCCGACGACGAAATGTACTTCCTTGGCTACTGGGGACTCTATCGCTATGCCTTCAACGACACCCTGAAGGAAAAATTCAAAACTTCCATCCTCGACCACTGGCAGGCGGAAAGACCGGAGAAGGAAGGAGCCTGGAATGTCTTTACCGCCATGACCGGCACGGCCAATTTCGACCTCGACAACGCCGTCTGGTACCTGCAGCGATATCCCATGGACCTGATCGAATGGACGATAAAGAACAGCGATAGAAAAGACATCGTTCCCATCGCTCCCAACTTCCGGGGTCAGACCATCGCAGAGGTCCTGCCACCCGACGAGTCACCCACCACCCGGCACAATACCAACCTGTTTGACCTTGACCGGACCGGCAGGGGCGGGGCCGAGCTCAGCGCAGGCGACACCTGGCTCCTCCCTTACTGGATGGCCAGGTACCTGAAAATCATCAGCGCCTCAGAAAATAAAACACTCCCCTCACACACTTCCACCGCCATTTATCAGGACAGTGCATACGAACAGGACTACAGTATCCGGTACTATCCGGAAAATGCAGGTCCCGCCGGTTCATCGCATACGGCCCCGGCTGGTCCCCGGGGCACATCCTCTCTCCAGGGAACTAACCCTGGCCTGCAGGACGTGCCGGATCTCCGTACCGTCATCTGCGATCGTAACGATCATATACAGGTGCTCTCCGGCAACAGCCTGCTTAGCCCCCGCGCAGGCGGCTTATTGGTCCCTGGCGCCCTGGTCCCCGACAGAACCTACCTGCCCCTCCTTGACCGGAAGATCCAGGCCGCTTGCCTCGTCGAAGGACAATTCGTCTATCTCGATGACAAAGCCCTCTTCAGCAATGCCTGGGCGGGTAAATTATATACTTTGCATAACATGCCCGGCGCTCACCTGCTGTCGGCAGGAGCCAGCCACCAATTCCTGATCTCCGATGGCCGGCAGCTGGCCTTGCTCGGAGACTCGGTCCTATGGTCGGGCCCGGCAACGGTCATATCGTCATCGGCAAAAGCAAAGGCCGCATCGGCATCCTGGCCCGTCCTGCTCGACATCCGCTATGAACCGGCTAATCACCGCTTCTGGCTGCTCTCATCAGGCGTCCTGTCTTATTTCTCTCCACTAAATAAAAAAGTAGTCCCCGTTTTTCACGGCGAAGGTCTTACATGTTTTACCTTGTGGGACAAAAAGATTCTGATCGGCACGCATAATGGCTATATAGAAATAGCGCTTCCTTCTTTCCGTCAGACAGGCCTTGCTCACCGCCACCTCCCGGCCACCGATCTCACCGTCATAGAAGACATCGGCGGTCAGCTATGGTTCGGCTCTGCCAATGGCGCCTTCCTGCTGCAGCCTTCTGCCGGAACGGCCGGCGAAACCTTCCGGTATTTTGCTTCGGAACGCTGGATCCCCGGCAACAAAGTGACCGGCATCGCCAAAGGACCCGGCAATTCCCTGCTGGTGCTGACAGACAAAGGCATAGGCAAGATCTGCTTTCAGCCCATGAACCTGGAACAAAAAGCGATGTATTACGAACAGATTGTCCGGCAACGCCATATCCGCTATGGCTTCTACAGCGACTACACCGGTGTGAATAAGGGCGACGCCAGCGCAGCCGTCATGGGACCCCATGACAGCGATAACCTCTGGACCTCCATGTACCTGGCCGGAGAGCTCTTCCGCTATCTCGTCACCCACGACGAAGAGGCAAAACAGAACTACCATGAATCCTTCGACGCCATGGAGCGGCTCTTTACCCTCAGCGGCATCCCCGGCCTCTTCGGGCGTTGCATCGAACGGAGCGGGGTTGTAGAGTTCAAAGACGAGATCCGTAAAAATATAGCCTCTTACTGGTATCCCGGCTATGATCATACGCCCAGCAGCTGGCGCCATTCTCCCGATAAACAATGGGACTGGCGCGGCTCCTCCAGCAGCGACCAGACCGTCGGTCAGTTCTTTGCCCTGACCCTGGTAGCGCAATACACGGACGATACGGCGCTGAAACAGCGGGCCATCAACCTGATCGACCAGCTGACAGGGTACATCCTCGACAACGGCCTCCGGCTGATCGACGTCGACGGCCGCCCCACCTTATGGGGACTATGGGGACCGGAATATGTCAACCGCTTCCCGGACATGGTAGGCGATAAAAAGCTCTATTCCTCGAATATTATCGCGTTCCTCCAAACCGCTTACCATTTCACCGGCAAAGAAAAATATAAGACCAAAGCCCTGGAACTCTTATACAAAGCCCATTACTTAAAAAACCTGACCATGCCCGTAAAAAATATCGGTCCTGCCCCCGACACGGCGGACGCCTGGTGTAAAGAGCTGTCAGGCGGGTGGAACAACTCCGATGACGAAATGTATTTCCTGGCCTACTGGGGCCTCTATCCCTATGCCCTGGATACCAGCCTGCAAGGACAATACCGCGAAGCGATCCGCGATCACTGGAACTACAAGCGGTCCGCGAAGGACGGCTTATGGAATCTGTGCTACGGCGTGCTCACCGGCGCCAAAGAATTCGACCTGGAACCTACCATCTGGGAATTGAAAAAGATGCCGCTGGACCTCATCGACTGGTCCACGCACAACAGCGACCGGAAAGACCTCGTCTTCATCGGTCCTAATATCCGGGAGCAGCCCACACGCGATGTCCTGCCCCCGGATGAAAGACCACAGAATAAACACAACAGGAACCTGTTCGACCTCGACGACAACGGAGGCAACGGCGGCGCAGAGCTGGGCGGCGGAGACGTCTACCTGCTGCCTTACTGGATGGGCAGATACTTCGGGGCCATCAGCGCCCCTATTGATAACCAAACAAGCAGTTTACCGGAATGAACCGATTACACAGTACCCTTTTAATCCTTTTCTTCTTTTTTTTAGCCGGCCTTCCCGCAGAAGCGCAAAAAACGGGCGCCGGCGTAGTGACAGGCAATTTATTGGAAAAAGAGACCGGCAAACCCATCCCGGAAGCCACCGTCTCCCTGATTGGCGTTACAGACCCGTCCAAAGGACAAACGACAGCCAGCAGCGCGGAAGGCGCCTTTACCTTCAATAACGTAGCTTATGGCGTCTATCGCCTTCGGGTGTCCGCAGTAGGCTATAACACCCTGTCGATCGACAGCATTCGCGTGCGGCAGGATCGCTCCGATTTCAGCCTCAATGATCTGAAGCTGGACCGGAAGAGCACCGATATGGACGCGGTAGTGGTCTACGCGGAAAAACCCCTGGTACAAAGCAAGGGAGGTAATCTGACCTTCAACGCGGCAGAGTCTCCCCTCAGCGCCGGCGCCAGCGCCAATGAGCTGCTACGCAATGTCCCGCTCGTAGCGACCGACGCAAACGGCAACCTCATCGTTAGAGGCAAGACGCCCGTCGTCCTCATCGACGACAAACCCGTCAACCTCAATGCCCAGCAATTGCAGGACTTCCTGGATGCCCTCCCCGGCAATATGATCGAAAAGATCGAGGTCATGACCAACCCCCCTCCCGAATATGCCAACGAAGAAGGAGGCGTCATCAATATCGTTACCCGCAAAGGAAAAATAGGAATCGGAGGCCGTGTGAATATCTATGGCGGCACCCGGGGCGAATTCGGTGGCAATACCAACGTCAGCTATCGCGACCGCAAGCTGGCCCTCAACCTCAGCGCAGGAGAAGGATATAATAAATTTACCGGCGACGGCTGGTCCAAAAGACAGAATGTCTATGCCGATTCCACCAACTTCCTGAATACCGGCAACCGCTACACCAACAAAAATACCCGCCCGAATGCCCGGCTGAGCGTCGACTACGATTTTGACAAGCGCAATTCGCTCAACATCGTAGGGCAGGTCAACCAGAATAATTATAATAATAATTCGGCCAACGATTATACATCCATAAGCCAGCATGGAGACCTCTATAACCTCAGCGACCGAACCACCGGCAATAAAGGCTACAATCTCAACCCAAATGCCAATCTCAGTTTCCGGCATAAGGGTCGCTTGCCGGAAGAAGTATTGGAGGTCACCGGCTCTTATAATTATACGGGCAATAAAAATGATCTGTCCTTCTACCAGCAATACCTGAACCCTGATGGCAGTTTCAGCGGGCAGGACTCCACCCAGCGCCAGCACAATGACAGCCGGATAAATCAATATGAGCTGCGGGCGTCGTATGACAGACCGCTGACCGCTGACGCTAAGACGATGTTATCGCTGGGAGGATATTATAACCAAAGCAGCAATAGGGTAGCCGTCACGACCCGTTTCCTGAATAAGGCCGACAGCAGTTTTGATATCAACGATCCCCTGAGCAGCGACCTCCGGTTTCTGCAGACCAAGACCAACCTGCGGGCTTCGCTGAACCGGACCATCGCTCATGGACTTGTCTTTACCGCCGGCACCGCCCTGAGCCGGAACCTCGTGCATTTCGATCTGTATAACACGAAGACATCGACCAATAATGTTTACTGGAACTGGCTGCCCTTTGCCAACATCAACAAGACCTGGGACAACCAGTGGGCTGTTACCCTGGTATACCGCCGCTCTATCGCCAGGCCCGGCCTGGACCAGATGAACCCCAGCATCGATTATTCGGACCCCTATAACATCCGATTCGGTAATCCTAAACTAACGCCCAGCCTCTCCCATGTCTTCGATCTGCACGCCGGCAAGAGCGGTAATAAATACTATTTTAATTATAGCGTCGGTTACAATATCGTGCAGGATATTTTTACACAGATCACCACCCTGGAGACGAATGGGACTACCCAGACGACCTACCAGAATATCAGCAGCCGCAAGGAATATTCTACGGGCACCTGGTCAGGCTATACCTTTTCGCATGCGCTGCGGGCGAACATAGGTATCAATTATATTTACAGTCAATACGGACTATACGACCGTACGGTCAACAATTACCAGAACACCTCCTCCTTTTACACGAACATCAACGCCAGCTATACGCTTCCTGTATGGATCTTCAATGTTTCCTGCCTGTACAACCGGAATGGTAACCCCCAGGGCGTGTCCAGCGCGACGATGAATATGAATTTTGCGATCCAGCGGAAATTCTTCCAGAAAAAGCTGTATGTTACCCTCAATGTATCGGATCCCTTCATACAGCAGAGCACGACCGCGACCACGCACGGAACGAATTTCAACCTGGAAAGCTATAATACCACGCAAACCCGCAACTACCGCCTGACTCTCAGTTACAACTGGAATAAGAGCATCGACAAAGGGCGGAAACAATTATTAAAAGCCATGCACAACAAAAAATAAATTAACAGATGAAAAAAATGATTTTATTACTGGCGGTAACCGCCACTGCTTTTGCCAGCCAATCGCAAACCCCTGAACCTCCAACCCGGCAGCCCCTTGCGCCGACGGCCCGACCCCTTCCCCATTCCAAACACTCCTTTATCGTGATCGCCCACCGGGGAGACCACACCCATGTCCCGGAGAATACGCCCGCATCTATCCTCGAAGGCATCCGCTGTGGTGTCGACTACGTGGAATTAGACCTGCGCACCACCAAAGACGGTTACCTGGTCATGAGCCACGACGCCTCTGTCGGACGAATGACGGGTAGTCAGGGAAATATAAAAGACCTTACTCTCGCGGAAATAAAGCTGCTGACATTGAAAAATCCGAATAGCACATCCCGTAAAGTCTACCATATTCCCGAATTCAGGGAGATGCTGCAACTTTGCAAAGGCGGCCGGATGAATATCTACCTGGACTTTAAGGATGCCGATGTGGACCAGACCCTGAGCCAGATAAAAGAGGCCGGTATGGAAAAGCAGATAGTCGTCTATCTCAACAAACCCGGGCAATACGGCCAGTGGCGGAAGGCGGCGCCTCTTATGCCGCTGATGAACAGCCTGCCTGGCGAGGTAAAGACACCCGAAGACGCCGCCCGTTTCCTGCAGCAAAAACCGATCGAAGTGCTGGATAATGTCCATGATTCGACCCTGCTGTCCGTTACCCGGAAACAAGGCGTGGCAGTATGGCTGGATGTCCAGCGCGGTGATGAAAGCCCCGTTACCTGGGACCCGATGCTGGCAAAAGATATTCAGGGTGTACAGACAGACCACCCCGAAACGCTGACAGCCTACCTGCACCAAAGGAAATTGAGAAAGAAATAGTTGCGGTACAGGCAGGGGAAATTTTTTTCGGTCGTGGTATAGCTTATTTAAGTACTTTTAAGTAGCCAAGACTACTACACTTGCTTAACTCAGGCTCATACCATACCGAAGAAGAATTATTGCGGCGGCTCTCCGAAAATGATAAAGCGGCTTTTGCCGAAATTTATCATCGCTACTGGGAGCTCCTCCTGGGCATGGCTTATAACCGGCTGAAAAACAGGCAGGCCGCGGAAGATGTCGTTCACGACGTATTCGCAGGCATCTGGATCAACCGCAATAAGCAGGACATAACTGTGCTCCGCAGTTACCTGGCCACCGCCGTCAAATACAGGATCCTCAAAGAGGTCAGGAAAGCCGCACTGGCCCGCCATCATAGCCAACGATTGCCCGCTATGCAGGTCAGCTCCGACATGGATGCCGCACTGGATCATAAGAGCATTCTTATATTGCTCCATAAGGAAGTAGAGATCCTCCCTGAAAAATGCCGGCTCGTCTTCCGCTATAGCCGCGAACAGGGCATGACAGTACGGGAGATCGCCGAAAAAATGCATACCTCTCCGAAAACAGTCGAAAACCAGCTCAACAAGGCGCTCCGCCGGCTTCGCTTAACGCTTAGAAACCTTCCTTTCTTCCTGTTCTTCTTCCTTTTTTAAGAATCAAAAAAATAGTTGACATCCGGATAGGTGCTCTGGCCCGTTGGCGGTACTTCCCTATAACAATCTCTTATGAATGTATCTTCTTCTTTATTGAATGCTATCGAAAATTATCTGGCTGGCGAAGCTTCGGCGGAGGAAGAGCAATTGGTAAATGATTGGTATCACTCCTTCGATGATGCCGACGCAGGGATGCCGGAGGACGTGCTGGAACTGAGGAACAAAGTGGGCGGCAGATTATGGCGCCGGCTGACCGACACGATCGACGGGGCAGAACGCAGGGACCGTAAATTTTTCATCGGTTATGGCAAGGGCCTGGTCGCTGCCGCCTCGATTGTTGTTTTGCTGCTGGCAGGGCTTCCTTTATTCCGCCAGCGGTCTGAAAAAACGCAGATGGCAGCCCCACAGCCCCTGAATGACGTAGCGCCCGGCGGCGATAAGGCTATCCTTACCCTGGCGGATGGAACGAAGATTGCGCTCGATAGCGCCCATAAAGGAATGCTCACCCGGCAGGGAGCTACCACGATCGTCAAGCTGGCCGGCGGAAAAGTAGCTTATAAGGCGCCCTCTTCAGAAGCGGATGCACAGGACCCCATAGCTTATAATACCATCACCACTCCCAGGGGCGGACAGTTCCAGATCACCTTGCCGGACGGAACGGCTGTATGGCTCAATGCCGCCACCTCCCTGCGTTACCCCACCCGTTTCTCAGGAAAAGAAAGAAGGGTCCTGCTCACCGGCGAAGCTTATTTCGAGGTTACGAAAAACCCGGGTAAGCCATTCATCGTAGACATGCCGGATCATAGGACCGCCAGACAGGATACCTTACATGTTCAGGTCCTGGGCACCAATTTCAATATCAATGGCTATGAGGACGAATCGACCATAAAGACAACCCTCATAGAAGGAACCGTAAAAATAATACAGGGACAAAATGCACGCCTGTTATCGCCCGGCCAGCAGGCGCAGACGGATAACAACGGAGGTCTCAAAATAATCCGGGATGCGGATACTGAAGAAGCCCTGGCATGGAAGAACGGCCTCTTCCAATACAATAGCACCGACCTGAAAGCCATCATGCGCCAGATCGCCCGCTGGTACGACGTTCGGATCGTTTACGAAGGCAATCTGAAAGACGAGACCTTCTCCGGCTCCGTACCGAGAATGGAGAAAGTGTCCCAATTGCTGCACATGCTGGCCATGACCAATACAGTCCATTTTACGATCGAAGGAAAGGAGATCTATGTAAAACCCTAAAAAACGGAGAAACACAAATGATAAAATAAGAAGGCTGGAAAAACCGGATCCCGATGGGGGTCGGAACCCGGTGATAAGTAGAGCCAAACAAATAGCTAATCAGGCACATTATTTAACTCAAACAAACCAAAACTATGCATTTGATTGCAACCGGCAAACTATTCTCTTTCCAAAAGGGGTTTTGCCCGACACCAAAATTGCTTGTGGTTATGAAACTTACCATTATTTTATGGATCATTGGCTGTCTGCAGGTACAGGCGGAGGGATATGCGCAAAAAGTATCCCTTACACAGAAAAATGCTTCATTGACTGACATCTTTAAAATGATCCGAAAACAGACGGGGTATAGTTTCCTCTACAACGACAGAACCCTCAGCAAAGCCAAAAAAGTTACCCTGGACCTCCGGGACGTTACCCTCGAAGAGGCCCTGCAAGCCTGTTTTAATGAACAGCCGCTGACTTATTCCATTGTAGACAAGACCATCGTGATCAAAGAAAAAGAGGCTATGCAAACGACGGCAGCGCCGACAGCAGAGACGCCGCCTTTGGAAATAAAAGGCCAGGTATTGGATGAGAGCGGCAAGCCGGTAGTAGCCGCTACGGTCACCGTCAAAGGAACGAAAAAGAGCATCGCCACCGATGAGAACGGCCTGTTCACCCTGACCGTGCCCGATCCGAATGCCGTGCTGGTTATCAGCAGCATAGGCTTTCAAACGAGGGAATTCAAAATAACGGGACGCACGTTGGTAAGCATTACGCTGACCCAATCGGCTACAGCCATCGATGATGTAGTAGTGACGGCGCTGGGCGTTAAACGGGAGAAAGCTTCTATAGGGTATGCCGTCAGCACCGTTAAAGGCGAAGAACTCCTGAAATCGGGTGCGACCATGAACCCCTTCCTGGCCTTATACGGCAAGGCCTCCGGCGTAGGAGTGAATACGGGAGCCGCCGGCCCGATGGGAGGACTAAAGATTAATATCCGCGGAGCTTTCAGCTTGAACCCTAATCAGAATACCCGGCCCTTGTTCGTCGTGGATGGAGTGATCATCAGCGACCGCGCCACTTCCATGGGAGGCACCGTAGGCGCAGGATATGATTATGGCGCCAATATCAATGACCTCAATTCCGAGGACATAGAATCCATCGATATCCTCAAAGGGGCGAAGGCCACCGTACTCTATGGTACGGATGCCGCCAATGGCGTCGTCCTCATTACCACCAAGAGCGGCAAGGGCGCCAAAGGATTTGGTATGACCGGAGCTTTTCAGTATACGATCGAACAGCCTAAGTCCTACCTGGATCTGCAGAAGGAATATGGCCTGGGAAGCAGTATTTATGACACCGTATACACGACGCGGAATGGACAGACTGTAAGACAGATTCCCAACGAACGCTTCAGCTTCGGACCTAAATTCGACGGGTCCGATGTCATGTTCTATGACAGCACCATGGTCAAAAACAGCCCCCATGACGGCTATCGGTCTATGTTTCAGAACGGACATTCCTACAATGCGAATGTGGCTATTTCCGGCAGCAGTGAAAAGGGCAGTATGCGCGCCTCCTATACGAATTACAAATACCTGGATATCATCAGCCCCAATTCCTGGCAACAGCGTAATACCTTCAGCTTCAACGGTAATATCAAGGCTTCGAAACTGGCCAGCTTCGAGCTGGTCTCCAATATCTACAATATCGTTTCCCAGAATCGCCGGGAACAGAATGGCGCTTCTATCGCCTGGGGATTTCCGGTGGACTTCGATTATAATAATTTGTATAACAACTTATATAAGGATGCTACCGGGTACCAGCGTGACCTGAGCAATTATGGGGTGCCGACGGCCGTCGGGGATATCGGAGCCTATAAATGGGCCCTCGATAAAAACAGAAATAAAGATGACAAGTTCCATATCATCACCTCAGCCAAAGCTATCCTTAATTTCAGTAAACATGTATTCTTTGTAGGACAGTTCGGGCTGGATTATGACAACACCAATTATACTTCGGAGATCAGCGTGACCCGTATCCTGCCTTCCGTGGCTGGCGGCGCCTTCAATGTATCTAAAGAAAATAACACGGTGCAGACCTATCAGACCTTATTGAATTATGATAATGACTTCAACCATAGTGATTTCCATCTTTCCGGCTTCGGCGGCGCTATCTATCGCTTAAGAACAACGGAAACGATCGGCACCGGAACGATCGGAGGGCTGAATTTCCCCGGCTGGTATTCCCTGAATAACCAGGCCGGCATACCCTCTGCAGCCAACCTGTACCAGCTAAGAAGCTATTCGCGTGGAAGTGACGTATTATATAGTGCTGTAGCTTCCGCCACCCTTTCCTGGAAAAGCGAATTCTACCTGGACCTCTCGGCCAGGGAGGATTGGAACTCCACACTACCTCCCGGGAACAACAGGTATTTTTATCCCGGCGCTTCCATTACCTGGAACTATACCGACCGGTTTAAGATCCCCGCCATGAACAGGGGGCAGGTTCGGTTCGCCTGGGCGGATGTAGGCAACGGCACCAACCGGTATTTTGCCAATAACCAATATGACCTGAGCTATATTTCAGGTGCAGGCGCTCAGGCCGTATCGGTAGGCCCGCCTTCCAATATATTACCCGGCGCCCTGAGCCCAGAGAGAAAAAGAGAATTCGAACTGGGGATCAACAACACTTTCTTCAAGAATAACAGAGTAGTCGTCGATATTGACTATTACCGGAATAATGTCTATCACCAGATCATTAGCCTGCCGGTATCCCAGGCTTCCAGCTCCTCGGGACTCCTGATCAACGTAGGAAATGTGCGCAACTGGGGCCTGGAATTTTCCGTAACGGGTACGCCGGTACTGACCAGGGATATCCGTTGGGATATAACGGTCAATGGCGCCCGGCAGCAATCTAAAGTAGTAGAACTGTACCGGGACCTCTCCGTCTATGTAAGGAATAGTCTGATCAATGGCAATGGAGCCAGTGTCAACGCCAATCTGGGACGGCCTGCGGGAGAGATCATGTCCTACGATTATAACAGGGATGATAATGGCAATAGAGTCGTAAGCTCTTCTGGCATATACACGATCGACAATACTAAAAGTGTCGAACTGGGCAATGTCAATCCAAAAATATATGGTGGACTGTTATCGGATTTCCACTACAAGAGTTTGAGTTTCCGGATCGGCCTGGATTACAAGTACGGAGGAACGATCTTCTCCTATACCAATGACCGACTGACCGGGGACGGCCAACTGGCCAGCACCCTCAAATATCGCGATGAGCAGCATGGCGGCCTGGCATATTATATAGATAATACCGGCACGAATATTCCCTGGCAACACAACCAGGGAGCGCCTGCCGGTTCCGCGGACGGACATGTCTATCATGATGGCCTGATCCTGCCTGGTGTCAAGCTGGATGCCAATAACAAGTATGTGAAAAACGATATCATCACCTCGGCAACGAATTATTATGAGAGCTACGCGAATGACCTGGCAACGGCCTTCCCGCCTGATGGGCTGAAAAAGAACGATTATATCAAACTGAGGGAAGCGGCCATCGCCTATGCCTTACCCAAAAAAATAACGGAAAGGCTGCATCTGCAGTCGATGACTGTAACCCTGGCCGGCAGGAACCTGTTCTATCTATATAAGACCATCCCCAATATCGATGTGGAATCTGCCACCGGTGCGGATGGCTATGTAGAAAACACCGTGTTCCCCGGACAAAGGACTTTTTCGCTGGGACTGAACGTGGGCTTCTAAACCGCCGGGAAAAACTCTCCATTTCTAATGCTTAAATCTTTAAATATGAGACGCGCAATATTATACAGCCTCTTTTTTACAGCGACCCTGACCGGCTGTAAGAAGGATCTTACCAATAAATTCAACAATCCCGACCAGCTGGGCTCGGGTGTTACGGATATCGTACCGGGCCTCTTCACCAATACCGTTTCAAACAATAAATTATTCATCCAGGATTACGGCGAATGGTTCTACCTGCTCAATGATGGCCTGGGCCCTACAGGGTATGAACAAATCTGCCAGCGTTATATTTCCTATCGGTACGACTGGTTCTCCGCGTATAATGACCTGACCACCGGGAACGGCTTCGATGACTATGCTATTACCAGCCAGGGATATTTCGAAACCAGCTATACCCGCCTGAAGACCTGGGAAAGCATCCGTGCCGAGGTCAACGCCCGCAGCGGCCAGGCCAAACTGGATGCCGATATGTATTTTAAGCTGATCACCCTGGTTAAGCTCTACCAGAGCGCCAAGCTGGTGGACTTCTTCAATTCCATACCTTACTTCAATGCCTTTGAAGGCACCACCGGCAACAGCAGCAACTGGTATCCTGCTTACGACGATCCAAAGAGCATCTACGAATCTGTGATCACCGATCTGGGCGGCCTGGTCGATTCTTTACCCATTGCCTACAACCTGATGTCCTCCACCGGCCAGCAGATCCTGGCCGCACAGGACATAGCCTTCAAAGGGGATATTTCCAAGTGGACAAAATTTGCCAACGCCACCCGGCTCAAGCTCCTGGTACGTATTGCCGGCGTAGACGCCAGCTTCGCCAAACCTCTCATAACTGAAACACTTACCAAACCCCTCCCCACAGAAGACATCACCTTCCCTCTATGGTATGACACCGATCAGAAAAGCGCCGGCGGACTCTGGATGCGTGGCATGTACGAGAATATCTACGCCACCTTCATCCCGAATATCCTCATGAAACGGATGAACTATGGCGATACCGCTTATACTTCGGGCATCGACGATCCCCGGCTGCCGGTCATCGCCATGCCTACCAAATACGGAGATTACCGCGGCGTATCCTATAATATCGATACGCAAACACCGATCTATACCGCCGGCAATAAGTATTATCCTTATGGAGACAACCTGCCCAGCAGCCTGTCGAGGAACTCTTTTTCCATGTACAATTTTGCCACGATCGTTCGCAACGGCAAGATGCCCGTCTATATGTTCTCCCTGGCAGAAATGGATCTCCTGCTGGCAGAGATCGAACTGAAAGGACTGGCTTCCACCGGAAAGACGGCAGATCAGCATATCAAAGACGCCGTGATCAACTCTACCAATTTCTGGTATAACCTCAATGGCTCCAGCGATTTCAACGTTGATCCGGATGCAGCGGGCGCAGCGGCGCCACTTTATCCCGTCAAACCTTCCGATGCCGTCATCGCCAATTGGGGCGATACGATCAGCACGAAATTCCTGGCAGCAGGCAGCGTTGACGATAAGATGGAAATACTGATGGAGCAGAAATTCATCCATCTCAATATCCTTCATCCCTATGAATGCTGGGCCGAACTGAGACGTACAGGCCATCCTAAACTGGAGCCTTTTACCTGGCACGGTGCCGTATGGACTCCTTTCCCCGAGCGGGTGCGTTATCCCAACGAAGAGTCGATCAATAATCCGACAAATTTTTCCAAAGTCTCTTCGGAAAACAACATGACCTCCAAAATATTCTGGGTACCTTCCGATAGAAATCCCACCCTTTATTGGAGCGATTATAATTACAAATAAAACCAGCTTAAATCAGTATGATGCGGACCGGTAAGTCAGGATTCAGATGGATGGCCTTTTGTTTAATAGCAGCTTTGCCGGGGAATGTAACCCCTGCGCTTGCACAGGATACTATTCATTTTACGAATGCGTTGGCGGCGGCTTCGGCGCCGCCGGCGGAGGCAGCTACCTCTACCTGACTTACGTCTCCGACCGGGAAAAGACGGCCTTGCTGAATGTCAGCGGCGATGCCGCTCTTTTCTTCAACGGAGTTACACACGCCGGAGACCCCTATAGCTCAGGCTGGCTCTACATTCCCGTAAGACTCAAAAAAGGTCTTAATGAGATCTATATCCGCCCCTCCGGTCTTGTGGCAGCCAGCCTGATCTTTCCGGCTAAAGAAATACAATTGAACACAGAAGACGCCACCCTGCCCGTTGTCCAGGCAGGGGCGGCCGGTAATGATACCCTTTATGGAGCGGTCGTGGTGATCAACGCAACCTCCAAACCCCTGAAAGGCGGCCGGATCAGGTCCACCCTTGGCGGGAAAACAGCCGTCTCCGAACTGCCGGTAGTACCGGCCATGAGCACCCGCAAAGTCCCCTTTGCTTTCAATGGATCCTCCATGACGGCCAAAGGAAATTTCAAAAGCACTATCTCCTTACTGGCCGGAGACCGATCCCTCGATGAGAAAGAGCTGTCGCTCGAAGCCGCAGCCCCCGGCGAACAATATAGCGTCACCTTTATCAGCGGCATCGACGGAAGCCTGCAATACTATGCAGTAACGCCTGCCGGCACCGTTTTCGCGCCGGGGACCACCGCCTCCCGCATCGCTGCCGCCACCCCGGCAGGATCGCCCGGCAGCCCCGCCCTCTTCCTCTCCGTACACGGAGCAGGCGTAGAAGCCATCGGCCAGGCAAGGGCCTACCGGCCCAAAGACTGGGGTACGCTGGTGGCGGCTACCAACCGCCGCCCCAGGGGCTTTAACTGGGAAGACTGGGGAAGACTGGATGCCCTGGAAGTCCTCGCCCTGGCAAAAGAACGATTTAAGCCCGATCCGCAACACATCTACCTCACAGGACATTCCATGGGAGGGCACGGCACCTGGTTCCTCGGCGCCGCCTACCCGGACAAATGGGCCGCCATCGGCGCCTGCTCCGGTTACCCGACACTAAAAGAGTACGGCAGCCACGACGGCGTCGTTCCCGACAGCGGCGCATCCCCCGTAGAACGTCTCCTGCTCCGCGCCAGCGACCAGAGCGATGTCATCCGGCTGGCTACTAATTATAAATCCCTGGGCGTATATATCCTGCATGGCGATTCGGATAAAGTAGTCCCCGTGAAATATGCCAGAGAGATGCGCAAAGTATTGGGCGGATTCCAGACCGATATGAGCTATTATGAGTATCCCGGCGGCGAACATTGGTTCGGCAATCAATGCGTCGACTGGAAACCCCTCTTCGATTTCTTCCAATGGCATAGCCGCAAACCGGACAGCCTCGTGAACCAGATCGACTTTATGACGGCAAGCCCGGGTATCTCCGCCTCCTCCTACTGGGCCTCCATTCAGCAGCAGCTGCACCCCCTGGCTTATAGCCATATCCAGCTGGCCCGTGACCCCCTCCTGCATAAGATTACAGGAAAGACAGAGAACGTTCAGCTTCTCGGTCTCTCCCTGACCGGTTTTAGCTCCGGTACGAAAGTCAGTATTTTTCTCGACAGCCTCCCTCCGGTACTCTATACAACCACAGGCGCCAACGATAGCCTCTTCCTGCTGAAAGGGCCAAACACCTGGACCCTGTCCTCCCGTCCCGGCGCGCATCAGAAAAACCCGCAGCGCTATGGCACCCTCAAAGAAGCCTTTAATAACCAGATGGTCTTTGTCTATGGCACTTCCGGCGCCAAAGAAGAAAATGAGTGGAGCCTCAACAAAGCCCGCTACGATGCGGAGACCTGGTACTACCGCGGCAACGGCGCCGTCGATATCATCGCCGACAAAGAGTTCTCTCCGGATGCCTATGCAGGCCGGGGCGTGATCCTGTTCGGGAATGCCGGCACGAATGCAGCCTGGCGGCTCTTGCTGGAAGATTGCCCCATCCGGGTAGAAAGAGGCAGGATCAGGGTCGGGGACAAACTATGGGAAGGCGATGATCTGGGCGCCTGTTTTGTCTGGCCACTCCGGAATTCTCCTGTGACATCCGTCGCCGTCATCGGCGGCAGCGGCCTCAAAGGAATGGAGGCCGCCAATGCCAACCAGTACTTTGCCGGGGCAAGCGGCTTCCCGGATTTCATGCTCTTCCGGCTGGATATGCTGCAGGCAGGCAGCTCCGGCGTTAAGATGGCCGGCTTCTTCGACAATGACTGGAAACTCGCCCCCGGCGAATGGGAGGAAAATCCCCAGGTATTTCAACATTGAAAGATCTGCATGGAGGTACAGGATGGCTGCATCCGGATGAGTAAATATATTTGTCGGGCCGATTGAACAGGTACGTCATATGAATAACCTCCTCCCGACAACTATGATACAAAAAATAGCAGTAGGACTGATATTTTCACTGACCCTTGCCGTCCTGCACGGGCATGGCCAGACATTGAAGACGAATCACCTGACCTGCGAATACCTGGTAAATCCGCTCGGCATAGACATAGCTAAACCTGCACTAAGCTGGCAGCTCGTTTCAGAACAGCGCGATCAGCAGCAATCCGCCTATACCATCATCGTCAGCGATAACCGGGCAGACATCGATCACCTGCATGGGAATACCTGGACCTCGGGTAAAAAGAGCTCCTCCCGGAACACCAACATCATCTATGCAGGGCCCGCCCTCCATTCGTTTAAACGATATTACTGGCGGGTACAGGCCTACGATCGCAACGGCGTCGCCTCCCCCTGGAGCGATCCCGCCTGGTTTGAGACATCCATGCTGCAGCCCGGGGACTGGCAGGCCAGATGGATAACCGACGGACGCCAGCTGCCCGTGAAAGAGGAAGACTTTTACCAGGACGACCCGGCGCCCCTCTTCCGCAAAGACTTCCGGACCAAAGGCCGGCCGGTATCGGCAAGACTGTATATTTCCGGACTGGGCTATTATGAGGCTTATCTCAATGGCGAAAAGATCGGCGACCATCTGCTCGACCCGGGCTGGACCACTTATGAAAAGACCGTGTTATACACGGTCTATGATATTACAGACAAGATCAGGGACGGAGACAATGCGGCAGGCATCATGCTGGGCAATGGATGGTTCAACACATTGCCATTACGCATGTGGGGCGGCCTGAATATCCGGAAGGCCCTATACCAGGCGGCTCCCGGCGTACGCGCCCAGCTACAGCTCACTTATGCCGACGGAAAGACGGAAGTGATCGCAACGGATGAAAGCTGGCAGACGGCGACCGGCCCCGTCATCCGCAACAGTCAATACCTGGGTGAACAATATGATGCCCGCCTGGAACAACCAACCTGGGCGCAGCCGGGCGGCCAATTCGCCGCGTCCAAAGACGCCGTGGTCAGCCAGGGCCCTCCCGGCGCCCTGATAGCGCAAATACAGCCCGCCATCAAAGTAACGGAAGTAATAAAGCCGATCAGCGTCACAGAACCCAAAGAAGGCGTGTTCTTATTCGATATGGGGCAGAACTTTGCCGGGGTCGCACAGATCAACCTGCGGGCGCCAGCAGGTACGCTTATAACACTGCGGTACGGAGAAGAGAAATATAAGGATGGAAATATCGACGTAATGACCGGTGTGGCAGGCCAGATCAAATCGGGCAACGGCGGACCCGGCTCGCCAAAGGTAGCCTGGCAGCAGGACAGCTATATCGCCAAAGGGCAGGGACAGGAAGTCTGGTCGCCCCGGTTTACCTTTCACGGATTCCGCTATGTGGAAGTGACGGGATGGCCCGGTAAGCCTGACCTGGATGCCATACGAGGATTGCGCATGAATGCCGCCGTGGAAGACGCCGGCAGCTTCTCCTGCTCCAACCCCATGCTCAACAAGCTCGACACCATCCTGAAGCGGACCTTTAAAAGCAATATCTTCAGCGTCCAGTCGGACTGCCCCGCACGGGAGAAATTCGGTTACGGCGGAGACCTCTTCTGCACCTCCGAAGCATTCAGCTTTCATTTCGATATGGCGAATTTTTATCGCAAAGTGATCCATGATTATGCCGACGCCCAACGACCCAATGGCGGCATCACGGAGACGGCGCCCTTCGTAGGAATAGGAGACAACGGCATAGGAAATAACACAGGCCCCATCAGCTTCCAGCTGGTATTTCCGTATGTGATTAAACAGCTCTACGATTTTTATGGAGACCGGCGCGTCATCGAACAATATTATCCCGCACTGGAAAAGCAGGTCCGGCTCCTGCAGGATAGCGCGAAGGACAACCTCTACTTCATCGATCTCAGCGATCATGAGTCGCTGACCCCTAAATCGGTAGCCCTTACAGGCTCCGTGGCCTATTATCATCATGTCAGGCTGATGGCCTTATTTGCTGGCATCCTGGATAAGAAAGAAGAGCAGAAAAAATACGACCGCCTCGCCGGGGCAATACGGCAGTCCATCCTTGACAAATTCGTAGACACTAATACGGGCAAAGCCGATAACGGCAAACAAACCGCCCAGGTCTATGCCTTATGGGATGGGCTGGCCGCCGATAGGGGAGGGGCAGTCTTTAATAAATTACTCTCCGCCATCGATAGCGCCAACGGCCATCTCAGCACAGGCATTTTTGCTACTAAAATGCTGTTCGATGTCCTGCGTGATCACGACCGCAACGAAGTGGCTTACGGCATCGTCAATAAGCGCAGCTTCCCGGGGTGGGGATATATGATCGACAACGGCGCCACCACCTTATGGGAAACATGGGCTTACTCCGACAACACTTTTTCACAGAACCATCCTATGTTCGGGTCCGTAGGCGAATGGATGTACCGCTCGCTCCTGGGTATCAACGCCGGCGCTCCCGGCTTTGAAAAAATAATCATAAAACCCCAGCCGGCAGGCGACCTGACCTACGCCAGGGGAAGCTACCTTTCCGTTAAAGGACCGATCGTCAGCAGCTGGAAAAAAGAAGCCGGCCGGTTTGACCTGCAGGTGGAAATACCCGCTAATACGACCGGTGAGATATGGTTGCCCGCGGGCAAAGACGACATGATCACAGAAAGCGGCATGACCCTGTCTCACGCTTCCGGCATAAAGCTGCTGCGCAGGGAAAACGGCTATGCCGTCATCGCAACCGGTTCCGGCAAATTTGATTTTTCCGTCAGCGCGGGCTCCCCCGCTCAGACAGGCGACTCCCCGGCCCAATCCGGCAGCTTACTAAAAAGCTTTATCACCCCTCCGGATTCCGTAAAACCGGGCTGCTACTGGTATTGGGTCACCGACAATATCTCCCGGGAGGGAGTGGTGAAAGACATAGAAGCTATGTCTGAAGTAGGTATCGGCCGGGCCTTTATAGGCAACGTTGGCTTCGGCCACCATGGGATGGGATTGGACGAAGGACCGGCAAAACTCTTCTCCGACCAATGGTGGGACGTGACGCAGGCCGCCATGAGCGCAGGTGTCCGCAACAAGGTCGATATAGGGTTGTTCAACGGGCCGGGCTGGAGCCAGAGCGGCGGCCCCTGGGTCAAGCCATCAGGGAGTATGCGCTATTTGGATGCACAGGAGATCAGCGTGGAAGGCCCCCGCAAAATTTCTCAAAAACTCAACGCCAGCCCCCTCTTCCAGGACGTGGCCATCCTCGCCTTTCCATCTCCCGCATCCGATGACGACGTTATCACACGGCATACCCCGCAGATATCCTCCAACATCGATTCCTTCGACGTGCAAAAAGCCTTTGACGGTGATACCCTGACCGATGCGGTATTGCCGCCCTCTGTCAACGCACACTCGGTAGTGAACATCGATATCCGTACCGCACAGCCCTATACGACAAGAAGCCTGTCCCTGTACCCCGTCAAAAGAGGCATGACAGCGCATGTCGTTTTGCAGGTATATGAGCAGGACTCTTTCCGGACCATCAAAATATTCGATTATGACCGCAGCAACCCTGCCCTCAACGTAGGCTTTAAGCCCTGGGCCCCGGTCGTAATCAGCTTCCCTGAAATTACCGCTACCCGATACCGGCTTGTCGTCACCAATATACATGGCGGCGGAGGCTTTGCGGAAATACAGCTTTCCGGGGCCGCCCGGATCGAACGTTACAGCGAGAAGCAGCTGGCTAAGATGTTCCAGACGCCACAGCCAATGTGGAAAGACTACCAGTGGCCCGCACAGGCTGAATCCTCCGACCCCAAGACCCTTATCGACCCTTCCGCCGGCATCGACCTCTCCCGCTACCTTGCTGCCGATGGCACGCTCAGCTGGGACGTACCCGCAGGAAAATGGATCATCATGCGCTTTGGAATGATGCCCACCGGAGTCACCAACTCACCGGCAACGACCGAGGGTACGGGTTATGAAATAGACAAGCTGAGCAGGCAGGCCGCGGAAGATCACTTTTCCGCCTTTGTCGGTAAGATACAACAGCGCATACCCGCTGCCGATCGCAAATCACTGAAATACCTGGTAGCCGACAGCTACGAGACCGGTTCGCAGAACTGGACCGACGATTTTGCGGCCTCCTTCCAACGGCAATATAAGTACGATCCGCTGCCCTGGCTGCCCGTGTTCAGCGGCAGGATAGTAGGCAGCGCCGACCGGAGCGACCGCTTTTTATGGGATGTCCGCAGGCTCGTGGCGGACAAAGTGGCCTACGATTATGTAGGCGGCTTACGTAGGATTGGCAATCAGCATGGGCTGAAGCTATGGCTCGAAAACTATGGCCATTGGGGCTATCCGTCGGAATTTTTAAAATATGGAGGGCAGAGCGATGAAGTAGCCGGAGAGTTTTGGGCCGAAGGGGAATTGGGAAGCATCGAATGCAGGGACGCCTCCTCTTCCGCGCATATTTATGGTAAATCATCCGTATCCGCGGAATCCTTTACATCGGCAGGCAATGCCTACGGCAGATATCCCGGCTCCCTGAAAAGGCGCGGCGACTGGTCTTTCACCGAAGGCATCAACAACACCATTTTCCATGTCTATATCGAACAGCCCTATGAAGATAAGATGCCGGGTGTGAACGCCTGGTTCGGTACCGAATTCAACAGGCATAACACCTGGTTTAAGAAAGGCAAAGCATTCATTGACTATATCCGTAGGTGCAACTTTATGCTGCAACAGGGCAAACCCGTAAACGATGTAGCTTACTTTATCGGGGAAGATGCGCCCAAGATGACCGGCATACGGGACCCTGCGCTCCCCGCCGGATACCAGTTTGACTATATCAATGCGGAAGTGATAGAGCAGCGGCTTAGCGTAAAGGACGGCAGGCTGGTCTTGCCCGACGGCATGAGCTACCGGTTGCTGGTGCTGCCCGCGCTGGAGACCATGCGCCCCGAACTGCTGACGAAGATCGCACAGCTGGTACAGGATGGCGCCGTAGTGCTGGGCCCTCCGCCCCAACGCTCGCCCAGCATGCAGAACTACCCCGTTGCCGATAAGGAAGTACGGGACCTATCGGCCCGCTTATGGGCCGGCGTTGATGGCAAACAACACACAATGGCCCGGGTTGGCAAAGGCTATATTATCAATGGAATGACCATGGAGCAGGCAATGGATACACTCAACACCATACCGGATTTTAAAAGCAATACCCCAAGCCCCATACTCTACACGCACCGCTCTGTCGCCGGAGAAGAAGTATATTTTATCAGCAACCAATCCGATACCGTTGTAACCCTCACCCCTTCCTTCCGCATTACGAAAGGACAGCCGCAATGGTGGGACGCCGTCACCGGAGAGACACGCAGACTCCCCGTGTTTCAACAGCAGGAGAAGAGCATGGACCTGCCCTTGAAGCTGGAAGCTTACCAGAGTTGCTTCATCGTGTTCAGCGAGGACCAGGCCCCCGGCGCTTCTGCCGCTGCCAACAACGCCAACGCTGTCCAGGTCGCAGCCGGAAGCAACCCCGCCGCCAAAACCAACTTTCCCGCTCCCGTCATCCTGCAGACCTTATCCCGTCCCTGGATAGTCACTTTCGACACCGCCATGCGCGGCCCGTTAGCCCCGGTTGTTTTCAACCAATTGGACGACTGGAGCCGGCGTCCGGAGGACAGCATTAAAAATTATTCCGGCACGGCTACCTATAAAACTACCTTCAGGGTGGCCGCCTTGCCAAAAGACGGCGATCTCTATATCGATCTGGGTTCGGTGAAAGTAATGGCTACCGTGAGGCTGAATGGCAAAGACCTTGGCACTGCCTGGACGGCTCCCTGGCGCGTCAAAGCCACTGGTGCTCTCCGCATAGGGGAGAACAGGCTGGAAATAGAAGTAGTGAATACCTGGATCAACCGCCTGATCGGCGATAGCAAGCTGCCGCCGGCGGAGCGAAAGACCTGGACGAATGTGAATGATTATAAACCCGGCAACGCTTATGACCCCTCCGGACTGACCGGACCGGTAACCATTTCGATCTCCCCAAACGAAAGGAGTTTTTCGGATATTTTTCCTTAATTTGTGAATAACCAAGGTTAACGCTCTGATGAATGACATCCCATTATATAATGAGAAGGAGTTGCTGTTGCTGGCCTCCGGCGGCGATAGGATAGCTTTTACCAGGCTATATGCGCAATACCTTGACCATCTTTACAAGTATATTTTCCTCTTCACCAAATCCCCCGAAACCTCGGAGGAGATCATACAGGAAGTCTTTATCAGCATCTGGGAACACCGGGAGCGTCTTGCCCAAGTGAATTCTTTCCAATCCTATCTTTTCCGGGCCGCCAGGAATAAAGCAGTGGATTATACGCGCCGCCGCCAGGTGGAAGAACGGGTGCTGGCCGGATACCTGTCGGAAAAGAAGGAGACGCCTGAAACCCCGGGAGAGGCTTTTGATTATAAGGCATACTATCACCTGGTACAGGAAGCCATCGACAAACTCCCCCCGCGCCGGCAGATGATCTTCCGGATGAATACCGAAAAAGGGCTCTCCCATGATGAGATTGCCCGGGAACTGGATATCTCCAAATCAGCCGTTAAAAACCAGCTATACGAAGCTTACGACTTTGTACGGGGTTATCTCTCTCAAAATGGTGAAGTTTCTTTCGCCTTGATCCTCACCGCTTTCGCAGCCTTATAAAAATTTTTCTGAAAATTCTTACTAACGAGTTGTTCTTTCATCCCGCAGGATCGTCTTCTTATCAGACACAAGTTATTATTATGTTACCACCACATATCCATGACTTTCTGCAGCGTTACGACGGCAACACGTTCACGGAAGAGGAACACCGCCAATTCCTGGACTGGCTAAGAACAGCCAGCACCGGAGAGGTGGAAGAGATCGCTGATCAATACCGATCGCTCATTGAAGAGAAGGCGCCGCTGGAAAATACTTCCTATCCCGGACTCGCGACCGGTATAGAAACGGCACTTGATGAGGTGGATCTGAACAGGACGAAAAGGATACCGTTGTATAAAAGAACCTGGTTCCGCGTGGCTGCTGCTATATTGGCGATCGTATCTGTCTCCGGCTTGTATTTCGTTCTTACGCAAAAGGGACAATATCCTGCGGTGGCCAAAAAGGAAACAAAGGCGCCGGCGGGAGACGTGCTGCCGGGTAGTAATAAGGCCGTCCTGGTCAAGTCGGACGGTTCGGAAGTAGTGCTGGAAGATGCCAATAATCAGACGATCAGGGAGAAGAACGGGCAGGAGATCGCTAATAAGAATGGCGCCTTGTCTTACAATACGGTTAATCCCGTACCCGTCGATAAAATAATGTACAATACCGTAAGGGTACCCCGTAAAGGGCAATACCAGCTTGTGCTGGCTGATGGCACGAAGGTATGGCTGAATGCCGAATCATCGCTGACCTATCCCACGGCTTTCAACGGGAACGAACGGATAGTAGAAATCACCGGGGAAGGATATTTCGAAGTGGCGAAAAATGCGGAGAAACCTTTTCATGTCATACATGATAAGATAGATGTACAGGTGCTCGGAACTCATTTCAATGTCAACAGTTATACAGATGAGAAAGAAGCAAAGATCACCTTGCTGGAAGGCGCGGTAGCCGTTTCCACCTCCCCGTCCACCGGCAGCGAAGTACAGCTAAAACCCGGCCAGCAGGCCCGGTTGGGCACGAACGGTAAACTACGGGTGCTGGACGATGCGGACATAGAAGAAGTGATGGCATGGAAAGAAGGCCGGTTCCAATTCAAAGACGCCGACCTGAAAAGCATCATGAGGCAATTGATGCGCTGGTATGATATCGACGTAGAATATAAAGGAAATATCGAAGATCGTTTCTTCACGGCAGATATATCAAGAAATAAGAACCTTTCCTCCGTAGTAAAAATATTGGAGCTCAGCAACATTCACTGTACGATAGAAGGCCGCACATTGATCGTAAGACCATAGTACCGGCTGACCGTATAACCATCAAACCATCCTGATTGCACAATCATCGAACCACCTGATTGTGACGCCATAGAAATAAATAAGGAATAACCAAAAACAAAACCGCCTCGGGGTCGAGACCGAAGCGGCAGCCGGTTTATTGCCGGAAGTCTGGTTATCCGCCAAAACAAGTTATGACACGCTGCTTATTAGTTAACCAAACCAAAACGAAGTTATGGGTTTATGGACATTTTTTGCCTTTTTGCTTCCCAACCGAAGGCATCTGACTGAAACACTGCTTATTATGAAGTTAATTGTCATCCTTATTTTGGGCGCCTGCCTGCAGGTCAGCGCCCGCGGGTATGCACAGACCGTGACGCTGTCTGAAAAGAACGCCTCCCTGGAAAAGATCTTCCGGGAGGTGAAGAAGCAAACCGGTTATGATTTCTTCTATGAATCGAAGCTGCTAAAGGAGGCGAAAAAAGTGGATATCACCGTATCCCATGCATCCCTCGAACAGGTGCTGACCATCTGCTTCAGGGACCAGCCGCTCAGTTTCAGCATCGTGGAAAAAACCATCCTGGTAAAACCGAAACCGGTTCCTGAATTCGCACCCCCCGAAGAAACCGCGGCTCCGCCCGATACCGTCAGAGGCCATATCGTGGATGAGAAAGGTAACCCCATCGTGGGCGCCACCATCTCTGTAAAAGGAACATCCAAAGGAGTTTCTACAGATGCCAACGGGAATTATTCCATTGTCACACGGGGCAAGGCTGTACTGGTGATCAGCTACGTAGGATATGCCACGCAGGAAATCACGCCCGGCAGCCGTAAGATGCTCAATATAGATCTGAAGCTCAGTATAATCAGCCTCGGAGAGGTAGTGAGCACGGGCAAGATGGAGCGAAAAATGGAGAGCTTCACCGGCGCCGTGTTGAAAGTATCAGGGGACGAACTAAAAGCCGTCGGGAACGAAAATATCATCCAAAGCCTCAAGACCCTGGACCCCTCCTTCATTGTCGTGGATAATAATTCGCAGGGCAGCAATCCGAATAACCTGCCGACCATAGAATTGAGAGGTAAGACCAGCCTTTCCACGCAAGGCGTAAAAGACGTGTTTAGCGGCGACCCCAACCTGCCCCTGTTCGTATTGGATGGCTTTGAGAGCGATCTGGCTACTATCGTGAACCTGGATATGAACCGGGTGGCGAGCGTCACCGTATTGAAAGATGCGGCTTCTACGGCAGCGTATGGGTCTAAGGCCGCCAATGGCGTAGTGGTGGTGGAGACCAAACGGCCTGTCAAGGGGAAATTAAGCGTTAGTTATACGGCCGACTTCAGAGTACAGGTTCCAGATATGAACTCTTATAACCTCATGAATGCCAGCGAAAAGCTGCAGTTCGAGAAGCTGGCCGGCAGATGGCATGTTGGCTGGCCTAGTTTTGATGAGGGTTTGGACAGTCTCTACAATCAGCGATTGCTGGCTGTAAAAAAAGGGGTCAACACCAAGTGGATCAATATACCCGTCCGTACCGGTTTTAACAACGGTCATTCTTTATATGTCTCCGGAGGATCGGATGAGCTGCAGTTCGGCATTGGGCTGAACTACAAAAAAGATGACGGCGTCATGAAAGGATCGGACAGGCAGACCTGGGGCGGGACTATCGATCTCCGGTACCGGTATAAGCGATTGAACATCTATAACAAGCTTTACCTGAGCGGTTATAACTTCAACGAATCGCCGTATGGCTCCTTCTCGACCTACGCACAGACGAATCCCTACTTCACGCCCCTGGATTCAAACGGCCAGGTGAGCCGATACCTGGACCAGTCACCTTATTTCTATGATACGATTAAGGCCACCAATCCCCTGTACAATGCCGATCTTCCTTCCAAAAATTATACGAACAACTTCGGTATCACCAATAACCTGGCGCTGATTTATTCGGTATCGAACCATCTGCGGGTTGAAGGGGCTTTACAGTTGCAGAAAGATATTACGACGACGGAGACCTTCGTTTCCCCGCAGAACACGATGTACGATCAGACCGTCTTTAATCAGAAAGGGAGTTATACGAATAACCGGGCGGATAACTTCACCTACCGTACCAATCTGGGGATCGTGTATGGGAATACGTTCAACGGTCTTCACCAACTGACTGCCAACCTCCGGGGCGAACTGGAGCAGGATCATAACACACAGGTGGGTTTTGACGCGGTTGGTTTTCCCGTCGGCAGCAACGGCAACCCCGCCTTCGCCAGCGGCTACAGTCCCTATGGCAGGCCGACGGCCGCCTCCGGGATTTATCGCCGGAGCGCTGTATCGGCCAGCGCCAACTATGTATATGACAACCGCTACTTATTCGACGCCTCCTATGACCTGGATGGCTCCACCGCCTTCGGCAGCAACAGGCAATATACCACCTTCTGGTCGGTAGGGGCAGGCATCAACCTGAATAACCAATTCCATCTGGATAAAAACCTGTTCAGCCTTTTCAAGATCCGGGGCAATATAGGCGCCGTGGGTAATCAGAGCCTGGGCAGATTCCCGAATGTTTCGGTCTATCAGTATAATACCGGCACGAATATCTTTGGTCAGGGAACGCAATTACAATCGTTGGCCAATCCGAACCTGCAATGGCAGAATACGAAGACGACCAGCGTAGGAACAGACATCGCGCTCTGGAAGGGACGATTCAGCGCCACCCTGAACGCCTACGATAAGAAGACCGACCCATTGGTCGTAGTGGTCAATCTCTCCTCCACCACCGGACTTTCTAATTATCCTACCAACGAAGGAGTGATGGATACGAGAGGGCTGGAGGCCATGCTGCGATATTCTCCGATCTACAATGTTGCCAGCCAGGTCGTATGGACGATCGGTATTACCGGCAGTATGGTAAAAAGCAAATACGAGCGTTTCGGCCCCGACGGATTGGCCTCTTTGAATAAAGAAGCGCAGGCGGCTAATTCCTTATCCCGGTATATCGATGGAAATAGCCCGGACGCCATATGGGCGGTGCCTTCCCTGGGCATCGATCCGACAACGGGATTTGAAGTATATAAAAGGAAAGATGGTCAGAGCACCTTCGAATATAATGTGGACGATGCGGTCGTGGTTGGCAATACACGGCCTAAAGTAGAGGGGGTCATTACCAATAATGTCAACTATAAAGGCTTTACGATCGGGATCAACCTTCGTTACCGGATCGGCGGCGACCAGTTCAATTACGCATTATTCAATAAAGTGGAAAATATCGGTGAAAGTAATATCAACCAGAATTTCGATAAAAGAGCTTTGTACGATCGGTGGTTCAAGCCCGGAGACGTGGCTAAATATAAAAATATCAATATCGGCAGTGGCACCGGGGTCTATGACGGGCTTGCTTTTTCGTCGAGCCTGGTAACTTCCCGGTTCGTCCAGAAAGAAAATGACCTGATCGGCGAATCCATTAACCTGGGCTACCAGTTCATCAACAAGCCCTGGATGAATGGCATAGGATTGAAGGTCTTGTCGTTCAACGCCTATATGAACGACATCTTCCATTGGTCGACTATCAAGGCCGAGCGGGGAACAGATTATCCTTTTGCCAATGCTGTTTCCTTTAGTATAAGAGCTTCCTTTTAACCTGTTAATTAAAAAGTGATGAACAAGAAAATACTTATAGTAACCGCCGTCTTGTACGGATTGGTTATGCTGTCGTCCTGCAAAAAATACCTGGACGTCAAGCCGGATGATAAGTTCCTCGAATCCCAGCTATTCAGCAGCAAGGTAGGTATCGAAAGCGTATTGAACAGTATCTACCTGCAGCTGCCGAACTCTCCGTTATATGGGGAGAACCTGTCAACGACTGCCGTGGAATTATTTGCGCAGCAATACAATTACAGCGCCTCCGCCTATTCGGCATTTTCCTACTATAATTTCAACGATCCGAGTGTCGTGCCGGTCATCGATACGATCTGGAGCAGCAGTTATAACACGATCGTAAATATCAATAAGCTGATTGCCAATCTTGCCGTTTATCCCGGGGTTGTTTCCAAGGCAGAGTCGGATATCATCGCCGGAGAGGCCTATGCCTTAAGGGCCATGCTCCATTTCGATCTGTTGCGTTTATATGGCCCGGTCTATTCCACTCATCCACAGGTGTCCGCCATCCCTTATTATACCGTGGCTACTCCGGACGCACAGCCGTTCCTGAACGCCGCTGATGTCATGGTGAAGATCCTTGCCGATCTGCATACGGCGGAAGGATTGCTGGCAGCCGATCCGATCATTACGTTGGGGAAGCAGGAGGTCCTGCAAAATGATGGCAATGATTTTCTTCGTTTCCGGAACCTGCGGATGAATTTTTATGCAGTAAAGGCCCTGGAGGCCAGGGTCCAGTTATATGCGGGAAATAATGCAGCAGCATTGGCGGCTGCTCAAAATGTGATCAATAGCGGAGCTGCTTTATTTCCATGGTCGGATCCTGTTGCGGTAAATGCCGGCGGCAACTCCGACAAGGTCTTTTCCTCGGAGATCGTTTTTGCGCTGCAGAACCTGAATATGTATTCTCAATTCGATGCGACTTTTGTCAGCGCCAATAGTGTACTTGCACCGAGTGACTTTCGGCTGCAGGAGACTTATGAGGTACAAACTGGCGAGGGGGTTAATGATTACAGATATCGCTCCCAATGGGGGGGAGTCCTCTACGGTATTATGCGGCAGTTCCTTAAATATACCGACGTGACCGATCAGACTAAAACATTCCGGTATATGCAGCCCATGCTGAGGATGTCGGAAATGTACTATATCGCCGCGGAATCGGAAACGGACCCCGCCCTTGCGCTGGGATATCTGAATACCGTTCGCTATAACCGCGGACTCAGCAATTTGCCTGACGGGACGGATATCAATGCGGAGCTGCTGAAGGAATATAGAAAAGAATTTTATGGAGAAGGGCAGCTTTTCTTCTATTACAAAAGAACGAATGCGTCCATGATCCCGGATGGCTCCGGAATGGACGACTATTCTTTCCAGTATATGAGAGATAGTTATTATGTTGTTCCTCATCCTCAATATTAATAGTCGGAATCTGATTTTATTTCTTCTATAAAAGATAAATAATATGAGAAAAATGATAGCAGTTCTTGTGGTGATATCTTCCATGGCCTTGCTGCAGGCTTGCAAAAAAGAAAATGTTCCAACTTTTGATTCAACGCCCAGTTTGTATTTTCTCAGTACCAGTCACCTGAGTCCGCATAGTGTTGCCGATTCTGTAATGGCATCGTTCGGTTATTCCGCCGATAATGTAACGGATAGTATCATTAAACTTCCGATAAATGTAATAGGGAAGACGTCACCGGTAGACAGGGTATACAAAGTGATCGTAGTTGATTCCGGCACCACCGCCAAAGCCGGCTACAATTATGATCTGCCCAAAAATACGGTCATCCGGGCGGGCCTTTCTACCGACTCGCTGGCTGTTACTATTCATCGTACCCCGGACATCCTGTATCACCCACTGTCCGTTACCCTACAGTTGGAGTCCAACGAAAATTTTACTATAAATATGGTGAACGATACGCTCGATGCCATATCGGGCAAGCCGAACTATTTTACCATTTTTAAGGTGGTCATGGAAGATGGATTAACCCAGCCTCCGCATTGGAATTGGGGCGGAGGGCCTCTCTATTACTTTGGCACATTCTCCGTAAAAAAGGTAAAACTGACCAGTCAGATTACCGGTATGCCATTGGGCGCCGTAGCCGATGATAACGATTGGGCGTTGTGGCCTTATTGGGCAACCATGATGAACCGGTACCTGCTCGATCAGAAGGCGGCCGGAACCCCCATTTTGGAGGATGACGGAACGCCCATGACAATGGGCAGGATAGTAACCAGGTAAACCAGGTATATACTTTGACGACAAAATGTATAAAATTATGAATGCAATATCAAAAATATCGACACTTGTTACAGGTACCCTGCTACTCCTGTGTTTCTCCTGTCGGAAGTACCAGGTGATTAGTGATACGAAGAAAGTAAATGAAGTTAAGGTCGGCCTGCAGGCAAACTATATTGCCTATCTGGGAGATACTTTACACGTCGTTCCAAATTTGTCTTTCACGCAGGATAATAGTGGCGATTCGGGCCGCTATAAGTACCAGTGGTATGTTATAAATCTTAGTGAGGATGGACTGAGTGGAACGTATAAGGTCCCCTTGGATTCTACCATCGACCTGACTTATAAGATCTCCTTGTCGCCAGGGAATTACATACTTTATTTCGATGTCACGGACACCGTAACGGGTGTGCTCTTTCATGGTTCCGCGCCTTTAAAGGTCACTACCCCTTATTATGAGGGATGGCTGGTGTTAAGTGATGCCGGTTCCGCACCAAGATTAGACATGGTATCGTATGACGATAACTTCGTCGGGACCTTGCATTTCGATGTGTTGGGTAAGCTGAACTCCGACCTGAAACTAACCGGGGAAGCAAAAAATGTATTGTACCACGGCAGTGTCTATATAACGACCACCGGCAACGGCACCAACGCGGTGGATCCGGATAATTTCAGCTGGAAATCCACCAACAACATCAGGTACGATATGCTGGATCCCAGTATTCCGCTTGATTTTTATGCGGATCGTTTTGTAGTAGGAGGTTATCAGGGACAGGCTCTTTATAGTAATGGAAATGTGTATACGTCATACGGTCCCTTTTTCGGACTGCCTATAAATCGTATGAAAGGCGAGACCACTAACTTTTATGCAGAACCATCTGTTACAGTGGGTTTTTACATTTATCTGTACGACCAGGCCAAACATAGATTTGCCGCTAATTTTCTTATTGCCAACAATACCAGTTGCGATCCCCTTCCCGCCTTCGGAACATCCGGCGCCATGCTCTTCGATTGGAACAATACTGGCATGAACCTTGTCTACATGGATGAGAGTGAATACAACGGAAAAGAGGTATTCGCCATTTTAAAAGACACGGTCACCGGAAAATTTCATCTCGCCCTCTTCAACGATTATGGACAAACCCAGGACTACTACGCAGAAATGACAGGGACCGATTTAGCCTCCGCTACTCATTTTTCGATCAATAATAACTACGGGTATGTGTTTTATTCGGCCGGGTCCAAACTCTACGAGTTCGACCTGGGGCTCAAAACCAGCAAGTTGATGGCCGATTATAGCCCCTTGCAGATCACGAATGTGATCAGAAATCCGGTCGCATCACAAACCAACGACCTGTTAGTGACCCTGCTCGATCCGTCCGGAACTGCCGGGTCCAACGGGATCCTAAAGATCTATTCGGTACCCCCGGTAGGCGGCAGCCTGGTATTGCACGAAACCTATACAGGGTTCGGAGATATCAAGGGTGTCACTTACCGGCAGCGATGATTAACACCTTTTCTTTTACAACGTAAACCTACTTTATTAATGGATGGAACTATCGTAAAGATCGAACACCTGAGCCACCGATATAGCAGAGCCTGGGCTATCAGGGACATTAATTTCGAGATCAGCCAGCATGGAGTATTGGGCCTATTAGGCTCCAACGGGGCAGGAAAATCCACTACCATGAACATTTTATGCGGAGTGCTCAACCAAACCGAAGGCACCGTACTGATCAATGGGATCGATCTGAGAAAGAAGCCGGAAGAGGCCAAGAAGCTGATCGGCTTCCTGCCGCAAACCGCTCCTTTGCATTTTGACCTGACCGTGGATGAATACCTTACGCATTGCGCCCATATGAGGCTCATGGAAAAGAAAGAGATCCCCACAGCGCTGGAAGAAGCTAAAGATCGTTGCGGGATCACCCATTTCAGCGAACGGCTGCTCCGGAACCTGTCCGGCGGCTACCGCCAGCGCGTGGGCATCGCCCAGGCCATTATTCACAAACCCAAATTAGTAGTCCTGGACGAGCCTACCAATGGGCTCGATCCCAACCAGATCACCGAAGTAAGGGCCCTCATTAAAGAGATCGCCGAAGAAAGATCCGTGATCTTTTCCTCCCATATCCTGTCCGAGATCCAGGCCACCTGCCGCGACGTCAAAATGATAGAGGATGGTCGGATGGTGTTCTCCGATACCATGGATGCCTTCAATAATTATGTAGAGCCCAATAGCATGCTGGTCTCGATGGATCAGCCCCCTTCGGCGGAAGAGTTTCAGGCTACCCCGGGAATTACCGGGGTAGAATTCCTGAACCCGGTAAAGATCCGCCTCACCATCGATAGAACACCTGACATTTCTCAACGGCTTATAGCAATCAGCGTGGAAAAAGGATGGGGTCTCCGCGAGATCAGCTTGGAGAAAAGCTCGCTCGATGAAGTTTTTGCACAGTTATCTAAAAAAAATGCCAACTAATCAGACGATGAAAACAATTTTCAGAATTGCGCGCTTAGAGCTTAGCACCCTATTTTATTCTCCGGTGGCCTGGCTGGTACTGGTGATCTTCGTTTTTCAATCAGGCCTGGCATTTACCGACTTGCTGCATCTGTGGGAAAGGAACTTTAAAATGGGCTGGGCGAACTCCGAGTTCACCGGCAGGATCTTCTCCGGGCAACAGGCCTTCCTGACCGGTGTGCAGGCTAACCTATACCTCTATATCCCCTTGCTGACCATGGGACTGATCAGCCGCGAGCTGAGCAGCGGCTCTATCAAGCTGCTGTTATCCTCCCCGGTTACAATCCCGGACATCGTACTGGGCAAATTACTCGCCATGATGGTTTATTCGCTGCTTCTGATCCTGCTTCTCCTGCCGTTTGTAGTGGCAGGTTCCTTTTCCATTGCCTCCATGGACTGGGGACTGGTGTTCTCGGGGATCATCGGTATTTACCTGTTGATCTGCGCCTATTCGGCGATCGGTTTATATATGTCGAGCCTTACCTCTTACCAGGTAGTGGCGGCCATCAGTACGCTGGTGGTGTTGGCTGCATTGAATTTCATCGGCAGAGTATGGCAGGATATCCCCTTTGTAAAGGATCTGACTTATTTCCTGTCGATCTCAGGCCGATCCGATCAAATGATCTCCGGCCTGATCAGCAGCAAGGACGTTCTCTATTTTATGATCGTCATCGTCCTTTTTACCGGGCTTACGATCCTGAAGCTGAAAGGGGCGCGGGAATCCATCTCGTCACTTCTTAAAGCGGGCCGATATGCCTTATTCGTTGGCCTGATCCTGATGGTTGGCTACGTCAGCTCCAGACCTTTGTTCACGGGTTATTACGATATGACGGCCACGAAGACCCGCACGCTTACCGTGAACACGCAGAACATCCTGAAGCAGCTGACCAAACCGTTAAAAGTCACTACCTATGTCAATCTCTTCGATAATTTCTTTTACCATTTCATGCCCACACAATTCAACCGGGATATGGACAGGATGGAACAATATACCCGCTTCCTGCCCCGGATGGAAATGAACTATGTATTTTATTATGATAGTACGGATAATGAATATTTATACCAATCGAACCCTGGTAAGAAAGCTTCGGAGATCGCTAAGAAGGTGGGAGATAATTTCGATATCAGCACGAGTAGATTTTTGAGACCTGATCAGATAAGAAAGATGATCGATCTGAAACCGGAAGAGAACCGCACCGTTCGGTTGTATGAATATGACGGAAAAAAAGGGTTTACCCGGATGTTCCAGGATATGCAGCAATTCCCCAGCGAAGCAGAGATCACGGCCGTACTGAAAGGTTTCCTGGTGTCCCAGCCCGTCGTAGCCTTTGTGGTGGATAACAATGAACGGGATATTAATAAATCGGGAGATAAAGGGTATAAAATGGTAACCCATCAGCTGCCTTTCCGCTATGCCCTGATCAACCAGGGGTTCAAGGTAGATACGATCTCCCTGCAGACCCAGGAGATCCCGAAAGGTCTTTCCTGTCTGGTGATCGCAGATCCGAAAGTGATCTATAATGAAAAGGCGCAGGCAAAGGTCCGGGAATATATCAAGGCAGGGGGCAATGTAATGCTCGCCGGCGAACCCGGCCGCCAGAATATCCTCAATCCGCTGATCGGACCATTGGGCGTGCAAATGATGAATGGCGAGCTTGTTCAGGAAAGTAAGGATAACGCTCCTGATTTTGTCCTGGCTAAATTTTCCGATACCGCCGGTGCTTATTCCAGGCAGTGGAGGAATAATAACGGTATCCTTTCCATGCTGGGAGCGGCCGGCTTGCAGGTTGCCAAAAATGATTCCTTCGATATCAAGCCGGTTGTCGTGACCAATAATAAGGATACCTGGAACAAGCTGGAGAAAACAAACATGGATAGCGCGAAAGTGACCTACAATCCGGAGTCCGGTGATCTGAGGGAGACCATCCCCGTAGGAGTAGGCCTGACCCGGAAAATAGCAGGCCGGCAACAGCGCATCATGATCTTCGGGGATGCCGACTTCATGAGCAATGGGGAGATGGGCAGGAATAACATGCAGACCCGGAATTTCTTGCTGGTGGTGGAAATGTTCAAGTGGTTCAGCAACGGGGAGTTCCCGATTGACACCAGCCGCCCGGATATGCTGGATAACAAGCTCACGATTGACAAAGATGGCGTCGGCGTTTTGAAGATCATTTTTATGGGCATCATACCCGGCTTGATCCTGATTGGCGGAGCGATCCTTTTAGTTAGAAGAAAAAGAAAATAAATTAAAAAACACTTAAATCATAACAAATGAAAAAATGGATAGTGACAGGCTTCGTGGGAGTAATGCTTTTTTCGCACGGGCAAGCTCAACAGGCCGCAGCAAAAAAGAAGACCGAGACGACCAAGACTACGGCAGCAAAGGGCAACCCGGATAACGAAAAATCCTTTGAACTTGCCGGCGCCATCGCAGGATTGACCAGCCCGAAGATCATGTTGCGGTATGAGACCGGTGGTAAAATGCGCATCGATACCGCTATTGTATTTAACGGATCATTCGTTTTCAGAGGCACTGTGGACGGCCCAACTTTTTCACAGATGATGTCGACCGATTTCACCTTCTCGCACAACCAATACCTGGAGAATGCAAAGATGACGATCACTAAAAAGGATACTACCAGTGATGTGGCCTTTTCAGGATCGGCCACGGAAGATGAAAATACGGTTTTTAATAAATACAAGTCCGCCCTGGGAGATAAGATCTACTTACTGCGACAGGAACTGCAAAAATTAAGTGAAACGGACGCTGCTGCCGCTGAAAAAAGGTCTAAAACAGAGCTTATACCTTTGTACGATTCGATGAACCTAAAAATAGAATCCTATGTAAAGGAGCATCCGAAAAGCCTGGTGAGCCTTATCGAGCTCAGCAAAATCGCCGGAGGCATCGATACAAAAGAACTAGGCGGTGTATTCTCCGGCCTGGATAAGTCCTTGCAGGAATCGGCAACCGGGAAAGGGATTGCTGCATCGATCGAGTCGCGACTGAAGACGGAAGTAGGTGTGGTCGCCATTCCTTTTACGCAGAAGAACGACAAAGGCGAAGACATCAGTCTTACTTCCTTCAAAGGCAAATATCTGCTGATCGATTTTTGGGCAAGCTGGTGCGGTCCCTGCCGGGCAGAAAATCCCAATGTGGTAAAATCGTTCAATAAGTATAAGGACAAGGGTTTCATGATCCTGGGCGTTTCTCTGGACCAGGATAGCACCAAATGGAAGGCGGCCATCGAAAAGGATTCGCTCGGCTGGGCGCAGGTATCCGATCTGAAAGGCTGGCAGAATGCCGTGGCAGTGCAATACGGTATCCAGGCTATTCCTGCCAATTTCTTGGTGGGCCCTGACGGCGTCATCATCGCCAAAGACCTGAGAGGCGAGGCGCTGGAACAGAAGCTTGCTGAATTATTAGATAAATAGCCAAAAAACCGATGAGTTTTACAACGGATAAGCAGACCTTAGATGACCTTACTATTTTCGGAAAAAATGGCCGTGATTCGGTATATAGCTTGTTTAACCGAACCAGTACCCGTGGGGGAGCCGCTATTCTCGAAGAGCTATTCCGATATCCTTTGTCGGATGTGGAGCTCATCAATCAACGAAGCGGGATCATTCAATATTTTGCTTCCCTCGGGGCCACCTTTCCTTTCCGGTCGGAGCTTTTTGACGCGGCGGAGTTATATCTCTCCAATACGGACGAGCGGACAAAGCTTTTGGCGCATGAGCATACGCTGGGCAAAAAAATAAGCCGGTTGATAGCGGAAGACACGGAGTACAAGACTATTTATAAAGGAGTGGCCGCCGTCCTGGAGATCATGAACCGGCTTCGTGATCTCATAGAGACCTTGTCGTCTACAGGGCCCTATCGGAAGGAAAAGGAGGAAATCAGCCGCCTGCTCGATGAACCGGCGCTCGCGTCCTTTATGCAGGAAGGCCCCCGGAGCAAATTGCCTTACCCCAAAGTGGCGGTATATGACGAGCTTTTGCGATTCCGGCGGCGGGAACTCATAAAAAAGGTCCTGGGTCATATTTATTACCTGGATGTGTATGTTTCTGTGGCAAGGACAGCTTTGGAACGCCAATTCGTATTTCCTATAGCCTTGCCTAAGGAGCGGCATACGGTCATGCTGGAAGGGGTGTATCACCCGCAATTGAAGCACCCGGTTCCCAATACGCTCCGCATCACGCCGGACAGCAATATGATTTTTCTTACAGGCGCTAATATGGCCGGGAAATCCACCTTTATGAAGTCGCTCGGCATTGCCCTGTTCCTGGCGCACATGGGTTTCCCGGTAGCAGCCGCCAGGATGGAGTTTTCCGTCAGGGACGGCATCTATACGACGATCAACCTGCCGGATGACCTGGGCATGGGCGCCAGTCATTTTTACGCGGAAGTGCTGCGGGTGAAGAAAGTGGCCAATGAGCTAAGCCAGTCGAAGGCCCTTTTTGTCATCTTCGATGAGCTGTTTCGGGGCACGAACGTAAAAGACGCCTATGAAGCGACGATCGCTATTACTTCGGCCTTTGCGCAAAAAAGGAATTCCATGTTCGTTATCTCTACACATATCATCGAAGCGGGGGAGGTATTAAAAGAGCAGTGCGCCACCATCAACTTCGTATACCTGCCTACGCATATGAATGGGAATGAGCCGGTGTATACCTATACGCTGGAGGCAGGCATTACGGCTGACCGGCACGGCATGATCATTATTAACAACGAAGGCATTATAGATATCTTAAAAAAAGGAAAACAGAAATAACCGAGTCATGAGCTTTATAGCAGACAAACAAACCCTGGAAGATCTGAACTTGCTAAGCAAATACAAACCTGATTCCGTGTATAACCTTTTCAGCCGGGTGCATACGTCCGGGGGCATAAGATTGCTGGAAAGGATGTTCCACAGCCCCTTATCCGATTCGGATGCCATCAACAGGCGCAGCGCCCTGTTTCGATATTTTCAGGAGAAGGCGCTCGTTTTTCCATTAAGCAGGAACCTGTTCGAAGGGATGGAAAATTATCTGGACGCCGGGAGCGATAGCAATTTACTGACAGCTGCTATCAACACCTCCTGGAAGAAACTGCTGGGCGCTATTGTACGGGATGAAACATACAGTATGATGCAAACCGGCCTCCTGACCAGCATAGAATTATTGAATACATTTTGCGATTTTCTAAGCAGGCTGGGGGAGGAGGGTAATAAGAATCCATTTGAGCCGGAGAGGGAAGCCATAAATAAGATTTTTAAGGATCCCCGGTTGGCATGGCTTCCCAAAGAACGGGGTGTACAACAATTGCCATTGTTGAAAATAGTAAAGTATGATCACCTGTTAAGGAACGTTCTGCAGGAAGAGATGGCGGCAGTATTGGAGACCATCTATCATATCGATGTATGTATTGCAATCGGCCACGTGGCGGCGACCAATGGTTATTCCTATGCACATGCGCTGCCTGAAGACGGCAATATCTTCCGGGCCGTTGGGCTCAGACATCCTTGCCTGGATAAGGCAGTCGGCAATCCGGTATGCCTTCACCGGGACAGCAACCTGCTATTCTTAACAGGGGCGAACATGGCGGGTAAATCGACCTTTATGAAATCTTTCGGTATAGCGGTGTACCTGGCGCATATGGGTTTCCCGGTAGCGGCAACGGAAATGGAGTTCTCCGTAATGGACGGACTCTATTCTTCTATCAATGTCCCGGACAATTTAAGCCTCGGTTACAGTCACTTTTATGCAGAAGTGCTGCGGGTAAAGAAAGTCGCAGAAGCCGTAAGCAGTTCTGAGAACCTGATTGTAATATTTGATGAGCTTTTTAAAGGGACCAATGTTAAAGACGCTTATGATGCCACCCTGGCTGTTACGGAGGCGTTTTCAGCATATAGGAATTGCTTTTTTATTATTTCCACACATATTATTGAAGTGGGAGAAACATTAAGGGAAAGATGCGATAACCTGCAATTCGCCTACCTGCCGACCATCCTGGATGGCGTAATACCCAGGTATACTTATAAGCTGGAGCAGGGGATCACAGCCGACCGTCATGGTATGATGATTATCGAGAATGAACGGATTGTAAGTATCATCCAGTCCTGAATCCATTCCTGGAATTTGGAAAGGACTTATTAAGCCTTGCCTACTTCGCCATATCGATCTTCACTTTCTTATTCTTGATGCGCTCATTCTTGATCAGCTGCAGCGTAGCGCCGATCTTCGATTTCCGGACAGCGACAAAGGAGAAAAAGTCTTTTACTTCGATCAGGCCGATATCCTCTTTTTTCAGCTGCCCCTTATTCGTCAGGAACCCTACGATGTCGACCTTATTGACCTTGTCCTTTTTACCCGCGCTGACCAGCAGCGTCGACCATTTCGGCTTTTCAGGGATGACGGCCTTTTCAGGTAAGAGGATCTCTTCCACTTCGCCGGGGCCCTCTTCCTGGTCCGGCCCCTTCTTCCCGGAACTGGCGACCACATAACGCGGCAGCCTCTCTTCCGGCCCTAAAATGAGGATCGCCGTTCCGCTGGCTTCCATCCTGGCCGTTCTTCCATTCCGGTGAATGAAGACCTCTTCCGTATGCGGTAATTGATAATGAATGATATAACGGATATTCGGGATATCCAGTCCCCGGGCAGCCAGATCCGTGGTTATCAGCACATTACTAGTGCCATTCCTGAATTTTGCAAGCGCCCGGTCCCGCTCGGGCTGCTCCATGGCTCCATGATAAAATACATTGATAATGCCCTTTTCCGCCAGTAATTCACTGGTGCGTTCGACCGACTCCCGGTGATTACAGAACACAATTGCCGACCGGTTGCCCAGAAAGCAGATCAGCCGGAACAGCGTATCTATCTTGTCCTTCTCCTCGCTCTTGACCACCTGGATAGCCAGGGCGGCGTTCACCGTGCCGGATAAATAGTTCAGGGTCACCGGGTCCTGCAATCCGACAAAGGAAGGGATTCCCACGGCATCGGTAGCCGAGGTAAGGATCCTTTTCTGCAGTACGGGCAGGGAACCGACAATAAAGGACATTTCTTCATCGAAACCCAATTCCAGGGACTTGTCGAATTCATCCAGCACCAGGGTCTCGATCCGGTCTACCTTGATATTCCCCCGGCGGAGATGGTCTGCCAGCCTGCCCGGCGTCCCGATGATCAGCGCAGGGGCCTGCAGCAGGTTATTCTCCTCCGTTTCCCGCAGATGCCCCCCATAACAGCAGGTGACCTTAAAACCCGTGCTCATGCTTTTAAAAACCTGCTCGATCTGGATAGCCAGCTCCCGGGAAGGGACGATGACCAGGGCCTGGGTCTTCAGATTGTCAGGATCCAGCAGTTGCAGGATCGGCAACAGAAATCCCAGGGTTTTCCCCGAACCCGTATCGGCCAGCAGGATCATGTCATTATCCTGTTTGACGGCTTCCAGGGCCGCCTCCTGCATTTCATTGAGTGCATCAATCTTTAAATGGGTGAGTATCTTGGATATAGAAGGAAGTTCCTTTTGCATCCGGCAAAGTTACACTAGTTTCCGCTCATTACCCGTTCTGCCCCCGGTCCATCTCCGGCTCTCACCCCAATCTATAATTGGTCAATTTGGCCGCATACCGCGTTAATATGATCCAGGCCATAGAGTAAAGCGCCCTCATCAATACTCATCCATTGAAAAAGCTGGAGAAGCAACGCGTAGTGCTGGCGGGCAAAGATGGTAGAGATTACAGGGTTAGGGGATTGAAAACAAATGGGTTCATGATGAGCAATCCGGTTTCGGATATCATTGACTTTGGCCAGTTCGTTAAAAATAAAAGACTGGTTGTATTGTATAGCAGGGGTACTGGTAGGTTTAGCAGGGAAAATTCTGATCAAAGACTGCCCTCCGGCTCGGTATTGTGGTTGAGCGAACAGATATCGCCAAAATCCAAAGTCCATCTTCGCTAGTAGCTTGGAATGAGAATAATAAGCGCCAAAACTGGTTAAGTGACTGATGATAATACCTTTTGTGACACGGCACTGGAGGTTATCAAATATTCCGCCTACGTGGGACGAATCTCTGAGCCAATCAGGACCATGAATGATTATATAATGTTTGTCTATGGCATTTCGCAGAGAAATCTCAAAGCAGCTGATGATGGTAAATAATTCCTGGGAAAGCCGTAGGTTGAGGCGATACAAAGTCATAGCTTTTTTGGAATCGTTTCCGCAAGCAGTTTTGTATCTAAGCATTCTAGGAACAGACATAATTGATTCAAAATCAATGTATCGCACGTAATATAATAATTTTGATCGGAGAAATTTGTTTCGTACCTTTGCACCATATTATTCCCGGTTGTCCCTGACTTTGGTCAAACTTCCGGGTTTCGTTTTTTATAATATCACCCGCAACAAAATTATCTCTTTCTTTTATCTTTTTTCCGTTTAAATGAAAGGATGGCTCGCAGAGCCTCCCTGATCTCCTACCGGTGAAGAACTTCTTATTACGGTCTTTTCCCGATCAGGTTCATCACCGTCTCCTTATAATTGATCCCGATAGGGATCGTCACCTTCCCCAGCTCCACGGAGTTGCCATAAATAGACCGGATATGCCCCAGCGCAACGATATAAGACTTGTGAACCCGTAAGAATTGCCGGGCCGGCAGCGTTTTTTCCAGCTCATTCATAGTCTGGTGCGTCACCAGCGTATATTCCGGCGTGTGGATCTTCAGATAATCCTTCATCCCCTCCACATACAGGATCTCCGAAAAATTAACCTTGAAGAACTTACTGTTTGATTTTATGAAAATATGATCCCCCGGCGATTTATCCTGCTCCTTGCCCGCCTGCGAGAAGAGACGCCCGTCGACAATCTTCCCGGCCGCCTTGGCAAATCGTTCGAAAGAGATGGGCTTAAGCAGATAATCGATTACGCTGAACTCATAGCTCTCCACGGCATATTCCGCATAGGCCGTAGTCAGCACCACCAGCGGCGGGTCGGGCAGGCTGCGCAGGAAGTTCAACCCGCTCATGCCTGGCAGACGGATATCCAGGAACATGACATCCACCTCCAGCATATTCAGCGCTTCCAGCGCCTCCGGCGCATTGCGGCATACGCTCACCAGCTCCCATCCGCCGATCCGTTGCAAATGGCTTTTAATGACATCCTGGGCCAGCGTCTCGTCTTCAACAATGATACATTTTATCAAGCAATGCCGGATTTAATGATTAAAGATACGGTGAAAGCGCTCTTACTTAAAATCACATCCAGCGTATGCAGATCCGGGTACAGGCTCTCCAGACGCTCCCGGGCATTCCGCAGCCGCAGGCTGCTCGTCCGGGCCTCCTCCTTTTCCGTCTGGATAATATCCAGCTCATAGGCATCCGGGTACAATAGCTCCAGGAGACTCCGGCTATTGGAAATACCCTTCCCGTTTATTCTCTTCGCCTGCGTCTCCAGGGCGGCATTGGTGCTGTTGATCACATTCAATACGATCTGACCTTCCCCAACCCTAAGGGTAATATAAATAAAAGGTTCGGTGAACGAATTATCCATGGCATGCTTAAACCCATTCTCGATAAAGGAGATGAAAAGGAAAGGCTCGATCATAATACCACTGGTATTGCCCTCGACGGTAAACCGGATATCGGCCTTATACCGGATCTTTTCGATCCCGATATAATTCTGGATAAATTCGATCTCCTTATCCAACAAGATCTTCTCTTCATTACATTCATAGATCAGGTACCGCATGATATCGGCCAGTTTTACCACGACCTCGGGGGCCTGATCCGACTTCTGCAGGCTTAAAGAATAGATGCTGTTCAGGGTATTGAAAAGGAAATGAGGGTTCAGCTGCGCCCGCAGGTAGCGCAGCTTGAAAAAAGTACTGTCTCTTTGGACGGTTTCCAGCAGCTCTTTTTCATCGATGGCCTTCCGGATAAAAAAGATAGCGATCGAAAGGGCCATATTCGTCAGTACCCACCAGCTTTCCCGGAGCACGGTGGGGTATGTATAGGTGAAATAGGACCGTTCGGCCGGGGTCAAAGAGAATTTTGAAATAAGGGCATACAGCGCGAACAATAAGGTCTGGATCACCAGGAAGGAGAGAATGCTCATCAGGGTCAGGGCGCCCCAGCGCTTTTGCATCAGGAATACAGAACCCATGATCCGGGCATACAGCAGATAAGCGGGCAACAACGCAAGGCTCACCAGCAGCAATACCAGTCCTATCCTGCCATCGCGTAAGAATAAGGTCAGCCAATTGGCCAGGGGCCCGATCAGCACGAACAATGTCCAATAGAATAGCTCGATCCGGTTGGTTGGTTTTCTTAACCTGTCGTTGTCGTATTCCATATTGAGTAGGGGCTTTTCAAGCCAAAACTACCATTCCCCGTATAAAAAGGAAAACATTTCGACCAATTAGGGCAGGCCTTCGATGAATGCATCTACCCGGCCTTCGTGACGTGTGTAGTAATCACTAGCGCCTTTCTTTCCTCCACCATGCCATTTTTAAGCCAGATATCAAAAGAGCCGATTGTGGCCTGTGATTTTTCGCTGGCTCCCAGGTAGGTGTTAAGGGTAGCTGCATGCTCAAGGGCAGGAGGTTCATTCCGGCTCAGTAACTGAGCGTATTCCCGCACATATTTATCGTCAAAGAGCTCCCTTACAGTCTTGATTTCTTCCCTGCTGTCCGGCCAGGACATCATTGCGCTGACAAAGCTTCGGGTAATATCCAGCGCGAAAAGATTGATGCCATAGGGCGGACCGGTTACCCAACTCCGTACCATCGCTAAAAAACCGCTCTGCAATTCACCGGTCATGGTCGTATGGATCATCAAATCGATCTCCGATTGAAAACCTCCCGGCTTAAGTTTATAAAATATTCCCTTGCTATCGGTTTGTTCGCTGTCAACCCGGATATGAAAAAACTGCCAGAATTCGGATTGCTGCAACTCCGTAAATGAAATAAATTTACTCATCGGTAGATTATAAAGATTTTATTGGTCACCAAACATTACATTTCAGCGCATTTTTAAAACTGGATAAGACATTCTGCTCATTCACCAGGATATCAAACAGCTTTCGGGAACGTAGCCAGGGCACATCGTCAAACTGGGTAATTAAAAACACTTCTCCATTATTGCTTAAGGAGGCAGGTACTTCATATTTTAACCATCCGGTAAATTCCGGATCTTCTTTATTCTTAAAAAATCCTTCCAGCAGATCGTCCAGTAATTTCACCTTTTCTTCCGACGCAGAGTGGATGCCCGACCTGTTTTCCGAATCCCACTGGATCCAGCGCACGAGCTGAGGGAACTTCAGCATGATCGCCAGCCATTTGGCCAGGATCGGGGCTTCGACATAAGGTTGTCCTTTTTTCATGCGGAGGAACTGGTACGCACAATAGAAACGCAGCAGGTTGGCAAATCGTTTCAGGGATCGTGGATCGGAGCTGATAAAAGGTGCATAGGCGCTTACTTGCTCCCGAATCGTCTCGTTTTGTTTCTCTGACTCCACCTGGTTTTGAAGGATTTGTTTATCCAGCTCTTTTTGCTCTACGGAGGAAAGACCGGCCTCCTTAATCACCTTGGAAGATTCCCCGATGTCCGAAGTGGACAGTACGGTTTGGGCCAGTTCTTTCACCTTCTCCATATCGGCTGCAGGAGCAGACCCTTCTTCCTTTGCATCGACTTCTTTCTTTTCTGATAACAGGTTGCTGAGATATTCCTCTTTCTTTTTCTCGCTCATGACCGGGATAAAATAGGGGAGCTGGATGAACTTGTCCAGGAAGTACCAACCGATAGATCCCTGATCTATTTCCCGGCTGCCCAGCTTGCCCTTCATCTTTTCATAGCAGACATCCAATGCTCCCGCCACCATCTCTCCATCCATTCCGAGAATAAAATAACACTTGGTATTGAACCGGCCATTGATGAATACATTGATCGCTTCCACCACTTCCACGACCTTGGATGGACTGCATCGGTCCAGGTCGTCGATGAAAATGACCAGGGGCTTTGTACCATCGATGCAGAGATCGAGGACCTTGTTCAGATCGGCCTGTACTTCATGAAAAGTACCGGTCTTTTCCTGGTATTTCGGCGCCTCACTGTATTTGTCAAAAGCTTCGCTGATAGATTTACTAAGAGGGTGGATCCTGCTGACAAGGGATGTAAGGAGACCGCTGATGCTGCCGGCGCCGACAAGGCCCCAGGGAATTGTTTTATTTACGGAAAGGAAAATAATAGCCAGCGCGATAAAGACTCCCCAGATGATGAACTGCAGGACATAAAGCAGAAAGCGGGTTTGAATATCCTTCCTTATTTTCTCCTTCGCCAGCCGGGCCATCCGCAATTGCATCCAGAAGACCTCCCGTTCGGTTTTCGAAGGGATTTGCGCTACGGTCTGTTCGATCACGGCATCGGCCATACCGGCCCAGATCATGTCGGAGCTCTGGTAGTTCCAGGGGTTGAACCATACTGTGGCGTAGGGGAGCTGCGGGTTTAAATCGATCTCATCATTGCGCAGCCAGTGGAGCACAGCCCGCCAGCCTGCCAGATGTTTAGGGGTTCGGTTTTGTAGCTTCAGCTCAGCTGCCCGGGCCTCATCGAATTTGCCTTGCAGCATCCTCATCAGACTGGTCTTCCCCCTTCCCCAGGGCGCGAAGATCCCGATGTTCAGGGGTGGGGTAGTGCCCTTATCGGTCATGATGGCAAACAGATTCTGCGCGATCACATCATACTGCAGCACATCCGTTTCGTCTGCCGTGAACGTATCGGAGATCAGCCTCGACTTGATGTCCGGCTCTTCTTTTTGAGGAGAGGAGGTCGCTACCGGTGGAATAGGAGCATCCGGCGGGTTGGATGTCTCTTGGGGAATGGCCGATTCAGATGACTCGACAAACGATTTTTCCTGCAGGTTCATATTGAAACGTAAGTACGTCGACACTTTTAAAAACACCTCTGCGGAAATAATGCTGACGATAAACTTCAATAGGGGACCTGATCGGGTCAGCCGTTGTACATAGACTCTGGCTACCTCCCGGGAATCGAGACCTCCTCCTGAGATACCGAGAAGAGGAAGGCTGACGAACTCGGTCTTTCGCAGGGTCGCTGTATTCATCAGTCCTTCGCAGATATCCTCGATAACCCCGTACGATGAACTTCCACCCTCATTGCGGCAACAAACCCAGGCTCCTGCCCGGGCACGTCCGGTATCGCTGGATAAGGTAGCGTATGCAATCTCACCTAAGGCTATTGCTGTCTGGGGCTTTTTAAATTTAAGTTTCTTGGAAAGAGCCGTACTTTCCTTACCTGCGATATGGCCTACCCTTATCGGTAATACGATCAGGTTACTTGGCTCAAAAATTTCCGGGTCCCCCATATTTCCATGCCGGAAAGTAATATTTCCCATGACAAGGTCTCCGGGTTGTCTTACAGGATCCCCGCTTATCCTTACCTTCTCGGCCAGATCGCTGATAATTCTTCGCGGCGACTCTATAAGGGTATAGAATTGATTGGTGAGCTCTCTTTCCTTCGGTTTGTCGGTGGCTTCATAAAAAGAAGTAAGCTCAACACAAGTTTTTTCGGCTGTCTCCAGGTAATCGCGAAGCTGAATTGCCTCTATCATTTTGATTTCCCTGGACGACAAGGAAATGGTCAGGGCTTGCGAAGTGGTAGCCTCTATAGCAGATCGGAACGCTATTTTCAGATCACTATCAGAGTTGTAATACCAGTTGGAATGCTCCTTTTTTTGGGCATTCATCTGATTAAGATAATTGGATGCAATCTCTTTGGATTCGGCAATCGCAGAACTTATAACAGATTCCATAGTAAAAAAGGCTTAAAGGTTATAACAGCTTACCCTTAAAAATAGGATTTTACTTCCCAATTTCCGAATTTACTCCTCCGGCAACGATCATTGCGTATTATACCCTGACCGGACAAAATACCGGCCTCCTGACCCTTACAGACCGGTCTGGAAAATAATTAACGGTCATAAGTACCTTTTTTTATCATCTTACCGGAGAATCCTTTACCTTAGAATTCCACACGAATTCATCTTCTCTTCACACCTTCTGACCAACCTGTCGTTTCTATTACAGATCAATCGCAGGCCTTATTATACCTACAAAGGCCCCGATCAATAGGAACGATCCCTCCCCCAAAGCAATCCCTCCCGAAGGGGTCGCCTCTCTATTCCGGTCTCCCTGTGCTCTTCACAGGGCAGCCGGAATTCTTTTTGACATACCAATTCCCGCATTTGGTACTCCCTAACTTTTTTTTAACATTTTATCGTATTATCCTTGCACCGGATTAAACAACTATTATGCGAAAAACCAGCCTTTTCTGCCTTACCCTTTTGCTCATTTCTTTCTTTTTATTGATGGATCGATCCGATTTGTCAGCACAGGCCCGGCATACGGTCAGCGGCACCATCCGCGATCAAAAATCAGGGGAAACACTTATCGGAGCCAGCGTTACCCTGTTGGAATTGCCTCATTCCTCCGCACTGAGTAATTCCTACGGATTTTATTCCATCAATGCCCCCGCCGGAAATTATAAATTGGTGGTGAGCTTTACGGGCTATGACAATGATACCCTGACTATTTCCCTGAACAAGGACATCGTAGCCCCGATAGCATTGAGCACAGGCGGACAGGCATTGCAGGAAGTGGTCGTGTCGGCCACCAGGAATAATAATAATGTGAGCAAGCCCCTGATGGGCGTGCAGAAACTTTCTATCAGCGAGATCAAGGACCTTCCCGTCCTCTTCGGTGAAAAAGATATCCTGAAGACTATCCAGCTCTTACCCGGCGTACAATCGGGAGGGGATGGGAATAGCGGATTCTATGTACGGGGCGGAGGCACCGACCAGAACCTCATTCTGCTGGATGAAGCCACGGTGTATAACCCTTCCCACCTGCTGGGCTTTTTTTCCACCTTTAATTCGGACGCCATCAAAGACGTGACCCTTTACAAAGGCGCCATGCCGGCGGAATACGGGGGGCGGTTGTCTTCCGTACTGGACGTTAAAATGAATGATGGCAACAATAAGGACTACCACGCCAGCGGGGGCATCGGCCTGATCGCTTCCCGGCTCAACCTGGAAGGACCCATCGAAAAGGATAACGGCTCCTTTATCGTAAGCGCCCGAAGGACTTATGCGGATCTCTTCCTCAAATTGTCGAAAGATACCACCACAAAGAACAGCAAGCTTTATTTTTATGACATCAATGCCAAGGCGAACTACAAGCTGGGTGAGAAAGATCATATTTATCTGTCCGGGTATTTTGGAAAGGATGTCCTTGGACAAGGCAACACTTTTGGCATCGATTACGGGAATACAACGGCCACTTTCCGGTGGAACCATATTTTCAACAGCAGGCTCTTCTCCAACACTTCCCTCATCTACAGTAAGTATAACTATTCTATCACGATCAATTCCGGGAACAATGATATCGGTATCAACTCCTATATCAGGGATTACCATTTCAAGGAAGATCTGCAATACTATATTAATTCCAATAATAAGGTCAATTTCGGCATAGATGTCATCGATCATACCACCTCTCCGGGAGTGATATCTGCGTCGCAGAGCTCAAGCTTCAACCCCATTTCCATTCAGAACAAGCATGCCCTGGAAAGCGCCGCTTATATTTCTCATGACCTGGCCCTGACCGATAATCTGAACATCAACTATGGTTTGCGGGCCAATAGTTTCGCCATAATGGGCCCCGGCACTTTCTATACCTATGATAAGAATGGCAACGCCATCGATTCGGCTACCTATTCCTCGGGCAAGGTGGTGAAAAACTATTTCAACCTGGAGCCGCGTTTTTCAGCCAGTTACAAACTAAATACTTCCAGCTCTGTCAAATTATCCTATACCCGGACTACCCAGAACCTTCACCTGCTGTCCAATTCCACCTCCGCCAATCCTACGGATGTCTGGATCCCCAGCAGCAACAATGTCAAGCCGGAAGTATCGGACCAGGTATCGGCAGGTTATTACCGGAACTTTAAGGATAATGCATATGAGTTCTCATCGGAGATCTATTACCGGGACCTGCAGAACCAGATCGATTATAAGAACGGAGCTCAGCTGATCGCCAATACGAATGTGGAGTCACAATTAATATTCGGGAAGGGGAGAGCCTATGGACTGGAACTGTTCTTTAAAAAGAAAGTAGGGAAATTAACCGGATGGGTCAGCTATACCTTGTCCAAGACCGAACGGAAATTCGAGGGAGTGAATAATTTTACCTGGTATCCGGCCAACCAGGACAGGACACATAATCTCTCCGTCGTGGGTATTTATAAGCTCAATAAAAAATGGACCCTGTCGGCGGACTTCGTTTACTATACCGGAAATGCCGTCACCTGGCCCAGCGGAAAATATGAGGTCAACGGGCAAATAGCCTTTCTCTACACGGAGAGGAATGGTTACCGCATGCCCTCCTATAACCGCCTCGACATAGGCGCTACCTTGCAAGGTAAAAAGACGAAGAAATTTGACAGCAACTGGAATTTCTCCATCTACAACCTCTATGGCAGAGAGAATCCCTACAGCATCACCTTCGAGCAGGACCCCGGCGACCCCACCAAAACGCGGGCAGTCCAGGTGGCCCTTTTCCGTTGGGTACCCTCCATTACGTATAACTTTAAATTCTAAGAAAAATGAACCAAAATACCACCATAGCCCTTTTGGCCACAGCAACAGCAGCGATGTTATTTTATTCGTGCACGAAAACGGTAACCCTGAACCTGAAGACTGCGGCGTCCCAGATCGTTATCCAGGGAGAAGTTACCAATCTGGCCGGGCCGTATACCGTGACGATCAATCAATCGACGGCTTTTTATGCCGACAATACCTTCCCTCCCATTTCGGGCGCCGTAGTGAAGATCAGCGATGATCAGGGCGTGACGGACAGCCTGACAGAGACTTCCACGGGTGTGTATACCACACATACCTTACAGGGTAGCTCGGGTCATACCTATACCCTGTCTGTATTTGCACAGAATACGAATTATACCGCTAGTTCTACCATGCCGGCGCAGGTGCCATTCGATTCTGTCACTTTCGATCACTCGGCGGATTTTGGCCGCAAACAGATAGAGGCCATTGTCAATTTCCAGGATCCTCCCGGAGTAAAGAATTATTACCAGTTCATAGAATATATCAACGGAGTGCAATTGACAAAAAGCGGCAACATTTTCGTCTTGGATGATCGCCTGTCCGATGGAAGATATATCAGCCGTACTTTACGCAACGACAGCTCCCGGCTTGCTATCGGCGACCTGCTGGAAGTAAAAAAGTATGATATCGATGAGAATGTATATAATTATTGGTATCAACTGGATCAGTCATCCGGCAGCGGGGGTTTCAATACCTCAGCATCTCCGGCCAATCCTACATCCAATATCAGCAATGGCGCTTACGGATATTTCAGCGCTCATACCGTTCAGTCAAAGAAACTTACGGTATATTAGTATATGGCAAAATCACGCCGGTTATATTCGGTACTGCTTCACGGGGGTATCTGGTCAGCCCTGGTCTTATGTATCCTTTTGGTGAGACCTTCATCGCCGCCTGGCCGGGAAGAGCCCCTGAACAGTTTGCAGGTAATATGGGGGATGCTGCCCTTTATTGGTGTTTTTTACCTCAATGCCTACTGGCTGATCCCGACTTATTTATTGCGGAAAAAAAGGGTGGCCTATGGACTGTCTGTGCTTATGATCGTATTGGTGGCGTCCATACTGTCCTCGCTGAGTGTTTATATGGGCTATCACTCCATCCGGCCATTTTACCAGGTGATACTAAAGAGAGTATTCCCGGGACCCTTTTTTGTGCTGATCAGTGCGAGCCTGGCGATTTTCCGGCAGAATGCCAGATTGGAGAAAGATCGTAAGGAAAAAGAGACGGAGCATTTGCGGACCGAGCTTTCCTTCCTCCGGGCCCAGGTGAATCCGCATTTTATGCTCAATGTCCTCAATAGCATGGCGCTGCTGGCGCGGAAGAAGTCCGACCTCCTGGAGCCGGTACTTTTGGAACTGGCGGGCCTGATGAATTATATGTTATACGAAGCCAATAATGAAAAGATAAGGCTGGAAGATGAAATAGCCTACCTCCGGTCCTATATCGATCTGCAAATGCTCCGCTTCGGAGATGACGTAACCGTGGAGTTCAATACTCCCCAGCTGAGCATAGACCAGTACATCGAACCCATGCTGCTGATCCCCATCGTGGAGAATGCGTTCAAACATGGCATCGGGCTGATAGACGACCCCATTATCCGGATCGATATCTCTGTAGAGCCCGGCGACCGGCTTTCAGTCATGGTAAAAAATAAATATAACCATTTTATTCAGCAGGAAGAGAAGACCCCTCCCGGGATCGGGTTGATCAACCTGAAAAAAAGACTGGAACTGATCTATCCGGACCAATTCCGGCTGACAATAGCAAAGAATTATCACACGAATGCCACCCTAACTGAAAATTGGTTCGAAATAGTCTTAAATATACCTTTGGTATGAAATGATCAGATGCCTCGCAGTAGATGATGAAACCCCCGCGCTGGATATCCTCGAGGATAATATCAGTAAGATCCCCTTTTTGCAATTGGTGAAAAAATGCAAGAATGCCTACGTCGCCCTGGAAGTATTACAGCAGGAACCTATCGACCTCCTCTTCCTGGATATCGAAATGCCGGGAATCAGCGGCCTGAGCCTCCTGAAAAACCTGTCCGACAGACCGATGGTCATCTTTATCACCGCTTATCGCAAATATGCCATAGAAGGATTCGACCTCGATGTGCTGGATTACCTGGTCAAGCCGGTCCCTTTCGACCGTTTTTTACGGGCGGCTAATAAAGCCCTGGAATATCAGGGGTTCAAACAAAAAGAAAATAGCCCGCCTCCCTATTTCCCTGATTTCCTGTTCATTCACAGCGAATACCAGCTGACAAAAGTGTTTATCCATGAAATAGCCTATATCGAAGGGTTGGGGAACTACATTAAAATCCACCTCGTCAGCTCCTCTAAACCCCTCCTCTCCAAGTCGAGCATGAAAGCCCTGGAAGAAAAACTGCCCACAGGTAAATTTGCCCGGGTACACAAATCCTTTATCGTCATGATCGATAAGATCAGCTCCATCCGTAATGAAAGCCTCAAAATAAAAGAAACGGAAATCCCCATCAGCCGATCCTGCCGCGAGAGCTTCTTTAAAGAGATCAATGAAAAGAATATCCGGCGAGAATGATTTTATAATTAAATTCATGGCCCTATTTAAAGATCTCTTATGTACAAGGCAACCGTTCGTTCTTTACCAGTAATTACCCTGTTCTTTTTCGCGTTGACAATCGCCCGGGCCACCGGCCCTTCCGGCCCTATGTCTGCTCGGTCAGAGCCCCCCCATATCCGCCTCATCCCCCAGCCGGTCTCCGTGACCGAAAAACCCGGCCGTTTCGTTTTCGATTCCCGGGTATCGGTAGTGACGGACAACGCCTCCCTGGACGAAGCCGCTAAATGGTTTAGCTCCCGGATTACAACCATGACAGGCGTCTCCCTGCAGCAGGGTGGGGCGGGCAAAAGAAAGATCCTTTTGCAGGTCAATGCCATGAAGGATAGAAATCTCCCGGACAAAGAAGGATATATCCTGGATGTCACCCCCTCTTCCATCCGGATCAGGGCCAACGATCCCGCCGGCATCTTTTATGGCATGCAGACCGTTTTACAGCTATTGCCGCCATCGGGTATCCTCCCGGTTCCCGCTCCCGCTC
>Ga0179596_10000091_pt1 | contig 82051 bp, 73 predicted proteins | sample CZODoug1_1_08_16_FD_155494 | JGI IMG/M metagenome (GOLD analysis project Ga0179596, IMG submission 155494) | Vadose zone soil fungal communities from Angelo Coast Range Reserve, California, USA - CZODoug1_1_08_16fungal (Illumina Assembly) | ecosystem: Environmental > Terrestrial > Soil > Vadose... | reverse complement strand
TGAGGGAATTGCTCAAATTCCTGCAACGCATGAGCGGGTTCGTACACGATACCCCCCTGGAAGAAGCTGCCAAGCTCCCCGCTTAAGCATTTTCAAAAAAATGGGTATATTCATTGAATAAAAACCTCCTTCTTCTATGGACGAACAACCACTTTATACCCCCAATAGCGATGAGCGGATCCTGGCGATCCTGTCGCATATCCTGGCGATCGTTCCGGGTATCGGCATTTTCGGCCCCCTGGTGATCTACCTGCTAAAAAAAGATGAATCCGGATTCGTCGAAGCCAACGCCAAAGAATCCCTGAATTTTCAAATAACGATGATTATTGCTTATTTCATCGCAGGTATCCTGGTCCTCATGCTCATCGGGTTCCTGCTCCTGGCAGTCCTCGGTATCCTGAACCTGGTCCTGGTCATCATAGCCACGATCAAAGCCAGCGAGAACAGGATCTACCGCTATCCGTTCAATATGCGGCTGATTCGATAAGATCCTTCGGCCCGAGGCCATAGGCCTCGTCGGCGGCTGATTCGCTGAATTAACCGCCGGCGTAGCTGCCTGCCCCCCCTCGGCCCAGGGGTCAGAGCACCTTTTCCATAATATAATGCGGGATCGTCACCTCCAGGAATTCATCGCCGGTGACCTGATAGCCTAATTTCTGGTAGAAGCCCAGCGCTGTCTTGCGGGCGTGCATGGTGAGTTTCTTATAGCCGAGATCACGGGCGATATTCTCAGCGAAGATCATGAGGGCCCGGCCAATGCCTTTGCCCTGCATACTATTGGGAACAGCCATTTGGCGTAATCGAATCGTAGCAACGTCCATTTTCGTCAGCAGGCAGCAGCCCAGCAGACGGTCATCGTCCTCGAAGGCGCCCATCAGGACATCGTCCTTTTCCTTCTCCAATTCATCCGATAACAGCGCCAGGCCTAATGGTTTACGCAGTATTTCATTGCGTAAGTTGACCATTTGCCGGTATTCCTTCGTTCCATGATCTATTATCCTAAGCGCCATGCTGTTATTTAATTAATATCTGGTTGCCGGGACGGCTGATTATTTGAATATTGTTCAATCGGGGGCCGGGAAGGCCGAAGTTATTTAAATTTACTAATTATGGGGTGTAAATAAGGGCGAAAAATGAAAAATGGTGAAAAAAGGGCTGTTAGGGCGAGAAGGGCCCTTAAATATTACATATTAAGAATTTATAACACAACCCGCTGCCCGCGCAAGTCCTGGGGGAAAATCAGTGCAATCTGGCTCCCCGGATTTGCGATGGTAAAAATTAAAAATGCCTTGTTTGTTCTCTTTAAGTCAAAAATTATATTTTTGCAGCCGTATAACTAAAATTTAAGAAAATGTCAGACATCGCTACAAGGGTAAAGAAAATAATCGTGGACAAGCTGGGCGTCGAAGAAGCCGAGGTGACTAATGAAGCTTCCTTCACTAACGATTTGGGTGCCGACTCTCTGGACACCGTTGAGTTGATCATGGAGTTTGAAAAAGAGTTCAACATTTCCATTCCGGACGAACAGGCTGAAACGATCACTACTGTAGGTCAGGCCATCGCTTATCTGGAAGAACACGCTAAATAAGCAGGAACTCCGGTTGGCTGCAATAAATTCGTTGGATCCGCCTTTTCAAGCAATCTCGCTTAGGAGGCGGATTTATCCTTAAACTACATAGCCACAGAGTGGCTCGTCCGAAGGACAGACATTAGCCGATTGCTGGAATCGGGCTAAGTTTTGGCAAAGCACGATTCCAGCACAAAACCCTGGGAAGTCCTATATGCAATTGAAAAGAGTTGTTGTTACGGGTATCGGTGCGTTGACCCCGATAGGGAATAATTTGAACGATTACTGGAATGGACTGCTGCAAGGGGTGTCCGGTGCCGATCTTATTACCCTGTTCGATGCGTCTAAATTTAAGACCAGGTTTGCCTGTGAATTGAAGAATTTCGATCCACTGCAGCACCTGGAAAAGAAGGAAGCCCGTAAAGTGGACAGGTTTACCCAGATCGCGCTGGCCGCCAGCGACGAGGCCGTGAAGGACGCCGGTATCAACAAAGAAACGATGAACCCGGACCGTATCGGCGTCGTATTCGCCAGTGGTATCGGCGGTCTGATCACCTTCCAGGAAGAAGTGATCAACTTCGCCAAAGGAGATGGTACCCCCCGCTTCAATCCCTTTTTCATTCCCAAGATGATCCTGGACATTGCAGCCGGACATATCTCCATGCGGCATGGTTTTCGCGGTCCTAACTTCGCCGTGGTAAGCGCCTGCGCTTCCTCTACCAATGCTATTATGGAGGCTTTCAACCTGATCCGCCTGGGCATGGCCGATATTATCCTGAGCGGCGGCTCCGAAGCCGTGGTCAGCGAAGCCGGCGTAGGTGGATTCAATGCCATGAAAGCACTGAGCGAACGTAATGACGATCCTAAAACAGCCAGCCGCCCTTATGACCGGGACCGGGATGGATTTGTGATGGGAGAAGGCGCCGGCGCCCTGGTATTGGAAGAGCTCGAACACGCCAAAGCCAGGGGCGCTCATATTTACTGTGAGATTGCCGGTTGCGGCGCCACAGCCGATGCTTATCATATAACAGCCCCCCATCCGGAAGGATTGGGCGCCAAGAACGTCATGTTTGCAGCCCTGCGGGATGCCGGCATGAAACCGGAAGATATCGATTACATTAATACCCATGGTACCTCCACCCCCTTAGGCGATAGCGCCGAGGTCAAGGCCATCACGGATGTTTTTGGCGAGTATGCTTATTCGGTGAATATCAGCTCTACCAAGTCCATGACGGGACATTGCCTGGGGGCAGCCGGAGTGATAGAGGCGATTGCATGCGTGATGAGCGTCGTTCATGACCAGATCCCGCCTACAATCAATCACCTGACGGACGACCCCGACCTGGATCCGCGGCTTAACTTTACTTTCCTGAAACCACAACAAAGGACAGTCCGGGCAGCCTTAAGCAATACTTTTGGTTTTGGCGGTCACAATGCCTGTGTTATCGTAAAAAAATACCAGGCATAACAACAGATGGACTTTACCGCCCGTTTTACTGCCGGTAAACCCGTCGGGACCTTATTTATTTTTTATCGGATCGAAAAAAATTGTAGATTGTCAGTGTGGGAATCCTGGAACGTTTACTAAAAGGCGATGCCGCGGTCGCCTCATTCAAAAGACAGCTCCGTAATGTGCTGGGGTTTACCCCCGGTAAGGCCGTGCTATATAGAACCGCCCTTACTCACCGCTCCGTAAAGGACGGAGCAGATGAGAATAATGAAAGACTGGAATACCTGGGGGATGCTATCCTCAGCGCCATCATTGCAGATTTCCTCTTCAAAAAATACCCCTACAAGGAAGAAGGCTTCCTCACCGAGATGCGGAGCAAGATGGTGAACCGCAACCAGCTCAACGATATCGCTATCAAGATGGGACTGAAGAAGATCAGTAATTTCAACAAGTTCGACAGCAGCCTCAAGATGAGCCAGATCTTCGGTAATACCCTGGAAGCGATCGTCGGAGCTATCTACCTGGACAAAGGGTTTGATAAAACGCGCTTATGGGTAATCGAGAGGATCGTACAGCCCTACCTTTTCCTGGACGACCTGGAGAACCTGGAGATCAACCACAAAAACAAATTATACGGCTGGGCAAATAAGAACGGTAAGAACCTGGAATTCGAAACCCTGGACGAAAGACTCGAAGGCGGCCGCCGGCTGTTCACCGTAGGGGCCGTGGTAGACGGTGCACTATTAGCGCAGGGAAAAGCCTATAATAAGAAAGATGCCAGCCAGATAGCGGCACAACTGGCGCTCGATAAACTGGGACTTAACAAAATAGATACCGGCGAAGAGGCCGTCTGACGGCCCCCCGCCCAACCCCCGCCAAAAATTCTGCAAATTTTTTTCCTCCTTTTCTTGCAAACTCGTCGTTTTCTTTCTATTTTTATGCCCTTATACCTCCATCCACGAAAAGTGTCCCTTCCTGACACATGCAGTACCCAATATTCCTTTATCTTTTTTGTGTATATGTTGACGTTAGTTAATACTGATTATCGTCCCTGACACCTGTATTCAGACCAGGATCAGCGAGCGTAATTTGTACATTATGTGCTTATAGGGCCGCTTTGCGCCTATCCGATCCAATTCACCTTCGAAAGCTTTTTATTAATCCACTTTGACTATGGTTTACCTGAAGCGAACCCTGATTCGCTGGCTGAAGGTTCATCATTAGCCGGTTTATGCTAATGGACCCAATGCCAGTGAGCCGGAGGCGCACCCCCTAACCCCCTTCAATTAATCAATTCTGTAGTGAACATGAAAAAGCTTTACTCTTTAACAACCCTCTCGCTCGCCCTCACCCTTTTAATTAACGGAGCTTCTGCCCAGACTTACACCAGTACTTATACGGCGGTGCGTAACGGCAGCTGGCACACCGCTTCCGGTGTTAACGTATGGGACCCCAACGGCGAACCCTCCAACGATTGCAAAAATTGTAAGATCGTCATCAACCCCGGCATTACCATCACCCTGAACGCAGATGTTCTGCTGGAACAGTCGTCGACCCTCATCATCGGAACGGCCTCCTCCAGCGATGCCGCCGCCGTGCTGAGCGTTGCCGGCTCCACCGGAACGAATTGGAGCACGGCCTACAATGTCATTATAATGAACGATGGCAGCAGTCCGCAAAACTCTCTTGTGATCGGCAGCAGCAGTTCCATGGTCGATGCAACGGGCATCAGCAGCCAATTCGACGGGGTTTTTACGGCTTACTCGAGCCTTGGCGTGACCTCTTATTATAAACAGGTTGGTAAAGGAGCTATCGCCTTTAACCAAACCACCGCCACCAACACCGGTACTGGCAATCAGGCCCCCGCTACCTTGACGGGACCCGTATCGCTTACCGCCGACGGTACCCTGCCCATCGTCTTATTGGAATTTACCGCTACCCTGAATAATAAGGAAGTAGACCTGGCCTGGACCACAGCCCAGGAATCGAATAGCGATCATTTCGCCATCCAACGGAGCGCAAACGCTGGCTCCAGCTGGCAGGCGATAGGAACCGTAGCTGCTAAAGGCAACTCTTCCGTAGCCACCAATTATTCTTTCACCGACGCCAATGCCCCCTCCGGCACCAGCGAATACCGCCTGCAGGCCGTTGACAAGGATGGGAAATACACTTATTCCGAGATCAGAACGACCCGCAACGGACTGATCGGAAGCGTCAGCGTATTCCCCAACCCCGCTAAAGACTATGTCAATATCACCCTCGGCAGCAGCTCTACTGCAACGGGTAACCTGAGCATCCGCCTGATCAACCAGGCCGGACAGCTGCTGGTAGACAAGAAAGTGACCAATGCAGGCGGAACGACCGTCTCCCTCCCCGTAAGCAGCTACCCTCCCGGTAATTACCTGATCCAGGTAACGGGCCAGGACGGAACACGACAGATCAGCAAAGTCCTGATCTCAAGACAATAAAAAAACAATACGATTAAGGCTCATCATAGTTCAGGCCGCCCATCCGGGCGGCCTTTTTTAGGAAGACCCGATAGCATAGCTTGCCAGGTCGGGAATATCGCATTCCCGGAAAGAGAATATTTGCCCAAATGTGCATAAGTTTCCCAGAATGAGACTGATAGATATAATGTATATTTACAAGTGACTTTATTACAACAGTTGCTTCATCTGGGCATTTCCGACCGGCTTAAGCCTTATGAACGCCGGAGGGCCTGGATCTTCAATTACTGCAACCTGGCAGGCTTTACGATCAGTTTAATACGACTGTGCTATCTCACTTTTTTTGCCGTCAACCATTATCCGGTCATAGCGCTGCTGGTAAATGGATTGCCGATGGTCGTCTGCGCAGCGATGGGGATCTGTATGTTGCTGCACCGTTATAAGGGCGCGATAGCCATCTCCTTTATTTTCTTTCCGCCGCTGCTGGTCTGTATGGCTTTTTTCACCAATGACAGGGGATTGGAGATCTATCTGCTGTTGTATCTGCTGTTCACCTTCTTTTTTCTGCACCGCCTCCCCTTGATCCTGGCGACCTTTGCGTGGATACTGGCCTGTTTCGTCTGCATACATTATATCCTTAGCCCCCGCGTCTTTAATCAGCTTTATTCCTTTCGCTTTGATATTACCCTTTCTATCATAGATTACAGCTCCGGGCTTTTTTTCCTGTTCATGACCATGTATTTTATCAAATTCGAAGTCTGGAAGTTTGAAAAATCCATTCGGGAGAAAAAGGAAGAGCTGAGGAAATTGAATGCTATGAAAGACAAAGTTTTTTCCGTGATCTCGCATGACCTGCGCACGCCGGTGAATTCGATTATCCTACTGCTTCGCGAAATGCAGAAAGTCGCTGTCTCTGCCGAAGAATTCAATACCGCTCTGCCGGAGATCCTCGGCAATATGGAACAGACCGGCGACCTGCTGGACAACCTGCTGGCCTGGGCCAGCAGCCAGATCCGGGACAAGGAATTACAGGCAAACGAAATATCCATTTCCAAGGTAACGAACCAGACCTTAAAATACCTGGAGCGGAATGCCGCCAGCAAGAATATTCGCCTGATCAATGAAGTGACGGCAAAGAGCACCGCCTTTGCGGATGAGAGCTGCGCCAGGATTGTACTGAGGAATTTATTGGCAAATGCCATAAAGTTTACGGCATCGGGCGGTTTTGTAAAGGTGAGATCGGAAAAAGCCGGTGAATTTATAAAAATTATCGTTGAAGATAACGGCATCGGCATTCCCCGGGATAAACAGCCGTTGCTGTTCAGCGAAGGATATTATTCTACCTCCGGCACCAATAATGAAGCTGGCACCGGTCTGGGCCTGCTGATCTGCAAAGACCTTGTTCAGAAGAACGGAGGTTCCCTCATTTTCACCAGCGAGGTGGGGAACGGCAGCACTTTTTCTTTCTCGCTACCTGCCTATAACTGAAAGTTGACCCCGCCTATAACTGAAAGTTGGCCCCGCCACAAAATAAATAGCCCGCAAGTGAGTTAATTAGAGTGAATCCAATAACCTGGTGAAACTATGAAGATACTCCTGCCATGAAAAACCCGGATCCCTCCTTCCTGAAAAAACTGGGCCTGTCGCTGTGCGCAGGAGTGATCCTGTATTTATCTTCCCCCGCTCAATGTGTCAATAATTTGGCCACCCGGTCCTATGATACCGTTCTGACGGGCATAGGATATGGCAACTACCTGTTAAGCTTCCCGAAATGGAGCCCGGATTCCGGCCTGCTGGCCTCGGTAAAGATCAATGCCCGGGTGTCTGTACATTATGCTTTTACGCTTAAGAACGTAGACGTAGCGCCCAGCACCTATTCCTTATGGGTGGGCCGGGAAGATGCAATCAGCAGCGCGGCGATGAGCAATGCCTATGATAATATCACGGAACAAAAGATCGGGGTTTTCCCGCTGGCCCCCGGGAGCTCGCTGTCAGAAGGCCCCTTTGTCTTTCTGGACAATTATGTCAATACAGATAGCATTACCGCAAATACGGCTGGTTTCCTGGGGACAGGGAATGTCAGCCTGGCCTATTCCCCCGTTACATATACGACCCTCCATACCAATAATAATTCCAGCTATTCTTATAGGGCCTCGGTCCAGGACACGGTTCATTTTACGCTCACTTATGCCTATTGTAAGGCAGGAGGCGTGCTGGCCAGCAATCTTACCCGGTTTTCAGCGGTGCTGCAGGGGCCTGCGGTGGTGCAGCTGGACTGGTCCGTCGTGAACGAAATCGCAGGCCGTCAGTACCTGGTCCAGCGAAGTCAGGATGGGCAGCATTTTATGACGATAGCCTCGTTGGGGGCTACGGGGACAGCTGACTATACCTATAACGATAACCTGCCGGCAACAGCGGCAGGAAAATGGTATTACCGGCTGCAGATCGACGATCCCGCAGGCACTACCTGGTCGGCTATAAAACAGGTAATGGTAACCATAACAGGAGACCCGGGACTATCCGTCTACCCGAATCCCGCTGTTGATTTTGTAGACCTGGCTTTTGATCCGGGCGCTGGATCCGGCGCCGGCTGGCAAGTGGAGCTGTTTGCTACGGACGGCAGCCGGGTACTAAGTGGTAATTACTTGCTTACCAATACAATACATCTCAACTTCCCCAGAAAGCTGACTCCGGGGGTTTATATGCTGCGCACTACCGGCCTGCAAGGGCAGGGCCATTTTATTAACAGAATTTTAATACGGTGAGAATCCATGGGCGCCCCGTCCTATTACCCATTCATTAGAAGCTATTTATAGTATTTTTTCTAGTCCTTTCTTTATTTATTCTTAATAAAACGAGTAAACCTACTTAGGAAAAATAAAATAAAATACACGGGTTTGTAGTTATATAACGAATCCTAAATCCCAATTTGTTCCTATGAGGCGGTCTAGAATCCAATTATCCGGGGTGACCCTATTATTGTTGTTGTGTTGGGGAGCCTTAAAACCTTTACCGTCTGCAGCGCAGACCTGTTCAGGTACCTTACAATCGACTACCTATAGTACTTCCGTGTCCGGAAGCGGTAATAACACATATTCTCCTGTATTTCCTCAATATTCGCCGCCGGCCGGTTATACCCTGCTGGCCGCTGTTCTCAGTTCGACCATTACGGTTGTCGCTACCCTCGATGTCTCCAATTCCGGTGGCGCCACCACATCTAAGCTGGGTGTCACTGACGAGGATATCGTTCAATTGAACGGCAGCGATATTACAGATGCTTCAGGAAATGATATTTCGGATGTCTCCGTTGCTAAAAACCTGGGTACTTTCGCGATTCCTACTGGCAATACTACGATAGGACCCACGACTGCCTTCAGCAATAAACAAGTGGTCTACGACTCCCTGACCACCGCTAACGGCCTGCTCAATTCCTTTATCGGCAGCGGCAATCTGAATCTGACGTATTCGAATTCCAGCGGCTATTCGACCACCGCATCCGTAACAGTAACACCTACTTTCTCCGTTTCAGCCGTATTCGCCCTTACTTACTACTATTGTTATACGGGCCCTTTGGCAGCCGATATTTTAACGTTTACGGCTACCCGCGAAAATGACCAGCATGTCTCATTGAACTGGCTTACGACCAATGAAAATGCCGGCCGGAAATATATCGTCGAGGTAAGTCCCGGCGGTGGCGGCGCATTTTCGGACTTAGCCACCCTACCGGCGGACCCTCTTAACAGCGACGCAAGTTATTCCTATGATTATATCATCAGGGCGACGGATAAAGGCAAGCTCTATTTCCGGCTAAAATTAGTCAATGCCGACGGCACGATCGCTTATTCGCCCTTGCGCATCATCGACCTGAGCACCGGCACAGGTACCGGATCGGGATTTTCCATCTATCCCAATCCCCCCACTGATTATATCAACCTGGTATTCCCTCCGGCTGCCCAGGGCTGGCAGGTAGACATCCTCGCCGCGGACGGTAGCCTGGTACAACGGAATTATTATAGCAATATCAGTACCGGCCGGCTGAGCTTCCAGCGCCCACTATCTGCCGGAACCTATTTTGCACGGGCAACGGATCTGCAGGCTGCTAAGAGTTATGTGGCTCCATTCGTGATTCATTAACAAAGCGGCTTCTCCATACACAACTCTATCAGCACCCCATTCGTATCGCGGGGGTGAAGGAAACAGATCAATTTATTGTCGGCCCCTGATTTGGGCGCATCGCTGAGCAGCGTGAACCCTGCCGCAGCAAGCCGTTGCATCTCCGCATGGATATCGGCTACTTCAAAAGCGATATGGTGCATGCCTTCTCCCTTTTTTTCCACGTAGCGGGTGATGATGCTGTCGGGGACCATGCCCTGCAGCAGTTCGATCTTGGTCTCTCCCTTCTGAAAGAAAGCAGTGTGGACCTGCTCACTCTCCACCTGTTCCGTCTTATAACAGGGACTATCCAGGAGCCGCTCGAACAAGGGGATGGAAATGCCCAGGTCTTTGACAGCGATGCCTATATGTTCGACTTTATGCATGCGGGAATCTTTTAGTAAAAATAAGGGGTAATTTTGTGCTATGTTACAACTGCCTGTCTATCTCGATCATAATGCGACAACGCCCTGCGACCCCCGGGTCGTGGAGGCGATGCTCCCCTATTTCACGGAGAAGTTCGGCAATGCGGCCAGCCGGACCCATTCCTTCGGATGGGAAGGGGAGGAGGCTGTGGAATATGCCCGGGAGCAGATCGCTGCCCTGATCGGCGCCGAGCCGAAAGAAATTGTCTTCACTTCCGGAGCTACAGAGGCGGATAACCTGGCGATAAAGGGGGTATTTGAACTCTATGCCGGCAAGGGCAATCATATTATTACAGTGGCGACGGAACACAAGGCGGTCCTGGATACCTGCCATCATCTCGAAAAGATGGGCGGGGAAGTGACATACCTGCCGGTCGGCCCGGATGGGCTGATCGACCTGGCGGAGCTGGAGGCGGCTATAAGGCCTGCTACAATCCTTATTGCCGTTATGTACGCCAATAATGAGATCGGGGTAATCCAGCCCATCCGGGCAATCAGCCGGATCGCCCGGGAACATGGGGTGGTCTTCTTTACGGATGCCGCACAAGCAGCGGGAAAGATTCCCGTGGATGTGAATGCCGACGGTATCGACCTGATGGCGCTCAGCGCTCATAAGCTATATGGTCCCAAAGGGGTGGGCGCCTTGTACGTGCGGCGGAAAAATCCCCGGGTGAGGCTGGCCGCGCAGATGGATGGGGGAGGACATGAGCGCGGGATGCGCAGCGGTACCCTGAATGTGCCGGGGATCGTAGGGTTTGGCAAGGCCTGTGAACTGTGCCGGCTGGAAATGGAGGCGGACAACAGACGTATCGCACCGTTGCGGGACCGGCTTGAAAATGCCCTGCTGGAGCTGGAACAGTCTTTTGTAAACGGGAGCCGGGAGCATCGTCTTCCCCAGACAACGAATATCTCCTTTAAGTACGTAGATGCGGAAGGGCTGATCACGACTGTCAATAAGGATCTGGCTGTTTCTTCCGGCTCGGCCTGTACTTCGGCTTCGCTGGAACCCAGCTATGTGCTGAAAGCGCTGGGACTGGATGATGCATTGGCGCATAGCTCTTTGCGCTTTGGTTTGGGACGATTCACTACCGAAGAAGGGGTAAATTATGCTATAGAACGGCTAAAAGAGGGCGTAAGCCGGCTCCGGGAAAACAGTCCCTTATGGGAAATGTATCGGAACGGCAACGAAATAGGATCAATAAGTGAATGATTATAAGGCAAATAGGAGAGAAGGAAGCGGAATTTTTTATATATAGTTTAAAATTGTTATTTGTTAATGTATTAATTTGTAATATGTAAATCGGGCCGGCAGGAGGCAATAGCTGACCGCAGATTGGATCCGGAATTTGAGCCCATTCGGGCAAGCAGGCGACCCGGCATCAGGGTGGGAGGAGGGCTGGAAGAGCCTTGGAACTGGCTTAAATTAAAAAACCCGCCTTGAAGGGGCGGATCTTTCATGCAGTTGGTTTCGGTTCAATTTTTTTTGTACTGAACCTAATATCTTTTTGACAGGAAGGTTGTTCGATAACGAGCATGCGAATATAAGTAATCCTTCCATTCGAGTGCATTTTTATGTGGATCTAATTTAAATTTTTTTTCACATTTCGTTATTTATAATATAATTAACATGACCTATATAATAAATGGCGAAGACATTAATCGTTTAAATAAAACGTTTAAAAGCTATAACACTTATTTTCGTGCTTATGTGGGCAGTTTGTAAAAAAGAACTCCGTCAGTTTTTTAGTAGTCTTACCGGTTATATAGCCATTATTGTTTTCCTGTTGCTGAACGGATTACTCTTATTCGTGTTTCCGGCTACGGATATACTGCTATTTGGCTACGCCACCCTCGATAAGTATTTTGAACTGGCCCCCTGGATCCTGTTGCTGCTGATCCCGGCCATCACCATGCGCAGCCTTTCCGATGAGTTCCGCATGGGGACATTCGAGATCCTGCAGACCACCCCGCTGAGCCGGACACAGCTCGTAGGAGGAAAATACCTGGCCAGCCTGCTGGTCGTCCTGGTGGCGCTGCTGCCGACCCTGCTCTATTTTTTATCCATACAGCGTCTCTCCGGACAGGGAGGCATCGACATCGGCGCTACCATCGGCAGCTATATCGGTCTGTTCTTCCTGGGCGCCGTATTCACCGCTATCGGTATCTTCTGTAGCAGCTGGACCAACAACGCCGTAGTCGCTTTTATAGGGGCGGCATTCGCCTGCTTCCTCCTCTATAGCGGATTCGGGGCTGTCAGCCAACTGCCCGTTTTTGCGGCAGGCGCTGATTATTATATCGAAATGATCGGGATCGACTTTCACTATCGCAGCATCAGCCGCGGCGTCATCGATAGCAGGGACCTGATCTATTTTCTAAGCGTCATATTTTTATTTCTAAGCCTGACCAACCGTAACCTGGCCCAACGCCTGGCAAATCGTTAACCGATCCGAATACACTCGAACAAACCGATATGCAAAAACTATTGTCCTCAAAATATGGATGGCTTGCGTTGATCGTGCTGCTGGTCCTGGTCAACCTCCTGGCCAGTCACCTGCATTACCGCCTCGATCTTACCCGGGAGAAACGTTATACCCTAAGCGCTCCCACCAAAGACCTTCTGAGTAAGCTCGATGACGATATAGAAGTCGACTTCTTTTTACAGGGAGACCTCAAGGCGGGCATCCGGCAATTGTCCAAGAGCACGCAGGAACTGCTGCAGGAATTTTCCGAATACTGCGACGGGAAGATCCGCGTGCGCACCTTCGACCCGCTCATCACCCTCGACGATTCCGCCAAGGCCACCTTCCTGGACTCACTCCGTAAAATCGGCATCCAGCCCATGACACAGGTAGCACAATCCAAAAAAGGCGAAGAGCAGAGCCAGCGCCTCGTCATCCCCGGAGCCATCCTGAAATACAAGGACAAGATCTTCCCCGTAGATCTTCTGAAAGGAGTGCAGGTAGGCAGCGAAGGACATCCGGAAGAACAGCTCTATACCAACGCGGAGACCTTGCTGGAATACAAATTCGGCAGCGCCATCGATAAGATCACCCGCAAACAGCCCCCCGCCGTCGGATATGTCGTCGGCAACGGAGAACCCCTGGACTTCCGGGTCTATAGCCTGATCCAGGGACTTCGGACCAATTACCGCTTCGGCGTGCTCCGCCTCGATAGCGTCCCGCTCATCCCCCTGCAATACGATGCACTCGTCATCGTCAAGCCCACGGAAAAATTCACGGACCGCGAGAAATTATCCCTGGACCAGTATGTGATGCACGGCGGCAAGCTCATCTGGGCCATCGATCAGCTGCATGATGAATTGGACAGCCTCCGCCTGGATCGCGAGACAGTAGCTTATGACCGGGGACTGGAACTGGAAGACCTTTTCTTCAAATATGGAGTACGGGTCAACCAGAACCTGGTCGAAGACATCCAATCCGCTCCGATCAATATGGTCGTCGGCATGCGGGGCGATAAACCGGATATCCAGCTGGTCCAATGGCCCTATTTCCCCCTGCTCAACGGCAGCCTCACCCATCCCATTTCCAAAAACCTGAACCCCGTCTTTGCCAAATTTGCCAATTCCATCGATACCGTCAAAGCCCCCGGCATCCTGAAGACCGTCCTGCTCCAAAGCTCCGCCAATGGCAGGACCATCAGTTCACCGGCCCTCATCACTTCCGAGAGCGTCAAACAGGCCAGCGATCCGCAGCTATTCCACACCCCCAATATCCCGGTGGCCATGCTGCTGGAAGGGAAGTTCAATTCCTTATTCGCCAATCGCGTCGGCACGGCCGTAGCCGATAGCCTGGCCAACTACTATAGACAGCCATTCCTGCCCGCGGCAACGAATAACACGGCCGTCATCGTCATCGGAGATGCGGATATCGTAATGAACGAGGTCAGCCGGCAGAGACCGCTGCCAATGGGTTTTGACAAGGACAATGAATACACATTCGCCAATGAAGACTTTATACAGAACTGTGTCGAATACCTGGTGAACCCCTCGCGGATCCTGGAGACCCGCTCCAAAGACTATACCCTGCGCCTGCTGGATGCGACCAAAGTGGAGGAAGAGCGCAGCTTCTGGCAATTCATCAATATCCTGCTGCCGGTGCTGCTCGTGATCGCCGGCGGGTATGTTTACCAGGCCCTGCGCAAGCGAAAGTACCAGGGTTAATTCAGCTTGCCCTGCTGTGCCTCCTGCTTCATTTCATTGTTGGCGGTAATCCCGACTTCCACACGCCGGTTGAGCGACCGGTTCGCATCCGTGGTATTGGGATATTTCGGCTGGGTCTCACCATACCATTTGATATTCATACGGTTGGCGGCAACGCCTTTGGATTGCAGGAACTCACTGACGGAATAAGCCCGTTTTTTGGATAACTCCATATTGTACTCAGGCGCTCCCGTATTATCGGTATGTCCTTCGACCAGGATATTCGTCTCCGGATATTTTATAAATACGCTGGCCACTTTTTCCAAATTGACCTTGGCAGCTTCGCTCAATGCGCTCGAATTGATGGTGAAAAGCAGCCCCGAATTGAAAGTCATATTGATCCCTTCCCCCACACGCTCGACCTGGGCATCCGGCACGGCCTGCTTGATTTCCTGGGCCTGCTTGTCCATATGGTGCCCGATCAGGTAACCCGCACCTCCGCCTACCCCAGCTCCGATCAACGCCCATAATACGGAGCTCTTGCCTCCTCCCCCCGCCAGGGCCCCTGCCGTGGTGCCGGCGGCAACGCCAATGGCCGTTCCCTTCTGCGTATTGTTCATGCTTTTACAGTTCGTTAGCAGCACCGCTATCATAGCCGGGATAAAAATGATCTTTTTGCTTTTGTTCATGGTGGTGTTTTTAGGTTAGCAAATACAATAACTGGTTAGCGGGAGATGGATCCCTTATTTACAAATGGAAGCCTGGACCAGGTCGATGTTAATATCCTTCATGCCGGCTTCCTGGGACGAACGGATGCTGTTGCAGAGCGCTTGCCTATCCGTATTACTCATCTTTTTTCCCAGGATTTCAGCGTTATCCGTGCCGTATTTTTTCTGATTTATCTTAATCAGGGTGGTCGTCCTGGCCTTCCACGCTTCACCGTCATTCTTACCCCTGCCAATGGCTTCGTCATAATTGCCAAGAGCAGTGGATAAATTTCCCGCTGCCACATTGATATCTCCCCGCTGCATGTAAAAGCTGAGATTACTGTTGTCCATCGAAATGGCCTGGCCGATATGTTGCAGCGCATCTGAATACAGCTGCTGCCTCATTTCAGCCTCGGCTATCTTCGCATAGATGGTGGCCCGCTGGGGAATATTCCGGTTTTTTGCCGTAAGGCCCGTAATGGTGTTCAGGTCCGTCCTCGCCTGATCGGTCATGCCCAGGGCCAGCTCTGCATTGGCCCTTTCAAAAAGGTTATCCAGGCTGGACGCATTGATCTTCAACCCTGCATTGGCGGCTGCCAGCGCATCGTTATACTGCTGCAGGCCATTCAGGGCCGTGGCCTTGCCGGCATAACCCTTTTCTTTTGCATCGTAAGCATCGCATTTTTGCAGTACTTTAGTGAAATTATCCAGCGCAGCGCTGTAATTGCCCGCCTTGTTCTGGGACTGACCGGTATTGATGAGATCATAGCAGCTGTTTGACATAGTGACCAGGCCGCTCTTGCAATTACTGATCAAAAAGGAGAGCACAAAGAAGCTCAATAGGCGAATGGGTGTTTTCATGGTATAGTTAAAGCGCTAAATTAGGAATAATTCCAATATCACCAGTCAAAAGAATATGAACTTTAACCTTAGCAACCGGGTCCTTTTCTGGGGAATGCTGCTCCTCTATTTTATTTTTCTGGGTTACGGGATCCTTCATGCCGATTATCTGTTCACCGACGAAGCCTTTATGCTCTGGCACCAGCAAGATCACCACACGCTGTTTGCCTATTGTAGTACGCAAGGCAGGGCGCTGACGGGCTGGCTGGAGCAGGGGCTTTTTGCCGCCTGCGGCCGGGCATCGAATGTGAGATACATCCGCGTGTTATCGCTGGGGGGATTTGCGATAACAGTGGTCCTTCTTTTCGGAATGCTGAAGCGTTTGCAGCAGAAAGGGCGACTTCCCCTCAGCGATCCCCTGATCTATCTTACGGTGGCTTTTGTGGCTGCCTCTCTTTCCACGACGATCTGTATCGGCTGGGCTGTCTGCACGGAGATCTTCATCCCCACTATGCTTAGCCTGGCGGCGGGCTGGCTATTGTATGAGGCGGTAAAGCCTTCCGGCCCGGCGGATAAGGCGACGTCCGTCAGGATCCCGACCCTGACCTCTTTATCAGTCCTGGCCCTGGGCGTGACGGCATTGTTCTTTTATCAACCCTCTTATCCCTTTCTGCTGCTGCCATTCTATCTCCTGTTCCTCACCCGGAAGGACGGTAAGATCGGTAAGCCGGTCGTCATAGGGCTGGTATATTATTTTGCCGGGCTGGGGATCTATTTCCTGCTTTTCAAATATTCGCTGAAGGCGTGGGGCATGGTGGCTTCCCCCCGGACTGCGCTGACTTTCAACCCTCTGGACCGGATCTCTTTTTTCTTTTCTTCCCCCATGAACCAGGCGTTTAACGGCAATGCCCTTTTCGATGCCCGCAGTATCCTTTCCCAGGCGGTATTCCCGGTGCTGTTCCTGTGCTGGGTAGTATCGGTCTTTTATTCCGGCCGCAATATCCGCTACCTCCTGGGAATACTGGCCTTCTGGATCCTGGGGTATTTGCCGCAGCTGATCGCCCGGGAAAGCTTTGGCCCCTACCGTACCATGCTGGTGCTGAGCGTGATGATCTTTATGCTGCTGGCGGATACGGCATTGCCGATGATCCGCTCCCCCCGTGCGCGAACAATCTTTGCCTTTATTCTCATCGGGGCTCTCCTGACGACCGGGGCCTACCATTATAAAGCATACCTGGCGGATCCGTTGAGCAAGGAATACGCATCCATCCGGACGGCGGTCCGGGAGGGCTATTCAGACCGGATCCGGGAGGTGGTGTTTATCCGGGCTTCCGATCATGGGTTCGATAAGAGCCTTGGTATCGGGAGCTATAAAGATGAGTTCGGGATGCCTTCGACGAATAAGGATTGGACGCCGGAGCCGCTGGTGAAGCAGCTCGTATGGGAGCTGACGGGCAGCCGGCAGCAGGCGGAGGCGTTGAGACTGGTGCAATATGCCAGTGAGGAGGAGTGGAAGGCGGCCACCGGCAAGGCCGGCGATAGCGTGCTTACTATCAATGCTCCCCAACTGTTAAATGATCTTAATAAGCGGAGCGGCCACCCCTGAAATGGCGGTGTGTTCGTACCTTTGGTAATCAATAGGATATATGGATAGTTCGGAGATAACGTATTTAACTTTTGGAATTGTACTGTTGCTGGCGGTGGTCTTCGACCTGGGTTTGCTGAGCAGGAAGGGGGCTACGGTCTCTATTAAACGGGCGTTGCTCCAGACTGCCTTCTGGGTGGGATTGGCGCTGGCTTTCTTCGCCTTCCTCTGGTATGAGAACGGGCATAAAATGGCCGTGGAATATCTAAGCGCCTACCTGATGGAGTGGAGCCTCAGCGTGGATAATATCTTTGTCTTTATCCTCATCTTTTCCTTTTTCCAGGTGAAACCGGCATATTATGGCCGGGTGCTGCTCGTCGGGATCCTGCTGGCCATCGTGCTGCGGATCATTTTTATCACGGTGGGGATCGCCCTGGTGACACAGTTCCACTGGCTATTGTATATCTTCGGAGGGATCCTGATCTATACGGGGATCAGTATGTTCAGGGCCAGGGAAGAAGAAGAGATGGATGTGGAGGACAACCGGGTATACAAATTCCTGAAGCGGCTGCTGCCTTTAACGGGCAGTGATGGGGAAGGCCGGATGACGATCCGTAACAAGGATGGCAAGAAGCTCTTTACCACGCTGTTCGTGGTGGTGGTGCTGCTCGCCACGACGGATATCCTCTTTGCCGTAGACTCCATACCCGCCGTATTCGGTATTACACGGGAAAAAATGGTCATTTATACCTCGAATATATTTGCGGTGCTGGGACTTCGATCCCTGTTCTTCCTGTTAAGGGGAGCGGTGGCGAGGTTCGGCCATTTACAGCAGGGCATCGCGGTGGTGCTGGTCTTTGTGGGGCTGAAGATGCTGGCGGAGATCATCGATATTGTACTGCCGGTATATGTGTCGCTGCTGGTGATCCTGACTTGTATCACAACGGCTATCTTTTATTCCATGTATTCAACGGGAGGGAAGAAGGACATTTAGTACTGATGAAATATGCGATAGAACATATTAAGGAGATCGTGCAGGGAACCTGGCTGCAGTTCCGGAGAAATGATCCGGTAGAACACCTTTTGCTGGATAGCCGCCGGTTGATCTTTCCCGATACCTCCCTGTTCTTTTCCCTGAAGGGCCCCCGGCGGGATGGGAGCCATTTTATAGAGGAGCTGTACCGGCGGGGAGTGCGGAACTTTGTGGTGGAGGAAGGCCCTGCCTCCCGCGCAATCGCGGAATCCAGCCCCGCGCCCCACACGATCGCGGAAGCGAATATTATTTTGGTCAAAGATTCCCTGGCAGCCCTGCAACAGCTGGCTGCTTATCATCGCCGGCAGTTCTCTCTTCCGGTGATCGGCATTACCGGCAGCAATGGCAAGACCATTGTAAAAGAATGGCTCAACCAGCTCCTGGAAGATAAATACCATATCGTCCGAAGTCCTAAAAGCTATAACTCCCAGATAGGGGTTCCGCTCAGCGTATGGCAACTGAATGAGTCGCATGAGCTGGCCATCTTCGAAGCGGGTATTTCCCGCCACGGAGAAATGCAGCGGCTGGCCGCCATTATACACCCCACGATCGGACTCTTTACCAATATTGGCGAAGCGCATAGTGAAGGATTTACCAGCCTGGCGGATAAGGCGGCGGAGAAGCTGCAGTTATTCTCCCAGTCGGAGCTGCTCATTTATAACAAAGATCAGCCCGGGACGGAGAGGGCCATCCGGGCCTGGCTGGCGACCCGCGAAACGACGGCCCCCCGACTTTTTTCCTGGGGACGGGCGGAGGATGCCACGCTGGTCATCCTCGAATCTACAGGGTACGCAACAGGTTCTACTTCCCCTTTAGGGGATAAAGGGGTAACCAGCATTACGGCCCGCTACGAGGGCCGGGAATTCTCCTTCACCGTACCCTTTACGGATGAGGCTTCCCTGGAAAATATCCTGGCATGCACCTGCGTCCTTTTGCATTTCCGGCAGCCGGTGGACGCTATCCGCAGCAAGCTGCAACGACTCTCTCCCATCGCCATGCGGCTGGAATTGAAGAACGGCATCAATCACTGCTCCATTATCAACGATAGCTATAGCGCGGACCTCAGTTCGCTGTCCATTGCCTTGGACTTCCTGTCCCAGCAGCAGCAGCATGCCCGCAGGACCGTCATCCTCTCGGATTTCCTGGAGAGCGGGCTGGAGCAGTCCGCCTTATATGCCGAAATAGCCCGGGCACTCCGGCAGAAACAGGTAGACCGGCTGGTAGGCGTCGGCAGCAGGATCAGCGCGCATGCGCAGGTTATCGGTCAGTGGTTCCCGGGAGAGACGGCCTTTTACCCCTCAGTGGACCACTTTAAAAAAGACCTTCATCACCTGCACTTCAGGGACGAAACGATCCTGATCAAAGGAGCACGGGTATTCGAGTTCGAAGAGATCGACCGGTGGCTCTCCGAGCAGATCCACCAGACGGTACTGGAGATCAACCTGAACGCCATGGCCCATAATCTGCGCCAGTACCGGCAGCTGCTGCAGCCTGCCACTAAAATGATGGCGATGGTGAAAGCGTTTGCTTATGGCAGCGGCAGTTATGAGATCGCCAATCTATTGGAATTCCATGGAGTGGATTACCTGGGCGTAGCCTATGCCGACGAGGGGGTGGTGCTGAGAAAAGCGGGCATCCATATGCCGATCATGGTGATGAATACGGAGGACAGCTCCTTCGACTCACTGGTAAAATACAACCTGGAACCGGTGATCTACTCTTTTTCTTTGTTACGGTCCTTTGACAAGTGGCTCAAAAAAGAAGGGATCCTGCAATTCCCGGTACATATCGAGCTGGAGACGGGTATGAACCGGCTGGGCTTCCCCCTCGAAGAGGTGGGAGAGCTGGGGCCGGCCCTTTTCCAGGCCGCCTTTAAAGTCCAGAGTGTGTTCAGCCACCTGGCTGCCAGCGAGGAAGCGCAGCAGGACCCTTTCTCCCGTCAGCAGGGCTCGTCCTATCTGGCCGCAGCGCAAAAGCTGCAGGAATTTCTGCCCTATCCTTTTCTCCGGCATATTGCCAATTCGGCGGCGATCATCCGTCACCCGCAGCTCCAGCTGGACATGGTGCGCCTTGGCATCGGGCTATATGGCATCGACAGCGCGGATAGCCACCAGCTGGATCTGCTGGAAGTGTCCACGCTGAAGTCGACGATCGCGCAGATCAAACCGCTCCATGAAGGGGATACTGTCGGCTATAATCGCCGCGGGATCGCCGGACCGCACACCCTTATTGCGACTGTCCGTATCGGATATGCAGACGGCTACCCGCGCAGCCTGGGCTACGGCAACGGGAAGATGTGGGTCAAGGGACGGCTGGCGCCTGTCATCGGAAGCGTCTGTATGGATATGACGATGATCGATATTACCGGCATTCCGGACGTTGAAGAGGGCGATGAGGTCGTGGTCTTTGGCAATGAGCTATCCGTCAACCAATTGGCGCACTGGGCCCAGACAATCCCTTACGAGATCCTCACCGGCGTGAGCCAACGGGTGAAAAGGGTCTATTTCGAGGAATAAGAATGACTTTTAGGGTAAGGAATTTGAAGTATATTTGATCCTTATAATTTATAACAGTGAAGGCAAGAAACGTTTTTCTGGTAGTGTTGCTTATTATCGTGGCTGATCAATCGCTGAAGATCTGGGTAAAGACCCATATGCCCCTTAGTCATCCCCTGGAAATTTACCGGGAGCCGGTGTCTAAGTATGACAATGGGATCAAGCTGCTGGGTAATAAAGGGCAGATCTACTTTGTGGAAAACGAGGGCATGGCCTGGGGCTGGAAATTCGGGGGCGCCCTCGGTAAGATCGCGCTGACCCTGTTCCGCCTCGTAGCGGTAGTCTTCGGCGTTTATTATATCCATACGGTCATTAAAAGGCGATATCACCGGGGATTCATTATCTGTGCAGCCCTGATCTTTGCCGGCGCGCTGGGCAACCTGCTCGACAGCATGTTCTATGGCCTGATCTTCGAAGAGAGCACCTTCGATCACGTCGCAAAAATGTTTCCTCATACGGGATACACCAGCTTCCTGCACGGGCGCGTGGTGGACATGTTATACTTCCCCCTGATAAAAACGCATTATCCTCATTGGATGCCTTTTGTCGGAGGCGATGAATTCGAATTCTTCAGTCCTGTCTTCAATATCGCCGACGCCTCTATCTCTGTCGGTGTGATCGCCATCCTCTTATTCCAAAAGAAATTCTTCCACAAAGAACCGGGCAGCGAAACGGCGCCCGTCGAGGGCAAGGCCAATGTAAATACGGTGAGCGTTTAACCGCCGTATTGGCGGACATCCAAAATAACTTTATCGGGCCGCAAGGTAATTAAAGGCTTTAGCTCCGGGATCTGCCCTGTCGGGCTGATCTGGAATTTTGTAAAAAATGCATACAGGAAAAAAGACATCTCCGCCATAGCGAAATTGTTGCCGATGCAGAGCCGGGGTCCGGCGCCAAAGGGGAAGAAATTCTTCGGTTTCTTTTCTTTGGCATTCTCCGTCAGGAACCTTTCGGGATGGAAGGCAGACTCGTCGTCCCAATATTCTTTGTCCCTGTGTAAGCCATAAAAGAACGATAAGATGATCGTGCCGCTGGGAAAGGAATATTCTCCGAACCGGTCGTCTTTCAGCGCGACCCTATCCGTCATCCAGGCTGCCGGATACAGCCGCATGCCTTCATTGATGACGGCGGCTATATACTCGTCTTTTACACTGTCCTGAATGGACCGGGCCTCCATCGAAGCCCTTAATTTTTTGACCACCTCCGGCTCCGATGCCAGGGCGTATAGCAGCCAGCTAAGCGTATTGGCGACGGTCTCATGTCCCGCAAAGATCAATACCAGGATCTGGTCGATGAGCTGCTCTTCGGGTATCGGCAGGCCGCTGTCTTCATATCTTGTATGCAGGAGAATGTCCAGCAGGTCGCTGAAGGCGTCCTTACTGGCCCGGCGCTCTTCTATGATGCCTTTCAGAATGGCTCTCATTCTCGCCGACTTTTGGAGGTTGCGCTTGTCCGCATGGTTGAAGGGATAGAAGAGCCTCCTGACGGGTTGATTGATCTCCTTGATATAAAAATCCTGCACTTCGCTGAAGGTCCGGCTTAATTCCGTCATCGTATCGGAAGAGAGATGGATGGTAAACAGGGAGCTGATGACAATATTAAACGCCAGTTGATGCACCAGGGGATAGATATCGATACTGGCTCCGGTGGGAAAGGTGGACAGGGATTTTTCAATGGAGTCGATCATGATGCCATACAGACCCTGTATTTTTTCCCGGTGAAAGCCAGGTTGTACGAGCCGACGGTGTGTCAACCAGTCTTCTCCATTGGAAAAGAGAAATCCTTTTCCAAAATATTTGGCGGCCCTCTCGGCTGTCAGCGATGATTTATGATAGTTACTGTGGTTCTCCTTGAGGACATAGTTGATGAAGGCCGGGTCCTGGGTCAGAATGAGGTGGTATTTCCGCAGGGTGGCTACGGAATAGGTGCCGGAAAACTTAGCCATATTCAGGGAGACGAATTTGATCGGGTTGGACAAAAACCGGTAAGATCGCAGGATCGATTGGAAGGCAGAATAGCCGGCGGGTAAATGATAGGTTTTATTTTCGGTATTCATATTGATAAAATTTAAGATGCGAAAGAGCTGCTGAATCGAAGTTACGACGGGAATAGCGATCAGGGGTACTCTAAATAAAAACCCCCGGAGAATAAATTATCTCCAGGGATCTTTTACAAACTAACGGAGCTCTAAATACTTATTTCGAAAATTTTACCATTTTCTCACTGATCATTTTATCGGCATACTGGATTTGCAGCACGTAAGTACCATTGGTCAGCCCCCCCAATCCATAAAGAGAGAGCCCATTGAGGCCCTGCGATACAGGAGCTTTTTCGCGTCGGACCACCCGTCCGTACATATCGGTCAGCCTGATCACCACCGTGCCATCACCCGGGGTCGTCAGCTCCATCGTGATATGGTCGGAGAAAGGATTGACCACGCTCCTGATCTCGAAACCGATCCCCGCAGTGCCCAGCAGGACCAGGCTGCTATAACGGTGCGTATTGTCGCTGGTGATATTGATGCGGTAATAGGATTGTGCGGCGGGCGGATTGGGGTCTGTGTAATGATACCCCGCACCCTGTCCGGCGCCGGCTGTACCTTTCACGAAGCCGATGGACGTAAAATTGACACCATCGTCACTACGCTCGACGATATAACCGACATCGGCCGTCTCATCGGCGCTTACCCATTGCAGCGCACTCAACCCTTCCCGTACCTGTCCGCGAAAAGAGATCAGCGTAGTAGGCAGCACGATCATACAATTGACGGCAAGTACGATCTTGGGCGATAGGGTTATAAAAGAACAACTACTGCTGCTTAAATTGGCAGTGGTGCTGGCAACGGTGATCCGGTACATAAGATAGGTATTGACTGCGTTGAGCCGGAAATAGCGGGTAATGATATATTCATACTGACCGGTCGCTGAATTATACACCGGTACAGCGCTACCCGATGCGGCGGCTCCCGTCGTATCGACCCCGACGGTCACCCAGGTGGTCCCCCCGTCCGTGCTTTTCTCCATCTTCCATTCCGTATAGTTGGAAAAATAGGAAATGACCTTAAAACGGACCGTATCGTCCGCGCCCTGGCAAAGGGTATCGGGTTTGTTAGGCGTCAGCACCATTTGAGGCGAACAGCTGGCTACGCCGATGTCATCGATGGCCCAGTCATTACCACCGCCACCGGGGGCATTGTTCCGGATGCTGATAACCATCGTAGTCTGGGTCGCGCCCGTCAGGAAAGTAAACCCTTTCTGTACCCACTGGCCGCTATATTGTATATTCCCCGTGGTATAATAATCATACCCGTTCACATTAAAGGTCAGGTTGGGGTATACGCCCGAAGAGTCATGGGTGGTGGAATTCGTAGGGATATAACCCGAACTGCCGGATCCGACGCCATTCGAGTCACATCCGCAGCGGGAACACATATTGCGGAACCAGCCGCTATACTGGTAGTACGTATTCGGACATAGATTATAGACGGTGTCCAGGAAAGCTGTATCCGTCCGGTAAGCGGAGTTGACCACAACCATATAACCACCCGTCTTGCCCGAGTTGTCATCCGTTGCAGGATTACCCGCGGTAGGACTGGCCGCTCCGGTATGGTCGCCGATAATATCCCATACACCGAATATCCGGTGGGAAGGGCTCTGGGAATTGTCCGGCTTGGCCCAGGTATTCAGGATCGAATAACCCTGCGCCGCCGTGGTGCCGCCGCTCGTATTATTGGATATGCCATAATAATAGTCATTCGGCATGCCCGCGCTGCTCGAAAAAGCGGAATAGGTATAATTGGACGGCACTTTATTGGAAGCCGCCCGGTCCTTGGTGCTCCCCGACCCGAAAGTGCCGCCGAATTCATTGATGATCGCATTGCTTCCAACCGTATTCGGGCACATGCCGTAATTCTTAAAGAGCATGATATCATCCTTCGGAAAGGTGACCTGGACCATGCCCGTAGTATTGTTGTATTGGAGCATGCCGGCACCCACACTCACCACGGTATTATACCCCACAGCCCCTACCACTACCCGGTAAGAAGCTATCATGATACAGGAGCCGCCGTAAAAACTAGGTTTGCTGGTATTGGCTAAGATCCCCCCGGCAGTGGCGGTAGCCCCGGATCCCAGGTTGATCGTGATGGCCGAGCCCGAGAGAGTACCCCCGTCCGCATCGGAGGCATCGGTAAATTGCTGGTATATTTTGCCTTCATTCGTCAACACCCGGAGCGTACCGGCCTGATAGGTCGTATTGGCGGGGATATTATCGGTAAAGGAACAATCATAAGCTGAATTGGCTTTCACGACAATGGTAGCTCTAATCTCCAGGGTGTCTCCCGGCTCAATCGTACCCCCGGTGGTCCCTTTGGTAATATTTAAATAGCTTTTGCCGTAATCGACGGTAGGAACACCCGTCGTCAGATTGGTGATACAGATGTTGAACCCCCAGAGTCCTGTCGTAAAAGGCCCCGTTGAATTGGTATAGATCCGGATGTAATAGGTCGTACCTACCGTAAGACCAGCGCCGCCGATGTTCGTTAGCACATTGAGCGTATTCCCGCTCACACAGGCGAGGGAAGTCATGCTTGCACAGGTCCCTGAAAATAATTGGATCCTTGCTCCTGCAGCACTAAGACTCCCTCCTAAACTGCTTAAAGTAATAGTGGGATAAGAACTGGTTGCCACAAATGAATACCATACGTCCGCGGAAGTAGCCGCACCGCAGTTCACGGCTATCCCCACACTGGCGGTGGCATTTTTTAAGGTGCCGGCTGTAGTCGTACAGGTGGTGCCGGAGGTGAGCGTAGAAGCACCAGAGCAAAGGTCATTTGTTGGTTGTGCATAAGCCAGGTTGCTTACCAGGAAAAAGATCACTAAAGCAAGCAGGGCTTTGACTGTGCGTACAGAACAGAGCTTGGTTTTCATGGGTCACAGCATTTCAAGAGTTATCGGATTGTAACGGCCATAGACAGTTGATGCTGCCTGTGGTAAGTTTGGAAGGTCCCTTGGTCAGGTTCCTTCAACGGATTAAATTATTGGTAAAGTTAATCTGTATTTTGTAGGTAGGCAATCGTATAAATACCACAAAGACAGGAAAAACTACTATTCCAGATCTAAGGGCAATCGATTATCTTGTCGTTGTTCTAATCCTATTCCTGATGAAAAGCAGACCAATTTATATTTGTTGTCTTTCGGCCTGCCTGTGCCTATCTCTGAATCTTTCTGCTCAAATGACCGTAACATATTATGGTCAGACTTTTAAAATCGACACTTTATACCCCGCCACCGGGTCAACGGGAATGAATACGCCCTGGGAGGTCGTTTATGGTCCGGACGATTCCTTATGGGTGACGGCAGCCCATGATTATAAGATCTGGAAGATCCATCCGGGGAATAAAGGAGTCCGTGAACTGCTGGATGTCAATGGCCTAAAAGACTTTACAAGCCCCGCCTCCTGGCCCCAGGGCGGGTTAATGGGCCTGGCTATACACCCCGCATTCTATTCGGGCAAGCCATGGGTCTATTTTGCGTATGTCTATCACCTGGTGGGTTGTAACACCGGCAGCAACCCCACCGGCAATCCGTTCTGCACCAACTGCGCCACTGGGTCCTGCAGCTTTAACACCAAAATCGTCCGTTACCAATATAATTTTGCGGATGGCTCCTTATCCTATATGAACGATGTGATCTCCGGGCTGAATGGGAGCACCGATCATAATTCCGGCCGAATCCGGATCAGTCCGCTTACGGAGAGCGATGGGAAATATCATCTTTATTATACGATCGGGGATATGGGGGCGGGTAACCTGTCAAATGCCAACCGGCCTAATCATGCCCAGGATACCACTATCATAGAAGGAAAAGTATTAAGGCTGAATACGGAGCCGGATCTTTCATTGACTGGCAGTCAGCAATGGGTCCCGGGTGATAATCCCTTTCCGGAGGGCGCGGCCCCCTCCGCTAAAAGCCCTATATATTCTTTTGGTCACCGTAATCCCCAGGGGCTGGTCTTCGGCTCCGTGAACGGGGGCGCCTCCTATAATTTGTACAGCAGCGAGCATGGGGATAAGTCGGATGACGAGGTGAATATCATTTTACCCCATACCAATTACGGCTGGCCAAAAGTAGCCGGCCTCTGCGATGATAATTATACTTCGACGAACGGGGATTCCATGTACCTGGCGAATAAATCCGTTATCAGTGAAAAGGGGTTTTGCGATACGACGCACACTACGTTGCAGGAGCCGATTTTCTCTTTTTATAACTGGAGCCGGGCTAATAATAAGACTTCGGGAGCGCAGGGAAATATGTACTGGCCTACTATTGCCCCGTCCTCTATTGCCTTCTATGGACAGGGAGCTATCCCGGGCTGGAATTATTCCCTGCTGGTGCCTTCTCTGAAGAATGGTCTTTTCCGGTTAAAATTAAAACCGGACGGGCTCAGCATCGACAGTACGCAGTTGCCTACCGATACCCTCCATTATCTGCCGGGTTTTCGGTTACGGAATATCACGGTGGCGCCTTCCGGAGATACGCTGTTTGTAGCGGTAGACAATTCCTGTTGTGCGATCGATGCTTCCGGAACGCTGGGCACGTCCGTATCCACCCCCCCGGATAAGGGGTTTATCCTGCGGATGGTGTATATGACGACCCTGGACCTGAAGGGGGATACAAATAAAATACTGCCGGAACCTACTCTGACCACCTGTAAGGTATATCCGAATCCAGCCCACAAGACCCTCTATGTGGAAGTCCCCCCGGGGGAGCGCCGGCCTCTGACAGCGGGTCTCTATGATATCACGGGCAGACTCCTTCTGCGGATGGAGACGGCCGACGATCATTGTTCTCTCGACGTTCATGCTCTTTTGCCCGGGATCTATGTTTTCCGGCTCCTGAATGGGTATGCGGTACCGTTGCTTACCGAGAAGATATTGATCGAATAAGTTTAACGGTGTCTTAACGCCGGTTGTTTCGTTCGTGGCGGGGAAATGACCGGTATAAGGGTAAACCACTCCCTATTTATCTGTGCATTTGGCTAAATTTGCAGAAATGGTGTTATCGGCTATGATGGTCCTGCATCTTCTTTTTTTTATAGAGGTGGTTTGTTTTTTGGCGGGGTGCCTGTTTTGGCGAAAGCAGTGGCCGCTGCAATATAAGATGCTGGTCCTGTTGATGGGTTTAACGGTGTTGGTGGAACTGGCCGGCCGCATCCTGGGAATCCGGTACCACCAGAATGTCTGGCTGTACAATCTTTTCTTGCCGCTGGAGTCCGCTTCTTATATCTGCTTTTTCTACCTGGAATCAGCCCACCCGGCCATGAAGTGGCTGTATCGTTGTCTGCTGGCGGCGATCGTCCCGGCCCTGGTGATCACCTGGCTTAAACAGCCGCATTTTTTCATTTTTAATCAGTATGGATATATTGCCGGCCTGTTCCTGCTATTGGTGGCGGCAGCATTGATCTATCTGGCAGAAATACCGCACTTGTATTTAGAAATAGTGAATACCATCGCCAACATCTTTCTATACGGGGGCGTGACAGGCTGCTTCTTCACGGCCAGTCAGCCGGCCAAATTTACCACTTTGTAGTATTGCTCCTTTTATAGTGATCTTCTACCTTTATCCCGATAAGAGCCACAGATATATAGTACCAGACCTGACCGCCTGTTCAGATCCTGTATACCCTGCCATAGACCTGCCTGGTTACTTTCCTCCATTCAACGGCGAGCGGGAATAAATTAAATAACAATACATGCAACCAATTCTCTTTTTCTGGATAGCCTTTCTGGTCTTGCTGGCACTGATGGTGTTCCTGGACCAAAAGTTCTTTATGCTGCGGGACAGCAGCACAGCCCTGCCCAAGCCATATAGCTATGCCCGGGTGCAGCTGGCCTGGTGGACGCTGGTGGTGCTGTCATGCATCATTGCGATCCTGCTGGCGGGCAGTGCGATGCCTACGCTCGACAGCTCGACACTGATCCTGCTGGGGATTGCAGCGGGTACTACGGTGGCGGCCCGGCTGATCGATGTCTCCGACCATACCAATTCGGGTACCGGCCTGGTCAGCCAGAATTTCCCAGGCGAAAATTTCCTGTTGGATATTTTGTCCGATAAGAACGGGGTAAGCATTCATCGGCTGCAGTCGGTACTGATCAATATCATCTTCGGGGTCTGGTTCATCGCGCAGGTGCTCCGGCATTTGACGGGGGTGAACCCCTGCCTGCCAGGGGATGCAGATTGTTTAAAACACCCGCTTGATTTTATCATGCCGGTGATCAGTACGAATAACCTGATCCTGCTGGGGCTGAGCTCGGGGACTTATGCGGCGCTGAAGACCACGGAGAATAAGACGGCGGCATAGGGGCGATAGATTATTTATTATTTTTTTATTATATATATTGAAGATATATTAGATCTTTATTTAATCTAATTCTATGGATCGAAAGGAGAACGACCTCACACATATCAGGTTTCGAAAGGATTTTTCCTATGCTAAGAAAACGCCCACTTTCGTCAGCAATGCGATCGGCGCCTCCGATGAGATAGCGAGATGGGTGCTCGATTGGAATGATGTCTTATATAAGGACGAACCCCATGCCCCCGCCCTGTGCACTCCTGTTATGAATAGATTGATTGGTGACGGCAATACCGGCGGCCCGGGCCCTGTTTTGATCAGGACGGATGCGCTGCTCTATACGACAGAGAGTGTGATCGTTTATTTCGAACAACGTTGTGCGCCGGAGAAGCGGCTTCTGCCGGCGGATGCCGCTAAGAGACAGGAAGTAGTGACTTTATATAATCTGTTTACCGGCCCCTTTGAAGGGAACGTATACGGGTATCTCTATGGACAGTTGCTCGCCAACCCGGGAGAAGCGCGGAGCTGGTTTACACAGGGCGTTCCCTTCGGGGAGAAACTGCAGTATATGCTGTCGTTTGGCGCCCTGCGAAAAGAGCTGACCCGCGAATGGGGGCTGGCGGAGAAGCCGGCGGGAGAGAGGCTCGCCTATATTAAAAAAATATTCGGGGATGTGGATACGATACTGAGCGATGGCCGCAGATACCTGACGGGAGACCGGTTGACCATCGCCGATATTGCTTTCGCCGCTGTAGCAGCGCCGTTGCTCCTGCCCATTGAATTCGGGGGAGCAATAGGGGCGATCCACACGGTGCCCACAGAGATGCGCAGAGAAGTGGAAGAGCTTAGGGCGACCCCCGCAGGTCAGTATGTTTTGCTGCTCTACCAGGATGAGCGCCCCCTGCGGCGTAGCCGGAAAGATATCCCGAAGGACCCGGGCCCTTTGGGAAAGCTGGGTTTGCAGCTGGGGCTGGCGCTGGACCGGAAGAAGACAGGGCTTTTCTGTTTCCTGCAAAAGCACTTCCCCGTACTGAGGCTGGGAATAGTAGGGCTGGCGGCCGTCTGTAAGAATGACCTGCTGGTAGAAATGATGGAGCGGGATAATGATTTTACCGTGGAGGAGATCAATGGTAAGAAGATGGCCAATCAGAAGGGGGCCTTCTTTTTAGGTTTTGACCGCAATAACCCCCAGTTCGACCGGGAACGGAATTTTGTCCGCCGGACGGCGAAGAAAGAAGACATGGACCGGATCCGGTCTTTTATCCGGGATTCCTGCGAGCAGATCCTGCGACAGGCGAGATCTTATGGCAAGGTGGATGTGGCCGATTCGATGTGTTATACGGTATTGGTGCGTTTCATCGACGATTATTTCGGGGTGCCGCCTCCCACGGAGCCGATTATGCGACATTGGCTTCGCGTATTGTTCTATGACCTGTTCCTGAATTTTACCAATGACGCGGTCAAGCACCAGGAAGCTGTAAGCGCCGCCCTGGACAGAAGGGTGTGGGTCCTGCAGCTGATCAGGGACCGGCGGCGTGATCTGGATACGGGTAAGACTTTAGCCGATAATGTGTTGAACCGGATGATCCTGCTGCAAAGGGAGGAAGGCAACGGATGGTTCGACGATGAGACGATCCAGCGTAATATCGGGGGATTGATCACGGGTATCCTGGAGACGACGAATAAGGCAGTAGTGCTGGTATTGGATGAACTGTTCAACCGGCCCGATGTGCTGAAGGGAGCGATCGATACGGCGCAGATAAAGGATATGAAAAAGATGTATGGGTATGTGTCCGAGGCGCTGCGATTTAACCCCGCGCAGCCCGGAGTGATCCGGTATTGTGAGAGCGGGCAGGTGCTGAAAGGCAAGGGGACCAAACCATACCGGATCAAAGCAAAACGCAAGGTCTTCGCGCTGACGGCCTGCGCGATGATGGACCCGGCCGTATTCCCTGAGCCCCGGCAGTTCAACCCTCAGCGGGAGGCCGTCTATATGAACTACGGATACGCATTGCATGAGTGTTATGGTAAGTACATCAATGCGGTGACGATCTCCGAGTTTGTGGCGGCCGTGCTGCGTTTGCCCGGTATCCGGCGGGAGCCGGGATGGGCGGGGCGGGGGACGGGCCTGCATGTGGGACCGTTCTTTAACAATTTTGTAGTGCGATTCGATACCATTTAAACCAATATTTCATGACGCATCAACATCCACTGACGCTTGTTACGCCCGTGAAAGACGGGGAACATGATAGCCTGCATAGCTTGCTCATGCAGATACGGGCGGATGTGCAGGCCGGTATCCCCCAGTCTTTCGAGAGCCTGGGCACGATCCACTATGCCCGTTGGATATTGCTGGAACCCAAAGATGCCGATGGCAACGTCGAGACGGATGTGGGCGTACGGTTGGTTTTCTCCTCCAACTATGACGGAGACGAGGATGTTCATCTGACCGGATTGGCCAATCATTGCGCCGTTTTCATCGATCAGCTCTACGGGCATTGCGAGGGATATCCTGCCCCGGCCAGCCGGACGGTAGAGAATCGTAAACAATATTTAGCGAAGTGGCGGGTGAAGGAGTCCGCCTTCTTTGTAGGCGCGCCGGGCAGGACCCTGCCGCAGATCCGCCAGGAGAACGAGCTGCGCAATTACGTCTGGACCCGGATCAATCAGGGCGACTGGAAGGGAAAGTCGGCCCGGGAGATCCACCAGGTCCTGAAGCAGGACGTATTGGATAAACCCGGATTTCAATGGGCGCGGCAATCTATAACCATACCGGGTATCCGGTGGCTGGGCATGGTCCTGCTGGGACTGATCCTGCTGATCCTTCTGCCGGTCATCATCATCTGGATCCTGCTGTTGCACTTCCTCTTCGAACGGACCGATGAACCGCTGGGACTGACACCCAGCCAGGTGAGCGGAGCGCATGTCAAAGAGCTGGAAGAGTATGAGGACCTCGCCAATCAGAATCAGTTTACACAGGTGTTGATCATGAAACCGGGCATGATGCGGCTGATCACACTGAAAGGGCTGATGTTGTTTGCGAAGGCGCTGATCAGCTTTCTCTTTGTGAATGGCAAGCTCATGGGGATACCTACGATCCATTTTGCCCGCTGGGTAATGATCGACAATCAGAAGAGGATGTTGTTCTTCAGCAATTTCGACGGGAGCTGGCAGCAATACCTGGGCGATTTTATCGATAAGTCGGGATGGGGACTGACGGGGATCTGGAGTAATACCATCAAGTTCCCGCGCACAAAATTTCTCTTTACCGGCGGCGCTTATGATGAGGAACACTTTCTGGCCTGGAGCCGTTATTTCCAGGTGCCGACTGCCGTCTGGTATTGTGCATATCCGCGTCTGTCGATCAAGAATGTCATCAACAATTCCTATATCCGCAATGAGCTGTTCCGGGATCTGAGCGAAGAGGAGGCGAGGAATTTCTTACAGCGGTTCTGAGGGCGCGGCGACGTCCACATTTTTAAAGGTTTAAATTTATTTTATGGAAGAGACATTAGAGCTATCGGATATACAGGGATATATCATCAGGGGATACAAATACATGCAGTATTCCCGGTATGCGGTGCTGCGGGTGACCGACGCCGTGGAAGCCCGAAAATTCCTGAAAGACCATGTGGACGAGGTGACGAATGTGACGCATCATGCGAAAACGAATTGCCTGAATATCGCTTTTACCTGCGCCGGGCTGAATGCGCTGGGGTTGAAGAATTCCAACCTGGCTTATTTCACCCGGGAGTTCCGGGAGGGGATCACGTCGGCGCATCGTCAGCGGCTGCTGGGAGATACGGGAGACAGCGCTCCGGAGGCCTGGCGTTGGGGAGGACCCGATAACGAAGCCGTACATCTGTTGTTGATGGTCTTTGGGAAGGATAAAGAGACGGCATTGAGCTATTATACAAGGCTGCAGAAGGAATTTGCGCCGGGATTGGCGGAGGTATTGCAGATGGATGGACAGACTTTGCCGATGAACAGGGAGCATTTTGGTTTCCGGGATGGGATCTCGCAGCCGATTATCAAGGGGAGCGGACGTAAGGGGCCGGAGAATGATTATATCAATGCCGGGGAATTCCTGATGGGCTATAAGAATGAATACGACGTATACCCGGATACGCCGCTGCTGGGCGAGGACCAGGGGGAAAGCTTCCTGCTGCCTTTCGATGCGGCGGGCACGGGGAAGAAGGATCTGGGACGCAATGGCAGCTATATGGTGATGCGGCAGCTGCAGCAGGATGTGAAGGCGTATTGGGAGTTTATGAATGAGAAGACCAGGAATACGGATGGCTCTGTCAATGCGGAGGAAAGTACCAGGCTGGCTTCGAAGATAATGGGCCGCTGGCCCAGCGGGGCGCCGGTGGTGAAGTTCCCGGACAAGGACCCGGGGGGAGAATCGAATGACGATTATTTTACGTATTCGGATCTGGATAAGGAAGGGCTGAAATGCCCGTTTGGCTCCCACCTGCGCCGGACCAATCCCCGGGATAACTTCGAGGACAACGGACCGAAAGAGTCGATGCGGCTTACGCGGCGGCATCGGATCATGCGCCGGGCGAGGCTGTATGGGGATCCTTATATGGGATCTCCGTCGAACTATACGCCGGACGGGGAGGTCGGGCTAATCTTTACCTGCTTCAATACAGATATCTCACGGCAGTATGAGTTCATTCAATATACCTGGGCGAATTATCCTAAATTCAAAGAGCTGTATAATGACCCGGACCCGGTGTGCGGAGTGAAACATGACCCCGGACCGGGAGTGGAGCAGAACTTTACGATACAGGCGGAGCCGGTGAATAAATATGTGACGGGGTTGCAGCGGTTTGTAACGGTGAGAGGTGGAGCCTATTTCTTTTTCCCTTCCGTCACAACCATCACCTACTTAAGCACCTTATAACAACTAAAAAATCTATTCATGAGTCCTGACACCATGTTCGAACTAACCTCCCTGTTTGCCGGAATCGGCTGGATCGCCCTTCTTTTTGTGAGCCCCTACTGGCCCGGCTTCGACAAATTCCTGATCGGCGTGATCATTGCCTTGCTGGCTTGTGTCTATACCTGGTTGAATTTCTCCAACTTCAGCCCGGATATCCTGAAGAATTTCAGCTCGCTGGAAGGAGTGATGAAACTGTTCCAGATCCCCGAACTGGTGGTGGCCGCCTGGGTCCATATCATGGCCTTCGATCTTTTAACCGCCGTCTGGATAAAGAAGAATTCCCTGCAACTGGGGATCGGGCATGGCTGGATCATACTTTCCCTGATCTTTTCCTGCCTTTTCGGGCCATTGGGTTATCTTATCTATCTGCTGACCCGCTGGATCAGGACGAAAAACTATTTTTCTACGAATTTTTGACCGTAGAAGGACATAAAACGCCGTCAGGCGCGTTATTAATGCTTCCATTCTGTGAGATAAACGATTGAATAAATGAGTGTTTGACGGTTGAACAAATGATTGTTGAACTTGTTTAATAAAATGACACGAGGGTTGCTGCCAGATGATACAAAGGAAGAATTAACTAACACGATAGAACATGCAACTTGTCAACGACGCGAGCGGGGTGCCCCACCCTGAAATTAAGTGTACGGTATGTGGAGTGGCTTTGTACGCGACGGATTGGGGTAGTTTCGAAGTGACCTATCATTGTTCCTCCGCAGAAGCGAGGTTCTGGGATTTCGACCGTGGAACACCTGATCTGACCCGGGCCAAAGAACATTGGGATAAATCCAAACAGGAAATATTGCTGGATCGCAGCGAGGAGAAGAAGCTGGACGCGACAGGATAGATCTCGCCCCGGCCCCCTCTTCTCTTTGCGACCATCACAGAATGGCTCCGCGATTACTCACCGCGATCAGTTCGTGGCTCCTCCATTTACTAATAAATGCTGACCCGAAACGAAAGACGATAAGTCGCTGGCAAAAAACTCGGCCAGGTTGGCTACGTCTTCTACTTCCGCAAGCCTCCCCATCGGACAGCTATCCAGCAACTGTTTTCTTAATTCGGGATAGGCCTTGGGATCTGCAAAGATGCCCGAATGATCCACGGCAAAAGGAATGATCGAATTGACGGTAACCCCTCTGTGTCCGATCTCTTTGGAGAGGATGTCGACAAGGTAGCGGGGCGTGGTCTTGCTGCCGCCATAGACCGCCATGCCGGGAACGGGGAAGCTGGTGGTGCTGGATGCCACATAAATGATCCTGCCATTGTCTTCTATATGCCGGGCTGCCTGCTGCAAGGTGAAGTACGTGCCCTTGGTGTTGATGGAAAACACCCGATCGAATTGTTCTTCCGTAAAATTGACCACCGGTGTCTCGACCAGCTCGATACCCGCATTGGCCACGACGATATCTATTTTCCCAAAGGCTGATTTTGCTTCCGTAAATAACTTTTCCAGATCGGCGACCTTGCTGACATCGGCCTGGATAGCAATCACTTTGACACCCATAGCTTTAATATTGGAGACCACTTCTTCGGCGGATGCCTTGTCCCTGGAGTAGTTGATGACGATGTCGGCGCCCATGGCGGCATAACGCTCTGCAATGGCTTTGCCTAAACCTCTGGCTGATCCTGTAACCAGGGCGACTTTGTTCTTTAAACTGTTCATGACGATTATTTTTTTGTTGGGTTAATAAATTAAGCCATCGCTCCGTTGATGCCCCTGCCGCCGATCTCTTTGGAGAATACGCGCGTCAGCTGCTCCACAGCCGATTTGGTAGCGGCATAGGTCGAGTAAGTGGGAACCATCACCCGGTTGTTGGTGCTGGAAAAATTAATGATGCTGCCTTAATTTGGTGATCATAATGCCGGCATTGTTCACCAGCACATCGATCTTGCCGTAGACGGCGATGGCTTCGCCGCCCTGGGTTTTAATCTCCGCGACCAGCTGTTCGGCGACGTCCTGACCGCCTGCGTAGTTGACGACTAATACTACTTTGCTGTTTAACGTGCTCATATTTTTTCGTTTTTGTTTGATGACACAAAGTTGAAATATAAGCCCGCCAAAAAAATACGGATATCACACTATAAGATGCAAAATTCTAAGATCGGCCTTTGCCGGCCTGTTTCCGATACAGGATAGGGGAGAGGTCGGTGTGTTTTTTAAAGTAATTGCTGAAGTGGGTGGACTCGGGGAAGCCCAGCTGCCAGGCGATCTCCTTGATGGAAATAGAAGAGTTCTGAAGGAGGGACCTGGCCTCGGCGATGGTCTTGTCAGAGATCCAGGCGCCGACGGATTTGCCGGTCTTGCTTTTGATGACGTTGCTGAGATAGTTGGGATGCAGGTGCTGAGCCGCGGCATAGTCCTGGATGCGGAAGACCTTTGTTTCGGACCCTTTCAGGAGGTTACGGTAGTGTTGTTCAAGTGTCTTTTTGAAGGATTTGACGATCTGGGAGGAACGGTTGCCTTCGTAAATGGGATTGTATTCCGACCAGAAGTATTCCTTTATTTTCAGCAGCAGGACGACGAATAAGTTGCCGATCACCCGGTTCTTATAGACAGAGCTGGAAAGATATTCTTTATGGATCTGTCCATAGAGCTGTTCGAATTCCGCAAACATCTCAGGTTGCAGCACCCGCGGGGGAACTGTCTCGGCCAGGAGAAAAGGGAATTCATCGAAGATGTTGGGGTGTACGTTTTCTTTCAGGAAGGATTCGCTGAGAGTGATCAGGTAAATGGCGTCTATGTTATGCCATGATAAACGTATTGCTGGTGCAGCGAGTTAAAAACCAGGGCCTTTTCTTGGGTTGCCATCTATTTATTCTTTCACCCGATCGAAATATTCCTTCTGAAGCTGCAGGGTCTTCGTGTCTGCCTTTACCGCGGCCAAAGCTTTTTCCAGTGAGCCGATGACATGTTCCGTCACCAGCTGACCGAGCTCTCGCGTTGCTTTTGACCCATCTCCTGCATAATGGTTGGGATAGTCCGCATACCACCAGATAGCCGTATAGATATCGGGAATGGATAGCCGTTTCTGATTAGCGCCTGATTCATTGGCGGCGCTATCCATTTTCACCAGGTCGGGACGCAGGTATAACAGTACGGAAGTCTCGCGTTCACCTGCATGCTGGTCGCCGGCGGGGTCGGACTTATGAAGCCGGGCCATTTTCGCCAGATAGGACGAGTCTGTGCCGGGCTGGAAAAAATAAACGGCATAGTCGTGCCGCTTTTCCAGCCGGGTCTGGATGAAATATTTCAGCAGCTCGGGATTCCCTCCGTGTGCGTTGATAAGCAGGATCTTGTCAAAACCATTTCTGGCAATCTCGTCGCAGGTGGCCTCCAGCATATCCCAGACGACTCTTTCCGGCAGGGCAAAAGTGCCCGGCTGATGCCTGGCTTCGTTGATCTGCCCATAATAATAATCGGGGAAGACGACGGCATATTCCCTTTTGGTTACCCTTGCCGCCCATTCACGTACCTGGATCAGGTCCGATCCGATAGGGACGTGGGGGCCATGCTTCTCCAAAATGCCGATGGGAAGGATACAGGTCCGGGAAGATCTGTCCAGAGCCTTCGGCCAGTCACTGGCGGTGAGCTCATCCCAGCGGCTTGGCAGGCTTTGCGGGGCCGGCGATGTTGATGAGGCCGGTGAGGGGTGCGCCGTTTGCGCGTTGACGCCGTTGTTAACGGCCAAAAGGATAAGCAGGAGCTTTATGCCGCGACGGATACCATTTTTCATAAAAGCGGGTTGTTTTATGAATTGAAAATAAGGAATATCCTGGCAAGATGAGAATCCCCCGGTTCTATCCGGTCATTTTACTTTTTATTTACCTATCAGGCGGAGATCCTGTAATTTTCTGCCAAGTTCATCATCCGACGCCAGCTTTAAAATACCGTCCTCTAATCCCAACACTCTCAATACATTAAAATAGGCTCCCATAGATACACTGGGCTTACCTTTTTCAATCTGATAAAGCGTGGTCCTGTCAATATCTGCACGTTGAGCCACTCGCACGGTGGTTAGGTTTCTCCTTTTTCGGGCGAGTTTAATGTTTTCACCCATCTCCTCCATCATTTTTTGATATTCAGGCAGTAGAACCTGCTTTTTCTGCCGCATAAAAGTGTTGTATATTATCCACAAAACTAATTGAATTGTTGATAATATACAACACTTTTACACCTCATGAAATTATTACCTTGCTGAGATGAGAACCTCCCTTATCGTAATCGCAGCCATTGGCTGGACCCTGGTTGCCTGTGACCGGCCACAACAACCCGCCGCCCCTGCGCCCGAAACGCCAAAAGCCTTGCAGGAAAATTCAGATGTTAGTTTACTCCGTATGTCGAAAAGCAGGGACAAAGACCTGGTAGAAGATCTCTATAAAGAACTTACCGAAAAGCGGCCGGAATTGAACGAGCTGGAAACGGCCATCGGTGAACTTCCGGAAAAGAAGGCCGATTCCCTGAAGCCATTTGATGCATATAACCAGGATAACAATGCTTACTATGGCTCCGCGGACAGGCATGTTTCGCAGATCCGGGATTCCGTCCTCCGGGAAAAGATAAAAACGCTTATTGCTAAAAGTGAATCAGCATATAAAGACAAAGTGGCCCGTCATAGTAGTTTAATCGATGCTATCAACGCAAAAACGGCTTCGCTGGAAGACTTACATCTTGCCTTAAAAATAACAAAGACGATCGCTGTCATCGAGCGCTATCAAAATGAGCATATCCCCGGGACAGCTCCCCTGCAAAACATTATCCGGCAATATGAGAAAGAAATCAAAAAGACCGATTCATTAATAAAGGAATAGGGTTTAATAGCGCAGCCTGCTGTCACCGTTTAGGCAACCGGTTGTCCAATAATTGCCGGAGAACGGAATCCCGTTCGGTGCGGCTGATAGGGATATGGTGTGGTCCGATCCTGATATCATTGCCTTCAATGCTCTCTATCTTATCAGCGGCCACGATAAAGGATTTGTGGGTACGGATGAACCGGTCGGCGGGCAGATAGGCTTCAATGCCGTGAAAGGTGAGGTAGGCGATATGTTTTTTACCGGTTGTCTGAATGGCTATATAATTTTGCAGGGCTTCCACAAAGAGGATCTCATCGAATCGGATCTTCATCAGTTTGTTATCGCTTTTTAGGAAGAAATAATCTTTTTGGGGGTCAGCGTTTTCTGTGGGCGCCTGCATGGATGATTCTTTCAATTTCCTTGCCTTCATTACCGATTTGCAAAAGCGATCGAAGGAAAAAGGCTTTACGAGGTAATCGATCGCGTTTAATTCGAATCCTTCGACGGCATATTGGGGATAAGCGGTAGTGAATATAATCATTGGAGGATGGGACAGGGTCTTCAGAAAATCCACTCCTGTCATTTTCGGCATCTGTATGTCGAGGAAAAGTAAGTCTGCTTTTTGTTGCAGGATGGTGTCGATGGCTTTTATGGGATTGTCGAATTCGCCGGCCAGTTGCAGAAACCCCAGGTCCTGTATATATTCTTTCAGGCCTTTGCGGGCCAGGGGCTCATCGTCTATGATGATACAGCGTAATATCATGAGAGATGGAGATTGAGTATTACTTTAAAGGTAGCATCATTATCCTGGATTTTCAATTCATGTTTTTCGGGGTATAGTAAGGCCAGTCTTCGTTTTACGTTGTTCAGGCCGATGCCGCCGGGCAGGGCCGGGGCGGGGGCGGCCTGGCTGTTCGGACGTTCCCTGGAATTTTCCACGACGAAATGGAATATATTTTTTTCCCGGCGAAGGTCCACCCGTACAAAGTTCCGCTGGTCGGTATGATGTGAAATATGTTTGAAGGCATTTTCCACGAAAGGGGTGAGCAACAGGGGGGTAATGTTGAAGCCGCTTATTTCCTCTCCGATCCGTACTTCTATTTCGTAATGCTGGTCCCTGCGGAGCCTTTGCAGTTTTATATAGTCCTGTAAATAGGTGATCTCTTTTTCGATCCCGATGGTGTCTGCGTTGCAATCGTATAACTGGTAGCGCAGAAGGTCGGAGAATTGCAGCAGGGATTGACGGGCTGCGGCATTCTGCTTGTCGATAAGGAAATAGATGGCATTCAGGGAGTTGAATAAAAGGTGCGGGTTGATCTGTGATTTCAGGAAGTTCAGTTCCGCCTCCGATTTTTCCCGGGAGACCTCTGCCAGTCGTCGTTGTGAACGGGCATAGTCCATTAATAATTTAAAGGCTGCCCCGGTGCTGACCAGTAAGAAATGAGGAATTACATTGTCATATACTCTTACTTTAAAGTCGCTCCAAAAATTAAAATAGTTGGGGCGGTGCATGATTTGTTCTTCCAGACGCATCTTGAGCAGACTGAAGGAAAATACGAATACGATAAAAGTACAGGCAAATAATACATATTTCTTTTTGTACAGCAGCCGGGGAATCAGTAAATAGTTGGTCATGTATACCATCAGGGCAAGATCTCCCACTTTTAGCAGGTTGAGCCACCAGCCCAGGCGAGGGGGATAGTCCTGGTAACGGAAATAGTACCAGCCGAAGAATAGCACTGCCCACGCCGGAAGGTGATGTATTTTATAGCGGCGTAAGAAAGATAGTATTCTTTTCATGGCTCAAAATAAATATACAAAATCCAAAGCGTATTTTTTCTTACATCAAGGGTGGATCCTGCCTGATGAAATGCATTTCCCCCGCTACGTTGCTGAATATCCCGTATTCCCTGCGGCTGGTCAAAGAAATTATTCAGGACCGGGAGTCTTGTGTTGTTTTGTGATGAAACATTCATTTTTTCATTTTAAAACTTACATGTATGTTACCTTTAAATGTAAAGCATTGGTGCGCGCTCACGTCGGTGGCGCTTTGTTTGACCTTATCCACCCTGGCTTCCAGGGCGGGGTTAGACAGTTTTGAGATCTATCTTAATGATAAGCTGCTTGAAAAGATGGTGGCGGGGAAAGCATTCAGCCTGGAAAGCCTGCGACTGGACAAATCCAATTCCAATGATCGGCTGGTAATCTATTATTCCCAATGTAATGCTGTCGGGAAAACGGGGAAAGAGAGAAGTATCTCTGTAAAGGACAGTAAGGGGAAAATATTGAAGGAATGGAAGTTTGCCGATGCCACGGGAACCGATGCGGGGATGACGATACCGGTGAAAGAGCTGCTGCAGCTGGAAAAGGACAAAACGGGAGGAGCCCTTAGTCTTTATTATACCGCCCAGGGGCGTCCCGAAGGCCAACTGCTCGCGTCTTTTAGTTAGGTTTGTTGCTACTGATCTCTATGGTATGATAAATGAGCGTGTTCAGATCTTTTACCCGGATCACCGTATTATGCTCATCCGTGAGGACTGCCTCGATATGGATGCATTGATTCTCCGTGCTGTTGACGGCGCTGTTGACCAGCTGCGACAACACATAAGCCAGCGTATGCTGATCGGCGATGACCGCCAATTCCTTGGGAATGTCGTTTAATAAGATGTTGTTGCGTTTGACGGCAAAGGGCTGCAGGCTGGTGATCAGCTGGCTGACAATCTGATGGACGAATGTTCTGGGTTCGGAAGGGGACGAAGTCATTCCGGTCAAACCGGCGGATTCTGCACTCGCTGAATGGGAGAAAAAAGGTCGGGGCTTCATACAATCAAATTTTTAAAAGATTTAAAAAAGCAACTCCGGTTCTGGTAGATATGGACGGCAGCGATGTTAGGGATAGAGGCGAAAAAGGGCCCTATAAAAAACTACAACAGCGTAGTTCAACAGCGATGCCAAAATACAATCGATTGATTGCTATAATATTGTGGCTGATCAAAAAAGACGGATATTCCAAAAATGGGAGACTTGATTGCAAATAGGGAATCGGGCGGGGGCTGTGATAATCGGGCGGGGGTTCTGCTATGCCGGTCAATAAATCCCCATAAAGTGGTAGGGGCAAAAAAAAAGGAGCAGTATAGAAATACACTCCCGTTTTTAATCCAATATCCTATGAAAAACCGAATAGGGTAATTCAATAGGAATGCCAAATTGCAATGTGTTGATTTTTAAATAGTTAAACACGAGGCCAGCCTGCCGCGTTCCAAAAACGGGAGAATTGATAGCAAATCGGGAATCCGGCGCCCGCAGCGCTATATCTTCCCTACCATCTCTTCCGGTTTGACCCATTCGTCGAATTCTGCGGGAGTAAGATAACCCAGCTTCACTGCCATCTCCTTCAGCGTAGTGCCTTCTTTATGGGCTTTCTGGGCGATCTCGGCGGCCTTATAGTAGCCGATCTTCGGATTCAGGGCGGTGACGAGCATGAGGGAATTCTCCACATGCTTGCGGATATTGGCCTCGATAGGTTCGATACCGCTGGCGCAACGCTCGTTAAAGCTGACGCATCCGTCGCCGATGAGGCGGGCGCTGTGCAGGAAATTATAAATCATTACGGGTTTGAAGACGTTCAGCTCAAAATGGCCGGTGGCGCCGCCGATATTGATGGCTACGTCGTTGCCCAGGACCTGCGCTACGATCATGGTCAGGGCCTCGCACTGGGTGGGGTTGACCTTGCCCGGCATAATGGAGGAGCCCGGTTCGTTATCAGGGATGAATATCTCGCCGATGCCGCTGCGGGGGCCGGAAGAAAGCATACGGATATCGTTGGCGATCTTCATGAGGCTGACGGCCACGGTCTTCAGGGCGCCATGTGCTTCTACAATGGCGTCATGGGCCGCAAGCGCTTCGAATTTATTTTCCGCTGTCACGAAGGGCAGACCGGTAAGAGTGGCGATCTTCTGCGCTACATTCTCCGCATAGCCGGGAGGGGTATTGATGCCGGTACCTACGGCCGTTCCGCCAAGGGCCAGCTCGGAAAGATGAGCCAGCGTATTTTTGATCGCCCGCAGGCCATGGTCCAGCTGCGAGACATATCCGCTGAATTCCTGTCCCAGGGTAAGAGGGGTGGCATCCATGAAATGGGTACGCCCGATCTTAACTACCTTACTGAACTGCTTGCTTTTGGCGGCCAGGGTGTTGCGCAGCTGCTCGATGCCGGGAATGGTGGTCTCCACCAGCATTTTGTAGGCCGCGATGTGCATGGCCGTGGGAAAGGTATCGTTGGAGGATTGCGATTTGTTGACGTCGTCATTGGGATGCAGGGTCTTTTCCTTATCCGTCAGTTTGCCGCCGGTAAGTACATGTCCCCGGTAAGCAACCACCTCATTTACATTCATATTGCTCTGGGTGCCGCTGCCTGTCTGCCAGACGACGAGGGGGAACCAGGCGTCCAGCTTGCCATCCAGTATTTCGTCACAGACCTTGCCGATAAGGTCGGACTTTTCTTTGGGGAGAACGCCGGCTTCCAGGTTGGTGAGAGCCGCCGCTTTCTTCAGATAGGCAAAGGCGCGGATGATCTCCCTGGGCATCCGGTTGATGTCCTGTGCGATCTTGAAGTTCTCTACACTGCGTTGGGTCTGTGCTCCGTAATAGGCGTCGATCGGTACTTTGACTTCGCCCATCGTATCTTTTTCTATCCTGTATTCCATAGTTATTATTTTGAGGCGGCCGTAGGCCGGTGGCCATTTGGTCCGCAAAGGTAAGGCATTATCTTATTTCAAACTGGTAGGTACCGGCCTGTAGTTCGGTGGTTTTTTGGTGGGGCAGCCACAGCGTTGCCGTGGAGCTGGGCGGGATCGTCACGGTATAGTGGACGACAGCCCCGTCTTTTTTCCAGGAGGAAACGATCTTTCCATAAGGCCCCTCATGGGTGGCGGTGAACTGGTCGAGCCCCGCCACGAAATGGGGCTCCAGCAGGATATGCCTGAAGCCGGGCTGTTCCGGGTCCGGCAGGATGCCGCCCAATCCTTTGTATAACCAGGCTCCTATTTCTCCAAACATGATATGGTTGAGGGAAATATCCGATTTCGAGTCGATCTTCCAGTTCTCATAGAGGGTAGTCGCTCCATTGACTATCCACCATCCCCATGAAGGATAGGTCTCCTGTGCGGCGATGCGATAAGCTACATCCGCATAGCCATTTTCACTCAGGGCATTCAGGATCGCCTTGGTTCCCAGGATGCCGCAGTCAAGATGGTCATTATCTGCCGCCACCCGTTTGGCAAGGTTCTCCGCTACCCTGGCTTTCAGGTTATCGGGCACTAATCCCCAGCAGAGTGGTACGCTGAGTTCGGTCTGCAGCCCCGTACCATAGAGTCCGGTTACTTTGTTCAGGTATTTATCGGAAAAGGCATTCCTGATCTTTTCCGCCAGGGCCTTGTATTTCAGCTGATCGGCCCCTTTGCCCAATAGCTTGGCGGCTTGCGCCAGAATGCTGACGTCCTTAAAGTAATAAGCGGTGGAGGTCAGTTCGACGGGAGACACTGATTTCACGGGGACCCAGTCTCCCAGGCCCCAGGTGGTGAGCCCCGAAGGATAGAGCTGATCGATATGGTTGACATAACGCCGGATATTCTCATAGCAATCAGCCAGCAAGGTCGTGTCGCCATAAAAAAGATAACAATTCCAGGGAATGAGGGCGATAGTGCTGGTCCAGTCCGGGCCGTTGCCCCATTCATAGCCCCATCCGCCGGTAGGGATGATGGAGGGCAGCACGCCATCGGGCTGTTGTTCGTCGCGGTGATCGCCCATCCATTTCTCATAGATGGTGACGGCGTCGAAATTATAGAGGCCGGTCTCTACGGCGATATGGGCGTCGCCGGTCCAGCCGTTCTTCTCCCGCTGCGGGCAGTCGGTGGGGTAGCCAAACAGGTTCGAGAGATAAGAATGCCTGGTCGCCTCCTCTATTTTATCGAGGGTTGGGTTGGAGGAGCTGATACTGCCGACAGGCTCTACATCGCTGTGCATGAAATAACCGGTGAGGGATGCGGTAGTCAGCTGGATAGGCCGGTCGCTGGTGACTTCCACGTATTGAAATCCTTTGTAATTGAAGAGGGGCATGAAAGTCTCCGCGTCGGGCGCGGCTCCGGGCGCCGCGCCCTTCCCACCGAGGATGAAGATATCCGTCTGGTAGGGGTCTTTGTCATCCGTCGGGCGGTAGTGAATATCGATATTACTCTGGTCGGCATGCCCGTTCGCATACAGCCGTTCGGCATGCCGCAGCCGGATGACGGTACCGGGATCGCCTTTTACCGTGATGCGGCTGACGCCGGAAATATTTCTCCCCAGGTCGAAAACATAATCGGTGTCGCTGAAGGAATGTATTGTTTTGACGGGAATCTCCTCTACATTCCGGATGGGCTGCAGGGCCTGGGCGACGATATGCCGCGAAGGGGCGGAGCGGTAGATAACATGCTTCCAGCTGCTGTCATTAAAGTTGGTCGTATTCCAACCGGGCTGCTCCAGTCGGGCATCATAATGCTCCGCTGTATAGATGCTATTGAAGATCAGCGGACCTGTCGCCGTTTTCCATTCCTTACCGGAAGTGATGGTGGCGGTCGATCCATCTTCATAGACGATGCGGAGGTCCAGGCAGAAGGCGGGACGTCCGCGCCAGGGAGCTTTATCGAAGTTCCATACGGCGGTGGACTGGTGGTTATACCAGCCATTGCCCAGCAATACGCCCAGCGCATTGTTTCCCTCCTGCAGCTGTGCGGTAACGTCATAGGTGACATAGAGCGTGCGCCGGTCATAGCGGGTATACATGGGATCCAGGCGATGGTTGCCCACTTTGCCTCCATTGATATATAGTTCATAGAGCCCTGCTACGGCGATGTAGGCCCGGGCGGAGCGGATTCGTTTGTTGAGGACAAAGGTCTTCCGGAAATAAGGAGCCGGCTTATAATTCGGGTCTTTGTTGTCGCTGATCCAGGAGCCCTGCCAGTTGCCGCTCCCGAGCATGCCTGTTTCAAAACTGGCTGTTGCGGCTGTCGCCGGCTTACCATCCTTATCCCATACTTCTACCCGCCAGAAATATTTAGTAAATGGCAGCAGGGGAGCTCCCTGGTAAGTGATGCGGTTAGAAGAGGACAGGATCTTTCCCGTGCTCCGGATCGTTCCGCCGGCGGACGGAGGCAACTTTGCGCCAGATGCCATTCCCGGGGTTCCGCCGGACCAGGCCATGGCCGCTGAGTCCGTGCTTACATAGATCCGGTAAGCGGTCTGCCGGGCTCCCTGTCGCGGGTCCATCAGCTTCCAGGAGAGGCGGGGATGGGGGGCGTCGATACCGATAGGGTCGGCAAGGTATTCGCATCGCAGGGCTACGGGGGTGCAGGGAGCAGCCGGGGCCGCGTTTGCAGCTGCAATCGATAAGAACAAGCCGCTGGCTAAGAAAAGGGAAGAAAAAAAGGATACTTTCATGATGTACAAATTACGGGATTATCGATCACGCTCAAGAGCGTTCATTAATTGACGGTTTTTAACGTGATCACACTGACAGCGAAGGGACTCATTTCGATCGTGTCGGAATCGAGGGTGGATTGATAGGGCGCATTGTCGCCGGAAGGGGAAGACATGTCTACCGTGCTCACGGCAGCGCCTTTGAAACCGGCCGGCAATTTTATCCGGATGGTCTTATTCCGCTTGTTCAGCATCAATATTTTTTTAGCCCCCCCGGCTCCCCCGGCCTCTCCGGACTTGAACCCCTGGGCCAGGATATCTCCTCCCCGGAGGCCTTCCACACCGGTACTGACCAACACATCCCCTGCCCGGAAATTATCATGGATCAGCTGCAGGACCCAAAAGCGGGCATTGGGCTTACTGTTGTCGGGATTGATCATGCTGACGTCGGGAAACTGTGTGCGAAAACCCACCAGCTGCGATTCTCCAATGACGTCGATCCCCAGCTTGGTCAGCTCTATAAAAAAGTAGGCATAGACGGACGCGGAGAGGTTCCAGTATTCCCGGGGAATGGGCTTATCCCGCATCTCGTCATTGACGAAAGTGCCTAATTCATTGATGGTCGTCCTGGTCGCGGGGGACAGTCTCTTGCGGATGCTCTCGATATAGGCCACGACATTGACAAAGTGATCTGCCTTATCGAAGAGGGTATATTGATAGTCCTCCAGCTTCTGGTCGGGGTTGCCCGCCGCATAACAATGATAGGAGATCAGGTCGATGGGAATGCCCGGGGCATGGTTCGCCGGGTTCAGAAAGTATTCAAAATATTCCGGATGACGCTCAAACGCCAGCCCCAGCCCGACAAATTTAGTATTGGGGGATACTTTGCGGATGGCGGTCACCACGGCATCGTATATACGGGTATAGAGCTGCGGCGTCATATTATGCTCCAGGTCCGGCTCATTCAGGACTTCCCAGTAAGGGATTGGGTAGCTATACCCGGATTTATGGAATTTGCCCAGCTCATCGGTAAAGCCCCCTTTCGTATACCAGCTGACAAGCCGGGAATAATAACCGGCTAATTCCTGCAGAGTGGTATCCCTGAGCCCGGTTCCTCCGCCATAGCCCCAGCCGACCTCATTGGGATCCGCGGGATAAGGTACCCGCTGCTCCGTCCTGAACATCCATTGGGGGATGGTGCTGAAGTTCATGACCACGGAATGGCCCTTGGTGGCTTCGAAAAAATCGATGGTCATCGGGTCGATGAGACTAAAGTCCCAGGACGTCTTTTGCCCGTCCGGTGCGTCGAGTTCCGCTACCGCCAGCTTGGGATAAGGGAACCAGGGTACGTAGCGGACATAGTCGGCTTTCAGATCGCGCAGGGCATTGAAGGACCCGTCGTGCATAAAAGCTCCGCGCCGGAGCTGCGGATTGCTTACGACCTGTAAGGTAGGCGTAGACCGGGATGTCATTACTTTGGCCCCCCAGTCGACTTTGAGCTCAGCCGTCCGGGGCTGCGCTGTACAAAGCTGATGTCCGAGGAACAAAAAGGCAATCGGGATGTATTTTTTCATAATGGCAATTTTGACGTTTTATGGATGGTTCTCGACAAGTTGTTGGTCCGGCAGGTCGCGCAATCGATTAACAGATACGCACGAAATCCATACTCAGCAGCGACGCCAGTTTCCCGATCTTGTCGCTGATATGTCCCACGCCGACGGCGCAGTGATGGGCAGGACCGCGCTGATTCCACTGGTTGACAAAATTCCGGGCTCCGATAGGGAACCGGTAGCGGCTGTTGGTATTCCCGATCTGCAGGATGGGGCCGGCGACGGATTCGGCCTCGGCCACCAGCAGGAGCAGTTTGCCTCCCGCTTGTTCAACCACTGATAGGAGCGTGACGGCGCCGTTCTTCACCGACATCTCCACGGAGAGCCCGCTGCCTGTTTTGCCATGATAGACCTGCAGCGGTTTTACTTTGGTCTTGCCCTCTGCGATGGCGATATGGCCCGGTCCGTCATGTCCCATCAGCACCACATCGTCCTGGAAGTCCATGGCATAATATTCGGTGAAGGAACCGCCGGCGCCGAAGCTGTCCATGATCTTCATGGCCTGGGCGTTCTTTATTTCATACTCTCCGGCTACAGGAACACCCCCCGCCGTCAGGAGTGAGTTGCCCAGTATAATAGAGTTGATGGTATCTTCGTTTTCTTTGTTGCCCGTTCCCTTATAATAATAAGCCAGCGAGCCCAGCCGGTATTTTGCTACCAGCCGGTCGAGTGCAAGGGAGGTGATGGCGGCCTTGTCCAGTTCGGCAGGAGAGCAGTCCGGCTGGACATCGAAGACTTCCCGGAACAATGCCACCCGTTCCGCTGTCTGCGCGGAAGTGACTTCCTGGCGAAGAGAAGCCAGCTCTTCCACTTCCAGGAGTTCGATATGCCCGCCGAACTGGGCGTATTGCTGGGTAAGGTCGGTATAGATATCCAGCATTCCGCTGTAGTAATGCCCCATGCAGCCCATGCGGTTGTAGGACATAGTATGGGCCACGCGCGCGGCCTCTATCCATTCTCCTATTTCCTTCCAGGCAATGGGGTCGTCCCGGAGGATACCGGTCACCTGGTGGAATTTGATGCCGGCCCGGGTGAAGACATTGGCTATTTCGGGGACGGGGCATGCGGAACAGTATTTGAGCCATTCCCCCGTCATTTTCGTCCGGTCCTGCATCGCATTGAAGGCGGCATAGTCGATGGCGGCTTCGGGGGAAAGATTGAGGATGATCACGGGCGCTTTCGCTTTCTGCACGACAGGCAGCACGGTGGAAGAGAGGGCGTAGGTGCTGACGTATAAGAAGATGAGGTCGACTTCTTCCCTGCGAAAGAGGCTGCCGGCCTCAAAGGCCTTATCGATGGTGTCGACCAGGCCGGCGTTGACGAGGATAGGGACGCCGGTCGATGGGCTTCGTTGAAGAGCGGCCGATGCGGCCGGATGCGGGTTGGCGGCGAAAGAACCTTCCAGCTGCGCGGCGACTTGCTGCAGGTTGCTTTCCAGGTTTTGCTGCAGTCCTTCGAATTGAGGCCAGTAGGTGTCGAGTCCGATGGCAAATAAGCCTATTTTTAGGGACATTTCATTCATTTTTAAACGGTTTAAAAATCAAAAAGCACAAATAAAATATCAAAAAACCGGTGGGGCAGGGGTGTTATTCGGATAGTTTTGATCGTGAGAAGCCGCCGGCCGCCTTCCGGGCAACGTCCGGGGAAAATGCTGTCAGGATGAAGGTTGATAAGGGTTTGCGGGGATGGGTAGGCAGCTTGCCATAAAAAGAACTATCGTAAATTAGGGTTTTAATCAACAAAAAAATAACGGGTGGAAATGCCTTGTCATGGAGAATTATTATAAATACCTGCCCGTTAGCGAGGAGGATGAGAGCTGGGGACTCTGTGTCCTGAATGCAGGCTGCAGCAGGGTGCGGCAGGACGAGGAATATCCGGCTCCGGGGCACCCCCGACACCATTATTTCGATTGGAACGATGGCCGTATCCTGCACGATGAATACCAGGTCATCTATATCACCCGGGGTGAAGGGGTCTTCGAGTCCGCCAGTACAGGAGTGGTGCCGGTGAAAGAGGGGTCGGTCCTGTTATTGTTCCCGAATGAATGGCATCGGTTTCGCCCCAACAAGGACAAGGGGTGGAATGAGTATTGGGTAGGTTTCCACGGGAAGATCGCCGACAACCTGGTAAGCGCTGATTTTTTTCATCCCGGCGCGGCGGCTTTTTGGATCGGCGTAAAGGAGGAGATCCTGCAGTCTATCCTGGAGATCCTGGATCAGACCAAAAAAGAGGAGTCGGGCTATCAGCCGCGGATCGCGGGGGCCGTGCTGCATCTGTTGGGGAAGATCCATTCCCTCCGGCGGCAGCATTATTTCAGGGGAGAGACGCATATGGAGACGATCGTGAATAAAGGGCGGTTTTTGATCAGAGAGTGTTTTGAGAGCAATCTGTCGATCGAGGATATTGCGCAAAAGCTGAATGTGAGCTATTCGTCTTTCCGGAAAATTTTTAAGAAGTATACAGGTATGTCGCCGGGGCAGTATATGATCCAGCTGAAGATCGATAAGGCGCGGCAGCTCCTGAGCCAGACCGACAAATCCATCAAGGAGATCTCCTTTGAACTGAACTTCAGCTCGGGCTATTACTTTTCCACCTTGTTTAAAAAGAAGACGGGTTGCGCTCCGGAGAATTACCGGAAAGAGGTGTTGACCAGGTCTTAATCCACCCCACTGCCCCTTATATCCCTGCAAAACCCCTGTTCGTCGTTGATTTTATGAACGGCAAGGCCGGTTTCTCGAAATTTATAGTACTTTATTGCCCCATTGTAAGGACGTTTGCCGGGATAGAGATATTTCATGCCCGCGGCAGCGCCCCATACGGGTAATTTAAAAACTAAATTTTTGTATGAACCTGAGCAATTTTGTACGGATTAACCAAACCAGGATTTTTCTTTTATTCTTTTTAGCGATCGCGGGCCCCAATGCCCCGATGACCGTCCGGGCGCAGGACAAGTCCGCGTCGGAATCAACTGATAAATATGTATGGAAACAGGCGACTTCGGGTGGATATACCTATCGCTATGTGACGAATGACCCGATGCAAACCCGCTTCTATACGCTCGCCAACGGGCTCACGGTCATGCTCAGCGTCAATCACAAGGAGCCGCGGGTAGCAGTCCGGATCGCCACGCGCGCAGGCAGCAATACCGATCCCAAGGACCATACGGGGCTGGCGCACTACCTGGAACATCTGCTGTTCAAAGGCACCGACCAATACGGCTCCCTCGACTGGGCCAAAGAGAAGCCCTACCTGGACCAGATCGACGCCTTATATGAACAATATAATTCCACCAGGGACAGCGTACAGCGCCGGCGCATCTATCACCGGATCGACAGCGTCTCCGGTCTGGCCAGCAAGTATTCGATCGCCAACGAGTACGATAAGCTGATGGCGGACATCGGCGCACAGGGTACCAATGCCCACACCTGGGTAGAAGAGACCGTATATGAAGAAGATATTCCTTCCAATGCCATGGATAAGTTCCTGGCTGTCCAGGCAGAGCGATTTCGCGATCCGATCTTCCGTCTGTTCCACACGGAGCTGGAGGCGGTATATGAAGAAAAGAACCGCGGACTGGACAATGACGGCAACAAGATGAGCGAGGCGATGCACTATTACCTGTTCCCCACCCATAACTACGGGCAGCAAACTACGATCGGTACGATCGAGCACCTGAAGAACCCGTCTATCCGCGCTATCCGGGACTACTATCATAAATATTACGTACCCAACAATATGGCGGTGATCATGGCTGGAGACCTGGACCCCGATGTGCTGATCAAAAAGATCGACCAGTCCTTCGCCTATATGAAATCCAAGCCGGTGGATCTGTACAACCCGGCTCCGGAGAAACCACTGACGGCGCCGATCGTAAAAGATATTTTCGGACCCAGCGCGGAGAACTTGCGGATCTGCTACCGCACCCCAGCCGCCAATACGCACGACGCGCTGGTACTGGACCTGATCTCCAGCATCCTCTCCAACGGAAAAGCGGGCCTGCTGGATCTCAACCTGAACAAACAGCAGAAGGTGCAGGGCTCGCAAGCCGGGCTGCAGCAGTATAAAGATTATGGTATCTTCTTGCTGATCGGCACTCCCAAACAGGGACAGAGCCTGGAGCAGGTAAAAGATCTGCTGATGGACCAGGTAGCCCGGCTGAAGAAAGGTGATTTCGACGAAGGCCTGGTCAAAGCGATCATCGCCAACGGAAAACTGTCGCTGCTGGAAAGCCTGGAGAAGAATGAGACGCGCGCAGTGGCGCTGATGGAAGGCTTCATCAAACACCGGGGAGCGGAATGGGATAAAGATGTATCCGACCTCGACGATCAGGCAAAGCTGAGCAAGCAGGAGATCGTAGCCGTCGCCAATAAGTATATGGGTGATAATTACGTCCTGCTCTACAAACGCAAGGGCGAAGACAAGAATATCGTAAAAGTGGACAAACCTCCGATCACTCCCGTGGAGCTGAATGCAGGCAAGCAGTCCCCTTTCGTGAAGAAAATAGAGGCCATGCCGGTATCCACCCTCAGCCCGCAATGGCTGGATTTCAATAGCGGGATCGTGCATGCAAAGGCCGGGATCGCGGATGTGCTCTATGTGCCGAATAAGGAAAATGAGCTGTTCCATTTGTATTACCGCCTGGATATGGGAAGCTGGAATAATAAGCTGCTGCCGCTGGCCGCACAGTACCTCCAGTTCCTGGGAACGTCTAAATACACCACCGAGGAGATCAGCAAGGAGTTCTATGGCATAGCCTGTAATTTCAGCGTAAATGCCACGGCGGAGGTAACGACGCTCAGCATTACGGGCTTGCAGGAGAACTTCAATAAGGCGGTTGCCCTGTTCGAGAATATCCTCTCGGACTGTCAGCCCGATACGGCGGCGCTGGCGGCACTGAAAGGCCGGCTGCTGAAAGCCCGCGCCAATAATAAGCTCAACAAGCAGGCGATCATGCAGGGGCTGATCAGCTATGCCCGCTATGGCGCGAACAATCCCTTCAATACGACGCTGACCGCCGACGAGATCAATAATCTCAAAGCAGAGGACCTGGTGAATATCCTTCATAGTCTGCTGAACTACAAGCATACGATCATTTATTATGGTCCTTTGCCGGTGGAGGCCTTCACTTCGTCTATCGGCGCGGCGCATAAATTACCAGCGGCCTTTACGCCTTATCCGGAAAAAAAGACCTTTGCCTATACGACGCAAACCGCCAACCAGGTATTGTTCGCCAATTACGATATGGTACAGAGCGAGATCATCTGGATCCGCAATGCGGCTGCCTATGATGTGAACAAGGAACCGGTAGTGTCGGTCTTCGACAGTTATTTCGGGGGCGGCATGAGCTCGATTGTATTCCAGACGCTGCGGGAGTCCAAGGCGCTGGCTTATTCTACGTTCGCTACTTACGGCGTACCGTCGAAAAAGGAAGACCCGTTCTATATACTGGCCTATATCGGTTGCCAGGCCGACAAGATGAACGATGCGGTGAAGGGGATGAATGAACTGCTGAATGAATTGCCGGTGAGTGAAAAAGCATTCGACCTCGCAAAAGCCGGATTGAAGAAGGATATACAGACCGAGCGGGTTACGCAGGACGGGATCGTCTTCTCTTACCTGGCGGCCAAACAGAAAGGGATCGACTATGATGAGCGCAAGACTGAATATGCGGCGCTCGATACGCTGACGATGAAGGATGTGAAGCAGTTCCACCAGGATCAGGTGTCGGGTAAGCCGTACACCTATTGCGTGGTGGCTTCGGAGAAGAAGATCAATGCCGACGACCTGAAGAAGGTGGGCGAGGTGAAGACGCTGAGCCTGGATGAGATCTTTGGATATTAGGAAGATCGACGCTCGAAAAATACACAAGGGCTGGCCATTTGGTCAGCCCTTGTTTTTGGACCGGATCAGGCAGTTTTAGTCTTCCTGCTCAGCCACCAGCCCAGCCATATTCCACAGAGAGCCCAGCTGACCAGGGCGTCCAGCAGGTGGATCATGATATCAGCCTTGGGATACCAGATGTGGATGGTATATGGGGAGTTTATAAAAACGATAATGCCGATAAAGAGGCAGGCCGTGAAAATAGTGCTCATGCCGGGAGCCGGTATCTTCATCAGGATCCAGCAGGCAAAGGCCACCAGAATAATATCTACGATCAATCCCCGGAATATGTTGGAGCCCATGTTGACATTCAGAGCTTTGTGATATTGGATCTGCACCCAGGGCCTTCCTTTGTTGACTTCCATTTGCTTTTCCACTTCTTCCCGGGAACTGCCCTTAGGATAATTGGGCAGGAGGTAGGCGCCGTCTTCTGAAAACTGGGTGCTGAGATAACTAAGGATACTGTCTTGTTTGGGGGTGTATTCCTGGCTGGCATGGTGCAGGTTCAGCGCCGCCCAGGAGAGCGTCTGCCATATGAAAATCAGGAGTCCACCTACCAGTGAGCCAATGACAAGCTTCTTCATATTAGTATTTTTTGTTAAGAGAAGAAGGTACAACCAATATTCAGGAATAACAACACCCCGATCCCGCATTTTCATCTTGTTAATTGTAAGGATTTTGTCAACGGGCCGACTGAGGGCATAGATGAGCCGTCATTAATTTCATAGATGCAACGTGAAAAGAACACAACGGGGGCGGCTCCGGACGGGCCATCGGATCAATCAGATCCTTCGGAAAACCGGCTCCCTGACCCACATCAATGGGTGGCGAAGTATGCGGATATGCTGTATGCCTATGCCCTTCCCCGCATCAATGATGATGAGCTGGCGCGGGACCTGGTGCAGGAGACTTTCCTGGCGGCGCTGGAGCGGAAGGACAAATTTGAAGGCAGGAGCTCGGAGAGCACCTGGCTGACGGCAATCCTGAAGAACAAGATCATCGATGTCTACCGGAAAAATTCATCCGGGCTGCGGGGTGTCCCCCCGGGTCTGCGGAAAAATTCGTCCGGATCATGGAGCGGAACGGAGGTTGCCGATGCGGAACGGGAACAGCAGGAATTCTTCGATCCGAAGGATGGACATTGGACGGTGGCGCACCAGCCCCGGGCGCTGGGGATCGAAGCACAGGACCCCCTTATGCATAAGGAGCTCAGCGGGATGCTGAAGAAGTGCCTCGACAAGCTCCCTGCCTTGTGGTTATCCGTGTTTACGATGAAACATATGGATGACCAGCCATCGGAAGTCATTTGCCGGGAGCTGAAGGTGACGCCCTCCAACTTCTGGGTGATCATACACCGGGCCAAACTGAACCTGCGGGCCTGCATTCAGAAAAGCTGGTTTTAAAGCACGCGCTATGAAGAAATTAAAAGCGATCATCTATAACTGCCGGCGGGCGACAGAACTGATCGGGAAAAAACAACTGACCGCGCTGACACTGCGGGAGCGGCTGGAACTCGGCATTCACCTGATCGGTTGTAGCTTCTGCCGGTTATTCCAGCGGCAGAGTATCCTCATCAACCGGTGGGTACGGGGGCTCCTGCATGCCACGCCCCCTGCCGGGACAAAGCTGGACGACTACTTCAAAGAGGAGCTGCAGAAAAGGATCGATGAGAAAATGAGGGGGGAAAAATAATTAAAATAGTTTGTAAGGATTGATCCGGCCGGCCGACTAAGCGAAAAATACCAACCATGAGTTACTTTAAGAAAATGAGTCAGTGGTCAGCCCTGGCGCTGTTACCGATAGCCTTTGCGGCTTGTAAAAAAGAGCACGATAATCCACCGCAGGCAGCGACGATCACGGTGGAGAATGTATTGAATTCGGAGCCGCTCGTGGAGTCGGGCACTTTCCAGGGGACCGGGTCGCCTGCCCTGATCTTACCGGGACAGTCGGTCACCATCACCTTCTCGGCGGCCAAAGGGGAGGCCCTCAGCTTTGCCACGATGTATGGCTGGTCGAATGACTTATTCTTTGCGCCGGCCAATCCGGGCATCCTGGTTTATGATGCGACGGGTATGCCTATCGAAGGAGATATCTCCGACCAGGTAAAGTTGTGGGATAACGGAACGCGGATCAACCAGCCGCCGGGAGCCAATGTCAATCACCCGGGTGTCGCCGACAGTAAGAACATTACGGAAGTAAAAGGAACGGATGCGCAGGGGAATACCTACCTGGCTGCTTCCGCGCTGGTGAAGGCTACGTTGAAGTACAATGGCAATAGTTATTTTACGCTGACACTGCAAAATACTTCCGGAGGTACGGCCAATCAAACCCCGATGAGTCCCGGCGTCTGGTCTGTCTCTTATATCGTGGGCGGGAATTTGCTGAATGCGGCTCCGTTGTATACCAGCGGCCAGCCAACGGCCAATGGGCTTACTTCGATTGCTGAAGCAGGCAACAATTCCGTGCTTAGCGCCTACATCAAAGGGATCACGGGTATCTTCACGCCGCTGAGCCCGATCCTGGTAGTCATTTATGACGGGATCGACAACCCGATCTATAAGACAGGAGAAATCGACCGCGGGAAGGGACTGAAACTCCTGGCGCAACAGGGCAATGCCGATACGTTGGCCGCATACTTAAAGGGCCTGCCCGGCGTCAAGAGCGTATACGTGCTGCCGGCGCCTGCTACGAAGGTGCTGCTTCCTGTCACCGCAGACCACGCCGGTGGGATCGTCTCCCAGGTCCTGACGGTAATGAAAGGAGATCGCCTGGCCATTGCGACGATGTATGGTTTCTCGAATGATTGGTTCTTCGCATCGACCGGCAATGGAGTAGACCCGACGGTGAAAGGCGACATCTCCTCCAGTATCGCCTTATACGATGATGGAACGGCGATCGAACAATTCCCCGGCGCGGGTATCACCCAGTTCAACCTGGCCGGTACGCCGCTCGCAGAAAGCAAGCCGATCGCGGTCATTCCCAACCCGAATGCTTTTACGACACTGCCTTCGATCCCAAATATTATACGGGTCACGCTCAAGTAGATTTAGGCGTCTCGCCCGCCCCGGCCTTGAAGTTCTCCAGGAATTTCAGCACCAGCGGGAACAAGGCCAGTACGCTGGTAAGGAAGGCGGTTAGCTTATTCGTAAAGTCACTCTGTGTAAAAGCCGTGAAGATAGCAATCACCGCTACGAGCGTGAGGATGGGGATACGCAAAGAGGTCCAGACTCCACCGGCGCTTCCGGCGGCGATGAACTCGGTAAGCGGCTGGCTGTCCTTGTTGGAGAGAACATGATTGCGGAAGCTGAGGCTGAAGGGCCTGAAGGCATCGTCCATCAGGATGAGGATGCCTTTATCCATCAGCTGGTTCAGGATCTCCCTGTTCTTGTAATTGGTATAGCCATCCAGGCAGAAGTCGAAAAGGATAAATTGTTCCTTTACGGAGAGCGAATCCCAGATATGATTATAGAGAGGGGCAAACCGCTGTTCGTGCGTGAGTATGATCATTTCCCTTTGCCCGACGGCCAGATCGGTGGAGAATTCGGGAGCGATCAGCTCCATGAAGCCTTTGTAGAGATCCGGCCTGGTGGCGGGGATCTCCTGGCGTAATTCCGGCAGCGCTAAGAATTTCATCAGCAGGTTATGGGCGGGGTCCGGGTCGGGATCCCGGGAGAACCGGAAGAGGAAGAGCCTGTCCAGGGTCCCTTTGATCAGCCAGTTGAAGCAGGATAGGAAGGCGATGATCACCAATATAAACAAGCCGATGATAAAAGGAGGCAGGTTTACAAAATCGATCAGCGGATTTTGTAGGGAAGATCGGGCGAGGAACCGGTACCCCCTGCTGGCAGCGATCTTATTTTTATAGGAGAGGTTCAGCCAGTTCAGGGAATCGCGGGTAGTATAAAACTGCCAGCTGCTATCGTCGGCCTTCCCCCGGATGGAATAGCTGTCATACTCCTGGCTGGTGCGGATATAGCGGGTGTCCATGAAATGGGCATAGGGTTCGTCGGCGATCTCCGCATTGCGGGGCGTCGGCATGGGGAAGATGGTGGGGGCTGTCCGGTCATCCGGCGGGACCGGGGTATAGATGACGCTGTCTCTCTCGGTGAGGTACGTGCCGCAATGGAACAGCAGCGAATCGAAATAGTTGCCGGCCCAGCGGGCGCGGACCGCCGGTTTGTAGGCCGGGATGATCTTGCTGGCCAGGTAGAGGTCCCGCTGCTCGGAGTTTCTGGCTACCTCCAATAATTTATTCTTTTTATACTGGATCTTCTCACTGTAAAATCCATAGGTCAGTATTCCCAGCGTTGGCAGGACTCCGATCAACAGGATGGCAAAAGAAAGCGAAGCGATATAATTCGGCCGGCAGAAGTCCCGCTCATCGATCCTTTTGCCGGATTTCTTTTCTTTGATCTTTTGGTTGAACTCTTTCTTTCGGGCGAAGGGCCTTGTCAGGAACAACCCGAGGGTGGCCAGCGCCTGGAATAAAAAGAATAACCAAATGCTCCCGGGTTTTATATGAAAGTCATTTTTGTAGAAGGGCCAGCAGATGCCATTGATAAGGAGGAGACAGGCGACAATGGACAAGCCTGCCAGCACTACGGATTTCTCCGTCCTGAAAAAAGAGGAGACATATTTTTTGCATTTTTCAGGATCGCGGGGGATGGCTTTGATCCCGGAGAAAATAAATGCCCAGACTGTATAAAAGGGCAATACTAAGGAAGTGTAGAGCAGGGTACGCAGATCGAAGTCTCCGAATAAGATCACCAGGAACAGGGCCGCCGTCAGGGTTGTCAGGTAACAGTAATAAATTTTAGTAAAGGAATAAGCGTTTTTATTGGCGGTGGAATAACGCACCCATTCTATTTTATTCAGCCGGAACCGCAGCCGGGTCGGAGTGAAAAAAGAGTTGACGCCGGCTAACAGAATGCAGACGCCCAGGGCTATGAAAATATACAGGAGGGTCTCCATGGTGAAATGGAGGAGCCGCAGGATATTGTTGGTCAGGAGCCGCTTATTGTAATAGACGACTATGCTGAGCGGTTGATCTTGAAGGGGAAGGACCTTCATTTCACAGGGCTGGCCATATAAGGGTACGTTATCAAGGATGACGTCGTTCTTGTATTGAAGACAATGGGCGAGGTGCGGATCGTTGACGGTCTCTTCCAGCAGGTTCTCTGTGAGGTTGCGATGTTCGTCCGCATCCATCAGGATCCGGCCTTGCCGGTCGACCAGGCAGAATCCGAACCCGGCAGGAATGACCGGTTTGGTGCCGCTGTTGAGGAAGACGGCCAGAGAGATATTGATGCTCTTCACCGGATGGCCGCCAGTATCGGAGATAGACCGCCGCAGCGGTTTGGCGATATAGACCTGGAACTCTCCTGTCGTATTCGACTTACCCGTATAGATGATGTTCTGCTTACTGTCGACAAAGCTGGTGTCCGCCGGAACCTGCTTCTGAAAGATCCTGAAAATATCGAAATTCCTCACGCTGGAGAGAGGGGCGTCGAAGTTAAAAGGGTTCCATTTGGCGATGGTGTTGCCGGAGGCGTCTATCCAGAATACCCGGCTTATATTATTGTACCGGGAAGGGATGAAGGCGGCGTTGACGGCATTTCGGATGCTGTCGTTTTTCTGGCGATAGACCAGCACTTTTTTTTGTGCCGAATCCAGTCCGCTGTAGATGCTGTCGTATAGCCATAGTTGCTCATCGGCCAAACGGAATTCCCTTTCGATATCCGCATGCAGCCGGTCCCCGAATTTCGTCAGCCGGTGATTGAAGGTCACCCTGGTGCTGACATTGATGAAGATATAGAATACGATGAGCACCAGAATAGAAGAGCCCGCGAAAAAGGAAAGGGCTGCGCTTAATACATCCCTGGAATTGATGCGTTCCATCGGGCTCAGCAAATATATTTTCAGAAAGGGCATGTTGATGAAGATGATCAAAAACAATACGACGCTATACGGAATGAAGTTAAGGGGAGTAGATTGTGCGCTCTTTTCATAGTTCTCTTTGGAGATCAGCCCTGCCAGGTAAATACGCTGGTGGTAAAAATCGAAAGGGCGGAGGAAGACTTCGTAGACAGTACCGGATATGGACAGCTCCACGACCCCGGAGAGATCTGAGTTCTTTTGGGAACGGAGCAGGGTGTCCGCATTGATCGTCGCCGAGGCGGACAATCCCTCGTCGCGGTACAGGACTTCCAGGTTGACCGATTTGTTCTGCCCCGGTTGATCGTTGTCCCTGAAAAGCATGTAGGTGTCGAAGATATCGTCCCTGCCTTCCAGCAAGGGCTTGAGAAAGTCTTGTACCCGGATCAAAACCACCGAATCGCCGGTCAGCGAGTCTACCGGATACCGGATGCACCATTGTTCCGTCCGATCTCTGCCGATGGAGAGAGCCGGCGCGTCGCCCCGGTTCTTTCTTCCCGGAGAATCGGGATAGATCCTGTCCAGCGTATAGGGAATATTGGCATTCAGGTACCGGTAGGAACCCCGCTTTTTTTTCAGGGAGTCGGGGATGGCGCTGTCAAAGATATCTTTGATATCGGCGCTCTTCTGTGTGAAGTTGGCGGCGAGCTGGTTGAGGGATCGCTGCCCCCATTCATTTAGCCCGCTCTTGTTATGCGGGACATAGTTGAAATAGTAGAGTCCGAAGCAGACCAGTAGTACGATCAGCAACAGATAAAATACCGATAGCCTGCGGATAAATTGTATGCTCTTGTCACGCAATTTCATTTTAATGCTGTTTAAAGGGCGCGGAGCGTAAGAACAAAATAGGTCAAAAAAACGAAAGCTCTATGTTTGTGAGATGGGAATCATCAAATTATACCAGTTAGTGGTATGGACCGGTCCGTTCAACGACGCGCCCGATCGCTTGGCTGGACGGGTCCCGTCAGCGACGCACCCGATCGTTTATTACATGGCTTTGCAGCCAGTCTGCGATGAGGGCCAGGACTTCCGGGGCGAAAGTCTCTTCCAGAAGAGCATACTCCTGCACATTGCAGGTGGTACAATGCTGGAACAGGTGGTTCAACCCTTTCAACTCCTTTAGTTCGTAGTCTTTCGACAGGCCCTTCTTCAGAGAGGCTTCCATCGCGGGCAGGTTGGTCCTGGCGATCACCTGGATATCCTGATCTCCATCCAGGGCCAGGATTTTTGCGCTTATTCCGGGTAGGACGGTATCAGGATCATAAGAAAGAAAATACCGGAACCAGGGAGAATAAACGACCGGCGCAAAAGCATTGATGAATCGTTGCCGGGTCGCCGTATCGGTGATGCCCGTGGTGGCTTTTACCGCTTCTGCCGGAGTGACGGTCCGCCAGTCGTCTACCAGCTTGCCGGCTTTTTGCCTGGCATCCTCCAGTGAAGAGGAATGGATGATGCCGGTCAGCAGACTGTCATACAATCGCAGGTATTGGTCCACATAGGATTTCGATAGTCCTCCTTTCAACAAAAAAGCTTCATTCTGATCTGACATGACCCGGGTCGTCGGTTCTCCCGGCGCCGCCAGAAAGATCAGGTAGTCGATGTCTTTCCGTTCTGCTGCTATCATTTGGGCGATCATGCCGCCTTCACTATGCCCCAGCAGACCGATCTTGAAAACGTTCACCTCTTTTCTTTTTTTAAGATAGTCCAGGCTTACTTCCGCATCGTTGGCAAAATCCCGGGAAGTGGCAAGTCTGACTTCTCCCGTCGTCTGCCCCATACCCCGATCGTCTACCCGCAGGACTACGATCCCCTTACGGGTTAGGTAATCGGCAATGACGGCAAAGGGCTTATGCCGGAATATCTCTTCATCCCGGTTCTGCTGCCCGGAACCGGTGATCAGCAACAAGGCAGGAAACGGACCCTTACCGGGGGGAAGGGTGAGGGTGGCGCCATATCGGATGGAGCTGTCTGCATTATAATAAAGAAGCTCTTCGCTCTGGTAGGGGAAGGGGGGCTTCGGGGTTTGCGGTCTGTTGGAGGCGGTTTGCGCTACGCCCGCCAGGGACAGGATCAAGGGAAGGAAGACTGCTATATGTTTTTTCACAAAAAAGGAGGTTTAGTAGGGAAAAATTATTGTTTGCTTTTGAACAAGCGGTAAGAGTAAATAGCCGGAATGATACAAATGAGGGCCACCAGGGTGGTCAGGTAAGGCAGAAGGATCTTCGATGAGATAAAGAGGCTGATGACGGCAATAGTAATGCCCGTCCAGAACCATAGCTTCCCGGCCAGGTGGTGGGTCTTGCGCCAGTTTTCATCATCGCTGAGAGTCCAGGGCAAACGAAAGCCTGCAAAATAATTGGGTTTAATATTATTCATGTAATTACCCAGGAATGCAAAGAGCAGACCTAATAAGGGGAATAAAAAATGCTTAATGACGGAAGCTCCTTTGGAGGCGGACAGGATGGTGAGGAAATTCAGGGCTGTTATAAGGAAGGCCAGCCCTGCCGCCAATTTATTGAAGGTGGAGGAACTGGAGGCCTCTTTTCGTTTGGGGTCGAACCGGTGAAGGTTGTTCAATAAAAAAAAGACGAGGAGGGCAACGCCGGCAAGGACCAGCACGGGAATCCACAGTTCCGACTTGTCGCCCGTCCTGTCTGCTTCCAGGCTCGAATTGAAATGCAGGGGGACGGTAGCGGGCAGGCTGTTGTAGGTTATAGCCAGGTACAGCAGGGGCAGGCTGATGAGGACGATCACCAGCGTGTTGAGCAAAAGGGAATTCTTTTTCATATCGTAGATGTTATTTCTTGTTCGTTTTGAATTGCAGGAACCATTGGAGGATCTCATCTACTACGGTAGTATTGAGGGAGTAGTAAATGAATTGCCCCTCTTTGACCGATTCTACCAGGCCGGCTTGCCGTAGCAGGTCGAGGTGATGGGAAATGCTGGGTTTGGAAATAGTGAAGTGGTCGGCTATTTCTCCCGCCGTCCTGTCTCTTTCCTGTAAGAGCTCCAGTATTTCTCTTCGGGTCTGATCGTTGAGCGCCTTGAAAAGAATGTTCATTTTCCTTGTGGGTAATTAAATATTTAGACAAATATCTAAATATTAATTGAATTCTGCAAGGCTCCCCGCCCCTGCGGGTAAATTTTTTATGCCTGTAGGGGTAATGTAGGGGCTGGAAAATAGCATCGGATAGAGGTGCGGATTAGATTTGGATAAGATTGCCTGGGCCAGTTTTTTATTACCAAAACTCTATTCAACATGATGCATTTTCCCAGGCTGTTCCGGGTAACAGCTATTTCGATCGGTCTGTTTCTCCTCTGTTCATGGTCCGGACGCGCGAGGGCCCAGTCCGCCAGCATTCAATCCGCGACCGGTCAGTCGGCTGCCGTTCCCTCCTACCCCCTCGATCCCCTGACATCCAATGAGATTTCCCGGGTAGTCGAAATCCTGAAGAGCAGCCATACCACCACGGGAAAGGATCTCTTTAATATTATTAATCTCAAAGAGCCTCCGAAAAAAGAAGTGCTGGCGTATAAGCTGGGCGCCCCCTTTCGCCGGGAGGCTTTCGCCAGCTTCTATGATTATGCTAAACCCGGGATCACGGAAGCCGTGATCGACCTGAATGCCGGAAAGGTACTCTCTGTCACACCCGTACCCAATGTGATCGGGATGGGGCTGGAGGCCGACTCGATAGCGGACGATATCGTAAAAAAGGACCCGGCCTGGGTGGCCGCATTGAAGAAAAGAGGCATCTCCATCGATTCGGTGACACACCGCAGCATTTTCCCCGGCGATCTGGGGATCGCTCCGATCGGTCATAGGGAGCAGCTGGTCATAGCCCGGCGTAAGGGCAATAAGGTAGATATCGAAGGACTGCTGGCATATACCGATTTTACCACGGGGAAGGTCCTCAGGATCGTTGACGAAGACGGCCGCTTCAGCGGACAGGTCGACCTGAATTATTTTGATAAGGACTCGATAAAGGACGATCGGAAAGGCCCCAACCCAATCCTGATCACGCAGCCTGCCGGCAGCTCCGTAGAGATCAAAGGACAGGAGATTGTCTGGCAGAACTGGCGTCTCCGTTATGGCATCGACAACCGGGAAGGACTGATCATTTATAATGTGCGGTATGTGGACAATGGATCGGAGCGGCCGGTTATGTATAAAGGGTCTATGCCCGAGATGGTCGTGCCTTATGGCGCTCCTGATCTGCTGCAGGCATCTTACAATTTCTTCGATGCCGGAGAATACCGTCTTGGCCAGAGCATCGCCCGGTCGCTGAGCCCGGGAGCGGATGCTCCCGAGAATGCCGCGTACATGCCCGCGACCCTGCACCGCGAGAGCGGGGCGCCTTACCAGCTGGACAGGGCCGTGGCTATCTTCGAGGAATATGGAGGGACTTTATGGCGTCATGGAACGGTATCGCGCAGGGCGACCAACCTGGCCATCAAATATTATACGACCATCGAGAACTATGATTATGGATTTACCTGGCGATTCAAGCAGGACGGGACGATCGACGTGGACATCGAGCTGACGGGGATCGTGGAGATCCAGGGTGTTCACCGGGTGAGCGAGATGAATACTCCTGATCCCAACGATCTTTCTTATAACGGACTGTCATTCGGGACGCTGGTACATCCGCATGTCGAAGCGATCAATCACCAGCACTTCTTTGTATTCAGGTTGGACATGGATATCGACGGCGATCAGAACAACGGTGTCATGGAGATGAATGCGAAATTGGTCCCTCCGGGTAAAATGAATCCGTATAGCAATGGTTTTGTGATGGAGCATACGCATTTTATGATGGAAAAGGAGGCACAGCGTTCTGTCAACTATGAGAGCGCACGGAGCTGGCATATTGTCAACAACATGAAGCACAATGCGCTGGGACAGCATGTGGGGTATATGTTGATGCCGGGTAGTCAGGCAAAGCCGTTCATGCCGGAAGGCTCGGTCGTACGGAAGAAGGCGGGGTTCCTGGACCATCAGTTCTGGGTCACACAATACCAGGAAGGAGAGGAATATCCGGCGGGGCTCTATCCTGCCAGCAATAAGGTCTATGACGGACTGCCGCAATGGACGGCTAAGAACAGGATGATCGGCAATAACGACCTGGTGGTATGGTATGTAGCGGGGATCACGCATATCGTGCGGCCGGAAGAATGGCCGGTGATGCCCTGCCATCATATGGGGTTCTCGCTGATGCCGTTTGGCTTTTTCTCCGGCAACCCGACGATGGGACTGCCCAACCCGGATTTTATCAAGGCCCGGTTCCCTGTCCCCGGGGATAGCCTCAGCTTATATAGATGACAGAAATAAATACCCCATCCTGCCAGGGCAAGGATCGCAATAATATAGGAGCTGAAAAAGAGACGCCGTAAGGTTAATTCCCTGCCCTCTTCCTTAATGAGCTCCTGCTCTCCCTGCTGATAGGCTAATTCCAGCGCCCACAAGGGGGCATACCTGCTTTGAGGTTCACGGGCGGCTGAAGTTGGAGTGCTTTTCATTGACCATTAATTTTTATAGGAAAGAGCCTATAGTATAAACACTTATACCCCGGGAGCGCACTAGTGGGCTGATCACGAAATATATCGATGCCAATCCTGTGGAGCTGGATTTCAAGTATATACAGGAGAGCACCGTCAATAAGGTGATGGCCAAGGCGATCAAGGCCATCCTTGTTTTGCATGAGTAAGGGGCGGATCGCCGATATGATGGATAGACCGCCGGTCGATTGATCCCGTCAACTCAATCCCAGGTATCTCTCTTTTATAATATGCAGGTGATGTAGTTCATGCCCCGCGAGGTGGTAGAGCAAGGCACGGACGCTCATGGCACTTCCATCCGCGGTGCCTCTCCGCAAAAAGTCTTCTTCCGGGAAAGATCTGAATAAGGACAGGGTGGCTTTGCGAACGGTGGTATATTCTTTTAGAATGGAATCCACGGATCGCTCATTAGCCCTGGAATAAGGTACGTAGTTGTCCTGTTCGAAGCCCGGTAAAGGGGTGGTGTCCCCTCTTCCGATCCGCAGCGCGCGGTAGGCGTAGATCCGTTCATCGTCGATGATATGGACCAGGACCTCCTTAATGGTCCATTTTCCCGGCGCATATTGAACTTTCAGCTGTTCCTTCGTAAGGCGGGAGACGAATTTGTTTGTTTTTTCTGCCTGGTCTTTCAAGTGCATCAGTACGAGGCCGTCGTCCGGCAGCCATTTCATGTACATCGAGGCGTAAGCCGGGTATTCATCTGGCAGGGGCTTGGCAATGAGGCGTATCTTTTTGCTCATAGTTTTGTTAGACTGACGCCAAAATTAGGATTATTTCCCCAGCAATGCCCGTAGTTTCTGCCCGTCGAGGCGCTCCCGGATCTGGCGGTCGATGCCGGCTGCGGTAGCGTCGGAGGGATCATGATGCCAGCATACGACGAAGAGCTGTGCTTTCTCTCCGCTGAGGGAAGGGTCGAAATAAGTAGGGTCCATGCGGATCAGCATTTTATCGGACAGTCCGTCTTCAAAGCCCTGAAAGTTGGCGGCGGCAACGGTGACGATGGCAGGTTTGTTGAGCTCTTCGGATCGCATATGCTGCAGGAGATGATCCATTACCGAGAGGGTGCTGTCCAGGTCGGCGGTTCCCTTGTCTGTATTTTCCTTGAGGTATTCTTCGTCGGTTTTGTAGTCGCGCAGGAACATTTTTTCCCTGACTTGCAGATCCATACCGGAGTACATGGAGCTGAGCTGGTCGAGGGTCGCTTTTTTCTCCGCTTCCTGGACGGCGGCGGGACGAACCGTCGTTTTCTGCTTCCAATCGGCGGCTATGCTGTTCTTAATCGCGGTCAACTCCTGGCTGGCCTGCTGCAGGTATTCTTTACGGGTTACAGGAGTGTAGGGCAGCTGGGTGTTACCGGTAGTTACGAGCCAGACCCTGTTGTTATCATATTCGAAGTAGGGACAGTCGTTTTTGACGGCATTGGCTATTTTGATGGTGAGAAAGTCCTGGTTATTGATGACGAGATGATCCAGCAGCATGCTTATATCATTGGCGGTAACCGTAAGACGGGCCTTCTGCTCATAAAAATTACAAAACACGCCGAATTTGATCTGGGGTGCGGCGCTGGTCTTTTCCGAGAAATATTCTCCATGCCAGAGGGGGGCCGCCTGAATATCTGAAAGACAAGAGTCGTGGAAGAAGGTAACGATGGCGTCTGTTACGGAACGCATTTTAGAAAGCCGGGTATTGCTGATATGACCGTTGATCTGGTCCTGCTCTTTTTCCCATTGCGGAGACTTGGCGGCCGGAACTTCTCCCTTGAACAGGAGATTGTGGGTGGAGCTATTATCCGCGAGGTATTGTGCGGGGGAAAGAAGAGGGCATACGAAGGCCAGGGCCAACATGACATAAAATTGTTTCATGGGGTCTACTATTTTATAGGGTCTGAGATCTTTGTTTGATCGGGTTTAGTCAACGATTCTTCAAGGAAAAAGGCTGGCTTTGTTCGGTATCGGAGAATTAAGGCGGTTGTGACTCTATTTTCAACTAACGGGCCAAAATCATAAAGGGTTGATAGACAAAAAAATGGATTTTGGCAAGGACAAATATCTGTCCCATGACGGGAATGACGTGGGAAGAAATTCCGGGAATCGGGAAACCTCGGGGATGGGGGGAAGCTTCGTAGAAGGAGGACGCTCCGGTAAGGTCCCTGCCAGGTATGCACCCGGGCGTAAACGTCTTTTACAAAAAATGCTTAAATGGTAGAAATATATTGCTCATATGGGATTAATCCCTTCCTTACGCAAGGTTGGCTGATACGTATTTTAATCAACCATCCCTCAGTTTCAGGTCTACTCAATAAGAGATTTTGATTGACCAGCAGGCTTGCATTATTAATACGAATTATATTGCCATCCACTGGCATGTGTACATCGACCCTGCGGTTGTCAAAGTGGATGTTCGCTACGACTTCTCCAATTTTTTTAAAACCATAGATTCTTACAAATTCCAGTTTTCTGATTTGTTTAACACTTGCAAGTCTAAAATTAGTAACGCCTATGAACGCTTCAGTATCATGAAACTCAATCCATTCATGACCGTTAGTACAATATAGATCTCTCTTGAAAGTATTTAGAGGCTTCATACTACAAAGGTATGTCGTATATAAGCACAAAACAGTAAACCTTATCACTTCAAAAAGTAACTTTTATCATTTTTATTGATTTTCCTATTTTCCGGTAATAACGTTTAACATTGACCCGGAATACGTCATATAACAATGCAAAGACCAAAATAAAAGCCGGGATATAAAAAGCATAAAAATGAATAAACCGGAAAGCATAAGCTCCCGCCAGGGCCCCCATTATAAAAGACAGGATAATGACAGTTTTAAGCACAATACTGGATTTTAATGCAGATTTATCATCATCCCGAATGACTATTAACTGCGCCAATTCAATACCTAAATCGGTGAAGGTTCCTGTTAAATGGGTAGTACGTACGACAGACCGGGATATCATAGAAACTAAAGCATTTTGCATTCCCATAGCAAACAGTAAACTACCGGCAAATACCTGCCGGTCAGCTAAATTTTTTTTGTTTGAAACATATCATCTGTTCTGCAGCGGGAACATTTGTGCGTAAATACGCTCATAAAATAATTCGGTTTGTGATCTTTTTTATATTGTAAAGTTATCCAAAGTCTCAATCCATACCGTTGCATATTATCACTCCAAAATGTAACTTTTATCAATTATTAATTCGTTAAATTTGCAACTATATGAGTATCAATGGACTTTTCCCAATGGATAAATGGAATTTTAAGAGTCATTCCATTCTTACTGAATTGCCGTCTCATGATGCTGAATTGATTACAGCTCACATGAGTGACCAGCATTTTAGTAAAGGAGAAATTATTTTTCGTGAGGAGACATTTCCATCAGGTATTTTTTTCATTCGTAATGGCAAAGTAAAAAAATACAAAATAGATAACCAGGGAGGTGAGCAAATTATTTATGTAGCAAATACTGGTGAATTAATTGGATATCATGCTTTGTTATCAGAAGAGCGTTATCCCGATTCAGCTTCTGCTTTAGAAGATAGTATAATTTCTTTTATACCCAAAGAGGATTTTTTAGAAGTGCTGAGCACATCAAAAGTATTATCGCAACGATTACTTAAACTTCTTAGCCATGAATTCACGGTATTTACCAATAGTGTCACCCTTTTTGCACAGCGAAGTGTCAGAGAAAGGTTGGCCACTCAATTAGTAGTGATGAGAGAAAAGTACAAAGAAAATTATCAACCTGGAATGGATGTAGAAATTAATTTATCAAGAGATGATTTAGCCAGCATGGTAGGTACTGCCAGGGAAAATGTTGTTCGGGTATTAAAAGAGTTTAAAGAAAATGGGTCTATTGAGACCAGGGGTAGAAAAATTGTAGTTAGGGATGTATATAAACTATTGAAGATAGCAAATCAATTATAGCTACCGGTGACTTGATAGTTATATTTTTATCCAGAACTTTATCAGAGTCATGCCTTGATGTGGAATTTAAGCATACTGTCAAAATCGGTATTTACCACACTATAAGATGAAGGTATTTTATCCTCCCAACTACACCGGGTTACTACTCGCGTCCCGGCAGGCATTTCTTCTAATTGCTTAAATAAATAACGATTATAATAATTATATAAAGTCTCAGAGAACGAGATGTTATTATCGATCTTAGGAGTACCTCTTACGTTTTCATAAAATGAATTATAGAAATAAAAGTGGTCATATCGTTTTAAATTTAACTTGGTAAAGTTTCCATGAATAAAATAAACATTTGATAAACCGAGAATATTTTTAGCTGCCTTTGCATGCTCAACCAAATCTTTTCTCTGCTCAACCCCATAGAAAAAAGCCTTAGGCTTATAATAGGCTGCGCCGAAACAAAATTTTCCCACCCCACTTCCAATATCTAAAACCCGAACGCCGTCCCTCGGCACAAGGAATTGAGCCGCCTGCTGTGCTACATTTAGAGGCGTCCAATGCCTGCGGGCCAACTGCTGTATTGAAGGGGGGTATAGATGATGGAATTGTATATCGTTACTGAACCAATTATCCAAGTATCAGGATTTTAAAGTGATTAACAAAGTCATACCTAATAATTAAAACATTTGACCTCTGGGGAGTTCTTCATGACGCAAAGTTATTTTAAGTTTCTATTGTCTGCGTTGAGTCTTATCACCCCAAAATGTGACTTTTGTCAATTTATAAAATGTTTCTCCATTCAGGCGCGTCGTCCGGTTCCGGAATTCCTCACTGGAATGAACAAACGCCTGTATTCCGGCAGGGCCTTACGCCTCGTAGACAAAGATGGTGGATTCGTTGTCGTCGGGCATGAAGTAGGCGCGTACTTTGCCTTCGGCTGTCAGCTCGAAAAAACTGGGATTCTGGGTCATGACGGCGCCGGTAGCCGGGGACCAGAGCTGTACGGGAACCTGGTGGACCGCCTGGCTTTTGGCCAGATCGACGATCTCTATTCCACCCAGCGCAAAAGGGGCGCCGCCGGGTTTGTGGTAGGAAGCGAGGCCGGTATATAACATTTCCTGGCCGCCCAGGTATTGATTATCCTGGTAGTCGATATAATAGGAATTGTTGAGGATGGCTGTTTCGGCCGGCGTGGCAAGGGGGTGCCGGACCTGTCCGCCTTTATCCAGCTTCCATTGGTAGAAGCGCCTGGCCCCCCAGCTGATGCCGTGGAGGGTGTTGGTCGCCGTATTGCGGGCGATGCCGCCGATATGGTCATTCCACCGGAAGATCTCCCGGATCTGCATTGTTTTGGGATCGACCTGGTAGATGATGGCCTGACTGTCGGGGCGATATTCTGCCGCGGCAATCCAGATATGGACCCCGTCGAAGTCGATGCCGCTGGGATGATAGATACTGCCTTCTCCGATAGGGAGCTGAGCCAGCAGGTTGCCGGAGCTGTCGATCCTGAATAAATGTCCCAGGCCCCTGGTCCGGTCGAAAACACCGTTGGCGGGTATGTTGACTTCTACGGAAGAAACCCAGAATTCGTCTCCGATCCTAACCATTCCCTGGCAGTGGAAGGTTGAAAAGGAAACCTTGATCTCTTTGATAAGGTTCCAGACAGTGGTTTTATCGATCGATTTCAGCCTGACGCTCAGGGGACTTGATGAAGGGCGGGTGGCGGACTGGTCCCTGCGGGAGACGGCTGTCTGTGCGGGGATAACTGCGTCGGCCCGGGATGCGGCTGGCGCTGCCGCGAGGAGCAGGAGACCACTCTTCAAAAATTTCCTTCTGTCGGACATCGTATGCTTTTTGATGATACAAAGCTATTGGGTATCCGTCAGTTAGCAAAAATTTTCCAGCTCCGCCAATTCCTGGTCGGAGAAGACCCTTGAGTGGATATAGAAACGGACGCCCAGCGGTATTTCCAGGGAGAAGCTGCTTCCCCGTCCCGGGGTCACATCCAGGATGAGCTGGGTATGCCGCCAGTATTCGAACTGGTCGTTGCTCATATAAAACCGGCAGCCATCGATCACCGCGAGACATACGTCACTGCTGCCGGTTTTGAACTCTCCATCCGCAAAGCACATAGGCTGTGACCCATCACCGCAACCCCCACTTTGATGGAACATCAAAGGACCGTGCAAGTCCTTTAGCTTTCTAATCAGCTCAGCCGCTTTGTCGGTCATTATCACACGAGGGGTGCTCATAGTACGTCAATTTATTTCCCCCGCCAGCGGCGGCTGGCAGGGGGAAATGAACTCAGAAAAATCCAAGCTTGGTTTTACTATAGGAAATCAACATGTTTTTGGTCTGACGGTAATGGTTCAGCATCATTTTATGATTCTCGCGGCCGAAACCGGATTTTTTATACCCGCCAAACGGGGCATGCGCCGGATAGGCATGATAGCAGTTGACCCATACCCGGCCTGCCTGTATCGCTCTGGGGACCTGGTAAATTTCATGGGCATCCCTGGTCCAGACGCCGGCGCCCAATCCATATAAAGTGTCATTGGCGATAGAGATCGCTTCTTCTGTGGAGCCGAAGGTGGTGACGCAGCTGACAGGGCCGAAGATCTCCTCCTGGAAGATCCTCATTTTATTATGGCCTTTGAAGAGGGTGGGTTTGATATAATATCCGTGTTCCAGGCCGCTGTTCTGATGAAAAGCTTCCCCGCCGCATAATAATTTAGCGCCCTCTTGTTTCCCTATCTCCAGGTAGCTGAGGATCTTATTATATTGATCTTCGGAAGCCTGGGCTCCCATCATCACGGTGCTGTCGAGGGGATTGCCCAGCTTGATGGCTTTAGTGCGGCGGATGACCTGGTCCATGAACCGGTCATAGATCTTCTCGTGCACCAGGATCCGGCTGGGGCAGGTACATACTTCTCCCTGGTTGAGGGCGAACATGACGGCGCCTTCAACGGCTTTGTCGAAGAATTCGTCGTCCGCATCCCCTACGGATTCAAAGAAGATATTGGGGCTCTTTCCCCCCAGCTCCATCGTGACGGGGATGAGGTTCTCCGAAGCGTATTGCATGATGAGCCTGCCCGTGGTGGTCTCGCCGGTGAAGGCTACTTTCTGCACTTTGGGGGAGGAAGCCAGCGGCTTGCCGGCTTCGGGTCCGAAGCCCGTTACGACATTGAGGACGCCGGGAGGTAAGATCTCCCCGATCAGCTCCATGAGGCACATGATGCTGGTGGGGGTCTGTTCGGCTGGCTTGACGACGACGCAGCATCCTGCGGCCAGCGCGGGCGCTATCTTCCAGGTTGCCATCAACAGGGGGAAGTTCCAGGGAATGATCTGTCCCACGACCCCGATGGGCTCGTGCAGGGCGATGCTTACGGTCGTCTCATCATGTTCGCTGATAGTGCCTTCCTCGCTTCGCAGGCATCCGGCGAAATACCGGAAATGATCCACACAGAGAGGCAGGTCGGCTGCCCTTGTCTCCCGGATGGCTTTGCCGTTGTCAATGGTCTCTACGATGGCCAGGTATTCCAGGTTGTCTTCGATGACCTGTGCTATTTTCAGTAAGAGGTTACTGCGGTAGGAAGCGGCCGTCCTGCTCCATTTGGGAAAGGCTTTGTGGGCGGCATCAACAGCTTTTTCTATGTCCTTTGCATTTCCCCGGGCGGCTTTGGTGAACGTTTTGCCGTCGATGGGGGAAGGATTGTCGAAGTATTCACCGCTATCGGGTTTTACCCATTGTCCATCAATGTAATGATCGTATTTTTCTTTAAATTTAGGGCGGGCCGCCACATTGGATTTGGAGGCAGCTGCCGGTGCGGAAGTACTCATGGCAAAGCGTTTTTAATGTTAGATAATCCGCTAATTTGCAAAACAAACGGGGTCGGGGGGCTAAATTTTGTACTTATTTATAGCACGATTGTACTTGTCTTTTCCACCGTACGGTGGATTTTGTGTAAATTGATTGTGATGCCGGTAAAAAACTCTCTCCATAAGATCGATCTGACGCATCCCAAGTACCTTCAGAGCCTGGTAGAGAACCGGCGTATCTTCAATTTAAATAATTGCGAGTTCAACGTGTTCGAAAGTTATCAGCAGGCTTATCGGGTGCCGCTGACTTTCGGGGATTTTGTCATCACCAGCATGGTGCGCGGCAAAAAGATCATGCATCTCTTCGATCAGCCGGCTTTTGAATATATGCCCGGAGAGACTGTGATCGTTCCTCCTAATGAGACGATGATCATAGATTTCCCGGAAGCGGGACCGGATAACCCCACCCAATGCATTGCCCTGGCTGTTGACGAAACGTATATCCAAAACACCCTGCAATATCTGAATGACTATTATAACAGTGCGAGTGATGAGCGGAGTGACTGGAAGCTGCAGTTTTCCCAGTACCATTTCAACAACGATACGGATGTGACGGAGCTGATCAATAAGCTGATCCGCGTATGCAGCAGTTTCGACCTGTCGAAGAATATCTATGCGGACCTGAGCCTGAAGGAGCTGCTGATCCGGATCCTGCAAAGCCAGCACCTGCAGCTGATCCCGGGCGAGACGGCGACGAATAACAACAGCGACCGCCTCCACTTTGTATTACATTATATTCATGAGCATCTTACCGAAAAGATCCCTGTCAATATACTCAGCCGGAAAGCGTACCTGAGCCGGAATAATTTTTTCAAGTGGTTCAAGGAGCAGTTTGGCATCACTCCCCTGGATTATATCAACCGGGAAAGGGTGAAGCTGGCCAAGCAGCTGCTGGCGGAGGATAAGAATACGATCAGCCAGGTGAGTCTTCAATGCGGCTTCAGCGATGTCAACTATTTTGTGCGGCTCTTTAAAAGGTCGGAAGGGATTACCCCCGGAGCATATCAGCTTATCTGCCGGAAAATTTCTTAATATTACATCCGGGCTGTTCCCGGCACTATCTGAATAAATCCCCGAATTTATGCCACTACTGCAACGCATTGGATGGAAGATATTCCTGTTACCTTGTTTTCTGTTTTTTCAATGGACGAGCCTGCTGGCCCAGGAGGGGGCAGCTGTCCGGTCCATCGACCCCGCGGATACCGATTATGCCGACCTGGGAGGATTGAAGAAGGCTATCGGCGATGCGCGGATCGTATTGCTGGGGGAGCAGACACATGGGGAAGGCTCGACCTTTCTCGCCAAGACGAGGATCATAAAATTCCTGCATGAGAAGATGGGTTTTGAGGTGCTGGCTTTTGAGAGCGGGCTCTATGATTGCGCACGTATATGGGAGAACGTGCGTAACGGCGGCCGGCTATCGGATGAGGTGGTGGGGAGCCTGTTCTATATGTACGCTACCAGCCGGCAGATGCAGCCGCTGTTCGATTATATTCAGGCCGGGGTTGCGCAGGGCAACACCCGTGGATCGGCGCAAGGGATCGGGGGGCGTCATCCCCTGATCGTGGCGGGTTTTGAAAGTCAGCACAGCGGCGTCAAGGCTAAGACGGAGCTGTTCGCAGACTTTGAGCGGTTCCTGCAGGAGCGGGAGCCGGGAATGCTGGATAGCGCCTGGCGGGTATTCCGGCGGATCAGTGTGGCGACCTTTGCATCGCGGGCATACAGGCCGGAGGAAGGCGAAAGGAAAGTGTTTTTCGGGGAGCTGAGGATGTTGAAAAGCATATTGAGCGAACCTTCCCCCATCGACTCCCTGACAGGTTCGGCAGGTTTCTGGTACGAGGTCGTTTGCAGCATCGAGTCGCAGACATTGCGTTACTGGCAGCTAACGAAGGGCAATGAGGTGAGCGTCCGGGATTTGCAGATGGCCAATAATCTTATCTGGCTGGCGGAGAAAGCCTATCCCGGAAAGAAGATCATCGTATGGGCGCATAACGGACATATTGCCAAAAACCTGACGAGTCTCGGGCCGGCGGGCAGCACGGCTGGCGCAGCGGCGGACGCCTTTGTCCCCATGGGATCCACCATCCACGCCCATTTTGGCGACAAGGCCTATCACATCGGTTTCTCCGGCGTCGAAGGCAGCTATATGGATTATGAGGATAGCCATATCATTACGGTGGCCCCTAAACCGGCCACCCATATCGAGGGGAGGCTGGCGGCAACGGGTACTCCTGCTATTTTTATCGACTATCGTCATGCGCCCGCCTCGTACCGGCAAAAGCAGGCTGCATCGCTGTCGGATTATGGAGATCTCGAGGGGATATGGCCCGATGTGTTCGACGGGCTTTTTGTCATTAAAAAAATATTTCCGGTAGAGCGGACTAATTGACGGATTTGGAAAAAGCACCCATCGCCTCATTCGCCTTACCCTTATCTCCCAGATAGGTCCAGGTGATTCCTCCCACATACTTACTGAAGGCATCGGACATCTCGCTCCGGGTCGTCTTCTGAATGAGGGCGGGCAATTGCTCCTCCATTTCCCATCCGCCAAGTGTCTCGGCACGACCCAGCGTTTCTGCCAGCGCATCCGAGCTTTCCTGCCGCTTGTAGCTGGAAGTGATGTACAGGGCTTTTATCTGATTGAGGCTTCGTCTGGCAATGTCCTTATTCTTCATGAATCGCAGGCAATTGCCCATCACTTCCACCGATGTCTTCGGGTCCGTCGTGCTCACATACATATCGGCAAAGGGCAGCAGAGTAGCATGCAGGTCGGCATTAGGCGCATAGGACAGATGCCGCCGGACACGGATCTCCGAGAACATCAACCCATGTAATTCCCAGAACGATAGCATGAAGGGGACATAGTCAGGGGAGGAATAGGCTGGCGCATTCATAATACCAAGGATATAGTTGGTGGAAATGGCCCGCTCTTCGACCGTCACGGGACTGGAGCCGAAGGAGGGCGCCTGGGCTGTCTGTGGCGCATAAGTCCCTGCAGGTAGGGCGCTGAAGGTGGCCTTGATCTTAGCCGTAATATCTTCCCTGGTGACATTGCCGACGACCACGATGAAGATCCTGGACTTATTCAGCAACGTACCGAAATAATAGTTTTTGACCTCACCGGCCGTAAGGCCGGTGAGCACGGCGTTCGTTCCGCTTGGGTCAATCGCATAAGGCGTACCCTTGAATGCCGAACTTATGGCCAGTGTCCGTAGTTTTGTATCCGGGTTGCCGTCTGCCTGCTGCAGCTCTCCGATCAGCTTTTGCTTCATGATCCCGAAAGAGCCTTCTTCATATACAGGAGTCGCGACAGCGGCGGCCAGCAGATCCCAGCCCTCGTTAAAATATTTGACAATGCAATTCAGGCTTATCCTGCCATCGTCGAGACCGGCGACGGCATTCAGCTGCGCGCCAATTCCGTCTGCCTTGTCTTTAAAGATACCGGTTGCATATTTCGCAGTGCCGCAATCCAGCGCTCCTTTCAGGGCCATTTTCTCGATGCCGGCCTTTTCAGCCGGATAATTGTTTACTCCGCCCCGGAAATAGATACTCACGTGGACGATCTGCTTTATGGTGGGCTTGAGGATGACTTTGATACCCTCTACGTCGAAGGAGCTGGTGGGAGCCACTTGCGCCCTGGTCGTCAGGACCAGCATTGTCAGGAAGCCGATGATAAAGATGAATTTGTTCATATCGAATAAGTTGGGAGGTTAGGTTAGGGTTATTCCGGTTTAAAAAAGGTTTCCGGGCTGACATTGTCCCTGGTGGAGGGATTGAGGAGGAGTCCCGCGCAATGCGGTCTGCCTTTGATATACTTACGGACATAGTTCTTTATATCCTCCGGGCCCACCTTATTCAGGTTATCGAGATAAGTATTAAAGTAATCGATGCTCGCGGAACAAAACCAGTAGGCTAACGTATGGGTGAATTGCGTGGTCACCTCTTCTTCACGCAGCGACCGGATCTCATATTGCTTCTTGGATACGGCCAGCTGCCCGGCGGTGAAATAATCGTCGCTATCCAGTAAACGCAGCTGCTCGGAAAAGGCGGCCACGCATTCTTTGATCTTCCCGGGGTTCGGCGTGATGAAAAAGGTGATGGGCCCCGTAAATTTTTTCGTGCTGTAGTTGGCGGAAAAGTCCAGGGCCAGCCCGGATTCGACCAGCGCATGGTGGAACTTGCTGGAGTTCTGCATCAGGATAAAGGAGAAAATATCCGCTACGTATGTATTCAGCGTATCCCGCCGGGTGTCCGGCCCCTGCCAGCTGTATAGCAATACAGGCTGCTGGACATTGCTCAGCGCGACGACGAAGTAATCGCTTTTCTCCAGCGGCTTGAATTCCGGCACTTCGTACTTTTCGAAGGGATCGAATCCCGAAGGCTTCCAGTCTCCGAACACCTTCTGCACCTGCTGGAATACCTCGTCATGTACGACGTCCCCGGCCACGATCAGCAGGGAATTGTTCGGCCAGTAATACCGGTTGCGTATCTCCTCCATTTTACCGGAGGTTGCCGATCGGATAATATCGTGATCACCGATCACATTTTTGCGGCTATAGCTCTCTCCCCACAGATGATGGTTCATCGCATCGTTAAGCTGCCAGATGGGATTCGACTCATGACGCTGGAACTCTCCGTCCACAACGGCATTCTCCTTTTCGATCTCCGTGGAATTGAAGGCCGGATACCGCACCGCCGAATTCATCAGCTCCAGACCGGGCTTAAGATTATATTTGGGTAAAGTAAAATAATAGTTCACCATTTCATCCGATGTAGTAGCATTGGAGGAAATGCCCAGTTCCTGCATCCGGTCCAGGAATTCTCCCTGGTTCGAATATTTTTTATTCGCTTTAAAGAACATATGTTCATACAGGTGACTTAGCCCGTTGAACTCCGGGCTCTCCGTATACGCCCCGTTCCTCACCGCCATCTCAAGGGTGGCCAGGGGCACCGAATTATCCTCTACCACCAGCACGTCCAGGCCGTTGGGCAATTTTTTCAGGAATAGATTGTCGGGAAGGGGCTTCTGCGGGTAGCAGTGGAAGATATGCAGGAACAGGACAAGACAGGCAGCAGTCTTTTTCATTGAAGGTTTGGGGTTTGGTAATTAACTCAAACATAATTAAAATATTGCCCCCTTATCCCGATTTGAAATTTATTGTCCCGTTTTGGTACAAGGGCCAAGGTTTGGCTCGTTGTAAATGATTGCTCATCAACGAATTAATTTCTGGTATGTACATTGAATTATCCTCTTTGGTTTTTCATAGGATATTGGATTAAAAACGGGAGTGTATTTCTATACTGCTCCTTTTTTTTTGCTCATAGCTCCCGGCTAACGGCCGGAATGCTATTTGAATATGATCTGGTCATACTGGATCTGATGTTACCGGGGATGAATGGGATTGAGCTTTGCAAAAAAGCACGGCAGCAAGGGATAGCCACTCCTTTGCTGATGCTGACCGCATTGGGGACGGTGGATAATATTGTCGTGGGACTGGATTCCGGCGCAGACGATTATCTTGCCTCCCCCGATATCGATGATCGTATGGAAAGGGCTGAGACTTTGGCGGAAGACGCCGCAGAGAAAGAGGGTTGCATGAGATAAGGTTTAATGATAATAGGAATGATCTTAAACAAAAGAATGTTTTTTCGGGAAGCTGCCTATAAAAATGTCCCTAAAATATTTTTGCGCCTAATACAACTGATTACGCAGGATCCTTTTGATCATCCGGATGGAGGAGCGGCTGACCTGCCCGTTATATTTTTCCAGGATCTTGTTTTCACTCATACCGGCTTCCAGGTCATTGACGATATAGAACCACTGGCTGAGGAATTCGGAATTGGGGGTTTGATAGTCCAGCAACCTTCGCACAGTCTCGATGGTGGTCTTGCTGACACTGCCCTCATGCAATTCGACGATCTCCTGAATGGTAAGTCCCAGCTTGATATCATCCGCTACTTTGGAGTAGTCGCGGAGGTATTTCTCATTGGCTTCCATCACCTGCATGAGGGGATCGTTGCTGTAGCGGATTTCGGGGTAGGCCTTCGCCTGTTTCTGCAGTTTGGCCAGGGCGTAGTTGCGGGCGATATTATCGCAGATGATCAGGTCCTCGTTGCACAGTTCAAACCATTCCCCTTTTACCCGTTTATGCTGGAAGACCACATGGAGGCTTTCTTCAAGGTCGGCCATATTGGCGGCGGGATAGTGGCGGATAACGCGGAACAGAACGGGCAGGTGGGTATGATAAGACGCCAGCCGCTTTTGCAGGTCGCGGGTTCTGCCGATCTTATACAGGTTCTTCCCTGTTTTTAAAATGTATACACAATTTTGCTGGTCATACTGCTCTGCGCGCATTGGCTCACGGTAGTTTTTTCGACCTTCGTTTTTCTGGCAGACCGTCGGCAGGAGCAACTCTTTTTTCACTGCATGCCGGGTTCCGGTCCTTCAACTATGTAAATTACTGATTTTTTTAGTTCGGGGCGTCTCGCTCCAAAATCTGTTTTGCCGGTTATTATATCGCTGAGTTTGTTACTTTTATGTCTGTAACCAGGCTCCTTATCATTATGAAAGATAAATTTGACTTCTACCAGGACTATTATTTCAGGGAACTGAACAGAAGGAACGAGATCAATAGTTCTTTATCCATCCCCATCGGGCTTATTACGGCCCTGGTAGGCGGAGGCTCTTATCTTCTCACGAATTTCGAATATCATCTTTCATTTTGGCTGACGATCCCTTTTACAGTCAGCGTGTTAGCGACATTGATTTTCTTGTTATGTGCTATCTATAATTTAATAAAATCCTATACTAATTTTCCCGGCCGGTATGATTATGTTCTTATCGCGGATAACGAGATTTTGGAAAAATATCGCCAGGGCTTAAAAAACTATTATGCTGCTAATCCATCCCTCCCGGATACTTCGGAGGAAGAATTCGATCAATATCTCATCGCCGAAATGGTAAAATATACCGGGATTAATCAAAAGAATAATAAAAGGAAGACCAAATTTAGCTATAACTGCGAAAAGCATCTCATAACTGCTTTAATTTCAATTGTTTTTAGCCTACCTTTTTTCTCTGTGAACTATGGGCTCAAGCCGGAGAAAAAGACTATTTTCAATGCCAGGGTTATCCCTCCCGGAACTTTGGAAATTATTCAAAATCCGAAATAAAATATGGTAACTTTGTAATACAAAACGGTTTTATGCGTACACAAGCTCATCTTTCCGGTATTTCCAAACCAATCCCGCCCCCGGGCCAGATCATTCCCGAGGGCCAGGACCCCCGGCCGGCCTACTAGGCCAAAGGCCAAAATTTTCCCTTGTCCGCTGTTATTTCCCTTTAAATACAGGCTTCCTTTTTTCAAGGAAGGCGCTGGCGCCTTCCTGCATATCTTCCGTCGCAAAACATTCTCCGAAAGCAGCCTGCTCCCGGAGGAATCCGTTGCGGGTAGTGATACCATCCGTGGAGGCCGTGGCTCCGTCACCCACTGCGAGGTTTGCGCATTCGATGATCCGGGCTATGGCGATGGGGGCTTTCTGGTTGATGATGGAGAGGATCTCGCGGGTTTTGGCGAGGAGCTCGTCCGGCTCCGTGATATAGTTGACGAGTCCCAGTTGCAGGGCTTCCGGGGCTTCGACCATCCTGCCGGTCAGCATCAGTTCCATGGCTTTGCCTTTTCCCACCAGTTGGGTTAGACGCTGGGTTCCGCCATAGCCGGGTAGGAGACCAAGGTTGACCTCGGGCTGGCCAAAGCGGGCGGTAGGGTTGCAGAGACGAAAATGACAGGCCATCGCCAGCTCACAGCCTCCGCCGAGGGCGAAGCCGTTGACGGCAGCTACGATGGGTTTGGGAGAAGCGGCGATGCGGAAAAAAATATCGCCGCCCTTTTTCGCCAGTGCCTGCCCCTGTTCCTTACTCAGCCCCAGGAATTCGGAGATGTCCGCGCCTGCCACGAAAGCTTTGGGTCCGGCGCCGGTGATGAGGGCGCTCCTTATCTCCTCGTTCTCATAGATCTCGCTGACAACCTCCCCCAACTCTGCGATGACGGTCTTGTTCAGGGCGTTGAGCTTGTCCGGGCGATTGATCGTTACGGTGAGGATATGATCGGTGAGGTCGGTGAGTAAGGTGGTATACATAAGATCGTTTTGTCAAAAATACGATAAATGAAACTTTAAAAATCCCGGTGGGTTCGCACCCATTCGGTGATATAGCGGGCGATGTCGGTGGTTGGAGTGCCCGGGGGGAAGAGGCTGCCGACGCCAAGGCTTTGCAGCTCCTGCCGGTCTTCATCGGGGATGATGCCGCCGCCGGTGAGCAGCACGTCGTCCATGCCTCTGGCTTTCATGAGTTCGATAATCTTGGGGAATACGGTCATGTGAGCGCCGCTGAGGATGCTGATCCCGATGGCATCGACGTCCTCTTGCAAGGCGGCGCTGACGACCATGTCCGGAGTCTGGCGCAGACCGGTATAGATCACTTCCATGCCGGCATCCCGCAAAGCAGTTGCGATCACCCGGGCGCCCCGGTCATGACCATCGAGGCCTACTTTGGCCACCAAAATTCTGATCGGGCGGGTTTTACTTTGCATGCAATGGATGTTAGGGGTCAAAAATAAGCAATGCCCGGGATATTCACCCCCTTCCCCTAAAGGGGGGATTAAATCCTTGTGTCTTGTACAGAAATAAGTTGACTACAAAGTCAACAAAGATGGGACAGCTAAAGATTATGCTAAAAACGAGAGGCCCCAAACCCAAGTACAGCGAGGCCTTTAAAAAGCAGGTAGTGCGGGATTTTGAGC
>Ga0179596_10000090_pt1 | contig 82199 bp, 75 predicted proteins | sample CZODoug1_1_08_16_FD_155494 | JGI IMG/M metagenome (GOLD analysis project Ga0179596, IMG submission 155494) | Vadose zone soil fungal communities from Angelo Coast Range Reserve, California, USA - CZODoug1_1_08_16fungal (Illumina Assembly) | ecosystem: Environmental > Terrestrial > Soil > Vadose... | reverse complement strand
GACATCGTTGCGGGCCGTCTTCAGCCGGTGCTGGACGATTGGGATCTGCCCCGGCTCACGATCAACATCGCCTATCCAAGCCGCAAGCATTTATCCGCCAAGGTCCGGTCCTTCATCGATTTCATGACGAAGCGGTTCGCCGAGCAGGATTTCGAGCGCAAATGGACGACGCGCTACACGTCGACCGATCCATAAGCGGTTCGCCTACTCGACCATCAGCTTTTCCAGCGTCTCGACCGTATCGGCCTCGGTAGGGGGCTTGTCCCAGCGGATGCGATGAACGCGCGGAAACCGCATGGCGAGGCCGGATTTGTGCCGGGTCGAGCGGTGCACGCTGTCGAACGCCACCTCCAGCACCAGGCCGGGCGTCACCTCGCGGACCGGGCCGAAGCGTTTGGTCGTGTTGTCGCGCACCCATTTGTCGAGCAGCAGCAGCTCCGCGTCGGTGAAGCCGAAATAGGCCTTGCCGACCGGCACCAGCTCCGTCCCCCGCCAGGCGCCGAAGGTGAAATCGGAATAGAAGGACGAGCGCTTGCCGTGACCGCGCTGGGCGTACATCAGCACCGTGTCGAGGGTGAGGGCACCGCGTTTCCATTTGAACCAGGGGCCTTTCGGCCGGCCGGCGAGATAGGGGGAGTCCGCGCGCTTCAGCATCAGGCCTTCGATGCTGCGTTCCCTGGCACCGTCGCGCAGCTCGCCCAGCTCGTCCCAGCCGGTGAAGGGGATCAGCGGCGAGAGGTCCAGCCGGTGCCGGGGCTCGGCGGTGTACCAGGCCTCCAGGCGCCGGCGCCGCTCGGTCAGCGGCAGGGGGCGCAGATCCTCCCCCGCCAGGAACAGGATGTCGTAGAGGCGCACCCAGGCCGGGTAGTCGCGCAACAGGCGCGGCGTCACGATCTTGCGGTTCAGGCGCTGCTGCAGATCGTTGAACGGGGCGATGCCGTCGTCCCGCATCACCAGCAGCTCGCCATCCAGCACCACATCGGGCGGCAGGACCTCGATAATATCCGGGAAGGCCGGGCCAACATCGTCGCCGGTGCGCGAGAAAATCCGGTGCTGGCCGCCGCGGCCGACGAGTTGCACCCGGATGCCGTCCCATTTCCATTCCGCCAGATAGGCCGCCGGGTCCAGGCGCTCCAGATCCTCCGCCTCCAGCGGGTTGGCGAGCATCAGCGGCACGAAGCTGGGCCGGTCGCCGATCTCCGGCCGCGGCCCCTTGCCGTCGAGCCACAGGAACAGGTCGAGGAACGGCGGCTCCAGCCCATGCCAGACCTCCTCCACATCCTCCACCGGCACCGAGCCGAACTCGGCCAGCGCCGTCTTGGCGAGGCGCGCGGAGACGCCGATGCGCAGCCCGCCGGTCACCAGCTTGAGCAGCGCCCAGCGACCGGTCGCGTCCAGCGCGTCCAGCCAGGCCTCGATCAGCCGCCCGACGGAGCCGCGCGTCGCCTCGGTCAAGCCGGCGACGATCTCGGTGAGGTCCGGCACGCGGTTGGCCCCCGGTCTCGCCGGCCAGATCAGCGACACGGTCTCGGCCAGATCGCCGACGAAATCATAGGACCAGGCGAACAGCTCGGCATCGACCCGCTCCGCCACCAGCGCCCGGATCTGCGCCGGCTTCGCTCCCCGAAAGCTCAGCACACCGGTCAGCGCCGCCAGCGCCCAACCGCGTTCCGGGTCCGGCGTATGGCGGAAATAATCCACCATCAGCCGCAGCTTGCCATTGCGCGACGGCGTGAACAGCAGGGCATCGAGCAACTCGGCGAAGCGGATCATGCCTCCATCCTCTCGCCGCCGACATCGCCCTCCTCCTCGAAACCCACCAGCGACAAGGCGCGGGCGCGGTAGCCGAGGCGCGTCGCCTGATGCACCAGCGCTTCCTCGCGGCCATGGGTGACCCAGATCTCGGGGGCGCCGACATCGGCGAAGGTTCGCAGCAATTCGTCCCAATCCGCGTGGTCGGAGATGACCAGCGGCAATTCGACGCCACGCTGCTTGGCGCGCTGCTTCACACTCATCCAGCCCGACGCCATGGCGACCAGCGGATCGGGCAGCCGGCGGGACCAGCGATCGGTCATGGCCGAGGGCGGCGCCAGCACGATCCTGCCCTGCAACTCGGCGCGCTCGACACCCAGCGCCGGCAGCACGGGGCCGAGCTCGACACCCTGCGCCCGATAGAGGTCGCACATGGTGGCCAAGGCGCCGTGCAGATAGACCGGCGCGTCGTAGCCCGCCGCGCGCAGCAGGGTCAGCACCCGCTGGCACTTGCCCAGGGCATAGACGCCGACGACGTGGCAGCGCTCCGGGAACAGGCCGAGCGACTTCAGCAACCGGCCGATCTCGTGGCCATCCGGCGGATGGCGGAACACCGGCAGGCCGAAGGTCGCCTCGGTGATGAACACGTCGCAAGGGACCGGCTCGAAGCCGGCGCAGGTGGCATCGAACCGGCGCTTGTAGTCGCCGGACACGACGATCCGGCTGCCGCGATACTCCAGCACCGCCTGGGCGCTGCCCAGCACATGGCCGGCGGGCACCAGCCGCACGGCGACCTCACCGATGCTCAGCGTCTCGCCATAGCCGAGCGGCTGCAGGCTGCCGCCCGCCGCCTCGCCCAGCCGCGCGCGCATGATCGCCAGGGTTGGCGCCGTCGCCAGCACATGGTCGTGGCCCGGCCGGGCATGGTCGGAATGGCCATGGGTGATGACCGCCCGATCCGCCCGCCGCACCGGATCCACATGGAAATCCCCCGGCTCGCAGTAAAGGCCGGCCGGCGTGGGGTAGAGCCAGCGTTCGGGGCGGGGGGACATGGCGGCGCGGGGGCTCCCAAAACGACGAGGTTAGACCCGGTCCCTCGCCGCGGAAAGCGGGGCCGCGATGTCCTCCAGGGGGCGGCGCTCCGCATCGATGCCGAACCACCAGGCGACCGCCGCGGCGCCGATCATGAGCAGCGCCCCGAACAGATAGCCCAGCGTGATCGGCCCGCGATCGCCCGAACCGATCAGAGTGCCGAACAGCCAGGGACCGATGCCGCCACCGACCGCCGTGCCGATCGCGTAGAACATCGCGATCGCCAGCGCGCGGGTCTCCAGCGGAAAGCTTTCGGCGACCGTCAGATAGGCCGAACTCGCCGCCGCCGAGGCGAAGAAGAAGGTCACGGCCCAAGCCACCGTCTGGCCGGTGACGTCGAGCATGCCATGGGAGAACAGCAGCGCGGTGACGGTCAGCGCCACGCCCGACAGCAGATAGGTCAGCGCGATCATCATCCGCCGGCCGACGATATCGAACAGCGGCCCGAGCAGCAGCGGCCCCAGGAAATTGCCGGCGGAGAAGGGCAGGATATACCAGCCGATGCCCTCCGCCGGCACGTCGTAGAAGCGCCCGAGCACCAGCGCGTAGGTGAAGAAGATCGCGTTGTAGAAGAACGCCTGGGCGGTCATCAGGGCGAGCGACACCCAGGCCCGGTCGCGATGATCGCGGAACAGGCTGACCATCACCCGGCCGAGCGAGCGGGTCGCGTCGGCGTGGAGGCGCAGCGTGCCGAGCGGCGGCGGCAAGGGCCGGTCCGGACACGCTGCCTGGACCCGGCATTCGATCTCGCCGGCGATCCGCTCGGCCGCCCGCATATCGCCATGGGTCATCAGCCAGCGCGGGCTTTCCGGCAGGAAGCGCCGCAGCAGCAGGATCAGCAGACCCAGCACCGCGCCGATACCGAAGGCGCAGCGCCACCCGATATCCGGCGGCAACAGGCCCGGCCGCAGCAAGATCACCGCGCCCACGGCCCCCAGCGCCGCACCCAGCCAGAAACTGCCATTCACCAGCAGATCGGTGCGTCCCCGGTAATGGGCGGGGATCAACTCCTGGATCGCCGAATTGATCGCCGTGTATTCGCCGCCGATGCCGGCGCCGGTAAAGAAGCGGAAGACGCAGAACCACGCCATATCCGGCGCCAGCGCCGAGAGGGCGGTGGCGACCAGATAGACGCCGAGCGTCACGCTGAACAGCTTCTTGCGGCCGAGCCGGTCGGTCAGATAGCCGAAACCCAGCGCGCCGGTCACGGCCCCGGCGAGATAGAGGCTGGCCGACAAGCCGATATCGGCCGGGGTCATGCGCAGCGCCGGGCTGGCCATCAGCGCGCCGGAGACGGCTCCGGCCAAGGTGACCTCCAACCCGTCCAGGATCCAGGTGATGCCCAGCGCCGTGATCACCAGGGTGTGGAACCCGCTCCAGGGCAATCTGTCGAGCCGTGCCGGGATATCGGTTTCGATGATGCCATCTTGCGTCGTCCCAGACATTCCCGGTCCTATCCACCAAACCTTTGGTGGATAAACGGGATCGCCTTCGAAACGCTCCGGCACCGGTTACCCAAGGCGGGTTCGGCCCTATATCTAGCGGGTGAGACATCCCGCGCCGCCCCCGCCCGAGACACTTCCCGACACGGCCCTGCCGCCGGCGTTCCTCGACTGGTTCGCGGGGCGTGGCTGGCAGCCGCATCGGCATCAGCGGGCGATGCTGGCTGCCGCCCGCGAGGGGCGCTCGGCGCTGCTGATCGCGCCCACCGGCGGCGGCAAGACCCTGGCCGGGTTCCTGCCCAGCCTGGTCGAGCTGGCGGAAACCGGAGCGCAAGGCCTGCACACCCTCTATATCTCGCCGCTGAAGGCGCTGGCCGTCGACATACGGCGCAATCTGGAAGTGCCGGTCGCGGAGCTGGGGCTGCCCCTGCGCATCGAGACGCGCACCGGCGACACGCCGCAATCCGCGCGGGTTCGGCAGCGCAGCGATCCGCCGCAGATCCTGCTGACCACCCCGGAATCCCTGGCGCTGCTGCTCTCCTATCCCGAGGCGGCAACCATGTTCGCCGGCTTGCGCGCGGTGATCGTCGACGAGTTGCACGCGCTGGCGGGGACCAAGCGCGGCGACCTGCTGGCGCTCGGCCTCGCCCGGCTGGCCCGGCTCGCCCCGGCGGCACGGCGGGTCGGGTTGTCGGCGACCGTCGCCTGGCCCGACGACCTCGCCCAGTTTCTGGCGCCGGACGGCAAACCGGTCGCCCGTATCGAGGGCGAGCCGACGCCCGACCCGGAGATCGCCGTGCTGGTGACCGAGGCGCATCTGCCCTGGTCCGGCCATATGGCGGCCCATGCGGTGGCCGAGGTGATGACCGCGATCCGCGCGCACCGGACCACGCTGGTCTTCGTCAATACCCGCGCCCAGGCCGAGATCGTGTTTCAGGAACTGTGGCGCCTCAACGACGAGACGCTGCCGATCGCCCTGCATCACGGCAGCCTGTCGCCGGAGCAGCGCAAGCGGGTCGAGGAGGCGATGGCCGAGGGCCGCTTGCGCGCGGTCGTGGCCACCTCCTCGCTCGATCTCGGCATCGACTGGGCTTCGATCGACCTGGTCGTCCAGGTCGGTGCTCCCAAGGGGGTCAGCCGGCTGATGCAGCGCATCGGCCGCGCCAATCATCGCTTCGACGCGCCCAGCCGGGCGATCCTGGTGCCGGCCAACAGGTTCGAGGTGCTGGAATGCCGTGCCGCCGTACAGGCCGTCCACGACAAGCATCTGGATGGCGACCGGCCGCGCCCCGGCGGGCTCGACGTGCTGGCCCAGCACATCCTGGGCATGGCGTGCTCCGCCCCGGTCACCGCCGATGCGCTGTATGACGAGGTGCGCTCCGCCGCCCCTTACCTCACCCTCGCCCGCCGCGATTTCGACGATGCGCTGGGCTTCGTCGAGACCGGCGGCTATGCGCTGCGCTCCTACGACCGCTGGCGGCGGCTGTTCCGCGACAGCCAGGGCCGCTACCACGTGACCTCCGACGCGGTCGCCCGGCGCTATCGCATGAATATCGGCACGATCGTCGAGGCGACCACGCTCAAGGTCCGCCTCGGCCGGGGTGCCGTCCTGGGCGAGGTCGAGGAATACTTCGCCCAGACGCTGACCGCCGGGGACACCTTCCTGTTCGCCGGCGAGGTGCTGCGCTTCGAGCGGATCCGCGACATGACCATCGAGGCGAGCCGCACCCATTCGACCGACCCGCCCAAGATCCCCGCCTATGCCGGCGGCCGCATGCCGCTCTCGACCTATCTCAGCGAACAGGTGCGCGACCTGCTGGCCGATCCCAAGCGCTGGGACGACCTGCCGGCGCCGGTGCTGGAATGGCTGCGCCTGCAACGCGTCTTTTCCATCCTGCCGAGACGCGACGGGTTGCTGGTCGAAAGCTTCCCGCGCGGCGAGCGGGAGTTCCTGGTCGCCTATTGCTTCGAGGGCCGCAACGCGCACCAGACCCTGGGCATGCTGCTGACCCGGCGGATGGAGCGCGCGGGGCTGCGCCCGCTGGGTTTCGTCGCGACCGATTACGTGCTGGCGGTGTGGAGCGCCAAGCCCGCGACCGACATGGATGCCCTGTTCGACCAGGACATGATGGGCGACGATCTGGAGGCCTGGATGGCCGAAAGCTCGATGCTGCGCCGGACCTTTCGCAACGTCGCGGTGATCGCCGGGTTGATCGAGCGCAACATCCCCGGCCAGCACAAGACCGGCCGTCAGGTGACCTTCAACAGCGACCTGATCTACGACGTGCTGCGCCGGCACCAGCCCGACCACATCCTGTTGCGCGCGACCCGCGCCGACGCGGCGGCGGGCCTGACCGACGTGCACCGCCTGTCGGAGATGCTGGGCCGCGTCGCCGGGCGGATCACCCTCCAGCGCCTGGACCGCATCTCGCCGCTGGCGATACCGGTCATGCTGGAGATCGGCAAGGAGTCGGTCCACGGCCAGGAGGACGAGTTGCTGGCGGATGCGGAGGCGTTGATCCGCGAGGCGATGGGGTGATGGTCCCTCACGCCTGCTCCGCGTACCCCGCGAGGCCGTGGCGAACCGTGGCGAGCATTTCGTCGCGCACGGCATCGCGCGAGCCACGGACCCAAGCCGCCGCGAGCGGCAGTTTCTTGATGGCGCCCCTGCCCGCCCCGTCGAGCGGGATATAGCGCACCCCGGTCGCCGCCATCCGCGACGTCCAGCGGGGGACGATCGCCACCCCCAGCTCGGCCGCGACCAGATTGACGATGGTCTGCTTCTCGTCGGCGAGCTGCGCGATGCGGGCCGTCAAGCCGGCTTCGGCGAAGAGCTTGATCGTCAGATCGTGACTGTGCGGGCGCGAGCGCCGCTCCGGCACGATCAGCGGCTGATCGGCGAGGGCGTCGATCGACAGCCGCTCGCGCGCGGCCAGCGGATGGCCGGCCGGCACCGCCACGACCACGGTTTCGTGGAACAGGAAGAAGAAATCGAGGCGCTTGTCCGGATGCTCCGGCGGCCGGACGAAGGCGAGATCGAGCCGGCCGGAGAGGAGGCGCGGCAGCAGGCGGATGGTCTTGTCCTCGACCAGTTGCACGGTGACGTCGGGACGCCGTTCGCGGAAATCATGCAGCAGCAGCGGCACCAACCCCGCCGCGGCGCTGTCGATGGCGCCGACCCGGAGCGTCGCGGCCTGGTGCCGCCCACGCACCCGCAGGCGTGCGGCGAGGCCATCGGCCTGGGCGAGCAAGCTCCGCGCCTCGTCGAGCAGGATCGCACCATCCTCGGTAAGCGCCACATTGCGCGTGGTGCGCGTCATCAGCCGCGTCCCGAGATCCTCCTCGAGCAGGCGGATATGGCGGCCGAGCGCCGAGGGCAGCATACCCAGCCGCTGCGCCGCGTGTCCGAAATGCAGTTCCTCCGCCGCCGCGACGAAGCAGCGAAGCTGATGCAGGTCCATTTCCGGCGCCTCCCCCTTCGGCTCCGATTATATCATTTTATTGTATAAACCCGTGGCAAATCGGATCTGCCAGACTTGGCGTTCCAGCGCGTGGCAAGCGGCACACGCGGCGAAAAAAGATACCGGGAGCAAGCAGCCGATGGATGGCACGTTGGAAGCGCGCGTTCTGCGCAAGATCACCTATCGCATCGTGCCGTTCATCATGCTGCTGTACTTCGTCTCGTTCATCGATCGCGTGAACATCGGCTTCGCGTCGCTGACCATGAACAAGGAGCTGGGCTTTTCGCCGACCGTGTTCGGTTTCGGCGCCGGCATCTTCTTCATCGGCTACCTGCTGTTCGAAATCCCGTCGAATCTGGTGCTCCACAAGATCGGCGCGCGGATCTGGATCGCCCGGGTGATGATCACCTGGGGCCTGGTATCCGCCGGCATGATCCTCGTCCAGGGCATCGCCAGCTTCTACGCCCTGCGCTTTCTGCTGGGGGCGGCGGAGGCGGGATTCTTTCCCGGCATCATCCTCTATCTCAGCTATTGGTTCCCGGCCCGCCGCCGCGCCGCCGTGACGGCGCTGTTCATGGCCGCCGCCCCGCTCTCGACCGCCCTCGGCTCGCCGATCTCCGGCGCGCTGCTGGAGATGCACGGGATGTTCGGCCTGTCCGGCTGGCAGTGGATGTTCCTGATCGAGGCCGTGCCGGCGGTCCTGCTCGGCATCGTCGTGCTGTTCTTCCTGACCGATCGCCCGGAGCAGGCCCGCTGGCTCGCCGATGACGAGCGCGCCTGGCTGGTCGATGCCATGAACGCGGAGCGCGCGGGCAAGGCCGGCAGCGCCAGCCACGGCATCTGGCGCGGCCTCGCCGATCGGCGCGTCATCGCCCTGTCCCTGGTATATTTCGGCACCTCCGCCGGGCTCTACACGCTCGGCATCTGGGCGCCGCAGATCATCAAGGAGTTCGGCCTGACCTCCCTGCAGGTCGGCTTCGTCAACGCCATCCCGGCCGTCTTCGCGGTGATCGCCATGGTGCTCTGGGCCCGGCATTCGGACCGCACGGGCGAGCGCACCTGGCACGTCGTCGGCGCCTGCCTGCTGGCCGCCGCCGGCCTCCTCTATGCCGGTTCCGCCGCCTCGATCGTCGGTGTCGTGATCGCCCTGTCGCTGGTCAATATCGGCATCAGCGCGTCGAAGCCGCCGCTTTGGAGCATGCCCACCCTGTTCCTCTCCGGGTCGGCCGCCGCCACCGGCATCGCCACCATCAATTCGATCGGCAACCTGGGCGGCTTCGTCGGGCCGTCGATGATCGGCTGGATCAAGGACCGAACCGGCAGCTTTCTCGGCGGGCTGTATTTCGTCGCCGCCCTGGTGCTGGTCTCCGCCGTGCTCACCCTGGTCCTGGCCCGCTCGCAGCGCAAATCGCGCTCCACCGCGGCCCTTATCGGCCATCCCTAACCCCCATCAGACCCATGGAGCCCCCCGTCATGCGTAGCTACTCGATCGCCGCCATCCCCGCCGACGGCATCGGCCCCGAGGTGATTTCCGCCGGCATCACCGTGCTGGAGAGCCTGCAGAAGCGCGCCGGCGACTTCGCCATCACCTTCCAGAGCTTCGATTGGGGTTCCGACTACTACAAGCGGCACGGCGTCATGATGCCGGCGGACGGGTTGAAGATCCTGAAGCCGTTCGACGCGATCTTCTTCGGCGCGGTCGGCGCCCCGGACGTGCCGGACCACATCACCCTCTGGGGCCTGCGCCTGCCGATCTGCCAGGGCTTCGACCAATACGCCAATGTGCGGCCGACCAAGATCCTGCCCGGCATCACCTCGCCGCTGCGCGATGTGGGCATCGGCGATCTGGACTGGGTGATCGTGCGCGAGAATTCCGAGGGCGAATATTCCGGCCATGGCGGCCGCGCCCATAAGGGCATGCCCGAGGAAGTGGGCACCGAGGTCGCGATCTTCACCCGGGTCGGTGTCACCCGCATCATGCGCTATGCCTTCAAACTCGCCCAGGCCCGACCGCGCAAGCTCCTGACCGTGGTCACCAAATCCAATGCCCAGCGCCACGGCATGGTGATGTGGGACGAGATCGCCGCCGAGGTCTCGCAGGAATTCCCGGACGTCACCTGGGACAAGATGCTGGTCGACGCCATGACCGTGCGCATGACCCTGAAGCCCCGGAGCCTCGACACCATCGTCGCCACCAACCTGCACGCCGACATCCTGTCCGACCTGGCCGGCGCGCTGGCCGGCAGCCTGGGCGTCGCCCCCACGGCGAACATCGACCCCGAACGCCGCTTCCCCTCGATGTTCGAACCGATCCACGGCTCCGCCTTCGATATTACCGGCAAGGGCATCGCCAACCCGGTAGCGACCTTCTGGACCGCCGCTCAGATGCTGGAGCACCTCGGCGAACCCGCCGCCGCCGCCCGGCTGATGCGCGCGGTGGCGCAGGTTTGTGGCGCGGGGATTCTGACACCGGATGTGGGCGGGAAAGCGACGACGCAGGAGGTGACGGATGCGGTGGTGGCGGCGATTTATGGGGCGAATGAGTGAGGGATAGCGCTCCCAATGCGGCACGTGCAACCCGTTAGGTGACGAAGTCGTTTCTCGTAATCCAGCCCGAGAGAATAATCGCCGAGATTGTTATCTGTCAGAGTGATGCGATAGCCGGGCCCTAACCAAACGGTTCCGCCTCTTTCGTAGTAATCTTGTCGAGCCGTTTGTTCAACGATCCGAAAAGCCGTTCAAATCGCTCGATAGTAGTGGGTGTCGTGACGGTTTCCGGGTGTTCGCCCCCCATCTTGGCTAAGAGCAGGCGAGCAGGCCTTGTCTTGAAAAACTCGATGTCCAGCGCTTCCAACGCGGCCTCATACCTCTTGGCGATCCGAGGAATATTAGCGTTGAGGGTTAACACCCGTCCCGCGATCTCTTTGGCATACGACTCTCTGATCAAGGTATCGAACACCCCGGGATCCAAGAGGTCTTCAATGTCGGCTTCAGCCGGCTTGAGATCAGCAAATGCCTCCGTGACAAAGGCGACACTGTCGTCTCGGATCAGCTTGGCCTTAAGAAGTTCCACCCTCGTCTGACGGCCCTGGGTTTCGTCATCCAGCAGCACCACGACCCGAAGCCGTTCGGATGTGAGCAACGCCACCATGTAGCTTACCTTCGAAGCGCCGCCAACCGGCGTGAGCGTGAAGCGCTTGTCGAGGCAGGCGCCACCGCGCTCAGCGATAAAAGTGGAGATGCTGGAGACAATCCAATAGTCAGTGACCCCCTCGAGGATAAGGTTGTGGGTACCGAGGAATAGACTTTGCGATATCGAGTAGCCAAGTGCCGATTGAAGCGGAAAGAGCGTTCTGGCGTCCCCTACCGGATCGTTGCTGATAGTCGTACCAGTGGCCTGAGATATGTTTGCTGTCCTCACTCGATCTATTGCATGCGTAGGGACCATGAACGGCGAGTGCGTCGTGTAAATTATCTGATTGTTGAAATCGTCGTCGAAATGCTTGAGCAGGTCGCTCTGCGACATGGCATGGAGGAAGAGCCCAGGTTCATCCAGTAGGAGAATAGCCCCATCAGCGTTTCCGCCCTGTGTGTCTGCCGAAAAGACGATATAGAAGGAGAAGAACCATCTGAAGCCCCTACTCCTCTCGTCCAGATTAACCTCGACGTCGTAAGTCTCGTTCGGGTCGGAGATGAGAGTGTCGAGATGTTCTGCGTCAAGGTTGAATCGAATCTTGAGCGGCCTGTCCTTCCACAATCGTCGCACTTCGCCTGTCACAACGGCGCTCGCACGATTAACCAATTGATTGCGCGACTCGTGATCGTCCATCTGCCCGAGGCTGTGCAACTCAGCCGGGTCAAGTCCCGCTACCTTGCAGAGCTTGGCGAAATTCTCGTCCGAGTCTGTTTGTTGATTGTTGGCCTTCCGCTCGTTGAACTCGCCGACATGTTGATGGCCGCTCAATTCAGGGAAGTCGTCTAAGAAAACGAAAATGGGAAGCTTCGACACAACCCAGGCCCAAGCCGACTGGGCCTGCTGGGGGTCGGCTTGGGCCTGGATGGCGTATCTCTCGATGTCCGATACAGGACCCGCAGCTAGGTTTGGCAGGTTACTTCCTGCAGTCGTGAATGCCTTGCGGAGCGACACTGCACCTTGGACCGCACGAGCCGGCCACCCTGTGGCATCGTCGTTTGGTACGGTCGCGGTCTCCCATTCGTCCACGGCGGCAGCGACGGTCGCGGCGTGTTCGGCTGCGAGCGCCTCTGCCCCAGTTTGCAAATGCAGCTTAGTCTCACGGACGAGCGCCGCGATGTCGAGCCCTACTACCGAACTGGGCGGGAGATCAAGCAATTGAACGGTCCGCTTCGCATCATAAGGGCGACACACTTCGACCTTTACGACATCCTTAGCCCGGGGAAAGATTTTCGCCAGTTCCTCGCGTTCGCTGGCACCCAACTCCCAAATAGTCTTCACGACTGACGTGCTGTCGGAACATTCCGTCAGCCGCCTATGCCGCGGAAAATCTTTGATCTTCGATAGTGGCTGCATCCCGCCGGGAGGATTAAGGCTGGCGATCGCCCGGAGTAGATTAGACTTCCCGCTTTCGTTGCGGCCGAGAACGGCCGTAATGCGATCGGTCGTGATTTCACCGCTATCGTTGATCGAGCGATAGTTGGTGATCTGGAATGATATGAGTTTCATAATTCTATAGCTTCCAGCCGCTTTTCTAGGGCGCTCACGAATCGCGGTCTCTAGCTTGGATGAGGTGCTGGGCAACCGCAAGTAGAGTGTTCTTCTGACATTTTTCACTCTTTTAACGAGTGCTGCCGTGCTGATCTGTACGCATGACGCTGAAACTCAAAAGTCGGTGTGCCCGAACCGCGCCCCTGCTCAGCTGCGGTTTCCACTAAGTCATTTGTGGCATTGGGCGACAGGACGCCCAATGCACTTCGAACGCTACCGTCCTGGCCGCTCCGCAACCCGAAACAGCGGGGGTCCGCTCTAAATCACAAGTTGCCCATTTCGGTGGATTGAATACAGGTCAGTCTGCAACATAGAGCCTGACTGACAACCCGATTTGAAAACCCATAGCGTCAGTTTCTCATTTGTTCTATGCATCGGATATGCTTCCGCCACCCAACATCAACATCCCCTCCCTACCCCAGCCCGACCTTTTCGCCACGCCCTCCACCACCCTCCATCCCGACCCCTCCGGCGCCCTCTGGTACCCCGCCGCTTCCACCCTCATCGTCGCAGACCTGCACCTCGAAAAAGGCTCCAGCTTCGCCCAACGGGGCATCCCCCTTCCGCCCTACGACACCCGCGCCACGCTGGCCTGTCTCGCCGAGTGCCTGGCGCGGCTGAAGCCTCGGCGGGTCGTTTGTCTGGGCGATAGTTTTCATGATGCGGAGGCGAGCGGGCGGATCGACGAGGCGGACGCGGCGGTGCTCGCGTCGCTGATCGACGGGCGGGACTGGTTGTGGGTCAGCGGCAATCACGATCCGCTGCCGCCTCGGGGCGTCGGCGGGCGGGCGGTCGAGGGGGATCTCGCGCTGGGACCGCTGGTCTTGCGGCATCAGGCGGCGCCTGTGCCGGAGATCGGGGCGGCGGGTGCGCGGGAGATCAGCGGGCATTTCCATCCCAAGGCCAGCCTGCGCGTGCATGGGCGGCGGGTCACCGGGCGGTGCTTCGTCGAGGACGGCACAAGGCTGATGCTGCCGGCCTTCGGCGCCTATACCGGCGGGTTGGATGTCTGCGATCCGGCGATCCGGGGGCATTTCCCTGGTGGCTTCTCGGTGCATCTGATCGGGCGCAGCCGGATGCTGCTGCTGACCGACCGGCAGCTTTGCCCGGCGGCCACCTCGGCGGTTCGCTGAGGCTCGGCGGTTGGAAGGGCCACCATCCATGCCATCGCTTGAGCGGTTTTTCGTGGCATGGGACACAGTCCGGCGCCACCATGGCCTCCCGCGTTCGCGGCTGACCTGCGGCGAAAGCGCTTGGCAAGGGGCGGCGCCTGGCGTTTAACGCGCAGGTCATCGCCGGATCGGACGTCATGAGTTACACCGTCAAGGAAATCTTCCACACCTTGCAGGGCGAAGGCGCCAATAGCGGGCGCGCGGCCGTGTTCTGCCGCTTTACCGGCTGCAATCTGTGGAGCGGGCGCGAGGCCGATCGGGCGACCGCCACCTGCCAATTCTGCGACACGGATTTCGTCGGCACCAATGGGCCGGGCGGCGGTCGGTTCGTCAGCGCCGGCGCGCTCGCCGACCGCGTCGCCGCCACATGGGCCGCCGATCACGGGCCGCGCCTGGTCATCTGCACCGGCGGCGAGCCGCTGCTGCAACTCGACGCGCCACTGATCGAGGCGCTGCATGCGCGGGACTTCGAGATCGCGATCGAAACCAACGGCACGATCGCCCCACCCGCCGGCATCGATTGGATCTGCGTCAGCCCCAAAGCCGGCACCGAGCTCGCGATCCACGCGGGCGACGAGCTGAAGCTGGTCTATCCGCAGGCCGGGCTGGACCCCGCGAGCCTTGAGGGGCTGGCGTTTCGGCACCGGTTCATCCAGCCGATGGACGGGCCGGAGCAGGCGGCGAATACCCGCGCCGCGATCGCGTTCTGCCTCGCCAACCCGGCCTGGCGGCTGGGCTTGCAGAGCCACAAGCTGATCGGCATCGCCTGATGGGCGCCGTGCTGGAGATCACCAAGGAATTCCGCTTCGACGCGGCGCATTTCCTGCCGGGCATGCCGCCGGGCCACGCCTATCGCCGGATGCACGGTCATTCCTTTCGGGTCGCGGTCACCCTGGCCGGCACGCCCGATCCCGAAACCGGCTGGATCGCCGATTTTTCCGAGATCGAGGCGGCGCTGACCCGGCTGCGCGACGCGCTGGATCACACCACGCTGAACGATCTGCCGGGCCTCGCCAATCCGACGCTGGAACTGATCGCCGGCTGGATCGCCGCGCGCCTGGTGGAGGTCCTGCCGACCCTGCGGCGCGTCAGTCTGCATAGGGATTCTGTCGGCGAGACGTGTACGCTGACGCTGCAGGACTAACGCAGGGAGAAGCCTCGATGCCCGACGACCAATCGACCGCCCCGATGGATGACGCCCCGATGGACGAGGCCGCCATCCGCGCCTTCTTCGGCGCCCCCAGCGACCGGGCGGTCCGCAAGGAGCTGCGGCACCTGGACAAGCATGCCCGCGCCTTCATCGCACTGTCGCCGTTCCTGGTGATCGCCTCGTCCGGGCCGGAGGGGGCCGATGCCTCGCCGCGCGGCGATGCGCCCGGCTTTGTCGCGGTGCTCGACGATACCACCCTGCTGGTACCGGACCGCCTGGGCAACAACCGGGTGGATACATGGCTCAACGTGGTGCGCAACCCGGCGGTCGGCTTGCTGTTCCTGCTGCCGGGCGTCAACGAAACCCTGCGCGTCAACGGCCGCGGCCGGCCGGTCACCGATCCCGCCCTGCTGACCCCTTTGGCCGCCCAGGGCAAGGTGCCGAAGATCGGCCTGCTGGTCGAGGTCGACGCGGTCTATCTGCAATGCGCCAAGGCGCTGGTGCGGTCGGAGCTGTGGAACCCGGACAAGCAGATCGAGCGCAAAAGCTTTCCCTCGCTGGGCCAGATACTGGCCGACCAACTGAGCGACGGCACCGATGCGGTCTCCCTGGACCGATCCCTGGATGAGGGCACGCGGACGAGGCTGTACTAGGCGGACCGCCCCGTCATCCGCTTACGACAGCGGTAGCGGTGGGTAGGGGAAGTTCCGGCCGGGATGGGATGGCCCCATCACGCTCAGCGGATTGGTATCCCAATAATTCGCGTCCTGCGCACTTTGCATGCAGGTGAAGGCACCGTATTCCTTGGTGCCGTATCCCGCTTCCCCGCGCCGAAAATAATACCCGGCGTATCGTTCGGCCCAGACCACGATGTCCTTGCCGCAGCCCGCTTGCGCGGCGGCTTCGGTCGGAAAGGTCTTGATGGCACCCAGCAGCAAATCCGGGTCGGCATTGCCCAGGTTCTGGGCACGCGCCGCACCGATGGCCATCAGCATCGTGACGGTGCAGGTTATAATGAGAAGCGAGCGTGGCATCACGTTTCTCCGACACCAATGAAAGAGCCGGCACTATTGCAAGAGAGTGTGCCAGTCTCGCCAGCGGGGATCAAGCAGCGGCCGCATTGACGCGGCGGCCATGCGCACCCTACATCTGATCGAGGCGAAGCGCGCCTCACCCATGGGCAAATCTGCTACGCTGCGCCCAGGAGGCCAATACAGCGATGAGCGACATGCAGCATCACCCGGCTTCGGTGTTCCGCAGCGCCGGGCACGATCACGCCGACTGCGTCACCACCGCCGTCGATCGCGCCGCGGCGGTGTGCCTGGCGCGCGGCGTGCGGCTGACCGAGCTGCGCCGCCAGGTCCTGGAGCTGGTCTGGCAGCGGCATGAGCCGGTCGGCGCCTATGATCTGCTGGACGAGCTGAAGACCGTACACCGCCGGGCGGCACCGCCGACGGTTTACCGGGCGCTCGACTTCCTGATGGAACAGGGTCTGGTGCACCGCATCGAATCGCTCAACGCCTATGTCGGCTGCACCCAGCCGGATCGGGTGCATGCCGGTCAATTCCTGATCTGCCGCGGCTGTGGGTCGATCGGCGAGCTGGACGATCTGGCGATCGCCGCGGCGGTGTCGGACCGCGCGGCGGCGCTGGGCTTCCGCGCCGAGCAGCAGACCATCGAGGTGCGCGGCCTGTGCCCGCGCTGCCTCGCCGCGGAACCTCCCCTTCAATAAACGATAACGGTCTCGAAACGATGCGTGAAACCCTTGGCGATCGCCTGCCCCTCACCATCCTTACCGGATTTCTCGGCAGCGGCAAAACCACCGTCCTGCGCCACCTGCTGACCCAGCCGGAGATGGCGGAGACCGCCGTCGTCATCAACGAATTCGGCGAGGTCGGGCTCGATCACGAGCTGGTCCGGCAGGGCGGCGAAAGCACCATCCTGTTGGCGAGCGGCTGTGTCTGCTGCACCATCCAGTCGGATTTGACCGAGGCGCTGCGCACCCTGTTCCTCGACCGGGTGCGCGGCAAGGTGCCGGAGTTCCGCCGGGTGATCGTGGAGACCACCGGGCTCGCCGATCCGGCGCCGATCCTGCACACGCTGATGACCGATCCGTTCGTCGCGGCGCGCTATCGGCTGGACGGCATCATCGCGACGATCGACGCGGTCAACGCCGATGCCGAACTGGATGTCCACCCGGAGGCGGTGAAGCAGGCCGCGGTCGCCGATCGCATCGTGCTGACCAAGACCGATATCGCCACCCCCGCGATGATCGAGCGGGTGCTGGATCGCCTGCGCGCGATCAACCCCGCCGCCGATCCGATCCGTGTGGTCGATGGGGTGGTCGAGCCCGCGGCCCTGCTGGGCGCCGGATTGCTCGCCGCCGGGCCGGAACGCTGGCTCGCCGCCTCCGCCTACACCCCGGAGCCGGACGAGCACGGGCACGGGCATCATGACCATGACCATCACGGGCATGAGCATGAGGCACCGGACCGCAACCGGCATGACGACCGGATCCGCGCCTTTTGCCTGACCCATGAGGCGCCGCTCGCCTGGTCCGACATCGCCGGCTGGCTCGACATGCTGACCACGGTCGCCGGGCCGAACATGCTGCGCGTCAAGGGCATCCTATGGGTGTCGGATACCGACCGGCCGGTGGTCATCCACGGCGTCCAGCACCTGTTCCACCCGCCGGTGCTGCTCGACCAGTGGTCCGAGACGGCACCGAAGGTGACGCGGGTCGTCTTCATCACCCGCGACATTCCGGAAAAGGTGATCGCCGGGTTGTTCGACGCGCTGATCCATCCCGAGGCGTCGCGCGCCAAGGCCCCCGACGCCAAGGCCGCCGACACCGAGGCGGTGGGAAGCCTCGCCCCTTAGAGACCATTTGAGAACACGGTCGGGTCGGCCCAGCGGGTCTTTTCCGCGCCGGGAGCGTCAGCCGCTTGCCACGATGTCCCAGCATCGTGGCTGCGCGACCTCCTTCCCGACCCGAAAAATCCCTCGCCGGCCCTCCGCCGCCGCATTCTCAAACGGTCTCTTAGACGGCGAGCGCCTGCCGGATCAGCCGGGCGACCGCCGGCTGGACCGGCAAGCGGCCGGTCTCGGCCTCCGCCGCGTCGATCCAATCCACCGCTGCCGCGTCATCGGCGGCGACCGGCTCGCCCGATATCCAATCGCCCAGCACGGCGACCAGCGTGAAGTGATATCTGACATCCCCCGCCGGATCGCGATGGATGACATCGAGCGTGGTCAGCACGCGGGGGGCCGCGAACCTAAGGCCGGTTTCCTCGGCGAGTTCCCGTTCGGCGGCTTCGATGACGGTCTCGCCCAGCTCCTGCACCCCGCCGGGAAAGCCCCATTTGCCGATATCCGGCGGTTTCGCCCGCTGCACCAACAGAAACCGCTCGCCCCGCCGCACCAGGGCGATCACACCGATGATCGGCCGGGCCGGGTATTCGCGGCTCATGCCGCGTGGATCATCAGACACGGCTCATGCCGCGTCATGCAGAATGACGCCCACCGTATAGCGCTCGCCGCCGCGTACCCGGCTGACGCCGTGGCGCAAGGTCACGCGGTGATCGCCGCGCGCGCCTTGGGCCGGGCGGTCGCGCACCGCGAACAGCACCATCTCGCCCAGGGTCAACGGCACCACCTCGACGCGGGACTGCGCGCGCGGCCGCTGTTCCACCAGGGTGAATTCGCCGCCCGAGAAATCGCCCGTTCCCGGAGCCGCCATGGGCGTGCTGAGCAGCACGGTCGCCTGGATCGGAAAGACGTGCTCGCCATAGAGATCCTGGTGCAGGCAATTGAAGCCGTCCGCCTCGTAACGCAGGATCAGCGGGGTCGGCCTTGTCTGACCGGCCGCGTGACAGCGCGCCAGATAGGCCTCATGGCTGGCCGGATAGGCCACCGCAGGACGGCCAGGGGTGGCGAGGCGCCGCGCCCAATCGCCGGCGAGCGGCGCCAGCCCGGCGTAGAGCGCCCGGCGCAAACCCGCGACCATCGCCGGCAGGGGATACCGCCAATACCGGTATTCGCCCCGGCCATAGGCGTGCCGTTCCATCACCACCGTCTTGCGGAATGCCGCGTCGTCGCCGTAGAGGCCGCGCAACACGGCACAGTCGCCCGCATCGAACAGCGGCACGGTAGCATAGCCCCGCGCGTCGAGATCCGCCGTCAGCCGGTCCCAGGGCAGCCGCGCGACACGATCGGCGATGTCACCTTCGGAACGGTCCGCGTCGTCGGTCGTACTTTCGTCAGGTTCCCTCATCCTTGCGACTCCCTGCCCCCTCATGCGCGCATCCACCGGTTGGGGTACCATGCCTGGACAGCCGGCATCGGTGCCATCCGATTATTGCTGTCCACTTCACCCGCCGCTTCGACTAGCCTTTGCCGATGATCCGATCGCCCTCACTGCCCACCCCATCCCGCGCCGCCCTGTCTGGCCTGACCAGGGTGACACCGTTCGTCATCGCGATGGCCCTGGGCGGATGCGGCTCCGTGCAGCCGGCACAGACGCAGCCGAGCGAGATGCTTCCCTCGAACCCCACCCTCCCCAAGGTCGGTATCTGCCACAATAAACTCGTGTCGGACGAGGCGGATGTCCTGCGGGCCGCGCGGCGGGCTTGCGGCGCAAGCGGCGAACCCCATCTCATCGATGAAGACAACAAGCTCACCTGCCCCTTGTCGGTCCCCAACCGGTCGACCTTCGCTTGCGGACCGGAGAAACAATCGCCTCCCAAGTGAGACGGTCGATCGCCAATCGCCCGATATGGCGCGGCACGGCGCCTAGATATGTTGCGCTGCAGCACGATTCGCCCGTGCGCCCCACTTGAGGTGGGCGCCGCACTCCATAAAAAATTGATGTTTATCAATCATTTATGGATCGATCTGAAAAAATTTGAAAACACGCTTGCATTCTATGCGGCATAGCAGCATATTTTGCGGTGCGGCATTGATCGACCTTGGTTGGTTCTGCCGTACGTCTTCTTAGGCGTTTCCTCCCTAAACTTGGGCCGTGTACGCACGGCCCATTTTTTTTGCCCGGAGCCGGCCCCCGAGGCCCCTCGAGCGGCCCATCACGCTTCGCCGGGCTTTACAGCGGCTGGCATTGCCGCAGATCATACAAGCGACGCAGTGTTTCGAGGAGGACAGCGCCATGGCCCCAGTCGATGCCTTGTTCGACCGCCGCGCCGGCTATGTGCAGCGCGCCGACTACACGATCGATCAGGAGTGGGAACGCTACACCGCGGTGGAACACGCGACCTGGCAGACGCTGTTCCAGCGGCAGCGGCAGATCCTGCAAGGCCGTTCCTGCGCGGAGTTTCTCGCCGGGATCGACGATCTGGCGATGGCCGCCAACGGTATTCCGGATTTCCGACGCCTGAACGACCTGCTGGGCCGCAAGACCGGCTGGCAGATCGTCGCCGTGCCGGGCCTGGTGCCCGACGAGATCTTCTTCGAGCATCTGGCGAACCGCCGCTTCCCGTCGACCTGCTTCATCCGGCGGCCGGAAGAGATGGACTATCTGGAGGAGCCGGATGTCTTCCACGACGTCTTCGGCCACGTCCCCCTGCTGGTCAACCCGATCTTCGCCGATTACATGCAAGCCTATGGCAAAGGCGGCCTCAAGGCGCGACACCTGGGCAATTTGCATCACCTGGCCCGGCTCTATTGGTACACGGTGGAATTCGGCCTGATCCGCGACGCCCAGGGTCTGCGCATCTATGGCGCCGGCATCCTGTCCTCGAAGGGCGAGTCGGTGTACAGCCTGGAAGACGGCACGCCGAATCGCATCGCCTTCGATCTGCGGCGGGTGATGCGCACCGAGTACGAGATCGACAAATACCAGCGCGGCTATTTCGTCATCGACAGCTTCCAACAGCTGTTCGACGCGACGGTGGACCCGGATTTCACACCGCTTTATGCCGAGCTGAACCACCTGCCGGACATCGCGTCGGACGCGCTGATCCCCGGCGATGTGCTGGTGCCGCTCAGCCCGACTTAAGCCCCCAGGGCCGACTTAAGCCCCCAGGCCCAACTTAAGCCCCTGGGTCTGATTTAAGCCCCTTGCCCGATTTAAGCAGGTCGGCATCGACCGAGCCCAGCACCGTCACCAGATCGGCCATATCCGCGGCGATCTCGGCCAGATGCGGCTTTCGATCGAGCGTGCGCTCGTCCATGTAAAGGCTGCGGTTGATCTCGATCTGCAGGCTGTGGCCGGCGGCGTCGGGGTTGCCGTAATGCCGTGTGGTAAAGCCACCGGCATAAGGAATGTTGCGCGCGACCAAATAGCCTTTGGCGGTCAGCAGCCGCTCGGCCGCATCGGTCAGCACGGGGCTGCACGAGGTGCCATGCCGATCGCCCAGCACGATATCGACCCGGCGGCGGGAACCGTCACGGCCGCCGATCGACGGCATGGAATGCGCGTCGAGCAGGATGTAACAACCGAAGCGCTGTTGCGTGGCGTCAAGCAATTGGCGGAGCGCCTGGTGATACGGCCGATACAGCCGTTCGATACGGCCCTCGGCCTCGGCGAAGCGCAGCTTGCGGCAATAGATGTTCTCGCCATCGGCGACCACCCGCGCGATCGTGCCGAGGCCGACCGCCACGCGCGGCGACAGGCTGTTCACCCAATCCGGCAGCGCGTCTTCGAACATCAGCGGATCGAGCTCGTAGGGCTCCCGATTGGGGTCGACATAGGCGCGCGGAAACAACGCGCGCAGCAAGGGTGCGCCGAGCGACGGCGCCGCGGCGAAGATCTCGTCGACGAAACTGTCTTCGGATTTCCGCAAGGCCAGCGGATCGAGCCGCGACGCCGCTACGAAATCCCGCGGGTAGGTACGACCGCTATGCGGCGATGCCACGACCAGGGGCAGCGTCTGAAGGAGGGGCGAATTCACCTGGATGACCGAAGGGGGTGCGATGCAACCCTCGCCCTCCTCCACCGCTATGCCGATACCGTCATCCATCACCTTACGGTGTACCGCAAAATCAACCGGGCCGCCAACGCCGTGGTTGCGGTGCGAAGGCCGATCTTTCAAGGCGGCTGGCGATCCCCGAACAACTGGCAATCCAAAGCGCTTGCATGGTCCGGCGAAGTGCGCTACCCAACCGCTCCCCGACGCCCCCTCTGGACGGCGATCGGACGACCAGCCTCAAACGATCGGTGCTGGTCGCGGCGGGCGGTTAGCTCAGCGGTAGAGCACTGTGTTGACATCGCAGGGGTCACTGGTTCAATCCCAGTACCGCCCACCATTCAAATCAAAGACTTAGCGGTCACACACGCTATTCCGCCGCCTTCGGTGTCCGGAGCACGTCGATCACCGCATCCAGGAGCGTCACGAGTTCCGGCAGGTTCCGCGCGTCTCCCATCTCGGCTCCGCGATGCCAAGCCCAGTCCTGGCGTTCGGTGATCGCACGGCTGAGCAGCGGCTCGATGCCGGCCTCCTCGACGGTTCGGGAGACCTCGCGCATTTCTTCGGCCCGGCGCTTGCCGTGGATCAGCGCGCGGCTGATGACGTAGCGGGCGAGGCCCCGCCAGTCCGGATTCGGCAGGGTGTCCTCCAGGGACCGTAGCACCTCCGCCTCGACCCCGTAGTGACGCGCGGCCAGCATGCACTCCATGGTAAGCGCCTCGATCCCCTTGACCATGACGCTGCGGCACATCTTGACCGACGAGGCGCGGCCGATCTCGGCGGCGAAGTTGGTAAGGTCCATGCCGAACGGCGCCATCTCCCGCATAAAACTCGCCACGTGTGCACCGCCCAGCAGCATCGGCGTCTGTAGACCCTTCGGCGGCACGCTCGCCATCACGGCCGCTTCCACGTAGCGGCCCCCCGCCGCCTCGACGATGCTGGCGGCCTGCCGCTTGGTCGTGGGCGAGACACTGTTGACATCAATGACGAGCGGAGCGTGGCCGAGGCCGCCGGAGAGCGACTGCATCGCCTCCAGCACCGAACCGGCGGTGACGCACACGAACACGATGCCCGCATCACGGGCCGCCGCGATGGCATCGGATGACGGGAAGCCGGCCCGTTCCGCCCGCGCCTGCGCTGCGGACTCACTGTCGAACGCGGTGATCACGGCTCCCCCGGCTGCGAGGTCCCGGGCGAAAATACCGCCCACTTCACCGAACCCGATGATCGCGATCCTGCTCACGAGCCGACCCTTCTATTCATCGCAACCGGGCGGCAACCCGGCCCACACCTCATCCAAGCTCAATGCCCGCGGCAAGAGCCTCTGTTCGACGGCGTAGCGGACCGCCAGCGCAATGGCGGGATCGAGTGCCGCGCGGCCGAACGGGAACGGGTTTCCGGCCGCGCGAAATCGATCCAGCAGCAAGCGGATCAGGTCCTTCCGACGCGCGGTCTCGGCGCTGACGACGACCAGGTGGTTGACCGGCATGAAACGGTGCCGCGCGAGGAACCTCTGCCCCGCCGCGTCCGGGTCCGGAAACACGGTCGCGAGGTCCGGGGCGGCCGGCAGGTCATTGCCGAAGATCGCGGCGTCAAGCCGGCCCTCGCGCAACATGCGCAGCATGTCGGATCCGGGCGGCGCGCGTTCGGCCCAGGGCGGATCGCGGAAGGAGGCGACATGGGCGTCCTCGAAGGTCACCCAGCGCACCTGGTCCGGGCGAACGCCGTACTCCTCTTCCAAAGTTCCGCGTAGCCAGAGCCCGGTGGTCTGGCTGTAGGCCCGCACGCCGACGCGGCGTCCCCGCAGGTCGTCCGGCCCGAACGCGTCCGCCGCGCGACGCAGCAGGGCGCCGTTCTGGAATCGGGCGGCAAGCACTATGGGCAGGAGAACAAGATCGCTGCCTCCCGCGCGCGCCATCAGGAAGGTCGCGATCGCCATTTCGCTGACGTCGAAGCACTGCGTCCGGACCATCGGGGCGAAGGCGCGGTTGATGACCGGGAAGGACTCGATCCGCAGCAGCGGGTCTTCGAACAGCGCTTCCGTGTGCTTGCAGCGGCCGATCGCCGCGCCGAGCGGAGTCATGTGCGGTGAGTCCTTCCAGCGATGCCCCTCAGCCTGTCACCTCCGGTGCGAGGCCGAGGCGCCGCTTGACGATCAGCGCCAGCGGCACGGTGAAGAAGAGATGCGACATGAAGCCGCCAATGATCACGTTCGGGTCGAAATAGTTGGGATGGTTTGAGGAGGCGACCATGATCGCGACATGCATCACGATCCAGGCCACCACCGCATAGAACAGAGCCACCAGCGTCGCCTCGAACCCGCGGCGGCGAAAGAACGGCCAGATGAAGGCGAACAGCACACCCCAGGCGAGCGCGAAGACAACGTGAATCCCCGTGCCGACGACATAGGCCGCCGCCCCGAGCGAATCCTGTACTTCCTTGCCAAACACCAAGCCCGTCGCGTTTCGCGGAATGCCCGCCAGCGGCATTAAATGCTGCGCACCTACCCAGACTACGGCCTCGTAGATCCAGATGGTGACGGCGCCCACCAACCCGCCGATCAGGCCGGCACGTACCATCCGTGCCTGGTCCGGCGTGTCCGTGGCATATGATGTCAGGCCCGATCGGGCGTCCTGCCCGCTGTAACCGAAGGTCATGACTACGTTCTCCCTTTTCTGCGTGCTCGAAATGACTCGTACCCTGCCCCGGTATGGTCCTTGCCGGGGCGATCGGCGGTCCGCGCGGAGTTATGTGCCGTAGCGCTTGTAGGTCAGTCCCTTGCGCGCGAGCCTCTCCCGCATCCCGTAGATGTCGAGTCCGAGTTCTCCTGCCTCTAGGCGGGCCCGGACCGTGGCCTCCTTTTCCTCGCGTGTGTTACTGGCGGCCAGCACGGCTTCAGCGCGCTCCCGCCTGACCACGACGACACCGTCGTCATCGGCCACGATGAGGTCGCCCGGATGGACGAGTTGCCCGGCGCAGACTACCGGGACATTCACCGACCCCAGCGTCTCCTTGACCGTGCCCTGGGCACTGACCGCGCGCGACCACACCGGAAACCGCTGCTGGGTCAGCGCGGAGACATCGCGGCAACCACCCTCGAGAACAAGTCCCCGAACACCGTGCGCGAGGAGCGACGTCGCGAGCAGTTCGCCGAAATAGCCGGCGTCGCTGAATGAGGTCGGAGCGGCGACGACGATGTCGCCCTCCCGGCATTGCTCGACCACGACGTGGAGCATCCAGTTATCGGCGGGCGCCAGGCTGACCGTCACCGCCGTGCCGACCGCTCGCGCGCCGGAATATATCGGGCGCATAAAGGGCAGCATCAGTCCGGTGCGGCCTTGCGCCTCGTGCACCGTCGCGACGCCCAGCGAGGCGAACCCGGCAACGATCTCCGGCGCGGTGCGCGGTGGATCCGTGAACACCGTGCTCATGCCAGGCTCTCCACCACATGCGGGAAGACCGCCTCATAGCCTTCGCCATAGGTGATCTTCTTGTCGGAGTTGCGGGCTGCCTGCGCGCCGCGCTGCTGCGCGACCCGTGTGTAGTACTCCCAAAGATGCTCCTGCCCGGCCATGCACTCGATCGCCGCGCGCTTCTTCTCCCAGACCGGGGTGATATCGAGCAGGGTGTCCGGCTTCCAGTCGCACTGCTCCGGCTGGTGCGGCTCGAACAGGAACATCGGCGGCGCGCCCAGCACCTTCTGGCCCGGCTTGTGTCCATGCGCCTGGGCGATGATGCGCGCGTGCTGGGCGAAGTCGGTCGCCGCGGGATGGTCGTGGTTGTAGATATCCTTCGTCGAGTGCGACAAGACGAAGGCGGGGTGGATGGCGCGATACACGTCCACCAGCCGATAGAGCGACTCCTGCGACAGGGTGATCGGGTAGTCGCCGAGATCCCAGAACTGGATGTCGGCAACGCCAAGCTGTTGCGCGGCGGCTTCCGCCTCCTTCTGCCGCGCCGCCTTGACCCGACCGAGCGTCATGTCCTCCTGGCGCCAAAGCTTCGCGCTCTCGCCGCGCTCGCCGTAAGACAGGCAGACTACCGTCACCGCGACGCCCTTCTCCGCGTGCAGCGCAATGGCACCGCCCGCCCGCCAGACGAAATCCGCCGAATGCGCGCTGACCACGAGCGCCGTCTTGTCAGCTGTCCCGCTCACGATGCGATCCCCCTCTCCGCCAAGTCGTCCTGCCCCGGCGCCACGGTGTCGTCCCCGAACGCGGGCGGCAGCGGCGGCGTACCGTGGGTGTGGAAGCTCTCGATGGTCTTCAGTCCCCAGGCCTGGCCCTTCTTGCGCTCGGTCTCCGTCCAGGTGATCGGCTTCCAGTCGGGAGCCAGCACGAGCCGCGCCCCGGCATTGGCCACCTCGACCCGGTTGCCGCCCGGCTCGTAGACGTAGAGGAAGAAGGTCTGCTGGACCGCGTGCTTATGCGGCCCGGTCTCGATGAAGACGCCGTTCTCCAAGAAGATGTCGGCCGCGCGCAGGATCTCCTCGCGGCTGTCGAGCGCGAAGGTGACGTGGTGGAAGCGGCCCTTGATGCCGTGGGCCTCGCGCGTGTAGGCGAAATCGTAGCTCTTGTTCGTGCAGGTCAGCCACATGCCGACCTCGGTGCCGTCGTCGAGCACGATCTGCTCGGTGAGCCGAAAGCCGAGATGGCGCTCAAAGAACTCGCGGTTGGCCCGGATGTCGGCGGCGAGACAGTTGAAATGGTCGAGCCGGCGCACGTTCACGCCGCGGGCTGGAAAGCGCTGCGCCTGGTTCTTGAGCGCGGGGCGGAGAGCGGGCGGGGCCTCGTACCACTCGGTCTCGTAGTAGAGCTCGATCAGGTGGCCGTCCGGGTCGTGGAAACGGAAGGCCGGGCCGTGGCCGAACTCGCCGTCATGCCAGCTCCCCTCGTAGCCGGAGCCCGTGAGCGCGGCCACGCGCCGCTGCAATGCCTGCGGGCTGCGCGCGCGGAAGGCGGCGTGACCCAGCCCGGACGTGTTCGAGCCCGTGAGCTGCAAGGAGTAGCGCTCGTAGTCGTCCCAGCCTCGGAGATAGACGGACTCACCCCGGCGCCCACTCTCGGTCATGCCCATTACATCCACGAAGAAGCGCAGGCTCTCCTCTGGCTTGGGGGTGAGAAGCTCCAGGTGGCCGAGATGGGCCACATCCATGCAGGCTTCCTCGCGCATCGAATACTCCCTCATCAGCGATCTTGCTCCAGCGGTAATCCTCGCCAACTGGCCCGCGGCCGCGGAGCGGCAGTCTGGCCTGTGGCTTCGGGGGACGCTGCCCGCAGGTCAGTGCCGCTTGTCTCGGGCAAGACGGCAGCGGCACAGAACGCGACGGCGTAAGCGCGCAGCGCGCACGCGCCCATCGCCATGCCGCGGCGCTTGCCGCGGGCGGCGTCCATCACGCCGCCGCCACGCTGCCCCGCGGCAGGAGTAGGTGGAACAGCAGCAGCGCGAGGAAGTAGGCGCCTGGCACCATCCCGAACAGAACGACGTAGCTGCCTGTCGTTTGAAGCACATAGCCGGCCAGCTGCGCGATGCCCATGCCGCCCACCGCCCCCACCATGCCGCCGAACCCCGCCATGGAGCTGACGGCCGAACGCGGCATCGTGTCGGAGGGCAGGGTAAACATGTTGGCTGCCCAGGCCTGATGCGCGGACGCGGCCAGCGCGACGAGCAGCGTAGCCGACCAGAGGCCCTCGACCTGAGGCGCGAACACGACTGGCACGACGCAGAACGCGCAGATCAACATCGCGACTTTGCGCGCGGTGAGCACGGCCATGCCGCGAGTGATCAGGGCAGAGGACAGCCAGCCACCGAGAATACTGCCCACATCCGTTAGCAAATAAATGACAACAAGCGGCGCGCCGAGCGTGGCGAGGTTGAGCCCGTGCGAGCGGTGCAGGAAATCCGGCAGCCAGAACAGGTAAAACCACCACACCGGACTGGTTAGGAATTGCACCGCGGCATAGGCCCATGTCGCTCGATGACCGAGCACGGCGCGATACGACATGGCGGGCGCGTGCTCGTCCTGATCGCTCTGGATATAGTCGAACTCAGCGGCCGAAACGCCGCCGTGCTTTTCAGGGCTCTGGTAGAACGCCCACCAAGCCACGAGCCAGATGAGCCCCATGCCTCCGGTGACATAGAACGCGACTGGCCAACCGTAGGTAAGCGTGAGCCAAGGCACCAGGAACGGGGTGATCAGGGCACCGACATTGGTCCCGGCATTGAAGATGCCGGCCGCCAGAGCGCGCTCGCTGGCCGGGAACCAGGCCCTGACCGCCTTGATGCAGGCCGGGAAGTTGCCGCCTTCGCCGAGGCCCAGCGCGAAGCGCGCCAGGCCGAAGCCGAAAGCCGAGCGTGCCACGCCGTGAAGTGCCGCCGCGGCACTCCAGAGCAGAACAGCCATGCCATAGCCTCGCCGCACGCCGATCAGATCCATGATCCGGCCCCAGCCGATATAACCAATGGCGTAGGCGAGCTGGAAGTAGAACACGATATTGGCGTAGTCGATGTCGCTCCAGCCCAGCTCTTGGCTGAGCGTCGGCTTCAGGATGCCAATGACCTGGCGATCGACATAATTGATGGTTGTCGCAAAAAACAGAAGCGCCAGGATCATCCAGCGCGTGCGTCCGATCTCCACGGATCGTTCGGCCACGAGGGGACCGGCGCTCATGCTTGGCGCCTTCCGGACGCGCAAGATCGATAGGCTTGGATATTGCGCATCGGGACCTCCCTCCAGCCACGCCGTTCTATGGCGTGTGCAGATTTTTCTTGCTCGATCGGTCCTGATTTAGTCGGGAGTGCCCAAGCCTGTCGTATCGCTTCTCTCGGCCGAGCTATTACTGTCGGTTATAGCTTCGGCGATACCGACCTCCGTGAGTTCGGCCACATAGGCTCGCAGGCAGGTCACGAATGCTCGTCCGCCCGGGGGCAAGATTCTTGAACGAGAGAGGATGAGCCCTGCCGGGCGATCAGGAGCGGTGATCGGCAGCGGTACCACCTGGAGCATGCCGCGCATGAGGTCTCCGACCATCAGAAGACGCGGCATGATCGAGAGCAGATCGGTCCCATGCAGCATTTCCCGGATGAAGCCGTGCGAGCTCGAGCGGATAGCCGTGGTGGAGGCAAGCCCAAGTGCCGATAGGAGGTTTTCTATGTCCTGTCCGACCCGCTGCGTGATCGTCGGCAGTGCGAGGTCGTAGCGTTGGAGGTCTTCCAGCGTCACCTTCTCCTGCGAGAAGAGCGGGTGTCCGGCGCGGGCGAGGATGGAGATCGGTTCGGTCCATAATGTCTCGCGCTCGAAACCGTCCGGCACCTGCGGCTGATATAACCGTCCGACGATCACGTCGATTTCGCCCGAAGCGAGTAGCGGAAGCAGTTCCTCGGTCCGCCCCTGTTGCAACCGCACCCTCATATCCGGATAAGCTGCCTTCAGCCGGGTCAACGCGCCGGGCAGCACGCCCGCCGCCGCGACGGGCAGAGCGCCGAGCGCGACCGTACCGCCGCCAGGCGCTGAGATCAGATCAAGCTCTTCGTCGAGCCTGCGCAATTCCGCCAGCATCCGCCTCGCCGACCGAAGAAACATCGTGCCGGCCTCCGTCGGACGAACGCCACGCGCGTGGCGATCGAACAGGCGGAGTTGGAGCAACTCTTCCAACTCTTGCAAGCTCTTGGTCAGGGCCGGCTGACTGAGCCCGAGGGCAGCCGCCGCCCTCAGCAGGCTTCGGTGTGTGTCGATGGCGTCCACAGCCCGGAGCAGGGGTAATCTTAACCGCTGGTCGAGGTACCGCTTTGGCGCCATGCTTGCCTCGCAACGAGAGTCTGAAACGTCAGCTAAGCCCTCAGCGGGCCGAACCGTCGATTAGCGTTTCTCACCGAACTCTCGGCAGAGCAAGACGACGGAGTGCGCCCATGTCCGATATTCTCCGGCCTATCCGCGCCGGGCGGCGTCGGCGCCAGGGCAACGACATGGCCTAGCGCCCGACATCAGAGATGATCCCGGGCGATGGTTTCCCGCCACCGCCGCTCGGCGACCAAGCCGCCGTTTTCGAAGGCCGACAGCGTGCCCGTCAGGTGAAAGGATTCGGCATCGCCCGTCATTTCGGTGCGGGTCTCGATCCGGATGTGCCAGCCTTCCCGCCCCATCTCGTAGGATTGCTCGATCACCGACCGCGCCGATAGGGGATCGTCGGCCTGCACGGAAAGGCGCCGGACCAGCCCGTGGTCCATGAACGTATCGATGGCATCGAAGCGCCGCACGCCCTCGCCGAACAGACCGCCTTCGCCGCGCGTGACATAGGTCGCCTCGCCGGTCAGGACGTCGAGGGTGACGTCGCGGGCCATGCGGCCCTGGGACAGCACCGTCGTCGGGGCCTGTGACCCCTGTGCCGGTGCCTCGAAGGCGACAGGGGGTTCATCTCGCCGGTCCGTCCGAACCGGCAGCGAAAACCGGCTGCGCTGAAGATCGAGCGCGATCGTCGCGGCGTAGGGCGCCGGCCACAGGATCGGCCAATAGGCGGTCGAGAGGGCGAAGCGAATCCGGTGACCGGCGGCGAAACGATGACCGCAGGCCTTCAGCGATACGGAGACGCGTACCGTCTCGCCCGGGATCAGGGTCTTCGGCTCGGCGGCGCCGTCGCGATGGGCGAGATTCATCACCGCGTAGCTGACTCGCTGGGACGAGCCATCGGGCGCCACGTCGCAGAGCCGGACCGCGATCTGTGCCAGGGGCACATCGGCGGCCAGGGTCAATTCGGCGACCGGCTGACCCAAGCACTCCACCGCTTCCTCCAGGATCTCGGTATCAAAGACCAGGGAATAGGCGTCATCGCCGCGCTGATCGCCCGGCATCTCGCCGGCGACGCCGGTGCCCATCCACTCGCCGGACGCGATCCCGGTCCACAGCGGCGAGCGGATATGCCGGGTTTCCGCCGTCGCGGCAGGTGTCGCCCACAGCGCGCCGGCGCTTGGATGGAGATGGCGCGACACGATCGTCGGGCTTGGCCACGTCGCCTCCGCGCGCCAGCGCCCTCTCGCTTCGGGCTTGGTGGTCGAGACCGGCTCTTGGCGATCCTCGACGAAGGCGCGCAGCATCGGCTCCCGCATGATGCCGGTATCACGGTCCTTCAGCCAATGATCCCACCAGCGCGTCGCTTCCTGCAGGAAACCGATCGCCGGCTCGGGTACGCCATCCTGCGGATAGATATGCGCCCAAGGCCCGATCAGGCCGAGCCGCGGAACCTGGAGATGCTCCAGCAAGTCCGGCACCGCGTTGGTATAGGCATCGGCCCAGCCGCCAACGGCGAGGACCGGGCATTGGATGGCCGACCAATCCTCACAGACCGAGCCGTGGCGCCAATACTCATCGCGCCGCTGATGCGCCAGCCACAGGGCCGGCCAGAACGGCATGTGGTTCAGCCGTTCGAGCCACTGCTCGCGCCACCCCGCCCCGACCAGGGCGGGATCGGCCGGGCGCGCCTGAAAGGCCAGCATGATGGCGCCCCACCATAGATTATCGTTGAGCAACCCGCCGCCCATGTAGTGGATGTCGTTGCCGAAGCGATCCGCCGTCGAGCAGACGGTGATGATCGCCTTCAAGGCCGCGGGTCGTCGGGCCGCGACCTGGAGCGCGTTGAAGCCGCCCCAGCTCTTGCCCATCATACCGACACCGCCATCGCACCAGGGCTGCGCGGTGAGCCAGTCGATCACCTCCAGCGCGTCGTCTTGTTCGAGCTTCAGATACTCGTCGTCGAGCAAGCCATCCGACTCGCCCGAGCCGCGCATGTCGACCCGCAGGACGGCGTAGCCCTGCTGGGCGAACCAGGAATGCATCGGGTCGTCGCGCCCGCGCGTTCCGTCCCGTTTGCGGTAGGGGATATATTCGAGGATCGCCGGAACCGGCCGGCTCGGCGCATCATCCGGCAGCCACAGCCGCGCCGCCAGCCGCGTGCCATCGGCGAGCGGCACCCAAAGATGCTCCGTTACCTGCACAGCGACCGTCCCGTTGCCGTCACTCATATCAACCTTCGAAAAATGATGGGCCGCGTCACCGCCCTGCGACATAGAAAGGATGAAAGCCGACGCGAAGCAGCAGGCTATGCCTTCGGAAACACTTCGCCTAGTCGGCGGACGCCGAACTCGGTAAGGAGGGGTGCCGTTTTCCGAAAAAAACCACCTGGGCGCAAGCATGCTGGAAGCTGAAATCAAGGCGTTCATCGATCGGTCGAACGCGTTCTATCCTCCGAACAGCGCCACCCTGCCGTTTGCCGAGCAGCGACGGCTCTATGACCGGTACGCGGCAAGCTTCGCCCGGCCGCTTCCACCCGGCGTCGTCACCCGGGACGCGGTCTTGGCTATGGCGGACCGGTCGATCGGGTTGCGCCTGTACAAGCGCGTCGACGGCACAGGATCCGGTGGCGCGGGACAGGGCGTCGTGCTGTATTTTCATGGTGGCGGTTACGTTCTGGGATCGCTCGACAGCCACGATTTGGTCACCGCCCAGCTGGCGGCGACGACCCCGGCGGCCGTCATCGCGGTGGATTACCGCCTGGCGCCGGAACACACCGCACCCGCCGCCTTCCAGGATTGCCTGGCCGTCGCCGAGGCCTGCCTGGCGCGACGCCTGCCCTTCGAGACCGATCTCCTGCCGGCGGGGCCGATCATCCTGGCCGGGGACAGCGCCGGCGGCGGCCTGGCCGCCACCACCGCGCTGGCGCTGCGCGACCGGGCGATCCAGCGTGCCGCCGACCAGGGCATCGCGGGGCCGGGCATCGCGGGGCTGCTGATGATCTATCCCGGCCTCGCCTACGATACCGAGCTGCCGGCCGCCGTCACCGAGGCGGAAGCGCCGATGCTCACCCTCGCCGACATACGCGCCTATCGCCGCCTTTATCTCGGCGGCAAGACGCCCGATGCCTATGAATATCCGCTGTTGGCGACGCGGTTCGACGGGCTGCCCGCGACGCTGGCGATCGCCGCCGAACACGACCCGCTGCGCGACGATTCGCGCGTCTTCGTCGACCGGCTTCGCGCCGCCGGCGGTACTGCCCGTTATATCGTCGGCGAAGGTCTCGTTCATGGCTGCCTCAGGGCGCTCGGCAGCAGTCCCGGCGTCGATCTGATTTATCGGCACATGGCCGAGTTCATCATCGATCAAACCGCCGGTTCCAGACGATCCTGACTTGGCGCGACGCCGAATTGGCCACGATAGGACCGGGAAAAGCTGGATGAGGAGGCGAAACCGCAGGCCATCGCGATATCCAGCACGCCCATCCTCGTCTGACGCAGCAGCTGCCGGGCCCGGGCCAGCCGCAACGCCGCGTAGTAGGACGCCGGCGAAACCTGCAGATGACGGCGGAACAGTCGTTCCATCTGACGCGGCGAGATGGCGCATTCGGCGGCCAGCTGACCGGCGTTGAGCGGCTGTTCCAGATTACGCTCCATGGCCGCCACGATGTTCAGGACATGGGCACTGGTCACCCTCAGGCGGGACGATAGTTCCATCCGCTGATGGGCATGCCGGTCGCGGATGCGGTCGTGAATGAACTGCTCGGACACGGCGATCGCCAGCGCATGGCCATGCCCACGACCGATGATATCGAGCATCATGTCGAGCGCCGCGGTGCCCCCGGCGCAGGTGATGCGCCGGTCATCGATCTCGAACAGATTGTCGGAGACCTCGATCTCGGGAAACGCCTCCCGCAGCGCCGCCACGGCCTCCCAATGGGTGGTGACCCTGAGACCGTCGAGAAGCCGCGCCTTCGCCAGAAAATAGGCGCCGGTATCCAGCGCGCCCAACGTAACCCCAGCCCGTGCGAGCCGGCGCAGAACGGCAAGCAGGGATTTGGTCGCGTAACGCTCCGGCTCGAAGCCGGCGCAGATGAACAAGGTCTCGGGGCGATCGGTGTCGCCCGGCCGGCCGGACACCATCACGCGCATCCCGTTCGACGCCGCCACCGGTTCGCCATCGACCGAGCAGGCGCGCCATGCGAACAGCGTTCGTCCGGCGAGCCGGTTGGCGACGCGCAAGGGTTCCACGGCGGAGCAGAACGCCATCATGGAGAATTGCGGGATCAGCAGAATGCCGATCCGTTCCGGCTCGTCATTCCTCATGCCGCAGCCTTCCTACCGTCGCCGCCCCCATGCGCCGAACGACGCGCGGACAGCAGGCGTCGCTTTTTGTGGATCAAGCGTCGCCTATTGTTAAACGGATGCTTGGAGCTTGAGTATCATTCTCGATAGTGGGACGTCGACCTCGGATGGGCAGGCCATGGGCATCGCTGCGACTATGATCTCTGATTGGCGCCGGTTTCCGATCAGCGAAACGCTTGTCGATGCCAGAGTCCAGGAGGAGTCGATCCTCACGACCTGGTCGGACGGACGGCTCAGCCCCTTCCATTTTCTCTGGCTCCGCGACAACTGCCCCTGCGACCGCTGCGTCCATCGACTGACCCGCGAACAGGTCTTCGAAATCGTCGACGCGCCGGCCGACCTCGCGGCAGTCTCCGCCCAGCCGGACGAAGCAGGCGGGCTGCGCATCCGTTGGTCGGACGGTCATGAAAGCCGTTTCGATGCCGGGTGGCTGCGTGCCAACGCCTATGACAATGTCAGCCGCGCCGAGCGTCGGAGCCGACCGCCCAAGCGCTTCTGGCGCGCGGAGCAGACCGAGGCGCTGCCGGTTTTCAGCTTCGCCGCCCTCGCCGCCGATGACGGCGCCCTGCTCGATTGGCTGCGGGCGCTGCGCGACGTCGGGTTGACGTTGGTGAAGGACGTCCCCCTGGAAAGCGAAGCCGTGACGCGTCTCGCCCGGCGCATCTCGTTCGTCCGGGAGACAAGTTTCGGCGTCGTCTTCGATGTCGCCTCCAAGCCGAACCCGGACAGCAACGCCTATACGTCGATCAATCTCCCGCCGCATACCGACCTGCCGACCCGCGAAGTGCAGCCCGGCCTGCAATTTCTCCATTGCCTCGCCAATGAAGCGTCCGGCGGCGACAGCATCTTCGTCGACGGTTTCGCCATCGCCGCGACGTTGCGCGGCCGGTTTCCGGAGGATTTCGAGATCCTTGCGACGACCCCGGTCGCTTTTTGGAACAAGGATACCGTCACCGATTACCGGCATTCCGCACCGATCATCGCGACCGACGCGTCGGGCGACGTCACCGAGATACGGTACAGCAATTCCGTGCGCGGCCCCTTCGACGCGCCGGCGGATCTCATGCCCGGCCTCTACCGCGCCTATCGTCGCTTCATGCAACTCGGTCGCGAAGCGCAATTCCGCATCGTGCGGCGGCTGGAACCGGGCGACATGTGGGGCTTCGACAACCGGCGCGTGCTGCACGCCCGCACCGAATTCGACCCGAACAGCGGCAAGCGGCATCTCCAGGGATGCTATGTCGACCGGGATGAGTTGCTGTCGCGCATCCGTGTCCTCGAACGCGACGCCTAAGCCGATTGCTCACACACATGACCGGGACGCTCTCATGAACTTCGAAGTCTTCATCACCTGCGCAGTGACCGGTGCCGGGGATACGGCAGGAAAGCACCCGGCGTTGCCGGTGACGCCGCGTCAAATCGCCGACTCCGCGATCGAGGCGGCCCGCGCCGGCGCCGCCATCGCCCATATCCATGTGCGCGATCCCGCGACCGGCAACGCCGCCCGAGATGTGAAATACTACCGTGACGTGGTCGAGCATATTCGGGCCTCCGAGGTCGATGTCGTCATCAATCTCACCGCCGGCATGGGGGGCGACGTGGTGTTCGGCTCGGGCGAAAGCCCGTTGCCGCTCGACCCGGCCGGGACGGATATGATCGGTCCGCTGGAACGCCTCGCCCATGTCGCCGAATTGCTGCCGGAAATCTGCACCATCGATTGCGGCACGATGAATTTCCTGACCGGCGACTATGTCATGACCAATACCCCCTCGATGCTGCGCGCCATGGCGAAGCGGGTCCAGGAATTGGGTGTTCGGCCCGAAATGGAAATCTTCGACACCGGCCATCTGGTGTTCGCCAAGCAGATGATCTCCGAAGGATTGATCGACGACCCGGCGATGATCCAGCTCTGCATGGGCATTCCCTATGGCGCGCCGGATGATCCGCAGACGCTCATGGCGATGGTCAACCAGCTGCCGAAGGGGGCGATCTTCAGCGCCTTCTCCATCGGCCGCCATCAGCTCCCCTTCGTCGCCATGGCCGCGTTGGCGGGCGGCAATGTGCGGGTCGGGCTGGAGGATAATCTCTATCTCGACCGCGGGGTCTTCGCGAGCAATGGGCAATTGGTGGAGCGTGCCGTCACGATCCTGCGTGCCATGGGCGCGCGCGTCCTGACCCCGAAAGAGGTTCGAGATCGCCTGAAGCTGAAGCAGCGGCGCTGAGGAGCGGCAGTATGGCGATCATCAAGAACGTCGGCCTGGTCGGCGGTGGTGTCATCGGCGCCGGCTGGGCCGCCCGGTTCGCCCTGAACGGCAGCGATGTCGCCGTCTTCGACCCGGATCCGGAACTCGGCCGCAAGCTGGAGGCGGTGCTTGGCAACGCCCGCCGGGCCTATGCCAAGCTGATGCCCGGCATCGCCTTCAAGGAGGGGCGCGTACGCATCGCCGCCAGCGTCGAGGACGCGGTAGCGGGCGCCGATTTCGTGCAGGAGAGCCTGCCCGAGCGCGAGGATTTGAAGCGGCGGATATTGGCCGAAATCGACCGGGCCGCCCCACCGCGGACGGTCATCGCCTCCTCGACCTCGGGCCTTCTACCAAGCCGGCTGCAGGCGGAGATGACGCATCCGGAACGCCTGGTCGTGGGCCACCCGTTCAACCCTGTCTATCTGCTGCCGCTGGTCGAAATTTGCGGCGGCGCCCAAACGTCGGACGAGACCAAGATACTGGCGGAAGACATCTACCGTCAGATCGGCATGCACCCACTCCATGTCCGCAAGGAGGTCGACGGCTTCATCGCGGATCGCCTCCTGGAAGCCTTGTGGCGGGAAGCCCTGTGGCTGGTCAATGACGGCGTCGCGACGACGACGGAGATCGACGACGCGATCCGCTACGGCGCGGGGCTGCGCTGGTCCTTCATGGGGACGTTTTTGATCTATCGCATGGCGGGCGGCGAAGCCGGCATGCGGCATTTCATGAGCCAGTTCGGACCGGCGCTGAAACTGCCCTGGACGAAATTGGAAGCACCCGAACTAACCGATGAGCTGTTGGAGGAGGTCTCCCAGCAATCCGACGATCAGGCGGACGGCATCTCGATCCGTGCCCTCGAAACCTTGCGGGATGATTGCCTGGTTTCGGTTCTGGCGGCACTGCGCGAGCAGGATTACGGCGCCGGCGCGGTGTTGAAGGCGTTTCAGCACCGCCTGGCCGAGCCGCCGGAGACCGTCGATAAGCCCGACCCGACCCAGCCCCTGGCGCTGATCGAGAGGACCGTGCCGGCTGAGTGGATCGATTATAACGGTCACATGACCGAGTACCGTTATCTCCAGGTCTTTGGCGATACGACGGACGCGTTGCTGGGATATATCGGCGCCGATGCCGCCTACCTCGCCGCCGGGCACAGCTATTACACGGCGGAAACCCATATCCTGCATCTGGGTGAAACCAAGCTCGGCGACCGGCTGCGCGCGACGACCCAAATCCTGGCCTCGGACGCGAAGCGGCTGCGTGTCTTTCATCGGCTTTACCGGTCGCATGACGGGAAAATCGTGGCGACGGCGGAACAGACGCTGCTTCATGTCGACACGGCCATCGGCAAGGTCAAGCCGGCCGAGGGGAAGATCCTCGACGCCGTGGCACGGCTCACCGCCGCTCATGCGACGCTGGATAAACCCGAAAACGCCGGCCGCGCGATCGATTGGTAGCCGGCTAATCCTAGGATTGCGCGGCTGAGCCGGTATCCGGCGCCTGTCCCAGTCGCTTGGCCCTCGCGGCCCGGCGGCGGCGGGCTGCCAGTTGGTTGAGCGCCTCGACACCCAGCGAGAAGCCGATGGCGGCATAGAGATAGCCCCGCGGCACATGGACGCCGAAGCCATCGGCGATCAGCGTCACGCCGATCAGCAACAGGAAGCTCAATCCCAGGATCTTGACGGTCGGGTGTCGGTTGAGAAAGGCGGATACCGACGCGGAGGCCCAGATCATGATGCCGATCGCGATCACGATCGCCGCGGCCATCACCCAGAACTCGGTAGCGATGCCGATCGCCGTGATAACGCTGTCCAGCGAAAACACGATATCGAGCACCATGATCTGCACGACCGTGGCGATGAAGCCGGCAGGCCGGATCGCGCAGGGTTCCCCTTCGTCGGCTTCGATCTCCGAGTGGATTTCCCGGGTACTCTTGTAGAGTAGGAAGATGCCGCCGCCGATCAGGATGACATCGCGCCACGAGACGACATAGCCGTCCATCACGAAGATGGGTTTGGTCAAGCCGACCATCCACGACAGCGATGCCAACAGTGCCAAGCGCGTCAGCAGCGCCAGGGCCAGACCGACTTTGCGGCCATGATCCTGCTGCGCCGGCGGTAGACGGCCCGACAGGATCGCCACGAACACCAGATTGTCGATGCCGAGCACGATCTCCAGCACGGTCAGGGTCAGCAAGCTGGCCCAGATCTGCGCGTCGGTGATCCAATGCAGGAGCATCATCGCGGCGCATTCGAGCGTGATCGCGCCGTCGGAAGCGCGATCGCTTCCGGGTCATGCCCGAGCCAATGCGGCCAGCGCCGATCGCTCGGACCATGGGCGCGGCGCGGCAACCGGCGGATCAGCCGGTCGAGGCGCCCATCACGGGGGGAATGATCGGGGGAAGGCGGCGGCAACACTCGGTACTCCTCGGGCGACGATCGCATGGCGCCGCGTCGGAGGACTATGAGTGGCCGTCAGTCGGGGGAGAGCTGGCTTCCGGGCCCACGACATCGACCACACCAAGCTTTGCCCGGCGCGGAACAAGGATGATCCGACATCGCAAGGTTGGCCGACCGAGGGTCGGCGTCCTCACCAGAGGGGCCCGGATCCTGTTATGCATCAGACATGGGAACGGTGCCGACCGAATCAACCCTTAACCGAGACGGTTGACGATCCGGTTGGGCGGCCCCCGATCAGGAGCCGCTTTGGCCCGGGGCCGGTGTCGGTGTCACGGGAGCGCCCGGACCGATCTTCTGCAGGTTGCCGACGATGACACTGTCGCCTTCCTTCACGCCTTTGACGATCGAGATCATGTCCTTGTAGGTCGCACCCGGGGTGATCGGCTGCTGCTGCGCCTTGTTCCCTTCGCCGACGATATAGACGTATTGACCAAGCTGATTGGCCCCGATCGCGGTCTGCGGCACCAGCAGGGTATCCGGCTGATCGGTCAGATGCAGCCGCACCCGGACGTATTGCCCCGGCAAGAGGGTATGTTTGGGGTTATCCACCGTGACGCGCATGGAGATCGTGCCGGTCGTCCGGTCGACCGTATTATCGACGAAAGTCAGCACGCCGGTGTATTGAGGGTCCGTCTGATTGGTGAGCAGGATATCCGCCTGGATCTTTCCCACCGCGCGGTACTTTTCGATCTCAACGAAGTCCCGCTCGCTGGGATTGAAGGTCGCGTAGATCGGATCGATCTGTACCAGCGTGTTGAGCTGGGTTCCGGCGGCATTGATCAAATTGCCTTCGAAGACCTGGCTCTTGCTGATGCGACCATCAAAGGGTGCGCGAATTTCGGTGTAGGCCAGATTGTTCTCGGCCGTCTGCACGGCTGCCTGATCGGCCGCCAGGGCGGCGATACCCTGGTTCATGTTGCTGGTCGTCTGGTCATGGGCATCCGCGGTGACCCAGCCCTGCTTTGCCAGCGTACCGTTGCGGGCATCCGTCGCCCGTGCGTATTGCAGGGCTGCCACATCCTTTTGCACCTGCGCCTTTGCCTGATCCAGCGCCGCCTGATAGTCGCGGGGATCGATCTTATAAAGCAGGTCGCCCTGCTTCACGTCGGCGCCGTCGGCGGCGCCGCGCTTCATCAGGTAGCCGGTGATCTTGGCCTGGATCGCCACCGTCCGGATCGCCTCGGTCGAGCCGACGAATTCCCGATAGACCGGAATGGTCATCTTGGCGACCGGCTTCACCGGCACCGGCAGACCGCGCGGCGGGCCACCCGGCGCCGCGGGCGCCGCCGCGGCGGTGGCAGGCGCCCCTGCCGGCTTGCCGTTGCTGCTATAGGCCTGGTAGCCGAACCAGCCCGCCGCTGCCACGACAATGAGGGCGACGATGGTGAAAAAACCTGAGATGCGCATGTTTCGTTTGTTCCTAATCGTCGCCATGCGCCGGTCCGGGCACCCCGTGCGCCCCGGTTCCGGGACCGGGCCTCGCCGGGCGGTCGGCGGCGGCCCGCTGTTCCGAGGACGTGTAGTCTTTCGCCCCGCGCCCTTCGCGCAGCCGTTCGATCGTGGCGTAGAAGATCGGCACGAAAGCCAGGCTGAGGATGGTCGCCGCCAGCATGCCGCCGAACACCGTGGTGCCGAGCGACTGGCGGCTGGCGGCACCGGCGCCGCTCGCGGTCATCAAGGGGACGACGCCCAGGATGAACGCGAAAGCGGTCATCAGAATGGGCCGCAGCCGCAGCCGTGCCGCATCCATCGCCGCCTCGATGATGCCGAGCCCCTCCTCCTCGCGGCGGCGCTTGGCGAACTCGACGATCAGGATGGCATTCTTGGCGGCGAGACCGATCAGCATGACCAGGCCGACCTGGGCATAGACGTCCATCTGCTTGCCGCGCAGCCACAAGGCGAGCACCGCGCCGAAGATCGCCAGGGGCACCGCCAGCATGACCATGAACGGCATCGACCAGCTTTCGTATTGCGCCGCCAGGAACAGGAACACGAAGACGATCGCGAAGCTGAAGATGATGATCGCCAGCGACCCGGCCTTCAGCTGCTGATAGGTGACACCGGTCCACTCATAGCCGAAATCCGACGGCAGGGCCGTGGCCGCCGCGCGCTGCATCGCGGCCACCGCCTGACCGGAGCTGTAGCCCGCTGCCGGACTGCCGTTGATCAGCGCCGAGCCATAGAGATTGTAATGCGGCACCGTTTCCGGACCGGTCGTCGGTGTCAATTGCCCCAGCGTGCTCAGCGGCACCATACCGCCCGTCGAGTTGCGGACGTAGAGCTTGCTGAGCGCATCCGTGTTCGACCGGGCATTCTGTTCGGCCTGCATGGTCACCCGGAACGTCCGCCCGAACAGGTTGAAATCGTTGACGTAGAGCGATCCCAGGAAAATCTGCAGCGTGTTGAACACGTCCGGCAAGTTGAGGCCGAGTAGCTTCGCCTTGGTGCGATCGAGGTTGTAATTCAGCTGCGGCGTCGCGGTACTGAAGGTCGAAAACAACGATTGCGGGGCGAGTTCCGGCTGCTTGCGCGCCTCCGCCAGCAGCGCCTGAGTGGCGTCGTTGAGCGCCTGCGAACCACGGCCCGCCAGATCCTCGACCTGGAATTCGAAGCCGCCGGTCGTGCCCAGACCGGGAATCGACGGCGGATCGAAACTGAGCGCGATGGCCGCCGGCAGACCCAGCAGCTTCGGCCGCAGGGCGGCGACCATGGCCGAAGCGCTTAGCCCCGCGCCGGACCGCTCGTCCCACGGCTTCAGCACCGCGAATTCCGCGGCACTGTTGGATTGCGAGGCGCCGGTGAGGAAGTTGAGGCCGGTGATCCGGATGACGTTCTGCACACCGGGCTGCTGCATCACGATATCCCGCACCTGGGAAGCGACCGCCTCGGTGCGCCCGAGCGCCGAGCCATCCGGCAATTGGATGACGACGAAGAAATACCCCTGATCCTCGACCGGCACGAAGGCGCTCGGCAGGCGGGTGAACAGCAGGTAGGTCACGACCAGGCCGCCGGCGAACACGATGAACATCAGCCAGGCCTTGCCGATGAGATGCTTGACCCCATTGGCGTAGCCATGCGCGGTCCGGTCGAAGGCGGTGTTGAACCAGCGGAACGGCGCGAATTTCGGTGCATGGCGCGGCTGCAGCAGCAGCGCGCACAAGGCGGGGCTGAGGGTGAGCGAGTTGAACGCCGAGATGCCGACGGAAATCGCGATGGTCAGCGCGAACTGATTGTAGAGGCGGCCGGTGATGCCGGGCAGGAACGCCACGGGCACGAAGACCGCCATCAGCACCGCGGTGGTGGCGACGATCGGCCCGGTGACCTCGCGCATCGCCGCCTTCGCGGCTTCCATGGACTTTAAGCCGTTTTCCAATTGTCGTTCGACGTTCTCCACGACCACAATCGCATCGTCGACGACCAGACCGATGGCCAACACCATGCCCAGCAAGCTGACCGTGTTCAGCGAAAAGCCGATTGCCAGCATAACGGCCAGCGTGCCGATCAGGGACACCGGGATGGCGATCGCCGGAATGAGAACGGTCCGCCAGCTCTGCAGGAAGATAAACACCACCGCGAACACCAGCAGCATCGCCTCGGCCAGGGTCACGACCACGTCATACATCGAGGCCGAGACGAACATCGTCGTGTCGTAGTTGATGTCGTAGCGGATGCCCGGTGGAAACCGCTGCGACAGCTCGACCATCTTGGCGCGGACCGCCTTGTCGAGATCGAGCGCGTTGGCACCCGGCAATTGGTAGATCGCCAGCAGCACCGTCGACCTATCATCGGCATAGGCGGACTGGGAATAGGACAACGACCCCAGCTCAACCCGGCCGACATCGCGCAGCCGCACCGTCGCGTTGCTGGCGGTGGCGGCGCGGATAATGATGTCCTCGAATTGTTTGGGGTCGCTCAACCGGCCGAGCGCGTTGATCTGCAACTGGAAGGCCTGGTCGGGCGGTGACGGCGCCGCGCCGAGCTTGCCGGCAGCGACCTGTATGTTCTGTTCGGCGATGGCGCTCTGAACGTCGACGGCCGTCATGCTGAGCTTGGCCAGTTTGTCGGGATCCAACCAAATGCGCATGGAATAGCGCTTTTCGCCGAAGATCGTCACGTCGCCCGCCCCCGGCAGGCGCTTGATCGGGTCGACCAGCTGCAGATAGGCGTAATTGCTCATGGTCACCTGGTCGACCGAATTATCCGGCGAGGTCAGGTTGACGATCAGCGTGAAGCTGGGGTTCTTCTTGACGATCGTGATGCCGCCCTGATTGACGATGCTGGGCAGCGAGGCGGTCGCCTGGGAGACGCGGTTCTGCACATCGACGGCGGCGATATCGAGCGAATAGCCGACATTGAACGTGATGGTGATGCTCGACGTGCCGTCATTGGCACTGACCGAGGACATATACGCCATACCCGGCACGCCGTTGATCTGCTGCTCGAGCGGCGTCGTCACCGTATTGGCGACGACCTGGGCGCTGGCGCCGGGATATGTGGCGCTGACCGATACCTGCGGCGGCGTGATATCGGGGAATTGCGCCACCGGCAGCAACTCATACCCGATGATCCCGCACAGGACGGTGATGATCGCGATAACCGACGCAAAGATCGGCCGTTCGATGAAGAAATTCACCACGGTCGCTGGTCTCCATTAGCGATGTGCCGACCAAGCTTTGACGACGTCGGTCTATGTGAAATACCGCCCGGCGATAACAGCCGGTCTTGCGTAACCCGATCTACCCGATGCCGGATCGGACGTCTTAGTCCGACCTTGAAAATGCCGCATTGCGAAATAGCGTCACAGACATCGTGCTGACCGGCGATTTTGCAATGGCTGGCGCGATCTCAACGAACCATTTCAAGCTGGTTCAGATAAACGCAGGATGCGGGCGTGTCCAGGGTAAACTGAACCGTTCAGTTCTAGCCGATCCGCCACGGGCGTGGGGATCGACCCTAACCGCCTGGCAACACCAGGATTTCCGGCTGTGCCGGCAGGGTCGCTCGCGAAATCACGACATCGCGCTCCTCGCTCAGGCGGATCGTGTAGCGGTCCCGAACCAAGGCCAGAAACGGCTCGAGCACGCTGCGATTGAAGTAGTGCATGGGGATGACCAGCGGCGCATGCAGTTGATCCAGCACAGCCGCCATGTCCGCGTGGCTCATCGTCCATTCGCCATCGACCGGCGCCATCACGATATCGATCTGCCCCAGGGCGGCGAGATCTTCCGCCGTCAGCAAATGATGCAGGTGGCTGAGATGCGCGATGCATAAGCCGGCGGTCTGAAACAGGAAGATCGAGTTGCCGTTGATCTCGGTTCCGCCGCGAGCGCGATCCCGGATGTTGGTCGGCAGGTTGCCGACATGCATGTCGCGATAGGTGAGGTCGATATGCGCCGGCTCGGCGGTTTCCGACCAGCCATGCAGCACGTATTTGATGCGCGGATCCGGATTGTTCGTGTAGTGCGTCGAATGCGCGTGGTTCATCGTCGCGATATCCGGCGGGTCCGCCGGAATGTTGTAGCCGTTATAATCGGTCACCGCGGTGACATGCTGGGGTGATTCGATCAGGAAGCTGGCATGCCCCAGAAAGGTGATCGACACCTGTTCGGGCGCATCGGCGATGAAACTGGCCGGGATGAACAGCGAGCGCCCGCTCGGCCGGCTGGCGACCTCGGGCATGCACCCCGCGGCGGTGGCGGACCGCATCGGCACCCCCAGACCGGCCGCCAGGAGCAGAACGGCCGCCAGGAGGTGAGCTGTCAGGAGCCGGGCTGGTAGGAGTCTGGCTGGTGGTAGAAGGCTGGCCGCCGGAAAAGGCGGCGCGGCGAAACATCTCGGGAAGCCCACCAGCCCAGTCATGACGAAGCCTCCCGGTCAACCAGCCTGCGGAGTCGGCAGCCCCATGATGGTACATCGAGAGGGCCGCGATCGGCGCGAAAAATTGATGACACCGGCGGGGGTGCCGCTGGTTCGTCCGCGCACCCTATGGCAAGGGGCGGCGAGACCGTGCGACAGTCCGCTTAACCTGTGTCAAATCCCTGCCCGGCAGGAGCACCGCCGTGATCGCAAATGCCCGAATGTATTCGGTGACGCCGGAGATCGGCGCGCTGTGGCGAGATCTTCTCGGCGCCGTGATCCGGCGCAGCGGCGCCGATGTCGATCTGGTCGAGCATCCGGCACCGCAGCCGATCGAGCCGCTCTGGGCGCGGCCCGACAAGGCGGCGGTGCTGATGTGCGGACTGCCGTTCAGCCTGGCGGAGGCGACCATCCCGGTCGCGGCACCGGTCCCGAGTCCGGCGGCTTATGGCGGCCGGCCGGTTTATTGGAGTGAGCTGGTGGTGCGCCGCGACAGCCCGTTCCATCGGCTGGAAGATGTCTTGGGCGGTCGACTGGCCCTCACCTCTCCCGGCAGCCAATCGGGCTGCATCGCAGCCCTGACGCTTTTCGCGGGGATCGACCGCCCCGCCCCGCTCTTCGCCGAGATCGTCGGGCCGACGGTGACGCCGCAGGGCTCGATCCAGGCGGTGCTGGATGGCCGGGCCGATGTGGCGCCGATCGATGGCTTCGCCCTCGGTCTGTTGCGCCACCATGCGCCGGAGATCGCCGAGGGTGTCAGAACGATAGCCCATACGGCGACAACGCCGATCCCGCTCTTCGTCGCCTCGCCCGGTTCGGAAGCGGCATTGGCGGAGACGCTCTTGACCGCGCATGACGATGCCGAACTACGCGACTTGATGGCCGCCGTCCTGGTCGAGCGCTTCGTCGCGGTCCAGGCGGACGACTACCGGCCGCTGCGTGAGACACGCCGGCGCAGCCTGGCCTATTGGCGGGATCGGCCACTTGCCGAGACCATCCCGCCGGCCTTCCAGCTTGCCCCGTGAGGGTCCCCCTTAAAGACTGACCGCCCCCCGGTCGCGCGTCGGCTGCCAACGCAGCAGCCGTGCCTCCAGCCTGCCGGCGGCGAAATTGGCCGCGAGCACGAAGCCCAGCAGAATGGCGATGCCCGCGAACACGCCGGCCGGGTCATAGCTCGCCGAGGCCTCGTGGATGAACAGCCCAAGCCCCTCGGTCGAGGCGGTAAACTCACCGACGATGACGCCAATGACGCTGTAGGGCAGCGCCATCCTCATGCCCATGATGAGGAAGGGGGTCGAGGCCGGCAGGTAGACGTGCCGGGTGAGCTGGGTCTGGCCGGCGCCCATGATGCGCGCCAGATCGATCAGCTGCCGATCGATCGCGCGCACGCCCATGAACACGTTGAAGAAGATCAGAAAGAACACCATCAACCCGGCCAGGGCGACCTTGGAGCCGATGCCGATGCCGAACCAGATGATGAACAGCGGCGCCAGCGCGATCTTGGGCACGCTGTAGAACGCCATCACATAGGGCTCGAACACCCGGGCGAGGCCGGGGGAGCGGCCGAGCGCATAGCCGGTGGCGGCCCCCAGCAGCACGCCGATGCCATAGCCCAGCACCAGTTCCTCGCCGGTCACGGCGAGGTTGTGCCACAGCTCGGCACTGGCCCCGAGTTCGACCAGCCGCGCGGCGATGGCGCTGGGCCGGCTGACATAGAGTTCGCGGATCAGCCGGCCGGACGCCCATTCCCAAAATGCCAGGAAGACCAGCGCCGGCAGGAACGGCACGACCACGCGCCCGATGGTGCCACGCCAATCGCGGCCGCGCGGCGGAACACGGTCGACCGGTACCGCCTCGGGGGGAGTTATCGGGGACGATGTGGAGCCGACCTCAGGCGGCGTCATCGACGACCTCCGTCCGGAAGATGCGCCAGACCTCCTCATAGGCCGCCGTGAAGCCGGGCATCTTGAATGGTTCGAACACGTCGCGCGGACGGGGCAGCGGCACCTGGAAATCCGCTTTCACCACGGTCGGCCGGCGGCTCAGCAGCACGACGTTATCGGCGAGCGTGATCGCCTCGACCAGATCATGGGTCACGAACAGGATGGTCGAGCGCCGTCGCTCCCACAGCCGCAGCAGATCGGCATGCATCAGCAGGCGCGTCTGGGCGTCGAGCGCCCCGAACGGCTCGTCCATCAGCACGATATCGGGCTCGTAGATCAGGGTGCGGATGATCGAGGCGCGCTTCTGCATGCCGCCCGACAGCTGATGCGGGAAATGGTCCTCGAAGCCGGCCAGCCCGACCTGCCGCAACAACAGGTCGCAGCGCGCCCGCCGCTCCGCCGCCGGCACGTCGCGCAGCAGCAGCGGCAGCTCGACGTTCTGGCGCAGCGTGTACCAGGGAAACAGCATCGCCTGCTGCGGCACGAAACCGATCCGGTCATTCACGCCGGTGATCGGCGCGCCGAACTGGCTCACCGTGCCGCCGCTCGGGCGCAACAGCCCGGCGGCGAACTGCAGCAACGTGCTCTTGCCGCAGCCGCTGGGGCCGACCACGGCGGTGAACCGGCCCGCGCCGACCGAGAGCGAGATATCGGCGATGACCGGAACCACCCGGCCCGGCCGCCCTTTGGCCGGCGGTGCCGCGAAGGAGTGCCGGATGTCCCGGAATTCGAGGGCGACGGGAATATCGGCGTCCATGGTCATTCGGTGTCGTTCCCCGCGCTCGCCCTTCTGTCCGATAGGCGAAGAAGTATCTGGGATACGAGACGGTTCGGATAGGGGGCGGTCACCCGTCATCCGAAGAAATTCGCCGCGTCCCCTCATCCGCTTCACGTCATCCAGTTTGCCTGGCCGGTATGAGCCGAATACGGCTGACGCGCTGGCAACCGTGTGGACGCGCGGCGCGACATTAGCGTCCAAGGCCAGATCGTGCTATGGTATAGCCCTGAAATGGATCATCTCATGACGCGCGATGAAGCTATAACTCGACTGAAGAAGTCGGAGCCGGCCTTGAAGAAGGCTGGCGTTAAACATCTCTATTTGTTTGGTTCCACAGTTCGTGATGAGGCCCGTCCGGATTCTGACATTGATTTGTTCTTTGATTACGAATACGGGACGATGGGCCTCTACGAATTGATGGATATCAAGGATTTGGCAGCCGAGATACTTGGCACCAAGACGGATATGATTCCCCGCGCCGGCCTTCACCATATCTTACGGCAGCGCATCGAAGCATCGGCCCTGCAGGTATTTTGATGTCGCAACGATCGCATGAGCCGCGCTTGCGGGACATGGTCGAGGCGATCAAGCATATCCGTAGCAAGTTGGACGACATCTCACTGGAGATCTTTCAAGGCGATCTTGATCGGCGGCGGATCGTCGAACGCAACGTCGAGATTATTTCCGAAGCGAGCCGCCGGCTGCCCGACGATCTGAAAGACCGGCATCCCGAAATACCGTGGAAGAAGGTTGCCGGCATCGGCAATGTCTTGCGACACGATTATGAAAACGTGGTCCCCGATGCCCTGTGGAAGCTCGCCCGCGATGATCTTCCCGCGCTGGAAAAGGCGTGCGAGGCCGAGTTGATGCGGGAGAAGATACGACAACGGGAGCCGCAGTACCGAGATCCAGAGGGCTACACCCCCTGACGTAGTTCTTGCGGCAGGATTGACCGGCGATACTGCTTCAATGCCGCGAGTTCCTTGGCATTGATGCGCGTCATGAAGCAGTCGCCCCGGGGACTGGAGTGCGCTCCGTATTTTCCCATTAGGTATTGTGTAGTTCCCTGTCCCTATGTTCCCATGCAGTCCCGATCGCACTCAAATACGGCCTCGTCCAGATCTGACGTCGTATAGAAAGCCGTCGATATGGACAGGGGGCTTCTTACCTCGCCTTGTGTGGTATACGGAGCCGTAGACATGAATGGGGAGCTTCGCTAAAGGCTCGTGGCAACCAACCACCGCAGTATGGACGCCGATGCACATTGGAGACTTGTAGTGCGATTAAGACGTGTCTGTTCGTGGTTTCTGCTGTCGTTGGTAGGGGTCGTATTATCCGGATGCGATGATAACCCCCAGTTTAGGGAATACTGGTATAGCGGGACTCAAATTGGCGTAGAGGCTTGTATCGAAAGAAATTTTTCGTCGTTAGTGGATAAAGATACATTAAAAGAAAGCTGCGTTCAGAAGCATAGGCATGCTACGTCTGGCAGTATGCTATCGGTCACTTTGGCCGCATCATACGCTTTCTTTGGTCCTGAACTTCATTTATATTTATTCAATGGGTCGAAGGACCAAATCATAACGCAAGTTGATTTTATTGTTTCGATAGCCCAGCCGGATGGACCTGATCTCGTTCTCAAACGTTCGGCCACTTCTTTATGGGTGATGCCCGGCTCATCGAGTAACAGCAATGTCTTTACTGTGTTTAAAACAGATGTGACCTTGTCCCAGAAGGCAAATGAGCTGTTGAGGGCAGGTTCCAAACACACCTGGGACTTAACGAATATCAGCGCCGTTCAATATAAATTGAGGGATTGACACCAACCCACTGAGTGAACCCGCCCATGGTGATATCACCCCCTTATTTAAGAGCGTTTACCTTAGCTCATTCCTTATTTAAAGCTAAGAGGAAGTTGCTTAAATAATGGGAGTGATCAAAGGGGATTAAAGGGCACTATACGTAAATCGGCGTCCGCGTTCAATTGTCAGGAGCATCGCCGCCAACCGACCGAACGCCGTCTCGGCTGCGTCCCCATATGTCGCGTGCGAATGTGACGATAGCCCGGCAAGCAGGGCAATCCCCAATCGTCAGACAATCGTTCGCTCAGCGGCATTGGCGCTTGATCGCGCCTCCCCCATACTGGCGCGAAGCTGGCCGGGTCAACGGGCCGGACGATAAAATCAGGGAGAACAGCATGCGCCTCGGAATGACCGCCCCGCTGATCGCGGCCGGGTTGGCCGCCCTTATCGGCACCGCCGCCCCGGCCTTTGCCTATGACGGTCTTGTCCAAAAGCAGACCTTCGAAATGACCGGCCCCTATCAGACCGTGGGCGGCCGGACGATCAAGCAGGTGCGCGTCGGCTATGAGACGATCGGCACGCTGAACGCCGCCGGCGACAACGCCATTCTGATCCCGCATTTCTTCTCCGGCACCTCGCATTTCGCCGGCAAGTACAAGGCGGACGACAAGGCGCCCGGCTATTGGGATGCGATCACCGGCCCGGGCAAGGCGCTCGATACCGACAAGTACTTCCTGATCGGCGTCGACAGCCTGACCAACATCAACGCCAAGGACGGCATCACGGTGACGACCGGTCCGGCCTCGATCGACCCGGATACCGGCAAGCCCTACGGCATGACCTTCCCCGAAGTGCAGATGCGCGACTTCGTGAACGTGCAAAAGGCCCTGGTCGACAAGCTGGGCGTGAAGAAGCTGCATGCGGTGATGGGCGCCTCGATGGGTGCCCTCCAGACTTGGGAATGGGCGGCGGCCTATCCGGAGATGGTGGAGCGCATCGTCTCGGTGATCGGCGCCACCTTCGCCGACGGCTATACCACCGCCCGGATCAAGAATTGGCGCGACGCGGTGATGGTCGACGCCAAGTGGAACAAGGGCGACTACTACGACAAGGCCGAGCCGGTCGACGGCCTAGCGCTGGCCTTCAAGCTGATCAACATCGACGCCCTGGCGCCGGAATGGGGCGAGGCAAGTTTCAGCCGCAAATGGGCCGATCCCGCCAAGGATCCGGCGGCCTCGATGGACAACGCCTATGCGTCGGAGGCGTGGAACGACGCGGCCGCCATGGCGCGGGTCAAGATCGCCGATGCCAACAACCTGATCTATCTGGCGCGCGCCAACGAGCTGTTCGCGCTGGGCGGCAAATCGACCGTCGAGGACGGCATCAAGCTGGTCAAGGCCAAGGTCCTGCTGCTGCCCTCCAAGAACGACCATCTGCTGTTTCCGGAAAACTCCCGCAAGGCCCGCGACCTGCTGCAGGCCCAGGGCAACAAGGTCGAATACGCCGAACTCGACGGCCCGATGGGCCACCTCAACGGCGTCGTCGGCATCGCCCAAGCCCAACCGCAGATCATCAAGTTCCTGGCCGAGTAGATGCCGGCGAGGCTGGCCGCTCACTCCGGGAGGATGAGCGGCCAGGGCCGGGCGTTGAGCGGCGCCAGCGCCGCCTGGATGTCGCAGGCCGCCGCGAAATGCCGGGGGTTCTCCGGATCGAACACCTCCTCCGTCGAAATCATCAGGATCCCGCCATCGGGCTGTTGCTCGACGATGACGGAACGCGGCGGCGTGACCAGCGCGGCATAGGGCGCCGAGAGATAGGTCATCCAGCCGCTAAGGAACTGGCACCGGGGCGGATGCGGTTTCGGGCCGAAATCGAATATGCCGTAGGGCGTAACTGTCCCCCAGGTCGCATCACAGATCCTCGCCATCGTCAGAAGGGCCGGCCTAAGAAGCGGAAGGGTGAATATAGCCGGCTGAGGATCCTCGTTAGACCCGAGCTTAAAACTCACCTCGTTGCCCAGCATGTTCGCCCGCGTATTCATTCCGAGCGAAGCGTGCATACCAATGGTACGCCCTGCGTTCTCCGAATTCCACAGGCCGAAACCGAAACCAAGGCTCGGATTCACCTCACGCCGACCGCTTTCGCCCCTAATGTAATGTCGGCCGCCTTCGACAAGCTTGGTCATCTCGTCGATATCGAATGGCTGCTTCAGCTTTCGGGATGCCCGCCCAACCGTTGCCCACCGAGCGAATACCGGATCGATCGATTGAAGCGTCTCCAGCAAGCTTATCAGACGCTCAGTGCAAGCAGCACTCGATTCTGGGCGAGGTGGCCAATTTACGAAGATATCAAAAAGAGCTTTCATGGCTTACTCTCCATAGACTTCAAGTCTTTTGGCATGGGATCGTAAATGACGGTGATAGCAGGAAAATTTTTAAGTAACTCTCTCGCTATATCTGCCGCTCCTTTTTCGCGAAAGTGCCATTCAATCGGGCCACCTCCAGCGGCGACCACTTGATCTCTAGCTTGATTAATAAAACTCGACGCAACCCCATCACTCAAGGGAGAATATTTGCTTGTGAGAAGCGCTTCATATCCTGTGCTCTTCGCTTCGAGCATGATACGTGGCTCGCGGCACCCGTCGAAGGCCACTCCGTTCAAGCGGACCGCATAACCCTTGGACAGTCCCGAAACATATTGCTGATATTCATCTGCATGGGCGGGCGACCCGTGCGGAACATCCTCCTCCGGCGCTGGGCAGATCCTCGGTTCATCGTCATGCGGCACCGGCTCCGGTTTCGCGCGTCCGTCGGAGGAGGATGCATCGGGCTCCGGTGCCAGAACCCGGTCGATGTCGACTTGGAAGCCGTCGCCCAGCTTGGTGCCGACGACGCGGCCGGATTCGTCGCGGTAGTAATCATCGATGGGAACGTCGTGAAAAATCTGCCGGCGCGTGCCGTCGGCGTCGGTCTTATAGAGCGTCAGCACGCCTTCGTCGTAGCGGAAGTCGATATCCGGCCGGTCGGGCAATGTTCCCTGATAGACGCGCCAATTGCCCGAGGGATAGACCAGCCCGGCCAACAACGCGGCGGGGAAGGCGAAGGCGCCGCTGACCAAGCCGGCCACGGCACCGGCGGCCCGACCGAGCAACCCTGTGCCCGCAACCGCGGCGCCTGCGCGGCCGGCCTGGACGAAGCCGGCCGCGGCACCGGCGCCACCGCCGCCCGAGGTCCACTTGCCATCGCCGGCACGCGGCTCATCCTCGTCGAATTTCCCGAGAGTGTAGTCGGTCAGCGGGTGTTGCAATCCGAGACGCTCCGCCATCGGCAGCTCGCCGGCATTGAGCGCTTCGGTCATGCGGATCAGCCGCTGGTGCAGCGGTCGCGGATCGCCGCCCTCGCCGAACATGGATCGCAGCAGCGCATCCGCCTCGTCCAAGCCGATGCAGCGATAGCCACCCCTGGTGGTCCGGCGCACCAGCGTGCAGTCGACCGCTAGGCTTACCCCCGCATCATCCACCACCAGGCCCCAGGGACGCGATCCGCGCACTGGCCCATCCGGCTCCCTCGATACCGCCCCCATCCGCCCACTCCACCGATTTCCAGAACAATCCAGGAACATAAGAACGAAATAGGAACAATTGCAACCGCGGATTTCTCGACTCGCGGATTATTCTCGCGACGCCCCCCGGGGCCGACGCGGGCGTCGCAACGGGAGCGCTTGGCTGGACCGCCAAGCAGCGGCATGCTGGCACTCCCGTCCCCTCCCGAAAGTCACCGCCCATGCTCCGCCGATCCGGCGCCCTCATCCTGCTGGTTCTCCTATCGATCTCCGGCTCGGCGTGGGCGGAAACCATCAAGGTCTCGATCGGCCAGGCGACCTCGACCCTGGCGTTCCTGCCGCTCTATGCGGCGCGCGCGCTGGACACATTCGCCGCGGCGGGGGTCGAGTTGAAATTCGTCCAGACGCCGGGCGGCGATCCGATCGCGCTGGCGGCGCTGGATGCCGGCGATATCGATTTCGCGGCGGTCGGCGGCGAGACCGCGATCACCGCGATCGGCAAGGGCGTGCCGTTCCAGATCGTCTATGCGCTGATGTCGAAGCTGAGTGCCGATCTCACCGTTTCCGGCGCGTTCATGACCCGCGCGGGCGTCGGTCCCGGCGATCCGCTGGCGCGGCGGCTGGCGGCGTTGAAGGGGGCGACGATCGGCGTCTCGGCGGTCAAGGGCACGCAGGAGCGGGTCGCCCGCCTGCTGGTCCAGCAGGCGGGGCTCGACCCGCTACGCGACATCAAGATCGCCTCGATCGGTGCGCCGCCCTCGCTGCAGGCGGCCCTTGCCAACGGCACCATCGACGGCTTCGTGCTGACCGCCCCGGAAGGGCTGCTCGCCGAGGCGAATGGCGGCGGCAAGATCCTGATCCGGCTGGGCGGCGAGATCGACGGCTTTCGCTCGCTGCTCTATCAGGCTCTGGTGATGCGGGCGCCGGTCGATGCCGCCCATGCGGAAGCGGCCACGCGCGTCGCCCACGCGCTGGTCGCGGCATCCACGGCGATCGAGAAGGATCCGGACGCCGTCGCCGGGCGCATCCAACAGGCGTATTTCCCCAAGACCGCGCCGGAACTGATGACCGCCGCGGTGCGCGAGCTGAAGGATGGTGTCGCGGAGCATGGCGCGGTCTCGGCCGCCTCGATCGGCCGGCTCATCGACTTCACCCAGGCGACGGCCGGCAAGCTGGACAAACCACTGGACGCGGCCGGCGGCGACGGGCAGTTCTGGACCAACCGCTTCGTCCAAGCCGCGACGCAGTGAAGCGCACCCCCGACTGAGCAACGCCCTCCCATGACGACCGTGACGAGACAATTACAGCCCGACCCCGGTACCGTGACGGCGGCCGGCCGGCGTTTGGAGACGCTGTGGATCGCCCCCGCCCGAAGCGGCCTGCCGACCCTGGTCGTCCTGCACGAGGCCCTGGGCTCGATAGAGCTGTGGAAGGATTTCCCGCAGCACCTGGCCACGGCCACCGGTTGCGGCGTGCTCGTCTATTCCCGCTGGGGCCATGGCCGGTCCGAACGGCGCGAGAGCAAGCGATCGATCGATTACCTGCATTACGAGGGTGAGGTAGCGCTACCGGCCGTGCTCGACGCGCTGGGCATCGAGCGGCCGGTGTTGATCGGGCATAGCGATGGCTCATCCCTGGCCCTGCTCTATGCCGCCGCCCTGCCCGAAGGCCCCGCCGGCCTCATCTTGGAGGCACCGCATGTCTTCGTCGAGGAGGTGACCATGGCCGGCGTCGCCGCCGCGCGGGTCGCGTATCAGACCACCGATCTCGGCAAAAAGCTGGCGCGCTATCACGACGATCCCGATGGTGTCTTCTGGGCCTGGAACGACACTTGGCTCGATCCCCGGTTCCGTCCCTGGAACATCGAAGCCGCCCTCTCCCGCATCCGCTGCCCGGTCCTGTTGATCCAAGGCGAAAGCGACGAATACGGCAGCATGGCCCAACTCGACGCGATACGGCGCGAGACGCCCCAAAGTGAGCTCCTGCTGCTGCCCGAGTGCGGCCACTCGCCCCATCGCGACCAAGAGGCGGCGGTTCTGGCGGCGGTTGCCCGGTTCGTTGAAGCGTTAAGGTAAGGTCGGCGCCCCGCCTCCGGTGATCACCCTTCAATCGGGCCGCACCAGCCCGGCAGATAATCGGCATCCCCGCCTTTCGCGAGGTGCAGCGCCCGCTCCAATGCCCCGTCGAAATCCGCCTCGACCACCGCGCGTTTCATCCGCCGGCGCAGGAAATCCGCCCAGAGGAATTCGCTGAACGGCGTCGTATCCTTGGCGAAGCCGCCGATGCGCCGCAGTTCGCCGGCGAGCGAGCGAAAGGGATCGTCCACCAACTCCTTGACGGATTTCGGGATGTCCTTGTAGCCGCGCCGCCGACCATCGGCATCGAACGGGTGCATCCAGCTATGGTTGTCGAGCACGAACCAGAATGAGTCGGGTTCGAGCCGCGAGAGGTTCGCCACCACGGTGACGAGGATGCTCTTCACCCCCTCCTCATGAAGGGCCCGAGCGAGATGATGGTGATCGATGACGAAGCAACGATCCTTTGGTCCCAAGATCACCGGCATCATGTGCCGGCCGAGAAATTCCGCCCCCTTGTCGCCCGGCTTCGCCCGCCAGGCCTTCCGCTTGGCCTCGACCTCCCGCATGCCAACGGTGATCTGTGTCGGACGCAGATCGCCGATATCGACGGGATGCAGAATGGGGTCACGGTTGGAAACCATGGGGTCCTCTCCATCGTAGCCGACCAGGAAAGTGATGCGAACGCGAAGGCGTGCGACGTTTGCCTACCACGAGTTCGGGCCGATCGCCCCTCCCATTTCTTGACGCAAGTAAGGAAGTTCCTTACTGTTGTATCATGATAGCGGCGAAGCTCACGACCAAGGGTCAAATGACGATTCCGCTGCCCGTGCGAACCCATCTGGGGCTGCGCGAGGGCGATGTCCTCGTCTTCGCGATCGAGGGCGATCGGGTCGTTTTGACCAAGGCGAAACCGGCGCCGAGCGATGATCCGTTTGCGACCTTCGGCGAATGGGACAGCGAGGCGGATCGCCGGGCCTATGCCAAGCTTTAAGACGTGGGACGTCGTTCGGGTACCGTTTCCCTATACCGATAGACCAATCCGTCAGCGTCGGCCGGCGCTCGTGATCGTCGCGGACGGTCTTCAAAACGGCCACGGCCTGCTCTGGGTTCTGATGATCACCAGCGCCGAAAATAGGGGGTGGCCTGGCGACGTCGCGATCTCCGACCTGCCCGCTTCCGGCTTACCCGTGGCATCGGTCGTTCGCACCGCGAAGATCGCAACCATCGAGGCAGCCGACGCCGAAACAATAGGCGTGGTGTCGGAGGCTGATCGCGCGCCGGTGAGACGGCACCTTGCAACAGCATTCACAGCCATCGAGTTTGGGCCATCGAGTTCGGCTAACACCGCGACAGTAATTTGCTAAGGTGCGCCCCGACCGGGAGCTCGGTCGTCGATCAGTCCCAACAAATCACCTGTGAGGAAACATCATGGCGAAGGCATATTGGATCAGTTGCTACCGCTCGATCTCCAACCCCGAGGCGCTGGCCGAATACGCCAAGCTGGCCGGGCCGGCGATCGCCGCCGGCGGCGGCCGGTTCCTGGCCCGGGGCATACCGGCCAAGACCTATGAGGCCGGGCTCGCCACGCGGACGGTCTTGATCGAGTTCGATAGCGTCGAGCAGGCGGTCGCGACCCATGACAGCCCCGGCTACAAGGCCGCCCTCGCCGCGATGGGCGACGCGGCGGAGCGCGATCTGCGGATCGTCGAGGGGGCGGCTTAAAGGCTAGAGATACACACCCTTCATCTGCGCCTCGGCATACCGGGTGCCCGCCGCGGCACCCGGTGGCACAGCGGCGGAGATGCGGGCAATGTCGGCGGCGGATAGCGCCACGCCGAGCGCCCCCAGATTCTCCGCCAGCCGTGCCACACGCTTGGTGCCGGGGATCGGCACGATATCGACGCCCTGAGCCAACAGCCAAGCGAGCCCCAATTGGGCCGACGTGCAGCCCTTTTCCCGGGCGACCGCCTTGAGCCGGCCGACCAAACCGAGATTCTGGTCGAGATTGGCCGCGGCGAAGCGCGGATGCCGGCGGCGGCCGTCGCCCTCCGGGATATCCGCCGCCTTGACCTCACCGGTTAGCAGGCCACGGCCGAGCGGCGAATAGGCCACGAACGAGATGCCCAAGGCGCGGGTCGTGGCCAGTGTTTCCTCCGCCTCGACACGGTAGAGCAGCGAATACTCGCTCTGCACGGCGGCGATCGGGTGCACCGCATGGGCGCGGCGGATGGTTTCCGGACGCGCCTCGCTCAGCCCCAGCGCACGCACCTTGCCGGCCTCGACCAGCCGGCCCATGGCGCCCACCGTCTCCTCGATCGGCACGGTAGGGTCGACGCGATGCTGGTAATAGAGGTCGATCACCTCGACGCCCAGCCGCATCAGGCTCGCCTCGCAAGCCTCTCTCACATAGTCCGGACGGCCGTTCACGCCGTTGACACCGCCCTCGCCCTTGGTCTGGCCGAATTTGGTGGCGAGCACCACATCGCCACGGCGACCCCTGATGGCACGGCCCACCAACTCCTCGTTATGGCCCCAGCCATACATGTCCGAACTGTCCAGCAAGGTGACGCCGTGGTCGAGCGCATAGGTGATCACCCTCAGCGCCTCGGTATCGTCGCTGGCGCCATAGACGCCGGAGAACGACATGCAGCCTAGACCGATCGGTGCCACGGTGAGGGCGCTGGCGCCCAGCCGGCGTTTGGTCGTCATACCGTCACGGTCCATGCTGTCGCCCCCCGGATAGTGTTTGTTCTGATGATCGTCGCCCTGCCGTCGATCGGAGATGTAGGCGCCGGTCCAGCCATCGGCAACGCGTGCGTCATCTCGACCGTCATTTAGCCTCGGCAAATCCCGCGCGTCTGGCTTAGATTTGGCCGCCAGGTTTTGAGTCCCCTGATTCGGTGAGTGATGTTCCCCCCTCGCGTCGTTACCCTGCTTGCTTGCTTCTTAGTCCTATCGTCGCCGATCGCGGCAGCCGCGGAGGAAACGCCGAACCACGGCTTGTCGATGTTCGGCGATCTCAAATACAAGTCCGGCTTCACGCATTTCGAGTGGACCAATCCGGACGCGCCGAAGGGCGGCACCATGAAGCTGTCGGCGCTGGGCACCTTCGATTCGTTGAACCCCTTCCTGGTCAAGGGGGCGACGGCATCGGGGCTGGGCTACCTCTTCCAGACCCTGATGGCCCGGTCGGAGGACGAGCCCTTCGCGCAATACGGGTTGGTCGCCGATGGTGTGACGATCGCGCCCGACCGAACATCGGTGACCTATCACCTGCGGCCCGAAGCCACGTTCAGTGATGGCAGCCCGATCACGCCCGAGGATGTGGTGTGGAGCTTCGAGACCCTGACGCGGCCGCAGATGCTGCTGTTCCACGACTATTACGCCGATGTGGTGAAGGGCGAGAAGACGGGCGACCATCTGGTCAAGTTCAGCTTTCGCGACGGCCGCAACCGGGAGCTGCCGCTGATCATCGGCGAGTTGCCGGTGCTGTCGAAGGCGTATTGGACGGCCCATGATTTCGACAAGACGACGCTCGAACCGCCGGTCGGCAACGGACCCTATACGATCGCCGCGGTCGATCCCGGGCGCAGCATCACCTATCGCCGGGTCCCGAACTGGTGGGGCGCCAATCTGGGTGTCGCCAAGGGTCGCTTCAACGTCGACGAGATCCGCTACGATTATTACCGCGACACGACGGTAGCGCTGGAGGCCTTCAAGGCCGGCGCCTATGACGTGCGGCCGGAGAATAATTCCAAAGCCTGGGCGACCGGTTATGACGGGCCGGCGCTGGCCGCCGGTCTCATCACCAAGCAGGATATCCCGAACGCCCTGCCCCAGGGCATGCAGGGTTACGTCTTCAACACTAGGCGGCAACTCTTTGCCGACCCGCTGGTCCGCCGGGCGCTGGGTTATGCGTTCGATTTCGAATGGACCAACAAGACGCTGTTCTACGGCCTCTATACCCGCTCGCACAGCTATTGGAACAATAGCGAGTTGGGTTCCAGCGGGTTACCGACCGGGGCTGAGCTCGCGTTTCTGGAGGGCTATCGAGGCCGGATCCCCGACGCCGTGTTCACCGCCGAATACGCGCCGCCCAAAACCGACGGATCGGGCAATCTGCGCGACAACCTGAAGCAGGCGCTGGACTTCTTGAAACAGGCGGGCTGGTCGAGCAAGGGCAAGCAACTGGTCAACGACAAGACCGGCACGCCCTTCGAGTTCGAGATCCTGGAAAGCGACATCAGCTTCGAGCGAGTGACCTTGCCGATGATCCAGAACCTGCAGCGGCTGGGCATCACCGCCCGGTTGCGCACCGTCGACACATCGCAATATATCAGCCGGCTGAACAATTTCGATTTCGACATGACCACCGGCCAATGGCCGCAATCGGCCTCGCCCGGCAATGAGCAGCGGGATTTCTGGAGTTCGGGTGCCGCCGATCGCCCGGGCAGCCGCAACCTCGCCGGCGTCAAGAACCCGGCGATCGACGCGCTGATCGAACAGTTGATCACGGTGCCGGATTACGAGGCGCTGAAGACCACGACCCATGCGCTCGATCGGATCCTGGTGAACGGCTATTACGTCATCCCGCAATGGTACCGGGCGAGCAGCTGGATCGCCTATTGGAACAAGTTCCAGCGCCCGACCGTGGCACCGACCTATTATCCGACCGCGCTCGATAGCTGGTGGGTGGCGCCCGGCAAGGACAGCGAGATCGAAGCGGCCAAGGCGAAGTTGCCATCAGCACCCAAGTGACTCCGCTGTGATCGCTTACAGCCTGCGCCGGCTGGCGCTGATGGTGCCGACGCTGCTCGGCATCATGCTGATCAACTTCGTGATCATCCAGGCCGCCCCCGGCGGACCCGTCGAGCAGATGGTGGCGCGGCTGCAAGGAGGCGGCAACGACGCCACGGCACGCTTCACCAACCAACAGGACACCGCCGCCCCCCGCACCGGCGGCGTCGGCGACCAAAGCCGCGCCTCCCAAGGGATCGATCCCGCCCTGATCGCGCAGCTGCAAAAGCTCTATGGCTTCGACAAGCCGCCGGCCGAGCGCTTCGTCGAGATGATCGGCCGCTACGCCACCTTCGATTTCGGCAGCAGCTTCTACCGCGATCGACGGGTGATCGACCTCATCCTCGACAAGCTGCCGGTCTCCATCTCGCTCGGTCTCTGGACCACCCTGCTGGTCTATCTGATCTCGATCCCGCTTGGCGTCGCCAAGGCGGTGCGCGACGGCACGGCGTTCGATGTGTGGAGCAGCGCCGTCGTGATCGTCGGCTACGCGGTGCCCAGCTTTCTGTTCGCCCTGCTGCTGGTCGTGCTGTTCGCCGGCGGCAGTTTCCTCAGCCTGTTCCCGCTGCGCGGGCTGGTGTCGGATAATTGGGCGACCCTGTCCTGGCCCGGCCGGATCCTCGACTATCTGTGGCACATGACCCTGCCGATCGCCGCCCTGACCATCGGCGGCTTCGCCAGCCTCACCATGCTGACCAAAAACTCGTTCCTGGACGAGATCAACAAGCAATACGTCACCACCGCCCGTGCCAAGGGATTGACCGAGCGGCGCGTGCTCTACGGCCATGTGTTCCGCAACGCCATGCTGATCGTGGTGGCGGGTTTCCCGGCCGCCTTCGTCGGCATCCTGTTCACCGGGTCGCTGCTGATCGAGGTGATCTTTTCCTTGGACGGGCTCGGGCTGCTTGGCTTTGAGTCGGCGATCAACCGGGATTACCCGGTGCTGTTCGGCAGCCTCTATGTCTTCACGCTGATGGGGCTGCTGCTCAACCTGGCCGGCGACCTGGTCTATATGCTGGTCGACCCCCGGATCGATTTCGAGGCGCGGGCGCGATGAGCACCGGCGGCGATCTCATCCTGCGGCCCGGCGCCGTCGGCCCCCAGCGCGCGATCAGCCCGCTGACCCGCCGCCGGCTGGCGGCGTTCCGCGCCAATCGGCGGGGCTTTTGGTCGCTGTGGATCTTTCTCGCCTTGTTCGGCATCAGCCTCTGCGCCGATGTCATCGCCAACGACAAGCCACTGGTCATCCGCTACGACGGCGGCTGGTACCTGCCGTTGCTGAACGACTATGCCGAGACCGATTTCGGCGGCGATTTCCCGACCGATCCGGATTACCGCGACCCCCATCTCCAAGCGCTCATAGCGGCCAAGGGCTGGATGGCCTGGCCACTGATCCCGTTCAGCTATCGCACGATCAACTACGCCCTCGGCCGGCCGGCCCCGGCGCCGCCCTCGGCCGTCGATTGGCTGGGCACCGACGACCAGGCGCGCGACGTGCTGGCGCGGACGATCTACGGCTTTCGGATCACCGTACTGTTCGCCCTCACCCTCACCCTTCTCTCCTCGATCGTCGGCCTCGCCGCCGGTGCCATCCAGGGCTATCTGGGCGGCCTGACGGATCTCCTGATGCAGCGCTTCATCGAAATCTGGTCCGGCCTGCCCGTGCTGTTCCTGCTGATCATCCTCGCCAGCATCGTCGAGCCGACCTTCTGGTGGCTGCTCGGCCTGATGCTGCTGTTCGCCTGGATGGCGCTGGTGCCGGTGGTGCGCGCGGAGTTCCTGCGCGCGCGCAACCTCGATTTCGTCCGCGCCGCCCGAGCGCTGGGCGCCCCCACCTCGACGATCATCATCCGGCACATCCTGCCGAACGCGTTGGTCGCGACGATGACCTTCCTACCCTTCATCATGAGCGGTGCCGTCACCACCCTCACCTCGCTGGATTTTCTCGGCTTCGGACTGCCGCCCGGCTCGGCCTCGCTGGGGGAATTGCTGGCCCAGGGCAAGAACAACCCGCAAGCCCCCTGGCTCGGCCTCACCGGCTTCTTCGTCCTGGCGGTGTTGCTCACGCTGTTGATCTTCATCGGCGAGGCGGTGCGCGACGCGTTTGATCCCCGCCGGAGCCCCACGCGATGAGCGATCAGCCATTGCTGGCGGTCCGCGATCTCACGGTCGAGTTCACGGTCGGCGGCGCCCCGGTGAGGGCCGTCGATGGCGCGTCGTTCGAGCTTGCCCGCGGCGAGACGCTGGCACTGGTCGGAGAAAGCGGCTCGGGCAAGTCGACCACGGCCCTGTCGATCCTGCGCCTGCTGCCCGGCTCCGGCTGGTACGCGCCGGGCAGCAGCATCCAATTCGCCGGCGAGGACCTGCTGGATGCCACGCCTGATCGATTGCGCTCGATCCGCGGCGACCGCATCGGCATGATTTTCCAGGAGCCGATGACCTCGCTGAACCCGCTGCACACGATCGAAAAGCAGATCGGCGAGACCTTGGCCGTGCATCGGCGATTGAACCCACGCGCGGCGCGAACCCGGGTGCTGGAGCTGCTGGAACTGGTTGCCCTGCCCCGCGCCGCCGAGCGCCTCGGCAGCTTGCCGCATCAATTGTCCGGCGGCGAGCGGCAGCGGGTAATGATCGCCATGGCGCTCGCCAACGAACCGGATCTGCTGATCGCCGACGAACCGACGACCGCCCTCGACGTCACCATCCAGGCACAGATCCTGGCCCTGCTGCATGATCTGATCCGCCGTTTCGATATGGCGCTGCTGCTGATCACCCATGATCTGGGCATCGTGCGACGGATGGCAGACCGGGTTTGCATCATGCGATCCGGTCGGATCGTCGAGACCGGCTCGACCGAGGCGATCTTCACCCGGCCCGAGGCGCCCTATACCCGGATGCTGCTGGCGGCCGAGCCCTCGCCCCGCGTGTCGACACCGGCCGAGGCGGCGCCGGTGCTGCTCGAAGCGCGCGACATCTCCGTCATCTTCCCGATCCGCGCCGGCATGCTGCGCCGCCGGATCGGCGAGACCCGCGCCGTCGACGGCGTCAGCCTAACCCTGCGGGAGGGGCGCACCACCGGCATCGTCGGCGAAAGCGGCTCGGGCAAGAGCACGCTGGGCCTCGCCCTGCTGCGGCTGCAGCCGGCCGGGGGCAGCGTCATCTGGGAAGGCGAGGATCTCGCATCCCTCACGGCCGGCCGGTTACGCGCGCGGCGGAGGGCGATGCAGATCGTCTTCCAGGACCCGTTCGCCAGCCTGAACCCCCGGCTATCGGTCGGTCAGATCGTCGAGGAGGGGCTGCGCGTCCACCGGATCGGCGGTGCCGCGCAGGAACGCCGGCCGCTGATCGCCCAGGCGCTGACCGAGGTCGGCCTGGACCCCGACTGGGCCGATCGCTATCCGCACGAACTCTCCGGCGGACAGCGCCAGCGGGTGGCGATCGCCCGGGCCTTGGTGCTGAAGCCGCGCCTGCTGGTGCTGGACGAGCCGACCTCCGCCCTCGACCGGTCGGTGCAGGTGCAGATCATCGAGTTGCTGCGCGACCTGCAGGCGCGCCATCGGTTGGCCTATCTGTTCATCAGCCATGACCTGCGCGTCGTCCGGGCCTTGGCCGACGAAGTCATTGTCATGCAGGGCGGCCGGATCGTCGAGGCCGGTGCCGCCGACGCCGTCTTCGCGGCGCCACGGCACGAGTACACCCAGGCATTGCTGTCGGCGGCGCTGGAGGGTGTCGCTTAGCGACTTACCCCAGCTCGGGAAAATCCTCCTCCCAATGGTCCTGGGCGCCACGCGTCCCCGCGGCACGGCAAGTGGCCTCCGCCGCGCGCAGTTCGACCCGGCGGATCTTGCCGGAGATGGTCTTGGGCAACTCGGCGAATTCCAGGCGGCGGATGCGCTTATAGGGCGCCGAATGCGTCCGGATATGGTGGAAGATCGACAGGGCGGTCGCGGCATCGGCGGCGAAGCCGGCACGCAGGCTGACGAATGCCTTGGGGACGGCGAGACGCAGCGGATCGGGCGACGGGACCACCGCCGCCTCGGCAACCGCCTCGTGCTCGATCAGCATGCTTTCCAGTTCGAACGGACTGATCCGGTAATCCGATGCCTTGAACACGTCATCGGCACGGCCGACGAAAGTGAGATACCCATCAGCATCGCGCTGCGCCACATCGCCAGTGGGATAGGCCACCCCCTCGATAGGCAACGTCGTGCCATCCGTGGCCTGATACCCCTGCATCAAGGCGATGGGCCGGGCGGCGAGCGTGATACATACCTGCCCCTCATCCGCGGGCTGTCCGGCGTCGTCCAGCAGGGCGATATCATAACCCGGCAAGGGCCGGCCCATCGAACCGGGCTTGACCGGCTGGCCCGGCGGATTGCCGATCTGCGCCGTCGTCTCGGTCTGGCCATAGCCGTCGCGGATGGTCAGGCCCCAGGCCGTCTTGACCCGCTCGATGACCTCCGGGTTCAGCGGCTCGCCGGCACCGATCAATTCGGTGAAGGCGACTTTCCAGGCGGCGAGATCCTCCTGGATCAGCATTCGCCAAACGGTCGGCGGCGCGCACATCGAGGTGACGCCGCAACGGGTAGCCACATCGAGCAAGCCACGCGCGTTGAAGCGCGCCTGGTTCAGCACGAAAATCGTCGCCGCCGCGTTCCACGGCGCGAAAAACGAGCTCCAGGCATGCTTCGCCCAGCCGGGCGAGGAAATGTTGAGGTGCACGGCACCGGGCTGCAGGCCCAGCCAATACATGGTCGAGAGATGACCTACCGGATAGCTTTGATGGCTGTGCAGCACCAGCTTGGGCTTAGCGGTGGTGCCCGAGGTGAAATACAATAGCAGCGGGTCGGTCGCCCGGGTCGGCCCGTCCGGCGCGAAATCGCCCGACGCCTCATACCCCGCCGCATAAGGCTGCCAGCCCGGCACCGGCTCGCCGACCACGATCCGGGTGCACGCATCGCCCAGCTCGGCGAACCGGTCGGTATGCTGGGCCGCCGCGACGATATGCCGAACCCGCCCCCGCTCGATCCGATCGACGAGATCGTCGCCGCTCAGCAGGGTCGTCGCGGGAATGACCACGGCGCCGAGCTTCATCGCTGCCAGCATCAATTCCCAGAGCGGCACGACATTGCCCAGCATCAACAGGATACGATCGCCGCGCCGCACGCCCAGCGACCGAAGATGGTTGGCGACGCGGTTCGATCGGTCGGCCAGCTCGGCGAAGCTCAGCCTGATCTCATCACTCGTTTCGCCGACGATCCATAAGGCGGTGCGTCGGTTGCCGGCGGCCATGGGATCGAAATAGTCCAACGCCCAATTGAAGCTGTCGAGCCGCGGCCATCTGAAATCGCGATACGCGGTTGCATAATCGGTGCGATGCGCCAGCAGGAAATCGCGCGCCTCGATAAATCCATCCGCCAAGATCCGTATCCTCCCCACTATTGGTCGATCAGCGGCCGGTACATCCGCGCTCGCTTCGGCCGAAACATCGACATTCCGAGTTTAGCAAATTCAATCGGGTGTGAGGTCAATCACATCCGATAGCCGTCGTTTTCGACATGATCCAATCAACCAAGGGAATGACGACTGCTTCGGACAGTACTCCCCCAGGAGAGCAAGACGGTTTTCAAGACTTGGCGAAAGGTGCGTCATGATGGTCACAGCGCAGCGCTTCGATGCCCCGATCCCCACGCGGCGGTCTAGAACTCCTGGTCGGCGGAGTGCCATGCGTCTGTTGAGCGATCTCTGGAACACGGTCGTCGACCGCTACGAGGAACGGGCGACGCGACAGATGCTGCGATCGCTGGAAGGCCATCTACAGAACGATATCGGCGTGAACCGCCAGGATCTTTCGCGTGGCTCGCCGGTCTCGGGGCAGCGCGCGCCGTAACCAAGCGGGGGCGGATCCCCCGCGAGAAAGTCGTCTCAGAGGTCGCCGGCGATCCGCCGAAGCTGGCTCTCGTTTTTCAGCGTGATAAAACTGTTCTCAACGGAAATCAGCCCGGATTTCCGCCATTCGGAGAACTGTTTGTTGATGCTTTCCCGCGAGATGCCGATCATGTTGCCGATTTCCTGCTGCGATAGTCGGAAATCGATCCGCACACCCTGCGATGTCGGTTCGCCATGGTCATGCGCCAGGACCAGCAACCGACGCGCCAGCCGCGCCGGCACCTCTAGGAACAGCACATCCTCCATGTGTTCGGAGGTATGCCGCAGCCGTTCACACAACACGGCGATCAGCTTCAAGGCCATGTCGGGGTAATGTTCGACAAGCGGTAGAAAATCGCGCCGATCCAGCACCAGCAGGCTGCAATCGGTCATCGCGATCGCGTCGGCGGTTCGGTCCTTGCCATCCAGCAAGGCGATCTCGCCGAAAAATTCGCCGGGATCGATGATGTTGAGGATCAGTTCGCGGCCTTCGGCCGAGGTCACGCTGATCTTGACCCGTCCGCCGATCACGGCGATCAACCCCGAGCCTGGGTCACCCTTGAGGAAGATGACCTCATTGGCGCGGTGGGTGACGGTGCGCGTACGCGCCGCAAGCGCCTCGACATGCTCTCGATCCAGGGAGCGCAGCAACGGATTCTGCGCCAGGATCTCGCGGCGATCTATCGTCGGGACCTTAGCCACCCGCCTGCCTTCCTTCGGAGTTTCGCAATCGGGCCGAAGGTAATGCACTTACGGCCACGACGAGACTACGATAGCGGGGAAGACAACACCAGCCTAGCCCGCCGACTTAGCGGATAGGCAATCTTTCGCATCGACAGCCCGGCGAACCGGGCGCGATGCCAGACTTGATGGTGATCCCGCCTTAGCGGCGATAGGTGCCGTTGATGATCGCCGGGAAATCCGCCCGATCGATCCGCAGATCCTGCAGTTCGCGGCTCGAATAGCTCGCCAGCTCGCGGGCGATTTCGTTGCGCTGGCGCTGCTCGGCACGCCAGGCGGAAAACGCGTTTACGCTGCGTCGCACAATCGACGAAGCTGCCTGTAAAGAGGGGTTTGCCGCGCTCATAAGCATTGCCATTGGTCTCATCCTTCTGCATCGCAACGTTCTATGTTGCACTGCAATATCACCTGGTGAGGCTTAATGACCACTTAAAGGTCCGAATGGCAGCCATGCCGCGAACGCGGATGCGGTCCGCGGCGCATTGTCCGCGACGCACTTGGCGCGCGAACAGGGACCTGATATCGAGCAACCTGCGTCCTCCCGACATCGCATCCCCGAAACCCGACAGCCGAATCCGCATCGGCGAAAAACCACAGGTACTGGATAGCGATGCATCAGAGTTCCCGGAGGCCGTGGCCGGACGGCAAGGGTCGGGCGGCATGACCGACGCCCTATCGCTGTCCCACAGCCTGCCCGGCGAAACCCCGGCCGCCCGCTATCGGCGTGGCGCCTTGCTGGTGGCGACCGCTTCGGTCGCCTGGAGCGGCGCGGGACTGATCGTCCGCATGGTGGCGACGGACGCCTGGACGACGCTGTTCTGGCGGTCGGTATTCGCTTGCCTGTCGCTGCTGATCTACGTCGCGCTGCGCGATCGGCGGGGCGTCGTCGGCGCGTTCCGCGGCATCGGCTGGATCGGCCTGCTGCTGGCCGGCTGCTTCGCCTCCTCGATGATCTGCTTCATTCTCGCCCTGGGACAGACGACGGTCGCCAATGTGATGATCTTCCAGGCCGCCTCGCCGTTCGTGGCGGCGATCTTCGCCTGGCTGCTGCTGGGGGAGCGGGTCAGGCCCAGTGGAATCGCGGCGATCGCGGCCACGCTATGCGGCATCGCGATCATGGTCTCCAACGCGGTCGAGACCGGCCAACTCGCCGGCGATCTTTTATCGGCGGTCATGGGATTGGGCTTCGCCGGTACCATCGTCCTCGCCCGACACCGCCGCGATCTGCCGATGACCCCGGCCACCTGCCTTGCCACCGCGATCACGGCGCTCGTCGCTTTGCCGCTCGCCGATCATCCATTCGCCGTGGCACCGACCGACCTCGCCTTGCTGGGATTGTTCGGGATCGGCCAGATGGGCCTGGGCTTGATCCTGTTCATGGCGGGTGTCCGGCTGATCCCGGCGGCGGATGCCGGGCTGATTTCGATCCTGGAATCCGTGCTGGGACCGTTCTGGGTCTGGGTCGCCCTCGGCGAGAACCCGGATATCAGGGCGCTGATCGGCGGCGCCATAGTGCTGATCGCCGTCATCCTGCACACACTTGCGGAAAAGCGCGCGGCGGACCTTCGCAACGCCGTCCACCCGATCTAGATTTCACGGCCGGGATTTTACAGCCGGGATTTTATGGCCGGGATTTCACCGGAGATCTCCGGGAAAACGGGGCGGTACCGCATGAGCATGTTCCATTCGAAAAACCGCCTCGACCCGATCCCGACCCGCATGGGGTCGATGGAGATCACCAAGCAGGGCGCCATCCGCTACGACCTGCGCGATCCCTACCACCTGGCGATGACGCTGAGCTGGCCGCGGTTTTTCCTGACTCTGCTGGTCCTGGAACTGACCATCAATATCGTCTTCGCGCTGCTATACGTCATCGCGCCAGGCAGCCTGACCAACACACGGCCGTACTCGTTCTCCGACGCCTTCTTCTTCAGCATCGAGACCCTGGCCACGGTCGGCTATGGCGCGATGGCACCGGCGACGCTCTATGGCCACATCGTCTCGGCTATCGAAATCCTGTGCGGGATGACCTTCACCGCCCTGATGACCGGCCTGATCTTCGTCCGGTTTTCCAGACCCAAGGCAAAGATCCTGTTCGCCGACAACCCGGTCATCGGCCGCAGCAATGGGCGACCGACCTTGATGATCCGGCTGGGCAACGGCCGCATGAGCCTCTTGGCGGACGCGACGGCGCGCCTCAGCGTCCTGCTGCCGGAGCGCACGGCGGAAGGCCAGATGTTCCGGCGCACCCTCGATCTGTCGCTAACGCAAAGTCGATTGCCGCTGTTCGGACTGATCTGGACACTGATGCATCCTATCGACGAGCATAGCCCGCTGGCTCGGCTAACGGTCGAAACCTTGGCGGAAAGCGACTTGCGGCTGATCCTGATCATCGAGGCGCGCGACCATGTGATGGGCGCGCATGTCTTCGACCTTCACACCTATGACGGCGACGCCATCCTGTTCGGCACACGCTACCAGGACGCTCTATCGATCGATGATCGGGGGCGGACCAACGCGGATCTCACACGGCTCAGTCTGGTCGAACCGGACGATCCGCCCGGTGAACGGATGGGTGAAGTGATGGGCGCATCAATGGCCTGATCGTTGCAACCTCGTCGCCTCAGGACTGTCGGACGAGCATTTCGTACCAAGGGGGAAATCACATGACTAGGCATTTGGCATGGTTGGCGATGGCCGGCGTGGTGGCAGCACCCCTGGCGCTGTGGCAGGCGCCCGCCCAAGCCGCGACGCCACGCGACACGGTGGTGATGGCGAAGAAGATCGACGACATCATCACGCTCGATCCCGGCGAGGCGTATGAGCTGTCCGGCGAGGAGATCGTCACCAACGTCTACGACCGGCTGATCCGCTTCGAGGCGGAGGATCTCACCAAGATGGTCGGCGGCGTCGCCGCCAGCTGGACGATCAGCGACGACAGCAAGACCTTCACCTTCAAACTTCGGCCCGGGCAGAAATTCCAGGATACGGGATCGACGCTCACCGCCGAGGATGCGGCGTTCTCGCTGCAGCGGGTCATCCTGATGGACAAGACCCCGGCCTTCCTGATCTCGCAGCTGGGCTGGACCAAGGACAACGTCAAGGATCTGGTCAAGGCGCTCGATCCCCTGACGCTGCAGTTCACCACACCCAACAAATATGCGCCGTCGCTGGTGTTAAACCTGATGAGTTCGGTGGTCGGCTCGGTCGTCGAGAAGAAGGTGGCGCTGCAGCACGAGGAGAAGGGCGATTTCGGCAATGGCTGGCTGAAAACCCACACCGCCGCTTCCGGTCCGTTCAAGTTGATTTCATGGAAGCCCAACGAATCCGTGACGCTTGAGGCCAACCCGACCTATCGGCTGGGTGCCCCGGCGGTGAAGCGCGTCATCGTGCGCCACATACCGGAGGCCGCGTCCCAGGCACTGCTGCTGCAGAAGGGTGATATCGATATCGCCCGCGATCTCAACCCGGATCAGCTGAAGACGCTCGCCGGCGACAAGGCGATCAAGGTCGAGACCTTCGCCGGTTCCGATACCTATTACGCGGGCATGAACCTCGCTTACGAGCCGTTCAAGAACCCCAAGGTGCGCGACGCGATGCGCTATCTCATCGATTATGACGGGATGGTGAATAGCTTCCTCAAGGGCAATTTCTTCGTGCACCAGGCCTTCCTGCCGAAGGGTTTCATGGGGGCGATGAACGAGAACGAGTACAAGCTGGATGTCGCCAAGGCGAAGCTGCTGCTGGCCGAGGCCGGCTATCCGAACGGTTTCGAGGTCCGGCTCGACACCTGGAATTCCTCGCCGATGGCCGAGATCGCCCAATCGATGCAGCAGACCATGGGCATGGCCGGGATCAAGGTGAATATCGTGCCGGCCGAGCAGAAGCAGGTCCTAACGATCTATCGGGCGCGCAAGCACCAGATGGCCGCGCTGAGCTGGGGACCGGACTATCTCGATCCGCATACCAACGCCGACACCTTCTCGTTCAACCCGGACAATTCCGACGGTGCCGCCAGGAAGCCGCTCGCCTGGCGCAACTCCTGGGATATCCCCGAGTTGACCAAGGAGACCGAGGCGGCGGCGCAGGAGCCCGATAGCGCCAAGCGCGAGACGATGTATCTGGACCTGCAGAAGAAGGTGATGGAGACCGGGCCTTTCCTGATCATGTTCCAGCCGACCTTTCAGGTGGCGGAGCGGACCAACGTCAAAGGCATGATCGCCGGCATCACGTCGGATCTGACCTACTACCGCAAACTGACCAAGTAAGCGCAAACCGACCAAGTAAGCACTGGCGGGGCGATCAGCCGCGCATGACCGCGACCATCGACGTCACACGACCGAGCAGACGGCGGGTTGGGCTGATAGCCCTGCCCGTCCGTCGGCTGCTCGGCGTCTTGCTGTCGCTGGTGCTGACCTTCCTCGGCCTGACCATCGTCACCTTCGTGATCGGCCGGGTCATCCCGATCGATCCGGTGCTGGCGATCGTCGGCGAACATGCTTCGGCCTCGACCTACGACGCGGTGCGTCTGGAGATCGGCCTCGATCTGCCGATCCCGGTACAGTATTGGCGCTACCTCACCAAGGTGCTGTCCGGCGATTTCGGCAACTCGGTGATCACCTCGCAGCCGGTGCTGGTCGATCTACTGAATGTTTTTCCGGCGACCATCGAGCTGTCGTTCCTCGCCCTGGTGATCGGCGTGGCGCTGGGTATCCCCTGTGGCGTGGTGGGGGCGGCGCAACGCGGCCGCTGGCCCGACCATGTGATCCGCATGGCCTCGCTGTTCGGCTATTCCATGCCGGTGTTCTGGCTGGGCTTGGTCGGGCTGCTGGTATTCTACGCCAAGTTGGGCTGGGTCGAGGGGCCGGGCCGCATCGATGTCGGTTACGACGACATCGTTCCCACCGTCACCGGCATGATCACCGTCGACAGCGTGCTGTCCGGCGATTGGGAGGTGTTCTGGAACGCGCTCAGCCATCTCGCCCTGCCGGCGACGATCCTGGGCTATATCTCGCTCGCCTATGTGGCGCGGATGACGCGCAGCTTCATGCTGGGACAATTGCAGCAGGAATACGTACTGGCCGCCCGCGCCAAGGGGCTCTCCGAAACGCGGGTGATCTGGATCCACGCCTTGGGCAATATCTGGGTACAGCTGATCACCGTGGTGGCGCTGACCTTCGGCAATCTGCTGCAGGGCGCCGTGCTGACCGAAACCGTGTTCGCCTGGCCGGGGCTCGGCCTCTATATGAAGAACTCGCTGTTCAACGCCGATTTGAACGCGGTGCTGGGCGGCACCACGCTGATCGGCGCGGTCTATATCTGCCTCAACTTCCTGTCCGATCTGCTCTACCCGCTGGTCGATCCCCGTGCGCGGAGCCGCTCGTGAGCGATAACACGATCAGCGTTCCCGGCGTGGCACCGGGCTGGCGTGCTTGGCTGCTGTCGCCGACCCCCGGCAGCCGCTCCCAGGCGCGGCTCGGCCGCTGGTTTCGCAGCTGGCTGGCGTTCCGGCGCAACCCGCTGGCAATGACCGGTCTCACCATCGTGCTGGCGCTGGTGCTGATGGCGGTCGCGGCACCGCTGTTATCCAGCGAGCACGAGGCGACCTTCCAATCCCTGCCCGATCGGTTGCAGTACTTCTCCCTCGCGCATCCCTTCGGCACCGACGAGCTGGGCCGCGACATCCTGGCGCGCGTGTTGTTCGGCGCCCGCGTCACCCTGCTGATCGTCGCCATGGTGACGGTGATCGTCGTGCCGATCGGCCTCGGCATCGGGTTGCCTTCGGGCTATTTCGGCGGTTGGCTCGATGCGGTGCTGATGCGCATCACCGACATCTTCCTCGCCTTCCCGCAATTGGTCCTGGCCCTCGCCTTCGCGGCGGCGCTGGGTCCTGGGATCGAGAACGCGGTGATCGCCATCGCCCTCACCTCCTGGCCGCCTTACGCGCGCCTCGCCCGGGCCGAGACGATCACCCGCCGGCGCAGCGAATTCGTGCTGGCGGCGGAGCTGCAGGGCGCCTCATGGGTGCGCATTCTGTGGGTGCAGATCCTGCCGCTTTGCCTGCCCTCGGTGATCATCCGGCTGACCCTGGACATGGCCGGCATCATCCTGATCGCCGCCGGGCTGGGTTTCCTCGGCCTCGGCGCCCAGCCGCCGATGCCGGAATGGGGCGCCATGGTGTCGAGCGGCCGAAGCGTTCTGCTCGACCAATGGTGGGTCGCGACCATCCCCGGCCTCGCCATCTTCATCGTCAGCTTGGGCTTCAACCTGTTGGGCGATGGCTTGCGCGACGTGGCCGACCCGCGCTCGTCATGAAAGCGATGGCATGACCGAGGCGCCGATGCTCACCGTGCGCGACCTGCGCGTGACCTTTCCGACCGATCGGGGCGAGTTCGTCGCCGTGCGCGATGTCAGCTTCTCGCTGGGGCGGGAGCGGCTGGGCATCGTCGGTGAATCCGGCTCGGGCAAATCGACCACCGGTCGCGCGATCATGGGCCTGTTGCCACCCGCGGCCCGGGTCCAGGCGGCCGAGCTCAGCCTGGGCAAGACCGATCTGCGCGGCCTTGCCCCACGCGACTACCGGCATTTGCGCGGCAAGCGCATGGCGATGGTGCTGCAGGACCCACGCTATGCCCTCAACCCCTCGATCAGCGTCGGCAGGCAGATCGCCGAGACCCATCGCATGCATCTGCACAGCACCCGCAAGGCCGCGCGCCTCGCCGCCTTGGAGATGCTGGAGGCGGTGCAAATCCGCGATCCGCAGCGGGTCTACGATCTCTATCCGCATGAGGTATCGGGCGGCATGGGTCAGCGGGCGATGATCGCCATGATGCTGATCGCCGATCCGGAGATCCTGATCGCCGACGAGCCGACCTCGGCCCTCGACGTCACCGTGCAGCTGCAGATCCTGACCATCCTCGACGACCTGGTGCGCAGCCGCGGCATGGGACTGATCCTGATCAGCCACAATCTGCATCTGGTCGCCTCGTTCTGTGACCGGGTGCTGGTGATGTATGCCGGGCGCGTCGTCGAGAACTGCCCGGCGCGGGAGCTGTCCGAGGCGCGACATCCCTATACGCGCGGGTTGCTGGCGGCCCTGCCGAGCCTGACGCACCGCCGCGCCGAACTGCCGCAATTGCGCCGCGACCCCGCCTGGTTGACCGATGAGGTAGCCGGCACGTGATCCAGCTGGAGAGCCTTACGGTCAGCTATGGCAGCGGCGCCGTCCGGATCGATGCCGCGCGCGACGTGTCGATCCGTGTGGCCGAGGGCGAGGCGTTCGGCCTGGTCGGCGAATCCGGCTCCGGCAAATCCACCGTGCTGCGCGCCATCGCCGGCCTGATCCCCGAGGCGAGCGGCCGGATCGCCCTGGCCGGCGAGACGCTCGGACCGAAGCGGACGCGGGCCTTGCGCAAACTCGTCCAGATGGTGTTCCAAGATCCCTATGGCTCGCTGCATCCGGAACAGACGGTCGACCAGATCCTGGCGGAACCGGTGGCGATCCACCGCCTGGGCAATGCCGATCGGCGGGTGGCTCAAGCCTTGACCGAGGTCGGCCTGGGCACCGAGCACCGGTTCCGATTTCCCCATCAGCTCTCCGGCGGCCAGCGCCAGCGCGTCGCGATCGCCCGCGCGCTGATCCTGGAGCCGCGCATCCTGCTGCTCGACGAGCCAACCTCGGCGCTCGACGTCTCGGTGCAGGCCGAGATCCTCAACCTGCTGACCCGGCTGCGCCGCGATCACGGCCTCACCATGCTGATGGTCAGCCACGACCTCGCGGTCATCGCCCATCTCTGCGACCAGTTGGCGGTGATGCGCGGCGGCGAGATCGTCGAACGCACCACCGCCGATCGCTTGGCGGTTGGCGAGACCGAGCATCCGTATACGGCGGAGCTGCTGCGCTCGAACGAGGGGTTCAAGCGAGGTTAGGGGATAAGTTCCGGCGCTTGGTACCGCCAACCTGACCGGCTAGGGGTATTGCTGTCGTGCGTGAAGGACGTTCACGATCTCAATCCGATCGGCCGCCACACGGTACACGATGATATAATTTGGATGCGCCACGATCTCGCGCGTTTCCGGCACCCGGCCTGACCGAAAAATGAGGGGGTGTTCGGTAAGAGGCAGAACCGCCGCTTCAATCGCTGCCTTGAGGCGGCGCGCGGCCGGCGGGTTACGGTCGGCGATGTAGCCTATGATTGTCGCAAGACTATCGAGCGCCTCGGCGCGCCAGACCACAGGCAAGCCAGGCATTTCATCCAGGCCGGCGAGACCGCTGCTCCGCCTGCGCTATGATGGCATCGATCTCCGCCATCGCTTGGTCGTGGGGTATAGCTGGGCGCGGATCATCGAGGCTCGCCTGCACCTTGGCGCGAAACCAACGATCGTAAGCCTCGGCCTCCTCAGTCGTGGCGAACTCGGACTCGATGGGTGACAGCGCGGTCATGACGCTTCTATAGCACAGAATGCCTCGGGCTTCAAAAGCCTCGCCCCGCCCGACCCGCGACCGGTAAGACCGAAGGCTTAAGCGACCACCCTGCGATACAGGTGCCAAGTCGCGTGGCCGAGGACCGGCATCGCGACCGCGAGGCCGATGAACAGCGGCAGGCAGCCCAGCACCAGCACGGCGGCGACGATCAGGCCCCACAAGCCCAAGACCGCGGGATTGACCAGAACGGCGCGGATCGAGGTGGCGACCGAGATGGCGGGCGACGTCTCCGTGCGGTCCAACATCATCGGGATGGACACCACGGTCAGCGCCAGGACGATCACCGCGAAGGCCAGGCCCGCCAGATTGCCCCACACGATCAGTTGCCAGCCATCCGGGCTGTGCAGCACAGCCTGCGCGAACTGGCCGACCGAGCCGGGATGCATCGGGCCGACCGTGCGTTCGTAGATGGTTTCCGCGACCGACATCCAGACCGTGAAGAGCGCCAACAGCATCAATCCGACGACCGCGATCGAAAAGATCGCCGGCGAGCGGAGGATGTCGAAGGCGTTGAGCCAGGAGACCGCTAGCCTCGCCTCGCGCCGCCGGCTGAGTTCGTAGATGCCGACCGCCAGAACCGGCCCCAGCAGGGCTATTCCCGCGACCAGGGGATACAGCAGCGGCACCAAATCCTGACCGACCGCCGCGCGCGCCGCGACCAGACCGACGATGGGGTACAGGATGCACAGAAAGGCGAGCTGCGTCGGGATGGTCAAAAAGTCGTTCCAGCCCAAGGCCAGAACCTCCCGCAAATCGGCGATCCCGATCTTGCGCACCGTCACCGGCCTCGTTTGCTGAATCCACGACGTTGATGGGGCCGGTGTAGTTTGGGTCTTCACGACATCAGCCATGGCGTATCCTCCCAAAAAACCACATATGTCCGCCGGTATGGCCGGCTGGTGGCGTTAGGATAACACCCGCGGCGGTTCATGGGTCCAGCGTTTCCTGTGGAAACTCGACGCCGCTGAGCGTCCTTCGCCGCCCCGGTTGGGGGAGAGGCTCTCGCCACCGAGCTCTTCAATATCGGGGGTCCGCGCGGCTGACGACGCCGTCCGCGGTCAGGAAATGCCCGCTGAGCGTGCGGTCGGCATGGGCCATGCGGAACGACAGCAGTTCCTGGGCCGAGGCCAGCAGCGTGCCCTGATGGGCCGGATCATTGGCCAGGTTCCGCACCTCGCGCGGGTCCTCCACCATGTCGAACAGCAGGGGCGGCAGGCCGGCGAAATGAATGTATTTCCACCGCTCGCCGCGCAGCACCGAGGCCACGCACAGATCGCTCGGCAAACCCAGCGCGGTCTCGGCTGTCTGGTCCACCGGATCGCGGAAATCGTATTCGTAATGGGCGGCCTGCCGCCACCGCGACGGCTCCCGTCCTTCGAGGAACGGGCGGAGCGATAGCCCGTTCAATGCCGGCGGGGCCGGACGCTCCAGCCAGTCCAGGACGGTCGGCAGCAGGTCGACCGCCTCGGTGAACCGCCCGACCTGCCGCCCGCGACCGGCATCGGCGGCGCGGCGCGGATCGCGCAGGATGCAGGGAATGTGAAAGGCCGGGTCGAACACGGTCTCCTTGCCGACCAGCCAATGATCGCCCAGCATTTCGCCGTGATCGACCGTGGCGACGATCAGCGTGTCGTCCCATTGGCCGGTATCCTTCAGCGCCCGCAGCACCCGGCCGATATGGTGATCGGTCTCGGCGATCAGCGCGTAATAGGTCGCCCGGATCTGGCGGATGACGTCCTCGTCCAGCCGCCTGTCCTCCATCGGTCGGCCAAGCCAGTCGCGCCGGAGCCGCATGGTCTCGACCCGCCAGGCGTGAAACGGATGCAGCGGCATTTCGTCTTGCCAGGCCGGCGTCCGATGGGGCATCGGCACGTCGCCGGGCCGGACGCGCTCGTGCCAGGGGGCGGCGGCGCGCAGCGGCGGATGCGGTGCCAGAAACGCCACGTAGGTGAGCCAAGGGTCGTCCGCGTGGCGGGTGATGTGGTCGATCACCTGATCGGCCAGAAAGGCGGTCGGGCTGTGCTCGGCGCGATAGACCGCCGGGCCGCCCGGCATGCCGTCCGCCGGCTCGAAATAATCCCAGACCGAGTCGTGGGCGGGATAGCCCTCGGCGTGCAGGAAGCGCCGCCAGGCCATCATGTCGGTGGGCAGTTGCAGCCCCACCCCCATATCCGGCAATACCCCCTCGAAGCTGCGCAGCGCCGGATCATCCGCGGCGCGGCCGCGTGGATCGGCCGAGGTATCGGTATAGCCGAACATGGTGGGCGGCAGGCCGGCGGCGCGGGCCTCACGCGCCAAATTGGTGAAGCGCGCGTCGAGCGGCGTGCCGTTGCGGACCGACCGATGGGTCATCTGGTAAAGCCCGGTCAGCAAGCTGGCGCGGGCCGGCCCGCAGGGGCTGGCCTGGGTATAGTGCCGGCGAAACAGAACGCCTTCGCCGGCCAGCGCATCCAGATTGGGCGTGGTCACGATCGGATGGCCGAGCGCGGACAGGCATTCCGCCCGCCACTGGTCACCGGCCAGAAACAGGACCTTGCGGGGTTTCGCCATCGACGGTTCCTATCCTTACAAGTGGTAAAATTCGGGGACGCTAAATTCGGGGTAACAGCACCCATTTCCGACGTCGCGCATTTCCCACACCGTATTTCCCATCCCCTGAGTTACACCTCAACCGACACCATCTTCAGCGTGAGCAACGTGAGTTATGCACCAGCCGACAACGTCTTCAGCATGGGTAAGTGGAATAGCCGCGGCGATCGCGTCGGAAGGGCTGGACGCGACCCAACTGTTGGGTGAAGCAGGTATAGACTTTGGCCTTTGTCGCCACCCTCAACAACGATGGCCCACGGATTCGATCAGCCACCTCTGGGAAATCGCGGCCGAGCGGTCGGGCAATCCCGCTATCGCTCTGAATATGTCTCACATCGGCAGGGCAAATCATTATGGCGTCGTCGGCTACGCCATGATGTCCAGTCCGGACATCAGCGCTGGCCTGCGCCGTCTGGTTCGCTACCTATCCCTAATAAGCAACGCGACGCACATCACGTTGCCGGTAAAAGACGGTCTTCAGGGCATAAGAATCGATTTTAGCGGCGGCGCCAGGCCGGTGCCGCGGCAGCGATATGAATATGGTCTTGTGACCCTACTTCTCTTCTGCCGTTGGATGTCCGGATCGCTGTTGAAGCCTTGCCAAGCCTCATTCGGATTTGATGTCCCCGCAGACATCGCTCCTTATGAGGCGACGTTCCAGTGCCCCATGACGTTCAATGCCGCGGAAAATGTACTGTGGTTCCCTCTCGAAGATCTGGCCGTTACGCTCCCTACCGCGATGCCGGACTTGGCAGACATTCACGATTTGGCGGCGAGACGGAACCTGGAGCAGCTGAACGCCCCGCACATAAGCTTACGCGCCAAAGAAGCGATTTCCAGCCGCTTGCCGGATGGCGAACCGCGACGGGCGCAAATCGCGTCGGATCTCTCCCTCAGCGAGCGCACGTTTCAAAGGCGCCTGGAAACGGAAGACATCTCCTTCCGGAAGTTGGTTTCCAATACCCGGCACGAACAGGCCGTTCATTACCTGCTACGGCCCGACCTATCCCTCAAGGACATCGGTAGCTTGCTCGGATATTCCGACATGAGCGCCTTCTCCCGCGCATGCCACGTTTGGTTCGGTGTCACGCCCGGCGCCTATCGCGAAAGACTAACCGGAGCAAATGACGCGAACCGTCGACAGGAAGCGAAAATGGCCCTGCCGACACAAAGAATTGGCACTCTCAGGCCAAGTCCGTCTTATATCGCGGAGCGTTGCGAAGAGTAACATGTGTATTCCAGAATTTGAGGAATATGCAGACAATGGCTCAGACGATCGTCTTTGTTCACGGCGCGTGGGTGACACCGGCATGCTGGCAATCTTTCAAGACCTTTTTCGAGCAAAAGGGCTATACCTGCCTAACGCCGCACTGGCCGTATATTGATCGGCCCGTCGAACAACTAAACCTTTCGATCGATCCGGCTTTTGCGAAAACAACCGTCAAATCACTCACCGATCATTACGCCGCCATCATCCGGAGCCTCCCGGAACCACCTATTCTGATCGGCCATTCTTTTGGCGGCTTGATCGTGCAATTGCTGCTGGATCGTGGGCTAGGCGCCCGCGGCGCCGCCATCGAGCCCGGCAACCCGAGCGGCGTTTTGCCTAGTCTCGCCGCCGTCCTGGCCGCCGCTCCCGTCCTGCTCACATGGAGCGGCTGGTCCAAGGTCTGCAAAATGTCGTTCCACGGTTTTGCCACCACGTTCGCCAACACCTTGCCCAAGGCCGACATGCGTCGCGTTTATGAAACCCAGATCGTTCCAGCACCTGGCCGCATCTATTTCCAGGCGGCGCTGGGCATCGGAACAAGTCTAAACTTCAAGAACCCGGACCGCCCCCCTCTTCTGTTGATTTCCGCCGACAAAGACAAGACGGCCTCGCCGTCTATGATCCGCGCCATGTATCGCAGGCACAAAGCCTCCCCCGTGCGCGTCGATTTTCAGAGCTTCAAGGGACTGAGCCATTGGCTGATCGCCGAACCGGGTTGGGAAGCCGTGGCCACCGCGATCTGGAACTGGGCCCAGGAATAGCAACTGGGGGTTGATGCCACCACAAAGGTGCGATTGACGAGATTCCGGGGTTTTGAGTAGGCCACGCCAGAAAATGGCAACTAAGGGACACAATACCTATTTCCGACCCCGCGCATCCCGCTGCGCCTATGCGGCTCATTTGGGACAAGCGGTCCGGTTTGGTCCGGCCATGAAGCATGATATGATCCAACGGAACGATAGAGACCCATGAGTACGGCCCCAATCGCGTGACGCTCGAGCCGGCATTCGTACGCCGCCCGGGTGCGAAGTCGGAGGACGATGGTTGGATCATGTCCTACGTCTTCGACGAAAATCGGAACTTGAGCGATGTCATCATTCTCGATGCGCAGGATTTCGGCGGTGACCCGGTCGCGGCGATCCGCCTGCCGGTGCGGGTGCCCTTTGGCTTTCATGGCGACTGGGCTCCCGACACGGACCTCGCGCAGATCATTGCGTAAAGCAGAAAAACCCCGTCGGACAATGCCATCATGTTATTGCTGATTCTTGGCTTGGTTATCTTTCTGGGCGCGCATTCGATAGGCATTTTCGCGAATGACTGGCGGCGGCGGCAAATCATCCGCCTGGGTGAAGGGCCGTGGAAAGGGCTGTTCTCGCTGGCTTCGCTAATCGGGCTGGCGCTCATTGTCATCGGTTTCGGCGAAGCGCGGACAAATGCCGTGTTGCTGTATGCGCCGCCCGCCTGGCTGCGTCATCTCAACATATTCCTGACGCTGATCGCGTTCGTGCTGGTTGCGGCGGCCTATGTTCCGCGCAACCACATTAAGAAGACGATCGGTCACCCGATGCTGGCTGGTGTGAAGACTTGGGCTTTCGGGCATCTGCTCGCCATCGGCATGGTGCACGACGTCGTATTGTTCGGCCCATTTCTGGTCTGGGCGATTGTGGATTTTGTGGCGTCGCGCCGACGGGATCGTATCGCCGGGACGGTATATCCTTCCGGATCGCTGACAGGGGACCTCATAACCGTGGTCGCCGGCGTGGTCGGCTGGACAGTGATCGCGTTTTGGCTCCATCAGTTTTTGTTCGGTCTGGACCCGCTGGCCTAACCGCCAGATAAATTCGGGGATCAATTTGGATCGCGGTAGGGACGCTCATTACTGAGCGCCCCTGCACGGAACCGTACGTGCGGCTTTCCCGCATACGGCTCCCGCTTCGGGTGTTTGACGGCGAAGCGTTGGTTTGGCCAGGACAACTCGGGGCCATCGCCGAGACGCTCGGATAGAGGCGCTCAGGGACTGCGCTTCCTCCGTAATTCCGCAGTGATATCAATCACTATTGTAGAGAGCTATGGTCAACCGTCAATCGGCCGGCCGATGTAAAAGATATTGTGTCACCCAGCCAGACGCGTGAGCCGGCGTACTCGGCCTTATCGAAGCCAAGGCAGGCTGTTCGTGGCAACACATCTGTGGGACTACAAATAATTCAACCGGAGGTCCCATTGATGAAAGACGCTGAAGCCCGAGCTAACGGGTCAACGGTCGGAGGACTCGGATTTCTTGTTGGCGTCGTCGCAGCTATGTCGTCAATGATCGTATTGCAATTGGGCGCTTCGCTCTCGAAGCCAGCGATGGAGGCTTATGGAGCTCTTCAGATCACATGGCTCCGGTTGATGTGGGCTGCGGTACTACTCCTTGTTTTCGTGCGGCCCAAAGTGCTCTCCTATTCGAGGTTGCAGTGGAAGACGGCTTTGTTGCTCGGTGCGGCAATATCCGTCACTAATCTCTGCTATTATCAGTCGTTACTCCACTTGCCGATCGGTATTGCCACTTCGCTAGAATTCATCGGCCCGTTATCGGTGTCGGCTTTCTATCTGGTGCGAGTCAATCGGGCACGGATCGTATGGCCTGCATTCGCGTCGATCGGCGTCCTGCTGCTGACAACACGGCAGTCATCGGGTGGGCGATTTCTCGTCGACTGGGCGGAGGCGGACGCGCTCGGCGTGACATGGGCGCTCGCAGCCGCATTCGGATGGGGTTCCTACGTAGTCTTCATGAAAAGGACAGGAAACGTGTTTTCCGGTCTTGAAGGATTGACGATGTCTCTCGCGGCGGCAACAGCCATTTCAGCTCCGTTTGGACTCCTTGGCCCAGGTGAAGGAATATCTGTTGAAGCGGTTCGTGCGGCATTTGGACTCGCGATTCTGGTGCCGCTGCTGCCCTACACACTCGAGATGCTCGCTCTGCGCCGGATGCATGCGCGCGTCTTCGCGATACTTATGGGCGTGGAGCCGGTCATCAGCGTGATCATCGGCTGGATCGTCCTCAGTCAATCCCTGACGACAGCGCAGCTCGCCGGCGTCGCACTCGTAACCATTGCAATACTGAAGGTCACGCAGCCGAAGTCGGACGTAGCGTAGCAGAAAGGTCGAGTAGAGACCGGGAGAACCGGCGTGAGGGGGTAATGAGAATACGGGCGGTGTCAATTCGAGGCATAAATTCGGGACATCATCAAATATATGTATTGTGTCCCTTTATTTTTCGACGAGTCGCAATGATCCTCCAATCAGCGATGACGCCGTCCCTCACGGCGGGTCGCTGCCCGTGGCGGCGCCGCGCGGTCTCAGCCCGGCGAACCGATCGCCGGAGAAGACGGAACGCAGATACGCCACGGCATCGGCCCGGTGCGCCGCGTAGTCGGGGGTCGAGAACGGATCTTCCGGAACCGGCCCTGCGGCCGGTCCGTCCGCCGCCGCCTGACTTTCTACCGGCGGGATATCCTCGGCTTCGTCCTCGTCCGGTGGATCTTCGAGAGTTTCTCCCTCCTCGTCACCCCACTCGGCATAAGGCGATCCCGGCGCCTTGGTCCGGGCTTCCTGCACCGCCCAATGATCCTCCGCCCAGCGGCGCCAATTCGGATCGAGCCCCAGATCCCAGCAGATGCGGGCGATGATCTCGCCGATCGGATGGCTGCCGATATCGGTCTCGACATCCTCGTCTTCCAGCCGCTCCCGCAGCTCTCTTTCCCGCTGGTAGGCCTTGATCCCGGTGAGCTCGGCATTGATCGCCTG
>Ga0179596_10000089_pt1 | contig 82395 bp, 57 predicted proteins | sample CZODoug1_1_08_16_FD_155494 | JGI IMG/M metagenome (GOLD analysis project Ga0179596, IMG submission 155494) | Vadose zone soil fungal communities from Angelo Coast Range Reserve, California, USA - CZODoug1_1_08_16fungal (Illumina Assembly) | ecosystem: Environmental > Terrestrial > Soil > Vadose... | reverse complement strand
AGGTCCCCGTATGAGCCGCCCTTTGCCACGTAGTTATCAAAGTTGCCATTGCCCGGCGTCAGGTCCACCAGGTTAACACCATCCCTGCTATCGATATCAATAACGGTATTGACATTCCTGGAGCCATTGACAGCCGTATTCCAACTGAAATTCTTATGATTGATCATGTTATAGCCGATCGTGAATTCAATCCCCTTATTCTGGATATTGCCGGCATTGATATTCTCGGAAGCATAGCCGGAGGAAGATAAAGGAACAATGGAAATATCCTGGTTGTAGGTGTTGCTCTTATACCAGGTGAAGCTTACGCTAAGATTATCACCGAGAAACCGCATATCGGCGCCCAGTTCATAAGCCTTGGTCTTTTCCGGCTTGAGGCTGGAAGGAGCCGCCGTGTTCAGGACCGTGGAGCTGCCCGAAGCAGTGTTCACCGGGTTGGTCTGGTATTGCCCAACGGTGTTACCTACCTGGGAATAAGTGCCCCTGACCTTGGCATAGCTGATGACCTGCGGTAAGCTGACCATCTGATTGACGATAAAGGACAGTCCCGCAGATGGATAGAAATAATGGTCGTCCGGCGTAAAAGCTAAGTCAGAGGACCAGTCGTTCCTGCCCGACAGGGTCAAAAAAGCCCAGTTCTTATAAGAAATGTTGGCATTGCCGAATACCGATTGTACCTGGTTGTGATAGGGTTGAAGGGTGGTCGCATTACTGGCAACGGCGCCACTGCTGCCATTGGTGATGGCGGGCGCTACCTCGATATTCTGGATGGTGAACAGGTTGGGGAAGAAAAGCCCATAACCCTGCTGGGCAGAAGGCCCCCAGGATATGCCGCTGGTTACATTATCCGAAATACTGCCGCCGATGACCCCATCCACTTTGAAATCCGAGCTGACAGGCAGATTGAAGACGGCCAGGAAGTCGCCGTATTGCTGCTGTACGGTATGATCGAAGCCATTCCAGTTGCCATTGCCGGTGTGCGAGGCAAGCGGCGGCAGGGTGCCGGCATAATATTTCTGGTCCCCGACATCGTTGGTGCGGTCTACGTTGCCCCGGGCCTGCAGGCTCAGCCAGGGAGCGACATCGTATTTAAGGCTCACATTGACCAATACGCGGTTGCGGGTATTTTCATTCGTGTTGCGGTTGATGACCCACCAGGGATTTTGCTGCACGTCTTCACGGAAAGGCCAGTTCTGCGTGGGCGCCCCGTTGCCGCCGGAGACGGGAGGCAGCTCGAATTGGGTTTTATAGGGCAGGATGTCCTTCCCTCTCGGAAAGAGATACAGGCCGGTGAGGGGGTTGGAATAGAATCCAATGGCCGGACTGTTCTCCAGCTTTTGGGTAATATAGTTGACATTCCCGTCCACCGTCAGTTTGTTGGAAAAGAACTTAGCCGTTTCGTGAAAGTTGAAATTGTTCCGGCTTAGCTGATTCGTGGGCTCTACTCCGCGGGCTGTGGTATTGGTATAGGAGAAATAGGTCTGCGCCGCATCGGTACCTCCCGACAGGCTCAACGCATTGGTGAGGTTGCTGCCTGTCCGGAAGAATTCCTTCAGGTTGTCATGGGCGCCTGTGATTTTACCGCCCCAGCTATCTACAGCGGTAGGGGTGGTCTGTCCATAGTTGCTCTGAAATTGAGGTGTATAGGCGTTCTTGTCCAGGGTAGCGGAGGAATTCACGTTGATGATCGTCCTGCCTGCCCTTCCTTTTTTGGTATTGATGACGATGACCCCGTTGGCTGCCTGGCTGCCATACAAAGCGGCTGCGGAAGCGCCTTTCAGCACAGTCATACTTTCGATGTCTTCAGGGTTGAGATTGGAGATACCGTCGCCGCCTTCCGGGTTGCCGCCATAAGTGCTGCTACCCGGTTGCCCGAAGTTGTTACCTTGATTGGACATGGGTACCCCGTCGATCACATAGAGGGGCTGATTGTTGCCGCTCGTCGAACGGTTGCCCCGGAGGATCACCCTGGTAGAGCCGCCGATGCCGGAGGCGCTGGGGGTTATGGTCACCCCGGCGATCTTGCCGTTGAGGGAGTTCATCAGGTTGTCGCTCTTCACCGTTGTCAGCTCATTACCTGAAATCTGCTGGGTCGAATAGGTGAGAGATTTTTCCGATCGCTTGATACCAAGGGCGGTCACCACCACTTCGTTTAGGTTTTTCGCGTTGCCGGCTAATTCGATGGTAAGATCTCCGTTACCGGTGACAGTGACCTCTCTGGGAACATGACCGACATAGGAGAAGACAAGTACATCTCCCGTTTTTGCATCGAGGGAGAAACGGCCATTGGCATCGGTCCGGGTAGCCGTCGGAGTCCCTTTGATCGTGATGGTGACAGCCGCCAGCGGTTGCCCGGCTTCGTCCCTTACAATACCTTTGATTGGTGTGAATTGCTCATGCGGAGCGCCCTCGAGCGAACCGGATACGCCCCCCAGGGTGAGGAGGGGGACGAAAAACAGGGATAATAGCAGTTGTCTCATTACAGCAATTTTTGGTTTTATCAAATCTACTTCCCTATTCTACCCACGTCAATTTTCCCGGCCCTACATCACCTCTACCTGATTAAAAAAGCCGGGAAGCCCTGGTCGCGGGAAAAAGAATTATATTTAAGGAGCCTGTAGAGGTAATGTAGGGGTTGAAAAATAGCATTTGAATAAACTTTATCGGATCATTGCAAGGAATAAATTGCCCTGACTCCCCCTTATATTCCGAAATAAAATAACTTATATATATTTCAATGGCAACAATTCCCAGAACCCGGAAATTCCTGATCGCCACGCATGGCGCTTTTGCAAAAGGGATCGGATCGACGCTGGATATCATTATAGGGCCCATGGAAAATATACACCTGATACAAGCCTATATCGATGAAAATAAGTCTATCGAAGCCGAGCTGACCAGTCTGTTGGACAATGCCGGAAAGGAGGACGAATGGGTGATCTTTTCCGATCTGCTGGGAGGAAGCATTACGAACCAGATATTGCAGGTGGCCCTGCGGGAAAATGTCCATGTGGTGGCAGGGTTCAATTTGCCGGTACTGCTGGATGTCTTATTAGCGGATACGAATAGCCCTGTTGAAGAAGTCATTGAGCAGGCTATTATCAATGCAAGGGAACAGCTGGTCTATGTAAACAAACTGATCAATCAAAAAAAGGGAGAAGGCGATGATGATTAAACTAACCCGTATCGACGACAGGCTATTACACGGACAGGTGGCCTTTACCTGGACCCCGTCCCTGGGCATCGACTGCCTGCTGATCGCCAATGACAAAGCGGCGAAAGACAGCTTTCTTAAATTGACCTTTGGCCTGGCTAAACCATCCGGTGTCCAGCTTCAAATTAAGTCCCTGGCTGAAACGGTCTCTTTCCTCCAGCAGGAAAAAAGCGCGCATCTTAAGATATTACTCCTGGTCACCTGTATAAAAGATGCGTCCTATCTATCCGGGGCGCTGCCGGAAATCAAGTCCATTAATTTTGGCGGCATCCGGGGCAAAGAGGGATCCCGGCTTATTTCAAAAGCAGTGGCGATAACGGAGGAGGATATTATCCTCATCAGGGAATTGCTGGGCAAAGGGATAGAGTTGGAAGCCAGGCAGGTGCCCACCGACCCTAAACAACTGATCGAAAACCTGATTTAAAAATATTCCCTTGCTGGTACCTTCTATTCTGATCGTAGTAATTGTCCTGTTTGGCCATTCGGAAGACTTTCTGGGCACTACGCTGCTAAGCAGGCCCCTGGTCTTAGGCCCACTGGTTGGTCTGGCCCTCCATGATCTCAACCAGGGCATCATCATCGGAGCGACCCTGGAGCTGATCTTTATGGGAAATATCAAAGTAGGGGCGGCGATCCCTCCGGATGTGATCACCGGCGGCGTACTGGGTACGGCTTTTGCCATTCTATCGGGCAAGGGTCCTGGTATAGCGCTGGCGCTGGCAATACCTATTTCCATTTTAGCCGAAATGGTTTTAAGCGGGCTCTTTGTTTTCAGGTCCGTCTTCAATAAAAAATTCCATCAGTATGCGGAAGAGGGCAATTACAAAAAACTGCAACGCCTTCATGTGCTGTCAGGTTTGCTGAAGCCTCTTTTAATGGGGCTTATCACCTTGCTCGCCTTACTGTTAGGAGCGCCGGCTATGAAATCTTTTCTGGACCAGATCCCTTCCTGGGTAAACACAGGATTGCAGGTAGCCGGGAATATGTTGCCAGCCCTGGGATTTGCTTTATTAATGAACCTGATGTTCAATAAGAAAGTAGCGCCCTATTTCTTTCTGGGGTTCATGCTGGCTGCTTATCTTAAGCTCCCCGTCATTGCCATCGGGGGACTGGGCCTGATCATCGCGCTGATCATAACCAGTATGAGCCAGCCGGAGGAATCCATGGATGCGGTTGCCGTTGAAGGAGGGCCGCTTTCCGAAGAGGAAACTGCCGGCGGAACGGCGTCCCCGCAACCGCAGCTTTCCAAAAGAGTTATCCGGAGCTTGTTCTTCCGCTCGCTCGCCCTGGAAGCCAATTTCAATTTCGAGACCTGGCAAAATACCGGTTTCGCGTTTGCTATCATACCGGCCCTGAAAAAATTATATCCTGCCAGGGACCGGATGGCGCGGGCGCTCAAAAGACACCTGCAATTCTTTAACACCAGTCCCTACGGTTCGACCTTCATTCTCGGCATAACGGCCGCCATGGAAGAGCAGAACAGCAAGGACGAAGATTTCGATGTGGACTCGATCAATTCCGTTAAAATGGGACTGATGGGTCCCCTGGCAGGCGTGTTCGATTCCTTATTCTGGGGGACGCTGAAGGTCATCGCGGCTGGCGTAGGCACGTCCCTGGCGCTCAAAGGAAATATCCTGGGGCCCATCCTTTTTCTGCTGCTGTTCAATATCCCCCATCTGGCGCTCCGGTATAAGTTGACTTTCACCGGGTATCAAGCAGGAACCCGGTTCCTGCAAAACCTGGCGAAAACCAATGCCATGGATAAGCTTACATCCGGCGCCGCCATCGTAGGGCTGATGGTAGTGGGAGCAATGCCGGCGACGCTGATGTCCGTCAAGACAGCCTTGACCATCGGAACGGCCGATCATGGAATAGCCGTCCAGGGAATATTGGATCAGATTGTGCCGGCCGTCATTCCCCTGGCGCTGACCCTGCTGGTTTATTATTTTATCAAAAAAAATATCAAACCGACTTACCTGCTTTTAGGGTTGCTGATAGCAGGTTTCATCGGAAGTATCATTCATTTATTCGCATAGTATGAAAGGAATTGGCGTTTCACCCGGTATTTCAATTGGCAGAGCTTGCGTGATCCGAAAAAAAGCAGCCGTGCTGACCGGGGTCTTATTAAACGATGAAGCAGCTGTGCTGGCTGACATTTCAGCATATGACGCCGCCGTCAAAGCAGCCGTTCAGGAGGTTGAAATCCTTATAGACAGGGGAAGGTCATCGCTTCCGCAGGAAAGCCTGGACATCCTGGAGACACAGATCGAGTTTTTAGGCGACCCTCAGATCAGGAACAATGTAGTCCGGAAGATAAGCGTCGATAAAAAAAACGTCAACGACGCCTTGATTGAAGTGATCCGGGATACCGTGCAATTGTTTAAAAACATGCAGGACGACTATCTAAGCGCCCGAACATCCGATATCCAGGATATTGGCGACAGGATCTTAAAACATCTGCCTGTATCCGGCATGTCTGATGTATCCGGTGGGTCTGCTTCCTCCGGCGTTACTGCAACGTCAGGAGCCTTTGGCCCGTCCGGTCAGATGAGCGGCCAGCCGCTCGCCCCCGATACGATCCTCATTGCGGAAGACATCACGCCATCCGATACCATAACGATGGATACGACACAGGTGATCGGTTTTGCTACCGTCGCCGGCGGCAAAACATCCCATGCAGCCATCATTGCCAAATCAAGGGGGATACCGGCTGTAGTAGGCTGCGGCGAAGACCTTTCTATTATAGCCGACCAGGATATGATCATCCTGGATGGCCTGAGCGGGTTAGTGCTCGTCAACCCCGACTCCGGGACGATAGCCGAATACCAACTGAAAAAAGCAGCCTATGGTCAACAAGCCGGTCTGCTGTCGGCGCTGGCAGGCGTTCCTGCGTGCACGACGGATGGAGTCGTCATTAAGCTGCTGGGGAATATAGGAGACGCCGGAGACCTCCTGCAGTTGTTCGACAAAGGGGGAGAAGGAGTAGGACTTTTACGTACGGAACTGCTTTTCATGGGGCGGAACTCCTTTCCGACAGAAGAAGAGCAATTTGAATTTTATAAAAAAATAGCGCTGGGAGCCGGGATCAAACCCGTCACCGTACGCACCCTCGATATCGGCGGCGACAAGCAACTATCTTATTTTGGATTACCCACCGAACAAAACCCTTTTTTGGGATACCGGGCCATCCGCATCTGCCTGGATAGAGAGGACCTCTTTATTACCCAGCTAAAAGCCATTTTAAGGGCCAGCGCCTTCGGTAACCTTACCATCCTATTCCCTATGATCAGTAATATCCGGGAACTGAGGCTGGCAAAGGTTGTCCTGGCCAAAGCCAAAAGCGAGCTGACGGCCCGGCATCAGGCATTCGATCCGAAGATAGCCACTGGCATCATGATCGAGATACCCTCGGCGGCACTGACAGCAGACCTGTTAGCCGCAGAAGCGGATTTTTTCAGCATCGGTACGAACGACCTTTGCCAGTATACGCTTGCCGTCGACCGGATGAATGAAAAAGTAAAAGACCTTTATGAGCCTTTTGATCCGGGAATGCTGAGATTGATCCGTTTTACTATCGAACAGGGGCTTAAAAATAATATTCCCGTTGCCCTTTGCGGGGAGATGGCTTCAGATCCATTAGCTACCCTTCTTTTATTGGGACTGGGACTAACCGAATTCTCTATGAGCGCAGCATCCATCCCATCTATAAAGAACATCATTAATAATAACAGCCTGTCAAAAGCAAAAGAGATCGCTAAAAAAGTGATGGGAATGGATAACTCACAGGACATTATCACTTACTTACAGGAGGTCAACTCATGATTACAAATAACTATACCATTCTGTCCCCCGAAGGGATCCACTCCAGGCCAGCCACAGCGCTGATCAGGCTTACTAAAAAATTTCAATCAGCTGTCAGCATGCAGAAAGGGGATACGGTGATCCGGCTGAACAGCATGCTCAATATCCTGGCGCTGGGAGCAAAAAACGGCGAGAGCATCACAGTCATCGTCGAAGGGGAAGATGAGGCCGATGCAGCCGCGGCTATCGACGATTTTTTTACGGAACAATTGAAAGATTTGTAACTTTTAGCAGGGTCCCTATCATAAAAAAATCAACGAATGAAGATAACAATCACCCAAAGCGAAGAGGAGTTTAATATAACGGCAGCCTGGCGCATCATCGCACAGATGCTGGAAAAGCCTACGTCTGTCATCGGCCTTTCCACCGGGCAGACCACTATCGATATGCATGCCATCGTATCCCGCATCCATGCCCAATATCCTTTCGATGTCTCCCGTATCACCCTTTTTAACGTAGATGAACTGACCAATCTGCCTCGCGAATATGCCGGCAGCTGTTATACGATGATCCTGAATCAGATCGCAGGCCCCCTGGGCATCCCGGAAGAAAATTTCATCATGCCCCCTACCCTGTCCGATGATTTCGTAAGAGAAGCAGAGCTGTTTGAACGGCGTCTGGCCGAACGGGGCGGCGCCGACCTGCAGATGCTGGGTATCGGCGGCAATGGACATATTGGTATCAATCAGCCGGGAACGCCCTTTGAAAGCGAGACCTGGGTCTCTCCCATGGACCCGGATTTTGAAGCGCGGGTGCGCAGAGAAACACAGGTGCCGGATGATATAGAACTAGGTGGCCTCACCCGGGGCATTAAGAACATCATGTATACGCGCAAACTCATATTGATAGCCAAAGGAGCGCACAAAGCCGAAATTATTGAGAAGGCCATATTGGGGCCGGTGACGACGGATATCCCCGCTTCCGTGGTGCAATTGCATCCCAACTGCGAGATCCTGCTGGACAATGCGGCCGGGGCCAGATTAAAAAAGAGCTGACCGCAGTAGCGGTCAGCTCTTTTTTCAGGATGACTCAATGATTCAATGACATTTTTCAGGTCGGCATTTTTCAAGACGGCCTGGAATTCCTATTCAATCAACAGTTTTTTACTGATAGTCTTCGTTCCCGATAAGAATTTAACGATGTACACCCCCTTCGGCAGCATACTGAGATCCAGGATTGCCTGCGACAGTATATCCTGGTGATATACCATTTTTCCCGTCATATCGAAGATCTGCAAATGACCGGACCGGATATCCCCGGATAAAAGTACCTGCGCCTGTCCGTTACTTACCGGATTCGGTATAAGGATGAGCTCCATGCCGCCTTTGGCAGTAGGCCCTGTCGTGGAAGTCCCTTCGAGTGCGCTCGCTGCCAGACCGGAAGATCCGGGAGTAGAGCTTAATGTCACCGTCCCGAAAGCGCTGGTGCTTTGATAATCATTGATCGTACCGAACCATACGGCCTGTGCATTACGGCCCGAACTGTTATCGGCATTATCGTACCCGATGTCGAATCCGATAGAGAGGCCGGCAGCCGGAGTCAGTCCCAACTGTGACCAGGGGATAGCCAGTTCAACGCTATAGCCTCCCGGAATCGCAGCCCAGGCATGTTGCACACCGGTGATGCTGAACTTAGTAAACAAGGTGCTGGTGTTATAACCCTGGATGAGCTGGTTGTCCTTACCGTCGTAAGTGCTCGATTTATTGTTATTCGCGTCGATGAATATTTCCACCGCATCATTATCCCAGGGATTGGCGTTGCCGCTGACTAAAGTGGCATCCAATACCTTTGCGCCGATATACAGGTTGTTATTATCCCATAACACTCCAAAGGTGGCCGTATTAGCGGGAGCCCCGATCACGGCCTTGGAGATGGATTGTGAGAGATTCCAGGAGCTTTCGGTCAAATTACCATCTACGGTAATAGTACCCGACGTAGGATGACAAATGATCGTTCCCGGCTGTACCGTACTGCCATTTACCGTCACCTGCACCTGTGCGGTAGCCGACGAGAAGGCATCGCTTACGGTGAGTTGGAAGGTATAAGTATTGCCATTCGCCAGACCTGAGACCACCGGTGTAGCGATGGTGTTATTGCTGATGCTGGCGACAGGACCACCCGTCTGTGTCCAGCTATAGGTGATCGGATTGCCATCGGGATCGGAACCCGAACCTTGCAGGGTGGTGCTGGTGGTACCTGCGTTCAGGGTTTGGTTAGGGCCGGCATTGGCGACAGGCGGATGGTGAGTGCCGCCGTTGCAGGTGGTCAGGTACACCGTTCCGAATACGCTGGGATTTTGCCAGGCGGTGGTATTGGTGGCAAAAGAAGCGATCTGTGCATCGCGTGTTCCGCCCGCGTGATTTTTATCATCTACTTCCACTTCCAGGCCGATGGTATTGGCAAGGGCCGGAGTTACCCCGATAGTCGACCAGGGAATGGCCACTTCCAGGTTATAGCCGGGCGTGGTCTGATATAAGGAGAAATTGATGCCGGCGGTATTCTGTACGGAATTGCTGCCCACGTGCACCGTATTATCATTCCAACGGAAACCCAGCTGGAAATCATTTTTGCCGTCATAGGTAGTTCCCTTACTATTATCCCCATCGATGAATATTTCCACGGCATCGTCATTCCACCAACTGGCGCCGGAATCATTGATCAGTGTGCCATCGCTGATCTCTACCAATAAATAGAGATTGATCGTATCGTACATAGCTCTCCATTTACCGGCAAAGTCTGCCGGCATAGTACCAAGAATCAGATTGCTGATGCTCTTTGTCGGAGCGGAGGCCCATACGGGATCGATTGCCGGATGGATCACGGGAGGCGCGCCGGAAACTTTGGCTACCACCGGCGCCGTACAGGGGGGAGTGCCGCGCTCGGCAATGGTGACCGTGGCAGTAGTATTGCTGCCCAACCGGTAGGCACTGCCGGGTTGCAGGGTCAGCTGAAGCGTCCTGGCCGGTGCAAATGAGCCATCGCCCGGCGATGTGATGGTGATCGCCTGGGAAGGATTGGCAGACGTTAAGCTAACGGAGCCCGACAAGGAAGGACTCGCCGTGTAGTCAGTCGCCGATGCCGTACCCCCGATCGTATAATTCACCGTGACATTCTGAGTGATCGATGTTGCGCTGATGGTGAACACTCCCGGCCCGCCGCTCTGGCTGGAAATTGGCTTGGTGGCCACTATATTGATGCCGGGTACGACGGATATGTTGCGGATAGCCTTAAAGCTCCCGCTTTGCGTAGTCACCGTAATAGCAGCCACCCCGGTCCCAAGGGCCGTAGCCAGGCCGGAGGAATCGACTCTGACCACGGCAGAATCGGAAGACACCCAGCTCACCACCTTATTCGTCGCGTTGGATGGCTGGATCACGGCCGTGAGCTGGAGGGTCTGTCCCTGAGCAAGCGAGGTATCGGCCGCAGGGCTGATACTCACACCGGTGACGGGGATGTTGACATTCGTGATGATCAGGTTGAAACTGGTGTTCCTGTTGATATACGCGCCGCCCCTGGCATTGGCGATAATGAGGTTGTTGAACGTGGCGGTCTGGGAATTCGCGGCGCTATACAAGCCCATGCCGGGATAAATATCAGCCCCCACATTGCGGCCAACGGTGTCCAGGCCCGTCCCATTGATATTGGTATTCGTGAAAACAACATTGTAAATATTGTTGCCTTGCATTTGAACGGCGTCGCGCTGGGAATTGTAAATACTCGTGTTATCAAACTGCAGGTTGAAAATGCCGGTATTCGCGTATAATTCGATGGCGCCCCTCTTCTGGTTCCAGATGTCGTAACTGGTCCCGCAATTAGTAATAGTATTCTCATATACCCGGATAGGTGTTTGCGTGTTGTCAAAAGTAAATCCCGGGAAGTCGTTGGTAAACCGGATCGCGGATCCCGCTACTCCGTCTTTAAAGACACAATGATGGATCTGGTGGCCATAGCCGCCAAAAATTGCCGAACTACCTGCCCGCCAGTTATCTTCCACCGTATTGTTGTGGAAAACATCATTGATACAGGGCTGGTTGACGCCATTCGCATTATTGGGCCATACCGCCATCGCATCGTCGCCATTGTTCCGGAAGCTACAGTTCTGAACGGTGGAGTTGGAAGTTCCCTGGCAGAAATTCACGCCGTCTGCATAGTTGTTCCGGATACGGCAATTGGAGATGGTAAGGTTTTGTGTAATATCCACCGGATAGGGAGGATCGTAACCGGCGATCCAGAAGCCGCATTCGAAATGTTCTTCCCACACGTCATGGATCTTTGAATTGGACCCATAGGTCCCCTCGAAAGCTTTGTAAATGATGTACGGATCACCGGCCACCCGGGGATTGGACTCATTGTATTTTAGCCGGCCATTATTGGCGGTATTCATGGAGAAATCGGAAAGCTCTACATTGCTGGCCCTTGCGTAGATGCCCCCATAGAACTGCTTGGGACTGGAGAAATAGAGCTGGGTATACCAGATCCCGGCCCCCTGTATCTTCAGGTTCGAGACATTTAGCGTCAGCTTGTCACTCAGCAGGAATTTCCCTGGCGGGATATATACGCTTTTCCCCTGGGACACCGCCGCGCTGATACAGGCATTGAAAGCGGCAAAGTCATCGGTGTTGTCATCCGCCACTGCTCCGTAGTCGGTAACCGACAAGGCGTTCGCCGGCAGCGCGATAGCGGCAGGTAAGGGTTCCAGTTCGACGAAATCCACCCCATATGTAAGGACGTCACCATTGTCTTTCTGGATCCTGACCGTATCGCCGGCATTCACCGGGTTGTCTAATTTAAAATGCACCTCATCAAAACGCATGAAGGTCTTTTCCTGCGGTGTCTGGATAGGATCGGACCCTCCTGTGACAAAATACTGGTAGGCCCAGTAAGAGGAGAGATCGATGTTCTTTACTTTCGTCCCGTTCACATACAGGCCCAGGGAGCCGGTCAGACCAGTGCCGCTCGTATTATCCGGCATGGTAAACCGCAGATCGAAGCCCTGCGCGGTGGCAGAGGCCCTCCAGGCTACATAGGCCCCGTTGGAGCCAAGACTGACATACTTTTGATTAGAGGCCTCCGAAGCAATATCGGCCTGTACGAACTGCAGCGACTGCTGCAGGGATGCGCCCCCGCCCAGGGTAGCATTTTCTGCTTCATAACGCTGGTAGGGCAGCTGCGCGCCACGCGGAAGACCATCGCTTTGTGCGCGTGCCGGAACTGTCATACAACATAACTGAAGGAAAGCAAGCCCGACTGCCAGGATGGAGCGGACAGGGAGCCGCATAGGGCCCCCGATAGGAAAAGGTTTTTTTCTCATATGCAAAGGTTTAATAGTGAAACAATCAAAAACAAAGTAAGGAAAGGGCCAAGGGGCGACAAGTTATATTCAAAAAGTATAAGACAATTTCGGTTAACCCCTCCCTGATCTATGCAACAACACATTCATTCATAACCTCTTCCACACACATAATCATTATTAAAATATAACAATAATCAGCATCTGTCCGATCGTTTAACCGGCCAGGACAACTAAATATTTTAGTATTTATTTGTTAAACAACTTAGCATTTCTTACATTTACTGCGTAAAGCCGTTTTCGGTAAGCAAAGGCCCTTGACACACCGGTCGGCGGGGATGCATTAATCAGAATGCCGTTATCCATTGAATTTTATCCTACAGACCGAAGCTGTGGTTCGGTGGACGAAGTCGCAACACAGACCGGACAACAGGCCCGGTAGATTACAAAACAAATTGGCCGGGCCCCTGCCCGGCCAATTTCAGTAAACACTTAAAACAAACCCTATCATGAAAACAGGGAAACTTAAACGATTGCTGCAGCAGGGAGAAGGTATCGAAGTAGAGTTTAAAACCTCCCTATTTGAATTAAATAAAGATGCATTCGAATCCATATGTGCTTTTCTCAATAGAAAAGGCGGATTTCTGCTTTTAGGAATCAAGAACAATGGAACAGTAGAAGGAGTTATGGAAAGTTGCCTGCAAGACATTGTCAATAATATTGTTACGAATGCCAACAATCCGCTAAAGCTCAATCCACCGTTTTATTTATCGCCACAGGTAGTACAATATGAAGGGCAGAAAATCATCAGCCTGTATGTCCCTGAAAGTTCGCTGGTCCATAGCACCTGCGGCAAGATATTCGATAGGAATGAAGACGGTGATTTTGATATTACCAGGCAGCCCGAACAGGTGACGCAGCTTTATCTGAGAAAGCAGACTACCTATTCTGAAAATCAGGTCTTCCCATACGTAGAACTTGCTGATTTCAGGCCTGACCTATTGAAGCGTGTCCGCATACTAGCAGAAAATGAACGTCCGGGGCATCCCTGGAAAGCAATGAAAGATGTAGAGTTGTTACGCTCCGCAGCCTTATACAAGAAAGATCCCATAACGGGTAAAAAAGGATATACATTAGGATCAGTCTTGCTGCTGGGGAAAGATGAAACTATTATAAATGTCCTGCCACACTATAAAACAGACGCTTTACTTCGGGTAGAGAACATCGATCGTTATGATGACCGGGATGATATACGAACTTCTCTGATCGAAAGCTATGATCGCCTTATGGCCTTTATTGCCAAACACTTACCCGACAAATTTTACCAGGAGACCGAGCATCGAAGCAGCCTCCGGGACAGGCTATTCCGGGAAGTGATCAGCAACCTGCTGATCCACCGTGAGTTTACCAATGCTTTTCCTGCTAAGCTTATTATAGAAAAGGATAGGGTACGTACGGAAAACTGGAACCGACCCCATAGAGGAGGGATAATAGATCCTTCCGATTTTTCTCCATCTCCCAAGAACCCTATAATTGCCCGTTTTTTTAAAGAGATCGGGCGGGTGGATGAATTAGGGTCAGGCGTCCGAAATACATTTAAATACTGTGGGATCTATTCATTCGGTACAAAACCAGAATTCATAGAAGACGATATATTTAAAACCATTATTCCGCTAAAAGCAAAAGAAAGAACAGAATATATTCCGGATATGAGCCGGGGCAAAGCACAGGTTAGGTTGGGTGATAGGTTGGGTGATAGGTTGGGTGATAGGTTGGGTGATAACGAAAGGAAAATACTCGAAATCCTACAGGAAACTCCTAAGATCAGTATCCCCGAAATAGCTGAAAAAATTGGCATAAGTACCACTGCCATAGAGAATATTATAACCAAATTGAAAAAAAAGGATCTGATAGAACGGGTTGGTTCTCCCAAATCAGGGTATTGGAAAGTCGCTGATTCCTTAATAAACCGGGGTAATGGGTTGGGTGATAGATTGGGTGATAGTGAAAGGAAAATACTTGAAATCCTGCAAGGAACTCCCCGGATCAGTATCCCGGAATTAGCTGAAAAAATCAGCATAAGCACCACTGCCATAGAGAATATTATAACCAAATTGAAAAAAAAGGATCTGATAGAACGGGTTGGCTCACGAAAAGCAGGATTCTGGAAAACTAAGGCTACCAACACATAATACTGGCAAGCAAGATCCGGGTTTCTGGGTAAAATCCCATCGCCCCCCATATAGCAACACCTTAAATTCAAGAAAAAAACAGGGCAAATCAGCGTTGGGCTTCATGGAGAAATTTCCATGAAACTCAATACCAGAAAGGGCTTTGTATTTCATTTTCTCCTCTTGACATAATAGAATTAACGTTAAGTTGTTTCTACCGCACCGTAAAAGCAGCGTATATTTGTATCAACAAAGAGAGAAAATATCAAAAGTTCGATATAAAGATTTTTCATATGGCAAGCAATCGTTAGAGGTGCACTGTTTCTACAGTGGACCTTTTTTCTTTTTAGCCCCTCTCCCCTAGAACGCCTCCCTTAACTGTACATTGAAAGCAGTGGAATGACGGCCGACGCCATAATCGATACGAAGATTGAGCTTTTCCTCCTTGCTAAGCATAAACCGCAGCCCTCCCCCATAAGCAAAATGAAACCCGTTCAGCTCAAAATGACCGGGATCAGGGCTTACCTGACCGGTAGATGCAAAGCCAACCATCCCTATCCTCCAGAATAACAGCCTTCTGTATTCCGCCTGGTAAGCCATCAGGCATTTATCCGTAAAACGCCCCCCATAATACCCCCGCATCATATCCGATCCCCCCAGCTCTTCCAGTTTCCGGAAAGGGGTATTGCCCGAACTGAGGCCGGCGATTCCCTGAAAAGCCAGGACAGACCTTTCAGTGAGATAGAAAAATTTCCGCAAGTCGATGCTAAAAATGGTAAAATTGAAATTACTGCCCGGGAACCGGTTGAACCAGAGATATTGCATCTCTGCGAATACGCCCTGCGTAGGACTATAGGCGTTATTACGCGTGTCCCAGGATAGGATCGGGCCGATGCCCGAGGTATTTCCCCCATAACGGCCGGTAATATTCTCTTTGTCAAAAAGCCCACCGGGAGTATAAGACACAGCGCCACTATGCTGGAATTCGTAGGAAATACCTATATATAATTTACGATGAACGCGTTGCAGAAATTGAGGATTGATAAAGAATTGTCGCTGGCTGAAATTTTCCCCTACATCGTATGGCTTACGATTACCCAATCCCCAGAATTTGTCCGGATAATAACTATAAGAGGCCTGGAAACGGGCGATCCTGTCCTCCTTTGGGAAGAATAAAGTGGAGCTGAGTACGATGATTAACTGTTTTTTCAAAGTGTACAACGCTAAAAGGTTAACATCCGAAGTACGGATCATGGTATCCTTTTTTCCCGTCTTAAAGAAACGGGCGGCAATGCCCCCGAAGCCCCAATCCGTCTCCAGGGAACGGACTATAAAAGGAAAAACGAGGAGGTTTTTTTGGGTACCAGCCTTCACCGTATCCTTTGCGGGTAATTTAATGGTAAAGGGAACGAGTTCTCCGGGTATAGTATCTGACAGAGGACCTTGTCTTGCAATAGTATCAGACAGGAGATCTTGATTTGCAAAGGAAGGGGCTGATAATGAAAAGAATAACAAAATAAAGAAAAGGGCTCTCATAATAAATAATGGTGTCTTTCAGATAGCTATAACATAATTACGCGCGCAAAGATCATTTAAAAAAGCATCCTGATCAATTTTTGGAAACCCAATCCCATTCTGGGACAGGAGGAACCTCCCATGCCAATTCCAATTTATTTATTATCAATGAAATACGAACTGGTATGGCAATTGTCTTACTGTCATCGTTCGCAGCATAACAAAATTAATCTACCCAAATACTGAAATTATGAACATCGAATTACAGGAATTACAGACAGGAGTTTTGAAGAGTAAGATTATGGAGTTGCAGAGTGCTTTATTCTTTACAGAAAGCTCCTCTTTAGTGAAACTGCCTACACATGTTATTTCAGAAACAGAGGTCGATGCAGAAGGACAGATATGGTTTGTAATTCCTAAGCCCGCTCAACATATTGAAGCGTTCGATAAAGAGATTCCCGCAAAACTGGATTACTTTAAGAAAGGAAACGATTCCTTTGTAAAAATAACAGGTACCGCTTTTTTAATAACGGATGCTGCAGAAATAGTAAATACATCTTTGTCCGCTGATATGCATTCGAAGATGCAAAACGACCAGGTGATCGCCGTGAAAGTGAAGGTCCAGGTTTCAGAATTGATCGACAACACCCCTAAACCTACGAAGTCCTGGTTCCAGGCCAGCCGGTCCCAGTTGTCCAGCTGGTTCTTCTAAAAGAGCCTACACATGGGATACACATATGACCCTTAGAGCATACTGCGCGTGTTACATATAGGAAGCTGAGTCCGCGACTTTTAGTCGCGGATTTTCAGTTTTAGGGCCACCCGGGAGCCGCAGGCCGGGACGGGGTTTATGGGTTTCTCTTTAACCCTACGATGCCGATAAGGATCAATCCCATATAAAAGAACTGCTGCCAGTTATAGGGCTCCTTAAAAACACCTGTATCCACCATTTTGACGCCGATCAGGGTCACCCCCATCCACACAGCCAGGGCTGTAGAAGCCGGAATTTGCTTCATGGCCATGGAAAAGAAAAGGATATTGCCCACCCCAAAAAGAATATACCCGGCAAAAGGGGTCAGGATCATCCAGTTTTCCTTTTTACTAAAAATACCCGGCCAATAAATCGCCTTTATTTTCTTTACATCCATGAACTTCAGGGAGAAGGTCCAGGCAATTTCCAGCAGAGAGGCAATCAGCAGATAGATCCAGGCCATAGCTTTCATTTTAATGGGTTCACTTCCTTTCTCCGGGACGATACAGCCGCTAATATACGCCGCCAGATCTGTTGCCTGGAAGAATGATAGCTCTTAAATAAAGGGTATTTGTTCACCAGTTTGTTTTCATCCATTCTTTTCAGGGCGAACAGGTGTTGAAGAAAATAATCCTTCGGATAGTCATAGTACAGCCCGAATTCCCCCGGTTTTTCCCCGGGTAAATAGGCCGTTCCGAACAACCAATCCCAAATAGCGAACTTTGTGGAGAAATTGGCATAAAACACCCTCCGGTCATTAGCATGATGCCATTGATGCATTTCCGGACCGTTGATGAAATACTGTAATTTACCCGACCGGACGTCGATATTGGAATGGATATACATACCCCAGACCGCATCCAGCAACGCCTTTATAGGAACGACCAGGGGATTGGCGCCCAAAAGAACGATCGGGGCGAACTCTACAGTCTGGTTGATCAGGATCTCCAGGCTATGGGAGCGGGTGCCCGCCAGCCAATCGATCTCCTTATTGGAATGATGGGCTTCATGCGTACGCCACAGGATCTTGGAATTATGTTGCCACCGGTGAAACCAGTAAATATAAAAATCATGCACCACGAGAAAGAACAATACCTGCACTGCCAGGGGCCAGGAGCTCACCAGGTGTAAGGAGGATAAATGCCAGGCTTTGTCGGCAGGAAGAATAAGATAGTCGAAGATAAAGATCTTGAGAAAGTAACTCTGAATGAGCGTGTACCATACCAGGTCCACCCAAAACCCTTCCCGAAACAGAGACAACCCTTTGGTATAGGGAAATTTCCTTTCCAGCCAGATAAAAACGCCCACACTGAATAACAGGATAGCCGTTGTATAATAAACGATCGTTTGCATCATTAAAAATCTCCCGTTTTAAAGGCGAACCAGGGCCTAAATAGCGGCCGTCGCGCTATGCGCTCTTCTAAGTCTCTTCATCGCTCCCATCTCGCTCTCATATACCCGCTTGATCCCATCCCCCAGGGCCAGCTCGACATCCCGGATATCACGCACCAGCTTCTGCATCCCCTGGGGCTCGACGGAGGCCGCATGATCCGATCCCCACATCGCCCGGTCCAGCGTAAAATGCCTTTCGACAAAACTCGCACCCAGCGCTACCGCAGCCACCGTGGTAGCCAGCCCCGTCTCATGACCGGAATAGCCGACAGGAGTATCCGGGTACATTTCCCTCAAAGTCTCTACCATCCGGAGGTTCAACTCCTGCGGCTGACAGGGATATGCGGACGTAGAATGTGCGATCATAAGATTATCCGTCCCGAATTTTTCAACAGCATCCCGGATCTCATCCATCGTAGACATACCCGTTGACAGAATATAGGGCCTACCCGTCTGCCGCACTTTAGCGATCAGGGAATGATCCGTCAGCGAAGCCGAAGCGAACTTATAAACGCCGGGATTGAATTGCTCCATAAACTCAACTGCCACTTCATCCCAACAAGAGACGAACCAATCGATCCCTTTTTCCCGGCAATATTCATCGATAATGGTATACTCATCAAAGCCCAGCTCGACCATATGCCGGTAATTGATATAGGTCATCCTCCCCCAGGGTGTATCCCGTTCCAGATGCCATTGATCTTTCGGCGTGCATAATTCGGGGGTCCGTTTCTGGAACTTCACCGCATCGCAGCCCGCAATAACGGCCTCATCGATCAGTTTCCTGGCGATTTCCAGGGATCCATTATGATTGATCCCTATTTCAGCAATGATATAGACAGGCTGTGCCTCTCCGATACTTCTTTGGTTGCTGACACGAAATGTTTTCATACATAATAAATTTAGATGAACAAATAAACGTTAGTTGGTATCTTTTTCATTCAGGACCGTCCTTTAATCAGCCATTCCGCGAACTCCCGGAAAGCGCCATATCCGCCCTTATTCGCACATACATAATCCACCTTATAGCGTACGGAATCCATCGCATCGGCCGGGCAGGCGCTGAGCCCCGCTTTTTCCAGCACTTCAAGATCATTGACATCATCTCCGATATAGGCGATCTCCGACCATTGAAGCCCGGTACGTTCCAGGATCTCCGACAATTTTCCCAGCTTATCCTTCACCCCCAGATGCAGCTCCACGATACCCAGTTTCTCAGCCCTGCGGGCTACCGAAGGAGATAGCTCTCCCGTAATGATGCCCGTTTCGATACCGCACAATTTCCTCAGGCGCTCCACGCCCATCCCATCCCGGATGGAAAATCGCTTCATCACTTCTCCCGCCTCTGAATAATACACGCCGTTATCCGTCAGGACCCCATCTACATCGGTCAGCAATAGCTTGATCTGCGCGGCTCTTTCCTTAAATTTTTGTTCGTCCATTCTTTATGTTTATATAGTGGTCCAACCCCCATCGACCACCAGGTTAGCCCCCGTCATATAGGCCGAAGCCTCACTGGCCAGAAAGACAATCGCTCCTTTATAATCCGCTGGCGCCGCCATCCTGCCCAGCAGGGTCCGGCTCGCATAATTATTTTTGAAAAAAGGATCCTGGTGATTCTCCACCCCGCCGGGAGAGAGCGCATTCACTCTCACCCCTTTATTTCCCCAATAAGAAGCCAGGAATTTTGTGAACCCGATGACAGCGGACTTCGTGACCGGATAGGCCGGTGATTTGTAAAAAGTTTGCTCCCCCGCCTCATTCCGGTAAATCCCCTGATCCGGAGCCACAATCCCATACGTAGAAGCGATATTGATAATGCTGCCTGCCCCCTGTTCCGCCATGACTCCTCCCCATACCTGCGAACAGAGAAAGACACCGCTTACATTCACCCTCCAGGACCTGTCCCACATCTCCAGGGGATAATTTTCGAACATGGATTGTTCCAGGGCCAGCGAAGGATTCTCAAACATATCGTTGATAGCGGCATTATTGACCAGCACATCGATACGTCCATACCGGTCCAGGATTAGCTGACGGGCCTGCAGCAGGGATTCCCGGCTGGCCACATCACATCCGATCCCCAGGTGTCCTTCACCCAGCCGTCGGGCTAATTGCCCACACAGGTCTTCGTCCAGGTCGGCCACCACTACATGAGCCCCCGCGGCTGCCAGAGCCTCGCAATGTTGCGTCCCCAGTAGCCCACAAGCCCCCGTTACGATAGCCGTTTTATTTTCTAATGAAAACAGATCCATTTTTTAAAGTTTATCGGTCGGGTCGTTCAGATTTCGTCTTTACCTCATGCCTTCACCACCGGCTTCATATTAAAGTTGCTCACTTTCCGGAAGACCTGTTCCACCGGCGCCCCTCTCAGACTCGCGCCTACTGTGTTCAGGGATACAACTTCCTTCAGCAGCCCCAGCACTTCCCCGTAAGCCCGTAAAGTATATTCCACGTCTTCTTCCGTATGACTAAAGCTCATATTGTGAAAGCCCGACCAGAGAATGCCCCTTTTGATCAACTCCTGCTGAACAAAAGATTTCAGTTCCAGGGGATTGCCGGCGGAAGCATCAAAGCTTACCAGCGAGCGGCAGTCATAGCCGATACAACGGGTATAGCGGGCAATGTCCAGCTCTGCGGCGATAGCATTATAACCATCCTTTAATTTCTTTCCTTTTTCCGCGAGATAAGCAGGCACATTTTTTTCGATCATCTCCTCTATCGTAGCGACAGCTGCCGCCAGCGACAAAGCCTCCCCGCCGAACGTGGTAAAGAAGAAAACTTCTTCTTTGAACAATTCCATAATATCTTTTCTTCCCGTAAGCAGGGAGACCGGCATGCCGTTGGCAAATGCTTTCGAATAACAGGCCAGGTCCGCCGTGACCCCGAAATATTCCTGAGCCCCTCCTACTGCGATGCGAAAGCCCGTCCACATCTCGTCGAATATGAGTAAGGTCCCATTCGCTTCGCAAAGCCTCTTTAATTCCTGTAAAAAATCAGCCTTGGGCGCTTCGAATACAAAGGGCTCCAGGATCACACAGGCGACATCCTCATCCAGGGCATTCTTAACGGATTCCAGGTCATTATACTCAAAAGTCGCACTCAGTTCCCTGATGACTTCGGGTATTCCGCTGTTACGGCTGGTAACGGAGATATACCAGTCATGCCATCCATGATAACCGCAGCACAATATTTTTTTCCGGCCGGTATAGGCGCGGGCCACCCGTATGGCGGCGCTGGTGACATCGGCTCCCGTCTTGCTGATACGAACGGATTCCGCATTCGGGATCACCCGGTGAACCAATTCCGCCAGCGTCACCTCCAGCTCATGCATCATGGAGAAAGTGATGCCATCCTTCAGCTGGGCGATGATCGCCTCATCCACCCGGGGATAAGCATATCCCAATGACAAAGGCCCGATAGCCATATTATAATCCAGGTATTCATTGCCGTCCACATCCCACACATGCGAGCCCTTTCCTTTTTTCAGGTATTTCGGAGCCACGCCGTTTACATACTGTCCCGGCCCTTTGGCAAGGGTCTGGGTGACAGGCGTCATAATGGGCAACGCCCGTTCATATAGCTTATTAGATTCCGCTATATCCGGATACTCTTCGTTAAACGCAACTTTATTAGGCATATGCAGATGTTGATAGTTAATAGAATCCAGCCGTCCGTGATCGCGCTGTTTAGATTAGATGACAGCTCCGGCCAAAGGCATTTCCTGCAGGACTGTCGCCGCGATCTTCTCCGCGGTAAACCCCTCCGTCTCCAGCACTTCGTTCAGCAGCCCGGGTTTAAACCATCGTTCTTTCAAAGCCAGGGGTAACACCCTCCCCGTCAACCGATGTTTCAATAAAGTCTCTGCCACGATGGAATACAAACCCCCTGTCAATAAATGGTCTTCGATCGTCACCAGCATCCGGGAGTTTTGTACGGAACGAAGGATCACCTCTTCATCCACCGGCTTCAGAGACCGCATATTGACCAGCCCGACCGACCATCCTTCCTTCTCCAGCAGGATCGCCGCCCGTAACGCATTCTCAAACAGGAATCCATAAACCAGCAGGGTTATATCCGTTCCCTCCCGGATAAGCTCCGCCTTTCCTCTTGTAAAAGGTTCATGGGTATAGTTCCCTTTTTTATGATTGACCCGTACATAAGAGGGCGCTTCCGATGACCAGATGGCCGGTAGCATGTTGACCAGGTCATCTTCATCCGCCGGGCAATACACTTCCATCCCGGGAATGCCGCGCATAATAGCTACATCTTCTATCGATTGATGAGTGGGTCCGTTGCCGTCCGACAGGAAGCCCGGAATATATCCGCTCAGTTTAACAGGCAGGTGGGCAATCCCGATATCCGTCCGGATAAACTCAAAAGCCCGCATGGTGAGAAAAGGGGCCAGCGCGTGTATGATAGGGATACGGCCACGCAGGGCCAACCCTGCCGCCATCCCTACCAGGGTCTGCTCCGTAATACCCGTGTCGATAAAGCGGGGCCCCAATGCTGCCGGCACATTACGTACCAGCGCCCTGTTCTCTGCGGTCATGACGACAATGCGTTCATCCGCCAACGCCGTCTCTATCAATAGTTCTTCGTATGTCATAGGTTCCTGTATTAGCTTCCGGTCAAAACTTCCGATTTTAACGTGCCACTAAAATTCCCGATATCAGCGTACCACTAAAGTTTCAGATTCGAGGGACGCATGTAAGTTGCCGTGCAATTCCTCCAGCAAGGCCGCCACTTCTTTATCTGAAAAAGAGCAGAACCAGCGGTCAGCTCTTGCCTCGATACTGGGAAGTCCCTTTCCTCTTACCGTATCGGCTATAAGGACGTTCACCTGGTCTCCGTCGATAGGTATTTCCGCAAATACCTCCCGCAACTGGCCAAAATCATGGCCGTCGACCCGTCTGACCCGGCATCCGAACGCCCTGAACTTATCCGCCAGCGGCTCGAGGGGTATCAGGTCTTCCGTCCGGATATTTGCCTGGAACTGATTACGGTCGACCACTATCGTCAGATTTCCCAGCTTATGGGCATTGGCCACCAGGATCGTCTCCCATACACTGCCTTCATTCAATTCTCCATCTCCGGTGATCACTACGACCCGGTTATCCAGTCCTTTTAATTTACAATCCAGGGCTACACCGGCCGCTACGGCGGGAAGATGTCCCAGGGAACCGGAATGGAATTCAACGCCCGGAATAGCCCGGTTCGGATGCCAGTAGATACTATCGGAGGTGGATAGGTGATTTTTGAGCCGGCCCCCATCCAGCAGGCCCATCTCCACGAAAGTGCCGTAAAGGGCAGGAACATCGTGTCCCTTGGACAAAAAGAGAAAATCACGCTGCGGGTCGTCGGCATGCACACCGGCCGAACCAGCAGCACGCTGACCCAGCCTGAGATAGTCGGCGTAGAGATATACCATCAACTCAACGCAGGAGAGGGAAGCCCCGATAAAACAGCCGCCTCCGGCAGACATCCGTATAATATGTTCTCTTACTTTCAGCGCAATGGAGGGCAGTTCTCCCGCTGCGAACTTCGTCTGCCCGGACGCTACCGTTCTCAATTCATCCAGGTGATTACGGTACCAATTCACGCCGGCGAGTGACCGGTTGATCGCATAGATATCCGGGCGCCTTTCCAGCAGGTCGAGGATATCCCGGACAGAGAAGAGAGGATTGCGGGGATATAATTCTTCGAATACCGCTGCGATAAACCGATAGTCCTCTTCATAATCGATGGTAAGCCGGTGGGTCATTGAATAATCGCCCCCCCCTTCCATGACCACATTGCCGATCCGGAAGGCCTCCGGTCTTTCCCAGATATAAGGAGTGGTATGCTCCCGCTCAAAAAGACGGGCCGCATTTCTCCAGGCCGTTTCCAATGCTGCAAAACTCATGACCTCCACATCATTCCCGTCCGGGTAAGTAGCAGGATGAAGATTGCTGACATAGTCATACCGATCGGCATTCTCCAGGTAAAAACTAATCACCCGGTCAATAATAGCAGGGTCGATCAGGGGGCAGTCGCCGGGAATCTTAATGACGGTATCCGCTCCATGGAACAGGGCCGCCTGGTAATGCCGGTCGAGAAGATCGGTGCCATGCCCGCGAAAACATTCCCATCCTTCCTGTTGGCAGGCTTCCCATACCAGGTCATCGGCCGGGTCCAGCGTCGTCGCCACGACCACCTGTCCGCATAAGCGGGACGCACGCACCCGCTCCACCTGCCTTACAAAAAGCGATTTCCCAGACAAGGGCCTGAACACTTTGTCCGGCAGGCGGGAAGAGCCCCTCCTAACCTGGACGATCGTAACAATCTTTCTTTGGGTCGTACTCATTTAAGCATATTGAAGTTTGGGCGATGGACGCCGGGAAAGGAATTCATCCCGGGTCCCCTTAAATTCTATATAGCGTCTGCATATATCTGCAATAGCAGCGGCTGAATTTCCTCCATTCTGAACGGGGGCCAGCCTCTTCAGCTCTTCCACATCGAAATAAGAATGGACTTTCTTGCCCAGGGCAATACCGATATACACGACGGTGGAATATTGAGTGATCAGTTCATCGCAATTGGCGATCATTTGTTCCGTATTGCCTTCCGTATAGATCAGGACGTCTGAAGGCGCAAAGGCCCTGATCTCGGCAATAGCCCGGTCTTTTTCCTCGTTGGGATGCAGTTTGAAGAGCAATTGCCTCCCCCCTGCTATTCTAACACAATCGGTTATAAATTTTGCCCGGTCGTCTTTTTTAAAGGTCTCCCGGGTATCCGAGCTGGCTACCATTACATATCCCCGATGAGGGAAATCATTATGGATCAAGGCAGCCGCATGATCGTAATTGGGAATACCCGTCACCAGGATGCGGGAAGCATCCGTGCCCAGCCGGCTGAACTGATCCTTATATCCTTGTGAAGCAGCGCAATAGATATCACAGATATTGCTGCAGCCATTGTAGGCGGTATTCATGGCCATATAGGGAGGGAGCCGCAGCCGGCGGGTGAATTCGCCCCAGGGAGTGATCGGGTCCGTCATTCCTTCCTGTACCCAGACAGTCTTTATTTTCCTAAGCTCTTTCGTCACGTGGAGATCCGTACACAACACAGCCAGTTCATATTCATTCCCATACACCGAACGCGCATAATCATTCCTAAGATGATGCTGGCTCAGATAGGCGTCCCCCTTTCTTTTAAACCCGCCGGAAAAAATGGTATTGTCCAGCAGCCCGCTTTTTACCGCTAAACGGATGATTGGGTGACGACTATAGATCTGACTAAAATAACAATCGTATTCCGGGAGCCGGGATGCGATCAGATGCATCTGGGTGGTCTGGTTAGGAGACCCTATTATGAAAAGTATTTTCTTTTTACGATCCATGGTGTTTTTCAACATACAATTCGCTTAAAAGTTCTACCATCATTCCTGATAGTAAAATTAAGAAGCTTACTTTATTTCCGCGCTTTTGATTTGCAAATTTCTTAGTATATTTAGAATAGAATCGAAATATATCGAAAGATCACATTAAATTAATATAAGCCGCCTGAATTCCCATCCGGGGATTAAGGGGATTTTATTTTTTAAACATATTCCTTACCGTTATACATTGAGGTTTATGTTCCTGTTATGCCCTTACCCGGGCGGCACCCATAAACTGGAATTCATCTATCGGATCAAATAAGGCTGGATAACTTTCTGCCAGATAGCATACCCTTTTGGGTTCATGTGCAGCTTATCGTCAAGGAACAGATCGTCCATAGGATCGCCTCCTGTATTCAGCATCGGATAGTATACATCGGCAAAAGCAGCATGGCTCTGCGTACGAAGAAAATTTCCGATCAGCTGATTGGCCTGCTCCATTTGAGGCATCAGCTTTTCCCGGCTGGGACTGGGCTTGATGGAAACATACAGGATCTCCACCGTTTTCAGGTGGGCCCGGATTGTCCCGTATAGCTGGAGAAAACGGTTATAGACCTTTAGCGAGGTTACCGTATCGGAAGATGCGAGGTCATTGTCTCCGCAATAAATGACGATCTGCCTGGGTTGGTATGGAAAAATGATATCCCCGGTATAACGCAGCAGGTCCGGAAAAGTAGAGCCGCCAAATCCCCGGTTGATAATCGGATAATCCGGAAAGTATTCCTGCACGTCCGTCCATTTGCGGAAAGACGAGCTTCCCACAAAAAGGATGGCCCCTTTTGGCGGAGGCTGAATGCTATCCTGCTTCTTAAAAGCCGCTATCTCATCCTGGAAGGGAGCCTGTGCTGACAATTGCGAAACGACGGATAACCCAAGGAACAAAAAGAGCAGTAATTTTTTCATGTCCCAATTTAATAGAAACCTATGACTTACTCATCACCGGATAAATTATTGTAGCTTGTAATATGCTCAGCGCGATCGTCCTCGCCGCAGGATCCTCCCGGCGAATGGAGAATAAAAATAAATTACTGCTTCCCTACAAAGGGAAGACTATACTGGCCCATACGGTAGGGAATATATTATCGGCCGGGATCGGAGAAGTGATCATCGTTACGGGTTTTGAAGCAGCAAAAGTACAGGAAAGCATCCGCCATCTGCCCGTCCGGTTCGTCCACAACCCGCACCATGAAACCGGGATGACCGGCTCGATACAGGCAGGAGTCCGGGCGGCTTCCGGAAATGGATACATGATCTGTCTTTCGGATATGGTCCTGATCACCCCCGAAGAATACGGGCTGCTGGCTGCCGCCTTCGAACACCGGCTGCCGGAGGACCCGCGCTGCGTTTGCCTGCCCGAATACCAGGGGGAAAAAGGCAATCCCGTTATTTTTTCCTCTTTTTACCGGGAAGCTCTTTTACAACACCCCGAAAAAGAAGGGTGCAAAGGCATTGCCCGGTCCCACCCGGAACACCAGTGGCGGGTGAGCATGCCCTCCGGGAATGTATTGACCGACATGGATGATCAGAGACAATATCAGTCCTTACTCTAAAAACTTACTCTTCAACTGCTTTATTTTCGCGTCATCGAGCCCGACAGGTCCCCGAAGGAAATTATCGATGGAGCCATATTGCTGTTTGATCGCGTTAAAATTCGCTTCCAGATATTCCCGTTTCGCTCCCAACATCTCCCTGGCGACCGGCTCGCTGATATGCATGCCCTGTATCATGGAATGCACCATTTTTTCATTCTCCGCACTCCGGTAATAGTTGGTGGCGGTATAATCATTCAGGATCGTCTCATAGGGTACACCCAGGGTATATAGCAACAGGGCAGCTCCGATACCCGTCCTATCCTTTCCCGCCGTGCAATGGAATACCAAAGCCTTATCATCGGAAAGGGTCAGCAGCCGGTCAAAAAAGGGCTTATAGCGATCAGCCAGGAATTCCGTTTTGATATAGAAAGCCCTCATCATACTATCCCCTTGTTGCTCCGTCTTAACGGCAGCCATTGCCTTCATCCAGTCGCCCAGGGCATTATCACTGCCAGCCGGGCATAAGATATAATCCATGCCGGGGTTCAGGCGGTCAGGCGCCTTTTGGGATTCCTGTACACCCCGCAGGTCCACCACGGAAGCGATATGCTTGTCTTTCAGAACGGTGAGGTCGCTGTCGGTCAGCTTGCTGATATCGGCACTTCGGAAAATCCTGTCCCAGCGGACATGGCGGCCATCTGCCACTGCATAGCCACCCATATCGCGAAAATTGATGGCGCCCTGGAGCTTCACCTGTCGTTGGCTGCTGTCGGCCACCTGCGCGTGAACGGTCGTTACCAGTAAAGCAGAAAGTATAAAAATGAATAACTTTTGCATAGCCTTATTGATTATGAGTCTGTTTTTTTAAAAAAGCCCCGCAAGTTCCTTCACAGGATCTTACGGGGTGGGTTTTTAGTTGTATTAAGGATCGGTTAGGGCGTACTTATTTCGTCAGCCAGGTATCCTTTGTCAGGTCGTCCGTTCCGCCGTATTGGGATTGGAGCGCCTTCGTATAATTGGCATTGTTATAAAGATTCTCATCATTAGGATATTGCCAGCGACGGGGGATCTGGCCACTCGGAGTACCGATAGCAGATGTTCCCTGAGCAAAAGCGGGTACCCCCGTGCGACGCCAGTTATAGAAAGCTTCCCAGCCGGAATTATTGAAAAAAGCTACATATTTCTGGGTAAGGATCTGGTTGAGGCCGGTGGCATTGTCACCTGCATAGGCGACATTGCTAAGAAAAATATTAATATCGATCGTGACATTACCAAGCGAAGTGCCGCCGACGTCTCCCACTGTAAAGCTCTGCCCCTGGCTCAGACCGAACCAGGCCAGCGAAGCATTGATACCATTGGTATACCAGGTAGCTGAAGTACCGGTAGCCCATCCTCTGTTGATCCCTTCGGCAATATTGAAACAAAGTTCGGGGTAACCCAGAATAATATACGGTTCGGCATTAGTGCCGGCCTGGGAAGTATAGTAGCGCTTATAATTGCCAAAGGAGTATTTACCTGCATTCGAGCTGTCATTGATCGTCGTGATCGGGGTCGTGATATCGGCACCCACATAGGCGGTAAAATCGCTGATGGTCTTGCCCTGTGTAAGCGAGCGGGGAGCAGGTGTCGCTGCGATAAAGGTACGGGGATCCTGCGTAGCCGTGGTGATATTCAGCAGCGTGCTGCACATATTGGCATACCCGTTGTATGGAGCGTTACCCCTTGCAAAGATCGGATAAGGGTTATAAGCAGCATTGTAATGGAAGGCCATATTATCCCCATTGCCGGTCATGATGGGATAGGTGGTCGGATTGCCGACGATATTCGCAAACTGCTGCTTGATATTGAGGTCGGTATTGTCATCAGCCCTCTTGCTCAGGCTGATCAGAACACGCAATTTATAGGTATTGATCACTTTCTGCCACTGCAGGTTGGTCAGTCCATAAATATCGCCCTGGGCATCCAATACGGCACCGGAATTGGCAGCCGATATATTGGCAGCCATGATCGTATTGGCGCTGTCCAATAGATTAAGCGCCAGTTTGTACACATCGTGCTGGGTATCGTAACCCGGGGTCAGATTGCTGCCGTCTCCTGCCTGTGAAGCGGGGATATCGCCCACCCTTTGCGTCAGCCATACAAAACAATAGGCCCGGAAGAATTTCGACAGCGCGCTATATTTATTGGGGGTAGTACCGTATTGTTTAAGGTTCTGCGCATCCATTTTGCTGGTATACCGCAGCATGTCATAGGCAGTCGCGGAAGAAGACCAGTTGTAAAGATTGACGCCCCGGTAATACTGGTAATTGGATACATAGTACTGACTCCATAAAACGGGCAGGTCCCAGGGAGTCTCATTCACCGCCCCCGGCCTTCCGTCCACTACACCGCCCCCGGCATAGAAGCTATAGGTAATATGGTTGAGAAGCAGGGAAACCGGCACCGTAGCACTCTCGCTGGAGGCATTGGGATTGGATAACAAGTCTCCTTTCTGACAGCCCGTGGCGACCACTACAAGGGTCGCGATCACTGCTATATATTGGAATAATTTCTTTTTCATGTTCTTATTTATAATCTTTTAGAATTAGACTTTTAGAATCCGAAATTCAGGTTGATCCCATACCGCCGGGCTGTTGCGCTCTGCAGGTCAGGGCTATTACCCTGGATGCTCTTGTCATAGTTATTATAGCCGGCCGCATACTGGTCGATATCGAAGTCTTTGGTTTTCGCAAAATACAGCAGGTTACGACCGATCAGGGAAACCGAAGCGGTCTTGAAGAACTTGCCATTGCCCGGGCGGAAATTGTAAGTGATGTTCACTTCCCTGAGCTTGACAAAACTCCGATCGATCATGTAATACTCGTCGAAATTACCGCCGATCCCGCTGGACAGATAGTTCTGCACGGTAGTGGCAGTAGTGTTCTGAGCAAAGGTGAGGTCTTTCATGTTGTCGATCTGCCCATTGGTATAATGAGGTGTACCAGCCGTGATGATCACGCCCTGGCCGACATAAGCAGGAGTGGGAGCCTTGGTCCCCTGGCCCGTGCTCTGCCATTCCTTCAGCCTGGCTGCGCCGAAGGCTCCGGAGGCACTGGCATAAGATGTACCACCATTATTTCCCTGGTACAGCACCCTGTTGTAGATCTTGCCGCCTACGCGACCATCGAACTGGAAGCTGAAGCTAAAATTCTTATAGGAGAATTTGTTATTGATACCGAATACATAGTCAGGATTCAGGTGGCCGATGAAGCCACGATTGCTATTATTCGACAAGGATGGCGCCTGCACGGGTATCCCACCTGCGTGTACGATATTGCCGGAACCGTCGCGAACGAATTTAGTGCTGTAATAATTATCCAGTCTCTCTCCGATCTTATAGGTATGCCCATTGATCGGGAGACCGGTTTCCCCGCCAAAGATGGATTTGAGTGTCTCTTTATAGGTAGACCAGTTAGCTGCGATATCCCAGGAAAAACCATTGGGATTCTTGATGGGTGAGCCCGTCAGCGAGATTTCCCAACCTTTCTTCGAGGTCGTGATCCCATTGACAATATGAGCATAAGAGCCGGTAGAGGAAGGAATTCCCAAACTATAGATATTGGGGCCATTCTCCGTGTCGAAATAGGTCATATCTAATCCGAGACGGTTCTTGAGGAACCGTATGTCCAGACCGCCCTCATAAGACTTCACGTCATAGGGTTTCAGATTATTCAGGGCCTGAGTACTCGAATAGTTTACCGAAGAACTGCCATTATAGTAAGTACCATAAGAATAGGTGTTCTGATTCTGATAGCTAGGGCCATCGTAGGAAGTAACATCCTCCGTACTATAACCAAGCAGGGAGCCGGTGCTGCTGCCCGTTACCGCCGAATAAGCCGTCCCGATGGTGGAGGATGTCAATGCACCTTTCACATCTGCAATGGAAGCTCTCAGCTTCAGGAAAGAAATGGCAGAGGGCAGGTTCGTATAGTCCGAGATGACCGTGCTGGCAGCTGCGGAATAGTAGAAAAAGGTATTTTGTCCCTTGGGCAAAGTGGATAAATTGTCTACGCGGCCGGTAGTAGACACCGTGAAGAAATTCTTATATCCCAAATCCGCGCTGTAGTAACCGCTATACACCTGCATGCGGGAACCCCAACTATAGTTCAGCACCGGGTTGATAGAGTTGGAAAGGGAATACAGCTTCGGGATAGCCAGGTCCTTGGTAGAGCCCCAGGTGGAACGATATTGGAAAGAACGTTCGCTGCCGCCAAGGTTGGCCGACAGATTCCAGTTGCCCAGTTTCTTATTATAGCTGGCCAGGAAATCCGTATTATTCTCCAGCAGGTTGCGATGATCTTCGCGATAATCCCCATACCAGCCAAAATAATACCAGCTCAGGTAGGTATTCAGGTTAGCGGAAGGGGGCACTTTTTCCGTTCTCAGCTGGTCCCAGGTCGTTACCTGCGTACGGATGCTGAGGTCCAGGTCCTTGGTTACCTTATAGTTCAATTTAAGATAGGCATAGATATCGGTCTTATTATGACTGCGCAGCCATTCCTTGGCCATAAACCAGGCGCTGTTCTCACGACCATATTCAGGAGCGTACTGGGTCAGGTTATTAACCCCCTGCGGTCCCTTGTAGATATTTTTCAGGTCATTGATATCGTAATCGGCAGAACCGTATACTTTGAACATATATACATAGCTGTTCGGACCATAGGAAGCGTCGGGAACATTCGGTGAATACTGGATATTCAGGTTCACATCTCCTTCCAGCCTCAGATTAGGGGTAAAATTATAGCCCGAATTAATATTGAAATTGTCAATGTTCAAACGGGTATTGGGAGCCATCCCCTTTTGGTAGCTATGGGAATAGGACATCCGGATATCCGAATTGGTTCCGGAAGAAGAAGCCGAAATATTAGTGGTATTGAGGATACCTGCTTCCATAAAATTGTGAAAATTGTTCTTTCCGCGGGCCAGCCAGGGGGTAGCCGTGCGGACGCCGGTTACAGCATTATAAGGCCCGTCATATTGCTTGATCGCCTGTCCCTCGAAACGGGGACCGTATTCCTGCAAACGCTGTGAGTTATCATAAAGCACGTCCACACCGCCAAAAGTTCCGTTGCCATTCGTTCCAGCTGGTGCATAGGTATAAGAGCCTTTCTGTGCATATTGATAGAGGAAACCTGTACCGCGCCCGTATTCCGTCTGGCTTTTAGGTTCGGTCACAAATCCTTTCTCCAGCATGGAGCTGTTGTTGAAGTCTATCTGCCAACCCTTCTTTTCGCGGGATCCTTTGCGGGTGTTGATGATAATAGCTCCATTCTGGCCTCTGAAACCATAGAGTGCCGATGCATTGGGTCCCTTTAGAATGGAATACGATTCTACATCGTCAGGGCTGATATTCCAGGTATCCGAATTGATCGGCACCCCGTCCACGACGTAGAGCAAATCGGTGTTACCTCTCAATACAACCTGCGGACGAGCCAGCATTTCCGCGCTGGCGCCTACGGAGAGGCCGGCTACCTTGCCTTCCAGTCCCTGGATCGGGTTCACATCCCGGGCCTTGGTTAGATCGCTGCCTTTTACTTCCTGCAGCGAATAACCTATCTTTTTTACTTCTTTTTTAATACCCAGGGCTGTAACTACCACTTCATCCAGCTGTTTGTTACTGGACACCAAAGTAATATTGAGGCGGGCTTCTGTTCCTGCCGCAGTAGTCTGCGTGGCATATCCTACAAAAGAAAAAACAAGCTGTGCATCGGAGCTTGTCAGTTTGATCGCATAATTTCCGGTTGCGTCGGTAGTAGTAAAATGGCTGGTTCCTTTCTCCTGAACCGTGACGCCCGCTATCCCTGTTCCATCGGTGGAAACCACTTTCCCGACCAATGTTCGTTCCTGGGCATAACTTAATGACGTCATCAGGATCATCAGGAAGGACATGATCCAGCATAATTTAGCAGTCAATTTCATGTTTTTTGGGTGTTTAGGCCGCAAAAGGATCATTTTATTGTTATGGCTCTGTTAACACCATATTAACAAAACGTTAGCTAACATTTTAATAATGTTTTAATAGCTATTTAATCACATTTAAATGTTGATTTGATCATATATCATTTCTAAATTTTACCAGTAGCCGGCTGATTGGAGGAGGTCAACCCTCGTTTCTCTATCTTTACAGGATTGAATACTGCCGATCCCATAAAATTATCGGAACTATCTTCCAGAGTAAATGCCGTTATCAAAAATGCATTTCAGGCAGTTTCTTTCTGGGTAGTGGCAGACGTCACCAACCATACGCATAAGCAGAATTCCAATTATCACTACTTTGAGCTGGTCGAAAAAGATACCGGAACGAACACCATCCTGGCAAAATTCGCCGCAAAAGCATGGGGATCGGGATCCAGGGAGCTGGAAATCTTTGAAAGGATTACCGGCCGGAGATTCAGCGACAATATCCAGGTCCTGGTCAACGTCATCGTCGAGTTCCATGCGACCTATGGCCTGCAGCTTCAGCTCCAGCATATCGATACGAATTTCACCCTGGGTGTCATCGAAAAGCAGCGACAGGATACCCTGGAAAAGCTGGTGCGGGAGAATCCTTCTTTCATCGGGAAGAGAGGTGAGGAATATAGTACCCGTAATTCCAGGCTGCCCTTGAATCGGGTGATCCAGACGATCGCAGTTATCTCTTCGAAGTCATCGGCAGGCCTGCAGGATTTCAGGCATACGCTGGAGACCAATGGCTTCAACTATGCTTTTAAAGTTGATGAATACTATTCAGGAGTGCAAGGCGAAACGAATGCCGCAGCTTTAAGGGACCGGCTGGTCGAGATCTTTCTGTCGGGCATCGCCTATGATGCCGTGGTGATCACCCGCGGAGGAGGGGCGCAGACCGATTTCCTCATCTTTGACAATTATCTCGTCGGGCAGGCCATTGCGAAATTCCCTATTCCCGTCATTACCGGCATCGGCCACCAGAAAAACACCACCATCGCCGACCTGATGGCTCACACGCCGACCAAGACACCTACCAAGGGAGCGGAATTTATCATTGCCCATAACAGGGCTTTCGAAGAGGAGATCCTGAATTTTCAAAAAACCATCCTGATAAAATCGCAACAGCTCTTCTCCTCCAATTTCCAATCGGTCGCCTATTTGAATTCACTGATCGTCAACAAGAGCCGCAATATCCTCATCGATCGCCAAAGCCGTATCGATCAGGTAAACCAGGTCGTCGCGGGCAGCAGCAAGTCGATCCTCTATCGGCATAAGATCACCCTGTTCGATATCTCTTCACAGTTATTGATAAAACCCAGGATCATTGTCTCCAATAAAGCAAAAGACATTCAGAACCTTACCGGCAACCTGAAAGCTTTTTATACGTTATATCTGAAGAATCAGCAGAGTTATCTGGGACATTTTGTTTCCCTGATCAGCCTGGTCTCCCCGGAGAATACGCTTAAAAGGGGGTTTACGCTGATCAAGGTAAATGATAAAATAGTGAGTACGGCAGACGGGATCGGGGTGGGATCCGAGATCTCCGTGGTATTTTCGCGGGAAGAGCTCACCGCAACCGTAAAGGAAAAATTATCACATCATTCTACATCAACCTATCATGGAAGAGAATCTGAATTATGAACAGGCCTATAAAGAATTAGCCGAGATCGCCCGGGAAATAGAGCAGGAGTCGATCTCGGTAGACGTTCTGGCCCAAAAGGTAAAAAGGGCTTCCGAGCTGATCACCCTTTGTCAGGCCAAGCTCAGGTCTACCGAGACCGAAGTGAATAAAATTATATCCCAGATGGAGAAAGGCTCCTGATCACACCTCCATAGCATCATACACAATGACCTTGGCCCACAAGTGGCCATAATTCTTTATAAAATCCAGGTGAACAGGATGTGTCTGGTAAGTGGCTTGTCCTGCCAGGTCGCTGAAGAACATCAGTTCCGACACCTGCCAGCTGGTATCTACAACATCCCGCTTTTCGGTGCTGGCCAGTACCCCCACATGGATTTCCCGGATCGTCTCAATTTTAGCAAGGGTCTTTACCCCTTCCACCAGCTTGTCCCTGTCTTCGGTCGAGTCCGGGTTCTTCAGCCAGAAAAAGACATGATGCGCCAGAGGCTTTTTATTTTCAGCAGGGCCAAAGGGCATGGCGGAAACGGCCGTGCCTGCACCCAGCGCCGCCGCAGCGGCAATGAATTTTCTTCTGTTGGATTTTTTCATATCGGTTGTTCGTTAAGTTAGTGATCGCTCCTGTCTTATTCCTGCAGAGGCCAGAGAGGCCTGTTCGCCATGGGACTGCCATAACTGCCTATCCCCGCAACGCCTCCATCTCCGCCGCCGACTTGGCCAAAGGCTTGCCCAGCAGCCGGCTGCCGGTCTCCGTGATCAGCAGGTCTTCTTCGATCCGGATCCCCCCGAAAGAACGGAAAGTTTCCAGTTTATCGTAATTGATAAAATCAATGTACTTCTTCTCAGCCCGCCGCAGATCCATAAGCTCAGGGATAAAATATAAGCCTGGTTCGATGGTCACGACAAATCCAGGCTCCAGGGCCCGGCCCAGGCGCAGGGATTTCAATCCGAACTCAGTACCCTTCTTTAAATTCTCCGTATAGCCGACATATTGTTCGCCCAGATCTTCCATATCATGTACGTCCAGCCCCATCATATGTCCCAGCCCGCACTGAAAGACCATGGTATGCGCACCCGCCGCTACCGCTTCTTTAGGGTCTCCTTTCATGACGCCGGCAGCCTTCAGCCCCTCCACCAGGATCTCACAGGCGAGAAAATGTACGTCCCTGAATAAAATGCCCGGCCGTAAAGCTTTTACAGCAGCTTCCTGGGCAGCGAGTACGATATCATGCATTTCCTTCTGCAGGGAGCTGAATTTTTTGCCAACGGGGAAGGTGCGGGTCATATCGCCGGCATAATGCAGGGCATTCTCAGCCCCGCTGTCGCAGATGACGATCTGCCCTTCGCGCATGACTGTATTGCTATAGTGGTTGTGTAATACCTGTCCATTCACCGTCAGGATCGTAGGGAAAGCCAGATTGCCCCCTCCACTGATCGCTATTCCCTGCAGAACACCCGCCAGCTGCGCTTCGGTCATCCCTTCTTTCGCGCCCTGAATGGCCGCCAGATGCATAGCCGCCGTTATATTGACTGCCTCTTCGATCTCCCGGATCTCTTCCGGCGATTTAATAGAACGCTGGGCTACGATGGCCCTGATCAGGCTTACCGAAGAATGTTCTTTTATACCACCCGGGGCAATGTCCAGCCAGGTGCTGAGCTTCAAAATATTCTCCGGACGGTAAGGGGGAAGGAAATGAATGTCCTGCTTGCCGGTACGGGTGGCATGGAGGCTGGAGATCAGCGCGGAAGAAGGCTGCACATTGGTTATGCCGGCTTTGGCCGCCTGTTCCGCCAGAGATGGCTGCGGGCCCATCCAGACGATCTCATCGAGAGTAAGTTCATTGCCGAACACAATTTCCCGGTCGTTATCGATATCTATAATACCTGCCAGGCCGGGCTTGTCCAGGCCGAAAAAATACAGGAAACTGCTGTCCTGGCGGAAATGATAGAGATTATCCTTATAATTCATGCTGCTCTCCTCATTTCCCAACAAGAGGATCAGCCCTTTCCCTACCTGCTGTTTTAATTTCTGCCTGCGAGCCTGATAAACGTTCTTTTCAAACATGACCAATTTATTTGACGGCAATTTAATTCTATTTTGTCAAACTCGTAAGTACATTAGATTTCTCAACAAACGCTTGTCTGGCGGTGGTATAGCATATTCTCACTACCTCTACCGGCATTAATGCAATATCGCAGCTAATTCTTTTCCCAACTCTTCCCCCCGGAGATTTTTAGCAATAATGATCCCATTCGGATCGATCAGCAGGTTCTGAGGAATACTTTTGATATTAAACAGCGATGCTGCTTCATTTCTCCATCCGGTAAGATCCGATACCTGCGTCCACCGTTCCAGGTGATCGTGGCTTATGGCATTCATCCATTTGTCCCGGGCATCCGGATAATCCAGGGACACGCCGAGTACCGTAAAATTCTTATCCCGGTAGGTATCGTACATCTTTACTACATTAGGATTCTCCTTTCTGCAGGGTACGCACCAACTGGCCCAGAAGTCCACGAGCACATATTTGCCCTTAAAAGAAGACAGGCTGATCAGTTTCCCGGCTGTATCCGGCAGGGTAAAATCCGGTGCTTTTCCTCCAACCAGGATCGCCTTCCGGGCCTCGATCCGTCCGGCGACCAATTGACCGGGGTGGGTCGCCTGCAGGGACTTATCCAGCGAAAGATAAGCGGCTTCCACCGAATCGAGTGATTCCTCGGCCATATGCGACACCAGTAATAGCACACTCAGATAAGATCCGGAATGTTGCCTGATATAAGCAAAATCAAGCGCCACCGTTTCCGTGCGCATCGCATCGAAGGCCACAGCATATTCGTCATGAAAGGCTTTGTCATCCCGCTGCTCTTTGGGTGTCGCCTTATACCGCTCCATCAGCCTCTCCAGGTTGGCGACATACACGTGTTTTTTTGCCGTCAGGACCATAAAATCCATACTGAGCATCGATCCGGTAAAAGCCCCGTACTTCATGCTGTCCGCCGTAGTGATCACCGACACCCCGCTATCCAATAAGATCAGCATATCATCGGGGTTTATCAGCTTAAAGCTGTTCACTCCTTTATGATTAAGGGTGATCCTGGCTACAATGGGTGCTTCCACAGAACCTTTGAAGAGGAACACACCTTGTTGCAAGGTGGAAGAGTCTACTATCATATTTCCATTGGCGCCGCTATAACTCAGGTACGCCATTGCAGGCGCATTCAGTTTTCCCGCTACGCCCTTTACAATAAAAGGGTGCTGTGCCGTAACGGCGAAGGGTATAATGACGAAAAAGGCAGCTGCAAAAGATATAGCCGTTAAGGCTCTCGTCAATTTTTCCATGATATTCTTTTGTCGATGATTGTAAATAGCATAGGGTTCAGGGTTGGAAGGTACCCGATCAGATTGATCTCAAAGGATCATATATCCGATGTTCTCAGTTTAACAGCTCCACCAGCTTCTTATTCAACTCTTCTCCCCGGATATTTTTGGCGATGATCTTACCGTCTGGAGCGATGAGGAAATTCTGGGGAATGCTGCTCACATTATATAACAGGGCTGCTTCATTGCTGCCCCCTTTGAGATCGGATAGTTGTGTCCATTGCTGTAAATGGTCGTCTGCAATCGCCTTCAGCCATTGGGCTTTAGCTCCGGGATAGTCCAGCGAAACACCTACCACGGTGAAATTCTTGTCTTTAAAAGTTTCGAAAGCTTTCACCACATTGGGATTCTCTGCCCGGCAGGGCTTGCACCAACTGGCCCAGAAATCCACCAGCACATATTTCCCTTTAAAAGAAGATAATGCCACCGTTGCTCCGGAGGTATCCGTTTGCATAAAAGCCGGCGCCATTACTCCCACGTCTACCAGACCATAGCGTAGGATATCGACTGCGATCTTTTTGCCGAGTCTTGTATCCCGCACCGGGACATCCATGGATTGAAAAGCGGGCCGGATCACTGTGCCGATCGGTTCTCCCGAAACGTAAGCATTCAGGATCAGCAGGCTCATATAAGAATGCGGATGTTTTTTGATATAGTCCATATCGGCAGCCTTGAAGACTTCACTGGTCCTGGCCGATTCCGCCTGACCGGCTACCAGGGCAGCCGTATCCCCGCTGGCCTGCGCGGCTTCCCGTGTCTTTCTCAATTCGGCCAGTTTCGCTTCCAAAGGCGCTTTTATTTTTGACAGTACGGTATAGTCATCGTTGAGAGGAGTCCCGCTCACTTTTGTCGTCGCCAGGCTATCGGTCCCTGCCACGCGGATCCTGCCGTTCTCCAGCAATACAAAGATCCGGTCCGCGCTCCGGGCTCCCCGAAGGGGCTTCCCGTCATGCGACAAGAGCAGGACGGCATCTATCGGCTCCGGCACCTCCCCCTTGAACTGGAATTGACCACCCTGCAACTCAGCCGAATCCGAAATGACACCGCCCGTCGTATCGCGGTAATTCATATAAACTTTTTCCTGGCCCTTTGAGGATGTCAGACGGCCCTCGATCGTAAATTTCTGCTGTGTAAATCCTGCGAAAGGCAATAGTACCAGCAGGCTTGCCATCATTTTTTTCATCATCTTTATTTTCTTTATTGATTAAAATTTTATTTTGTCGTCCGTTCAGTCCGGATCATTCAGCTTTACTCATCAATTCAAACTTAATAGTCAATTTGACCCAGCCATCAATTCAGCAACGCCGCTAATTTTTGTTGCAAGGCCCCTCCATGCAGGTTCCTGGCGACGATCTTCCCCTGGGGATCGATCAGGAAATTCTGCGGGATATTCTTGACATGGTACACAGCCGCCGCCGCATTGTCGCCCCCCTTCAGGTCAGATACCTGCGTCCAGGTCAGCCCATCGTCCCGGATCCCCTTGAGCCAGGCGGCTTTTCCGTTCGACCGGTCCAACGATACACCCAGCACGGTGAAGGGCTTACCCTTGAATACCTGGTAGGTATAAAGCATATTGGGATTTTCCGCCCGGCAGGGGCTGCACCAACTGGCCCAGAAATCAAGCAGCACATACTTTCCCCGGAAGTCGGACAACTTTACAAACCTACCGGCCGTGTCGGGCTGGGTGAACCCGGGCGCCATCGATCCGATGTCTATTTTTCTGTATTCCGTTATCTGTGTTTCCAACGACCTGCCGCCTGTTGAATGACGGAGATCGGCAGACAGAGAAAGAAAGATCGGCTCGATGACTCCGCCGGCGGAGCAGGTTTCGATATATCTCTTCAGTATCTCCAGGCTCACAAAGGAAGCAGGATGGTTTGCAGCGAAATGCAGATCGCATTTCTTCAGATCCTCTATGCCTGCCGCATAGATACTATCCAGCTCCCGCTGCTTTTCCATGGTCAGCTTTCCTGCATTCACGGCTGCATACAGGCTGTTCATGGAGCCTTTCATAGTATTATAAGCAGGCACCTTCTCCCGGTTCAACATCGAAAGGTCCATATTCAAAGGGCCGCCGCTGACTGTCGCTTTATACAGGCTGTCAGAGGAGATCAGCCGGGTGCTTCCGGGCTCCACATAAAAGCTCAATACATCCAGGCTGGCATTTTTAAAATCCTCTTCTTTAGCCACCTTCGTCAGCACCTCCATGAAGAATTTAAAATGGACTGGCCGGCAAGTAAGCAATAGCGCCCCTTTCCTGGGTTGATCGATGCTGCCCCGGAATTCGAAATGCCCCTGCATCAGGGTCGCTGAATCGAACACATAGGCCCCCTTAACATCCTGGTAGTACATATAAACTTTCGACGGAGCTTCCAGCTTCCCGATAGTACCGCTGATCGTATACGGCTGTTGTGCACCGGCAATGGAAGAGAAGAAGAACAATAGGGCAAAGGCCGGCATCTTCATTTTTCGGATCATATCCTGATTTATAGGTTTAAAGGTCAAGAAAATTTAAATCCTATTTGGATAAGCGCTGCCCGCAAAAAACCATACTTTGATAACACCAGCGGATAAGCGGCATATTGGGTAGCGAAATCCTGTTCGGACATGGTCAGCACTTTATCGAGAAACTCACTGAGATCGGTCGCCTGGTCCGGCATCTGGTAATAGTAACTGCTCTCCGTTCCATCGGAGAGGGCCCCATAAGTTTCTTTGGGTGCATAAGCGATGTAACCGGGGATCGATCCGTCACCATAGGCGTATTTGCCATAATAGGGCGCTGTCACTGCATAGAAGTTATGGAGCAGGTTAGTGTCCTGGTTCAGGGGCACCGTCACGATACTTTTAAAAACATCCTTTTTATAACTGATCAGGGAGTCCGGTCCCAGGCCCGGGATAGCCCCTACATTGCCGATCACCACCGTATTCCATCCCAGGTAGGCATTGAGGATCACCTTTACGCGGCCCCGGTAAGAAGATTTGAAAGTATAGAGCGAGTCGGCCAGCAGCATGGAATAGGGCTTTAACTTCCCGCTGAGGGAAGGCAGGATCTGGTCCTTTATAAAGTTCACCCCTACCAGAATAGCAGCGCTGTCAGTCAGGTACCGGATGGTAAGGAAGGAGTCCAGGCTGGTCAGGTGATAGCCAGGGTCCAGCAGGGTCAGGGGGGTCTTCGTAAGCGTATCGGTATAGAGGACGGGCACCGCGCTTTGTTGATAAATCAAATAGATCTGGTGATCTACTTCACTGGATGGATTATCCACCCGTATGAAGGGGTCCGCTACATTCGCAGAGACCACCGGCGCTGCTTCTTTCTTGCAGGAGAAGAGCAGCATAGCAAAAATTGCCGCAAAAAGGAAACTGTATTTTTTCATGTCGATGTACATTTAAAGGATGATTAAAATGCCCTGTTCGGTCGGACAGGATTGGGTAACAGCACGCCCTGGTTGGCGACGATGGCTTCGGCAGGGATGGGGATCAGGTAAGCGGGATCACCCGGAGGCAATGTCAGTATGGCTTTCAAGTATGGAGCAGAACCGTATACAACATCGGAATAGGAATGCGTGATCGTCTTGGTAAAAGGCAGGACCTCGTTCACGGCATACCTTTTCAGGTCAAACCAGCGGTGTCCTTCAAAACAAAGCTCCCTTCTTCTTTCATCCCGGATAAAACTGATCACCCCGTTTCCCGTAAGATTGATCGCGACATAATCGGCCGGCCGATAACGGGCCTTTCGCAGGGTATTGATGGCGTCATTGGCGTTCTGGGTCTCTCCCAGCATAGCCGCCGCTTCCGCCTTATTCAGGAAGGCTTCCGCGTTACGCATAAAGAAATTATCCGAAAAGATCTCGCTCGGCAGCACATTGTTCACCGTTGACCTGTACATTTTGGTATACCGGTATTTGCCGGCCGGATCCAATTCGAAGAATGCACTTCTCCGAAGGTCCGTACTGTCATAGAGGTCCAGTAGCTCCTGGCTGACCTGGAATGATTTCGGCGCACTTTCCAGCATAAGATAGATCATGGCGTTCCCTCCCTGGGTGAAAATAGCTTCCGGAGAAGAGGCCGAAAAAAAACTGGTCTGGGGCTGATACCCTGCCAGGTCATAAAGGGCTGATTTTTGCGCGATCACTTTGTCGGCCGCCGCTTCCGCATCGGCCCAGTCCTGCATGTAGAGGTAGACCCTGCTCTGCAGAAGATGGACTGCATTGATGTCCGCATGATAAAGAGAGGAGGGCGTTGTCCCGGCCAGGTCGGTCTCCGCTTCTTTCAGATCGCCCACCATTTGCCGGTAGACGCTATCCACCGTTGACCGGCCGAAAAACCGGTCTTCCACATACTCCGTGATCTTCAGGGGCACTCCCGGATCAGTAGCCGCCGTCTTCTTATTATACGCCGGCGCATAAAGGTTCACCAGGTAGAAATAATAGCCCGCCCGCAGGAACAAAGCCTCTCCCCGGATCCTTTTCAACTCGGCAGGATCATCGCTTAAGGTCGTAGCCTGGTACACGATCGTATTCACGGCACTGATATTGGCATAGACCTTCGGCCACATATCATCAGTCTGTGACGAATAGGTGCTGCTGACATAAGGGTCTGCCTGCCAGGTATAGAACCCGAATACATCGCTGCGTGTATCTATATAATAGGGCGACTTGACAAACTCTGTGATATCGTCGTCCATGGAATTCAGATAAGGGAAATAGACGGGTTTGGACTGCTCCAGGTAATCCATGTACGGAATAATGGTGAAATGCGGTTCATACCCGTCCCCGTTCAGCACTTCTTCTAACTTTTGCCAGGTATCGGCATATTCCAGGTTCTGGCTTCTCTCATCGAGGAATTTTTTGCATCCTGTTGCGGACAGCAACACCGCAACGACTAAAAGGCTAAATAATAATTTAAATGATCTCATCGTACTGTTGTTTAAAATGAAAGATCTATTCCGAATGAAAAAGAAGGCCTGGAGGACAACTGGATCGTATCGTCGAAGCCGGCCTGCTCCGGGTCCTGCCCCTGTAATTTCTTACTGGCGAACGTATATAGGTTCAGACCTGACAACGTAACAGAAGCCTTTTTGATCCCGGCCTTTTTCACCAGCCCGTCGGGCAGCCCGTACCGGAAATTGAGGGTCTTTATCTTTACAAAATCCCCGCTGGCCACCCTGACATCGGAATTGTCATACATCTGCCAGATATTATCGGCATATTGGTAGGTCTGGCCCCTGGAAGGATGTGTCATGGTCGCCTGGTAGGCATATCCGTTCAGCAACCCGGGAATATTCGTAGTGGCCTCATCACCGGGCTTGCGCCAGCGGTCCAGGAATACCCTGTTGACATTCTGGTCGGGTAAGGGCGCCGCCGTTCCGTATAAAATCGAGTTATCGTCCGCGCCGGTATAGAGCTTCGTCAACCGCACCTTCGAGCCGACACTGTAGGATAAATTAAAGCTCAGAGAGAAAGGACCGTAGCTGAAAAAATTGCTGATCCCGCCCTGGATCGTAGGCACCCGGTTGCCCGAAGGGGCCATCACCTGCTGGTACACCTGGTCCACACTCTCCGTTTGATACTTGGCCCTATCAGCAGTTCCGTCATTTTTGAAGGTAGGCTTGCCGCTTGCATGGTCCAGCCCGTTGAACTGGTAGGAATAGAAAGTATTCACCGCCTTGCCGTTGAAGATCTGGTTGCCCTTCAGGTAATCGGTATACGTATTGACATTGGACACCCCGACAGATTGGTTCAGGCCATTGTTATTGATAGCCTTGGCCAGCAGATGATTGATCACCTGCCCCAACTGGGGATCGATCCTCCATACAAATCCCTTCTTCCGGCCATTTACAGCGGCATTGTTGATAGGCGTAAAACTGAACGCCACTTCCACGCCCTGGTTCTCGATCGTACCGGAATTCACGATATAGGAAGTCCTCCCGTTGACATCGGGTACCGTTTTGTTCAGGAAGGCATTCTTCGTCGTCTTGTGGAAGTAGGTAAGGGACCCGTTCACTTTGTTATGGAACAAAGAGAAATCCACCGCCAGATTGACTTCTCCGTTCTTCTCCCATTTCAGATTGGGATTGGGATAGTAGGCGATATTGGAATAATATTCCCCGGTGATCGGATCAATGGAGCCCTGTTTGATGATCAGCTCCGGCGTCTGGTTCTCCAGCATATTGCCCTGGTATCCATAAGAGGCCCTCAACGCTAGCATATTGATTTTTTCGGAATGGGGGAAGAGATCCTCCGCAACGTCCCACCGGCCGCTAACGGACCAGGTCGGCAGAAATTTCTCCCGGGCGCTGGCGCCGAAATTATTGGAAAAGTCAGTCCGGGTATTGAAGTTTAGAATATACTTATTGTTGAACGTATAACTGGTGGAAAAATATCCTGAAGCCAGGTTGGTCAACTGGTCTTTCAGCACATCCGTATTATTCAGCAGCGCCCACTGTGCATAAGCGGGATATTTGAGCGGGTCGACCGGCGCGAAAGTTTCCCCCCTGTCCGAAAGATACCCTCTCCGTACCGTGTTCAGCCCTTTGTAAGAATTGGAAGAGATCTCCACCCCTACCAACGCATTGATCCTGTCTTTTTTATACTTGCCCACCGGCTGATCATAATTGACCTGCAGACGCGAAAGATACGAGCTGTTACGTACGTTATTCGACTGGAGCTCTCCTCCATAGGGCAGCAAGGTTATCTGGGGATTGGGCTGCACCTTATAATTGCTCAGCCGCAGGCCTGCCGCGTAAAAAGTGTTTTCTTCATAGGTGATGGCTTCATCCGTATTATTATTCGCATAAGAGAACAGCAGGGTGGCATTAAGGTACCGGTTGACTTTATAATTCAGGTCGGTGATCAGGTTGATCCCGGAGATATCGCTTACGTCATGCGAATGCTGCATTTCATTCAGGATGTTAAAATCGTAGTAACCACCGTTCGGCGCCAGATTTATCTTCTGGTAGTAGCTAAGAGTGCCGTCGGGGTTATAAGCAGGGATCGCCCGGCTGGTATTATAGGCATAGGATAAGGCATTCACGGACGAAGGGATATAAGTCCTTTTCTCCACATTGCCACGCAGGTTCATATCCCAGCTCACCTTCTTCGACAGCGTGGAATTCAGTTTCACAAAGGCAGTGTATTGTCTCACACCTTCTCCCTGTAAAGTGCCCTGCTGGTCCGCCTCTCCCAAAGAAGCAAAATAGTTCATCTTCTCGCCGCCTCCGGAAATGCTGATATTGTTTTGGGTGGAAAGGGCATCCCTCGTGATCAGTTTGAACCAGTCCGTATTCAGGGTTTCCAGCGTATGTACGTTCTTCTGGAACTGATCATAATTGATCTGCCCGGTATACAGGCTGTTCAGCGCGCCCTCATATCCCACATAGTTGATATTCGTGGGATAGTTGATCCCCTCACTGATGATATCACGGGAATAATCGATCCGCTCCCGGGAGTTCATCAGGTTGATATTATGATCGCTGTAGCGTGGCCTGCGGGTATACACCGTGGCATTGTTGAAATTGACGACCGGCGCTCCCGAATGTCCTTTCTTGGTAGTGATGACGATCACGCCGTTGGCGGCCCTCACCCCGTACAGAGCGGTGGCGGAAGCATCTTTCAGCACGTCTATCTGCTCGATATCGAAGGGCTTCAGGCCTGAAATGGCATTCCCCAGCCGGTTGACGAAGTCCAGGTCATTGATGGTCTGCGGATCGACCCCTACCGGGTCGTTCACTACCACCCCGTCTACCACCCATACCGGCTCCCGGTTGCCCAGGATAGTGGAAGTACCCCGTATCCTCACTTTGGGGGAAGCTCCGACCTCGCCCGAATTATTCATAACGAACAGTCCCGGCACCCGCCCTTCCAGCGCCTGATCGATAGAGAACATGCCCGGCACCACAATGTCCTCGGCTTTTAAAGTGGTAATGGCGCTCGTCAGCTTGCGCCCGTCCATTTTCTGATAACCGTTCGTCACCGTAACCTCATTCAGGGAATGATCCTGGTGTGCTAAAAAGATATCGGCTTCTTTCGTGCGGTTCGTCACCCTGTAAAAGACCGGTCCATATCCAATGAAAGAGACCATGAGCTGGTCTCCCGGTTCCGCGGAAATGGAATAATGACCGTTGCGATCGGTAATGACAGATCTCGATCGTGCAAATACGGATACCGTTGCGCCGGCCAACGGGCCTCCGGTTGTGGAATCCTTTATCACACCCTCTATCAGTGCAGGTCCAATGCCGGAAGGTCTGGTTTTTTTGGGAACGACCATGATCGTTTTATTCTCGATGACATACTCCAGCGGCTGATTGCTCAGGATGATATCGAGGAAGTTCCGCAGAGGCATATTCTTTACTTCGAAAGTGACGGATGTTGATTGCTGGAGATTAGCCCGGGTATAAAAAAAAGTATAACCCGTTTGCCGCCTGATATTCGCAAATACTTTTTCCAATGGAACATTACTACCGGACAGGGTCACCGATTGTGACATCGACCGGATACTCAAGACCATGGCCACGACGAGGCATGCCCTATAGGGAAGAGCTTTTCTTCTCATAATTTTGCAGTTAATTTTAGTTGGTTATTATGGACTGTAGCCTCTTACCGGCTGATCACCAGCCTGTGTCCCTCTTCAAGACGATAGTGTACATCTACCTTCCCGAGAAAGAACAGGACCTTCGATAAATTTATGTCACGCCCAAGCTCGCCTTCGAATTCCATATCCGGAATTCCATTCTCATAGACCACATCGATATCATACCACCGCGATAATTGGCGCATTACTTCTTCAAAACGTTTACCCTGAAAATTGAACAGCCCTTCTTTCCAGGCCACAGCCTGCTCGGTATTGGCATTGCTCACCTGAATACCCGTCGCTTTCCCATCAGCCGTATTCACTCCGGCCTGTTGACCGGGAAGGAGCAGGCTTGAATGGCCGTAAGCGCTGACACGAACGGATCCTTCGAGCAGGGTGGTATGCATCTCCGTCTCATCCGGATAGGCACTGACATTGAAATGCGTTCCCAGCACCCGGATCTCCATTCTTTCATTCATTTGTACGATAAAGGGCAGATGGGCATTCGCAGCCACCTCGAAATAGGCTTCCCCTCTGATCTCCACTTTTCTTTCCGTACCGGTAAAGGCGGTAGGGTAACGGATGGAGGAAGCTGCATTCAACCAGACCTTCGTTCCATCGGGGAGTAATACCTGGAATTGCCTTCCCCTGGGCGTGTAAAGGGTATTATAACCGGTGCCGTCTACGGGGCCGCTCTTTGCCGATACATCCTTTGCCACTTCATATGACAACTGCCCATTTTTCAGCGAGGCATTCAAGCCCTGCTGAAGAACAATAGGACCATTACCCAGGCTGTCCAGCGTAAGTTGTTTTCCATTGGCAAGGGTAAGGATAGCTCCCTGTTTGCCGGGAGCAACATTCGGCAGAGAGCCCGCTCCGGAAATTCCTGCCGTTTGTTTATGGCCGCCCGGCAATTGCCGGTAGAAAAAATAACCTGCCAGGGATACGAGGATAAGAAGTGCCGCTACGGAAGCAGCCCGGTAAAGCCAGATGATAGCTGGACGTTTGAACCGCTCCTTCGAAATTTCTTCACTGGTCTTTCCGCTGTTTTTCTGTTTTAACAGCTTTTCCCAGATCTGTGCTTCCACTTCCTGATTCCAGGCTGCATGTACGGTCTGTCTTTCCGCCAATGCCTGGATATCAGAAAACAGCAGCTCCTTATATTCCTGTCTCTCTATACAATCGGTCCATTCTTCCCATTCCGTATCGGATAAAAGGTCCTCTTTGTAACGCTTCAGTAAATAGTCAAAACGGTCTTTATTCATTGATAATAGGTTCTCTGTTATAGTTGACGCATCACCGAAGTAAATGGCCTAACGAAAAGAAAAATATTTTTTTCAGCGGGGGAGCCGATTGAGCAGATCGGTGAGAAAAGCCAGGGCCAGCGCGGAAAGAAGCCGTTGCTGGATATAAGATCGTACAAAACGCCTGGCCAGTTCCAGGTGCTTTTTGACTGTGAACCGGGAGATATTCATTGTTTGAGCGACTTCTTCATAGGTCATCTGCTGATCATGGATGCACAGATAGACCCGTTTTTGCTGAGGGGACAGATGTTGGATGGCATCCTGCAATAGGCCGGCATAGTCGCGTTCTTCCGCTTTCGGGACAGGATCCTGTGTGGCAACCCCCTGGGTTTCGGCAAATTGCCGGTGTTTCCGGAGCTCCATGGTTCGCCTCCTGAAATGATCGTACACGAGGTTACGGGTAATCACAGCGATATAACCTCCTGCATTATCGACTTCTGGTAATCTGGCGCGGGTTTCCCAAACTTTTATAAATACCTGCTGGGTAATATCTTGCGCAAGATGAAGATCCTTCAAATAGGTCATGGCGGAACTAAAGACGCCGGTATTGTGAGCATGGTAGATTTGACTGAAAGCTACTTCATCACCTTCCGCCAGCCGCCGCAATAGTTCTTTCTCCGTATAGTGTGAATAGCCGGACAACGACAATAGTATTAAGCCTTAAATAGAGTAAATTTATAATAAATTCTTTGTGACCGGTAAAATAGGCAAAAATTATTTCATTTATGAAAGGAGGTATGGAGACTTTACTCGATTATATCCCGGCAAAATAGAACTAAGTTAATTGTAGAAATTAATCAGATCGGGTTATTGACGTTATTACTATCCATTCCAGATTATTTTCCGAATGAGGCATCTTTACGAAAATATATACGTTAGCACCTATTGATCTGGTGCTTACAACTATTTATCTTACTATTCGATAATCCCTGGGACTACTATTACTTCGTTCCCCTATTTTACTTCTGTCAGAAACAGTCACGCCCCCATGTAAGCTGCCCGCATCAGCCTAAACCGGGCACCGCCCGGTTGTGAACGAAGCCCTCACAGGCTGAAGTTCACTGACATTAGAGATGTTCCTGCAAAGAATTACATTTCAACCTATTCTTTGCAGGAATTCATCAAGCACCGTTATATTTAAAAATCACAAAAAAAACAATCATGAGAACTTCTAAAAACATTCACTTTATACTCATTGCCTTTATGGCAATTGGCATTTTCTCAGGCTGCCGCAAAGAAAACAGCAATACCGGTGCAACTGCAACTACGCCCGCTTCTTCCTCATCCGATCAGGGTATGGTGCTCACGCCTGTCGGGTACATGGAAAAATCGAAAGTCCATTTTATAGCAGAAGGCTATCAGCTGAGTGTCGTAAAAGGCAGGCTGCTGAAAACAGAAGCCAAAAGCGGCAAAATGGTTGAAGATTTCGGAGAAGTGCAACCGCTGGACGAAAAGTATAACATACGGAATGCGTCCCACTTTGGCAACAACATAGATCCGGCAGCATCCGGATGGATCGCCTATTCATACTGGTCCAATACCGGTACAGCCGTCACCAATTTCACCACTAACTGGGTAGTTCCGTCTGTACCTTCCAGGCAGGGCAGCCAGACCATTTTCTTATTTAATGGCATGCAGGATGGGCTGACCTCCACTTCCTATATTATTCAACCCGTACTGCAATGGGGGCCTTCAGCGGCAGGAGGAGGAAAATACTGGGCGATCACCAACTGGTATGTCTCCGGTAGCGCGGCCTACTATGGAAGCCTGGTTTCGGTAAGTGCAGGCACCAGCCTGACGGGCGTCATGAAAGAGACGGCGGTCTCCGGAAGCAATTATAGTTATAATTCATCTTTCACCGGTTACTCTTCCGCCTCCGCCTTACAGGTCAATAACGTTCCCCAGGCCTATTGGTGTGCCGAAACCCTGGAATCCTATGGAGTGACTACCCCCAGCACCATGTATCCTCCTAACACGGATATCGCCATGACCTCCATTCAGATCCTGAAAGGAACTACGAATGCCTCCATCAGCTGGAGCACGGCCCAGGCTGTTTCCGGATCCGCTCAGAAGGCTGTCGTCGTCAGCAATGCCTCTCCGGGAGGGGAAGTAGATATTTATTTCCGGTAATCAGATTAAACAAGATGAGAAATGCCCCCCGGAAAAGCCGGGGGCATTTCTTTATAGCGTTAACCGTCCTTATTTAAGCAGCTTAATAATCTCTGTCCCTTTATTAGTAATGATCTTCAGCGTATACAATCCATTGCTCAGCGTACCGACAGAAATCTGTATGTTATTGCCGTTGGTAAATCCATTGTATTTTTTCACTTGAATGCCGGAGGGATTATAGACTCCTATCTCCAGGATTCCGATGCCGTCCGGAGCTACAATATTTACCAGATCTTTGGCCGGGTTGGGATAGACAGACACCTGCTTCAGGGGTGTTCCGCCGATCTTAACGGATATCACTTTGGAATAAGCGTATTTTCCATCCAGGTCTACCTGCTTCAGACGATAAAAATTAATACCCTTCACCGGAAGACTGTCCCTCCATTGATAATCCTTGGGAGTGACGGAATTACCGGCGCCGGCCACACGACCTATCGCCGTGTAGCGACTTCCGTCCAAGCTTCTTTCTATGTCAAAATACTGATTATTGACTTCAATATCCGTAGTCCATTCCAATAAGGAACATTGATTTCCCTCATTCCTGCCGTTGAAATGGGCCAGTTTAATGGGTAGGATTGCCTGGTCCCTTACCTGGAGCTCAAAGAGCGAATAGCCAAAGACAGTGCCCCGTGTAAGTCCATTCATCCGGATATATCTTCCGCTGCCCGTGACGTTGAGAATATTGGTCCTGGCCGTATTGGAGGGTACGGTATAGATCGTAGTCCAGGAGACCGCATCGTTGGACACATCGATCGTATAGCTGGCGGCATAAGCGGCTTCCCAATAGAGGGCTATCTGGCATATACTATGCACACTTCCCAGGTCCACATAGATAAATTGCGGATCACTGGCATCGCTTGCCCACCGGGTCGACAGATCTCCATCGACCGCATTAGGAGCCGGCAACCCAACTTGTGTGGAAGACACCACTACGGGCTGGTTCAGGGCCAGGTCGACCGTATTACAGAAGCTGGGAAAACCGAAGACCTGGAATTCGTAGAGGGAATAACCATAGCCAGTCCCCCTGGCCGTACCGACCATCCGTACATACCTTCCGCTGCCGGTTACGGAGAGGGCATTTTTTAATGCAACATTGCCCGTGACGGTAGCCACCGTGGTCCAGCTTATCGAGTCATTGGATATATCAATTGTAAAATCCTTTCCAAGAGCAGCCTCCCAGAAGAGGGTCACTCCGCATAAATTAAATACGGAGCCCAGATCTACCGAGATGGTTTGGGGATCGGAGGAAGTGCTGCTCCATCTGGTTCCGGTAGTATCACCGTCAAAGGCATCGGAAGCAGGAAAGGTGGCGCTCTGCAGAGAGGAGGCAGCGGCAGGTTTGCCTAAGGCCAGATCGACCGTATCACACTGCGCATGAGAGAGGAGCCCATTCAATAATAAAAGTAACAGGAGGCAATAGCTAATCATTCTCATACAAAGAAGTTTAAGTCACGTTGGGCGGGGATTAGGGAGATAAACCGAAAACTAATGTAGAGAAATGAAATAAAGAAGAGAATTTGGCCTATAACCGGATCAAATATATAAATATTACCCTTAATATATATATATTATATTTTAGAGCTACCGGTAATTGCAAAAACATAGTACCTTCGCCGAAATTTTTACTTTTAATGGGAACTACATCTTTAGCAACAGCCAGCTTGACAAAAGCCATTGCTGATAGTATTAAGAAAGCGCAAAAGGAAGAGCTCTTTTTCGAGGAAATCTATTCCAACCCGGATCCGAAAACTTATAAAAATGAGTTTTTATTCTTTCTTAAACCGGAACTCACCGTTCAATCAGACACTATTCAGCTGGATGCTGTCTTAAACCTCGCACAGGAAAAAATCAAGCAGTTCGGCCTGAAAATACACAATATAAAAGTCCTGTCGGCCAAGTACCTGGAGCAGTATGATATCATTGCCCAGCACTACGGGGTCATCAATAAAATATCTTCCAACGCGGTGAAGAATATCTCTGAATCAGCCAGGGAGAAATTCAAGGCATCTTTTGGAAAAACAGTGGAAGAAGTAAAGACACTGGGCGGCTCGGAATTCATGCAGCAATATCCTCACTTCAATGCTTACGTGCTCGACTATTTATGGCAGAACAAACCTAATACCAAACTGGCCGGAGGCACGTATTGCGAAGAGATCAAGATCGATGACGAAACCATTTATGTGATCAATGGCTTTCATCCCAGGCAATTGAAACATTTCACCGAAAAAGGCAGGAGCATTGTCATCATGACTTTATCCGGCGATCTGAGCTGGCAGGATGCAAGATCCAATTTTATCGGAGCCACCAATCCGGCTCAGGCGAATGCGGGCAGTCTGCGCAGAGAATTCCTGGATAAAAAAGCAGCCTTAGGTCTGGCAGAAGTTTCCCAGGGTGTAAATGGCGTCCATTTATCCGCCGGTCCTGTCGAAGGATTGATCGAGCTGAAACGCTACAATTCGGATTTTTCAAAAGCTTCCGCGATTAAAGATTTTACGGAATATAGCTTTGGCAAAAAGCTTAAAGAAACATTTTCTCCGGAACAATTTGAAAAGATCGTCAGCAATGCCAACGTGCAGGTTAATGGCAAGTCCATTTCGATCTTTGATCTGACGGAAGAGAAAGATTCCGAAGAAGCTATCGAATTATTGAAGGCTAACTTATAATCATAAAACATCATCCTATCAGGGGTGAGGGGGAAGTAATGAAGATTACTTCCCCCTCTTTTTTGGGCTGCCATTAAGCCGGGTTAAGGGCTGCTGGGTATGAGCTATTGGGCAATAGCTCTTGCTGTCGCCAGGGTATCATAGCAGTCCCGGAAATGGAGGATCTTTTCATTTTCATCGAACTCATAGATCATCGACCAGATCGTGGAGAAGTGCTTGCCCGTTTTACGACCTGTAGCATTCATAAAACCGGTAGCAACCACCAGGTTGCCATTCTCGAGAATATGCTCTGTCGCAAATTCATTCATTTCGATACAATCATTCAATTTTCCGAAGAACTGTTTTACATCCGCAGGTCCGTGATAAATACCTGCATAAGGCACATCCGGCTGCCCCATTACTTCCCAAATAATGTCTTTATGCAAAGAAGACAAAATGGAAGGAATATCCCCTCTGTTAAAAGCCTCATACAATCTTTGCACTTGCTGTCCATAATGTACTAAGGTTTCCATAAAAAAAATTTAAGGTTAAAAAAAAAGGAACCCAGTCTGAAAAAGAATGCCGCTCCGAAGGCCAGCCTGTCGGGAAAAACTGTTATATAATAAAAGGGATGCGGATGACCAGTCAAAAAATAAGGATAGGGCGAGAATGAAAATAAATGGATAAGTAAAGACGGGGACAGATGGATAAGAAGTGTAAAATCTGTAAAATCCCTGAAAGGATGAAGGTCAAAGATGGGACATATAAGGTAAGAACATTTATTGTTAAAAGGCCAAAACGGCAACGATTTATTTATGCACAGGCACCCCGGGCACCCGTCAGCTGGAAACTTCCTGGGCACCCGTCGCCATTTTACTCATAGACAACTCTCTTCAGATAAAAGACCCTTATATCCACCAGCGGCAGGCTCTTACTGGTAATCGTAATCCCTTTCTTATCCACCATCATCCGGGTCGTTCCCTCACCGGTAGTGATATCCAGCGGCAGGGACCTATCGAAATTATTTAATTGGATAAAGTATTTCGTCGTATCCATCTGCCGCACATGGATCTCCAGTTTTTGCGTCGTCCGCAGGTACAGGTTGAACAAAGAAGAAAGGTCCATCCCGGAAGCCTTGCTGAAAAGCTGCTGCACATCGTCTGTATTCACCGTATGCGTATACGTATAATTGCTGTCGGTGGCCAGCTGCTTCAACGTAGGGAAAAATATACTGTCCCCGATCACATAACGCAGGGTATGCATGAAGAAAGCTCCCTTGGCATAAATATCAGGATGATAGGCATCCTCTTCCTCTATATCTTTTCCCAGGATCACGGGTTTGTCATTGCGGATACGGATGGCGCTCTGCCGGAAGATCTTCTCATACGCCGCCTCCCCTTCCAGCTCCCTTGTATACAGGGCATCGCCAAAACTGCCGATCCCTTCGTGGATCCAGTAATCGGCCCAGTCGCCCGCCGTCACTTTATTCCCCCACCATTCATGGCCGAATTCGTGGTTCATCAGCCAGTCAAAATCCTGCCCCCCGATCTGCGTATAATGGAATTTGTTCCCATAGGCATTCATGGACTGATGTTCCATCCCCAGATGCGGGGTCTCCACCAGGCCTATCTTTTCCTTTACCCAGGGATATTCCCCGAAATATTTCTCTTTTATATGAGCGCTCCGCTCCATCATCTCCAACAGATGCGGAGCTTGCGCAACATGGTCTTTCAGCACATAGAACTGCATCGGCACTTTATTACCGTCGACCGTCGTATAGGTACGGGTCACCACCCGGTAGTTCCCGATATTGAAGACAATGCTGTAATTGTTGATGGGATAGCTGGTCTTCCAGTGATAGCTGCTCTGACCTCCTTTGGTCTTTACGCCGGTAAGCAGACCGGGACCGGCTACGACCAGGCCCTTCGGCACCGTGACGATCAGATCGACGCCCTCATCCGGTTCGTCCGAAGGATGATCCTTGGCCGGAAAGAAAATTTTGCCTCCCGTACCTTCCGCCGTGACGGCGACCCAGGGATGTCCGCTGGAATCTTTTGTAAACGTAAAGCCATCGTCCCAGGGAGGACGTTTGGCGATCATCGGCCGGCCGCCATATACTACTTTCACCGTGGCAGGTCCTGCCACCCAGGGCTTGTCCGTCGAAATGCGCAACAGGTGATCCTTCAGCGTAAAAGTGGCCGGCTTATCATTCACCCATAGCTTTTGCACGGTAAAAGAATCCATCAGGTCGAATAACAGCACCGAGGTTGGCTGTTTGATGAGGAAAAGAATGGTGGTAGCTCCATCGATACGTTGTCCGGGAATATTTACTTTGATGTCGATCGTATAATGCCGGACATCGATATTGGCCTGTTCAGGTTTTAGTTTACCTCCGTACACAGGACGCTGGGCGTAAATACCCGTGCAAAGAAGCAATAATATCGTACAGATCATTAACCGCATAGTTCCCTCCCAATCGCCCATTGCATGCCCCTCAGTTCGGCCAATCCCCGCAACCTTCCGATGGCGCTATAGCCGGGGTAAGTCTTTTTATGCAGGTCATCCAGCATCTGGTGGCCATGGTCCGGACGCATGGGAAGCGAGATCCCTCTATTTTTTTGTACCAATAGCAGCTCCTTTATAACGGCATACATATCCACATCCCCCTCCAGGTGATCGGCTTCAAAGAAGTTGCCATCCGCATCTCTTTTCGTACTGCGCAGATGAATAAAATGAATATGATCTCCCAGCCGGTGGACCATCCCGGCCAGGTCATTGTCTGCCCGCACACCGTAGGAACCGGTGCAAAAACAGAGCCCGTTGGCGGGGGAAGGGGCGCAGGCTAACAACTCCCGGGCGTCCTGCTCCGTACTGACAATCCTCGGCAACCCTAAGATGGGGAAGGGGGGGTCGTCCGGGTGAATGGCCATTTTCAACCCTGCCGCTTCGGCTACGGGAACGACCTGCTGTAAGAAATAGAAAAGATGCTGTTTTAATTTTTGGGCGTCGATATCTTCGTATGTTTTCAGCGCGGACAATATCTGCGCTTCCGTAAAGCGTTCTTCACTGCCCGGCAGACCCAGCAAGGTATTCCGGTAGAGGGTCTCTTTTTCTTCCTCCGCCATGGTCCCGAGACGCTGCTGCGCCTTCGCAATCTCCTCTTTCGTATAATCCTTTTCCGCACCCGGTCTCTTGAGCAGAAAGAGATCGAACGCAATGAAAGCCGCCTTTTCAAAACGCAGGGCCTTACTTCGGTCCGGCATCTCATAGACGATATCCGTCCGCATCCAGTCCAGGATCGGCATGAAATTATAGGTCACTACTTCCAAACCGCATTTCGCCACATTACGCAGGCTTTCCTGGTAATTACTGATATATTGCTGATAACGTCCCGTCTGCTTCTTAATATCTTCGTGTACCGGCAAGCTCTCGATAACCGTCCACCGCATACCGGCGGCTTCCACTTCCTCTTTTCTTTTCCGGATCTCTTCTACGGTCCAGATCTCCCCCACCGGTATATGATGCAGGGCCGTAACGACACCGGTACAACCGGACTGCCGGATATCCCATAAGCTTACCGGATCATTCGGGCCGTACCAACGCATGGTCTCTTCCATTAACAAGGGTCTTTGCATATAACTACTCTTCTGTTTTTTTCAATATTACTCCCCTTTAGGGGCGGGGGTTATCTCGATCTCCGCTTCCGCCGCCTTTGCCGCGCCCAGCTCCTCGCTCCGGCTGCCCGGCAGGGCCCCGCCGATACTGATTTTTACCTTCCCGGCAGGCACCAGGCTCTGCCCTTTCTCATTGATCACAGCCAGTTTTTCCGGGGTGAGCGTGAAATTCACCTTCATCGAGGCGCCGGGAGCCAAAGATACACGCTGAAATCCTTTCAATGCAAATAATGGCCCTTCCGTTCCCATATTTTCATGGGTAATATATAGCTGGACCACTTCATCGCCGGCATATTTCCCCGTATTGGTCAAAGTCACTTCCGCCTGGACCATCTCGTTCCTCCCGATCTTATTCTTCGAGACCTGCAGCCCGCTATAGGAGAAATGGGTATAGCTGAGTCCAAACCCGAACGGATACAAGGGCTCCGCTTTCATGTAACGATAAGTCCTGCCTTTCATGGAATAGTCCTCATAAGGAGGTAGCTGATCCAATGATTTTGGAAAAGTAACGGGCAGCTTTCCCGAAGGGGACACCTTCCCGAATAAGATATCCGCGACGGCATTGCCTCCCTCTTCCCCGGGATACCATACCAGCAGCACGGCATCCGCCAGTTCCTGCACAGCTGCCAGGTTCATCGGGCTGCCTCCGGTGATCACCGCAATGACAGGTTTGTTATTGCCATTCTTCAGCTTACGCAAATAATCGATCTGATTTTTCGGGATATTATAATCCAGCCGGTCTCCCGCAGAAGGGGAAGCCAGAGACTCCCCCTCCTCTCCTTCCAGCAGACCGGAGATACCCATTACCATGATCGTGGCATCGGCAGTCTTTGCCTCCCCGGAAGCCCAGTCGATAGGGTTTACATTATCCCGGTCCAGCAGGACTCCCTGCCGGTAGGTCATCTGACTTCCGGCATCCACCTGCCCGGCCAGTCCTTCCAGGATAGTCACCAGCCTGTTATTGACGCCATAGTAATTACCTATCAGCACATCGACACTGGCAGCTGTCGGCCCTGTGATATAATATTTCTTCAGTCCGTTGGACAAAGGCAGCGCCCCATTATTCTTCAGCAAAACGATGGACTTCTCCGCCAGCTTACGGGCCAGGCTCCGGTGTTCCGCGCTATTGATGACGGACTCGGGGATCTGGTCATAAGGATTGGCGCCCGGAGGGTCGAAGAGCCCTAATTTGAAACGGGTACGCAGCAGGATCGCCAGCGAGCTGTCGATCTGCCGCTCGGAGACCAGCCCTTTTTTAACGGCGTCCGTCAGCGTAAGATAGGTATCGCCGCAATTGAGGTTCACTCCCCGCTGCAAAGCCAGTACGGCTGCCCCTGTCCTGTCGGCCACCAGCTTATGCCCGTCGAAAATATCGGCCACCGCATCACAGTCCGATACGATATGTCCTTTGAATCCCCATTGATTGCGTAACACATCCTGTAATAAATACGTATTACCGCAGCAGGCCTCCCCGTTAGTCCGGTTGTAAGCGCACATCACCGCTTCGACCTTCGCATTGACCAGGGCATGAAAGGCGGGGAGATAAGTATCCCATAGATCCCTTTGCGACACTTCCGCGTCGAATCCATGACGGAGCCTTTCCGGTCCGCTATGCACAGCATAGTGTTTAGCGCAGGCAGCTACTTTTAAATAAGTCGGATTATCGCCTTGCAGGCCCGTCACCAGGGCTACCCCCATCTGTGAGGTGAGATACGGATCCTCTCCGTAGGTCTCCTGCCCCCTGCCCCATCGCGGGTCACGAAAGATATTGATGTTGGGCGTCCAGAAACTCAACCCGCCGAACTGGGCATGGTATCCCTTTTTCATGGCAGCATTATACATGGCCCGGGCTTCGTCAGAGATGGCGATGGCAGCCTGGTGTACGAGCCCGTCGTCGAAGGTGGCAGCCATGCCGATCGGCTGGGGAAAGATAGTGGCGATACCCGAACGGGCCACTCCATGCAGGCATTCATTCCACCAGTCATACTCCGGGATATGCAGCCGTGGGATCGCCGGGGTATTGTTCATCATCTGGTATACTTTTTCTTCCAGGGTCAGCCGGGATATCAGGTCTTTCACCCGGGCGTCCACCGGCAGAGACGAATTTAGATAAGCTTCCTGCTGAGCTTGAATACCTGTGCAACAGAAACCAATAAAGATAGTCAGGAATAAAAGACGTTTCATACCAATCCAATTAAGAGGTTCGTGAATGATCATTTCTTTTCACCGGAGAAGGGAGAGGCCGGAAGCCAAACCTTATTATCCGATTTGTTATATAGATTAGCCCCATCGGGATTGTCGGCCCAGCCATAACGTACGGCGACCGGGTGCTGGACCTGTTCATTCCAGACGATGACCTTATCGCCGGATATCCGGGCCTTCGCCCATACAAATTTTTTGTCGGCCCCGGCGATGGCGAAATACCGCAGCTCTCCACCTCCCCGGACTACCAATCCTTCCCCGATATTAGAGAACCGGACATGAATCTCATTGCCGCTGACATGCATGGATTCGTAGAGGGGACCGGAGGGAACGACCCATCGATCTCCGAATACCAGTTTCTCTGCCGCCAGCGCCAATCTTTTTCCCACATCCTCTTTATCCAGGGGATGGATATCATTCCATTCTCCGATATCCGCCGTTACTGCCATGGCCGTAGCGGGAACGGATAACGTCAGTCGCTGCGCTTCTCTCAGCCCGGCCCAGTTACTTTCGGAAGGCTGGTCTTTCGTCGCCATGTAACCAGCCAGCTGAACATACAGAAAAGGGAAATTGCCTTCCTGCCAATGTGCTCTCCAGTCGGCAATCAGGGCAGGAAATAAGGTCCGGTATTCTCCGGCCCTGTCGGTATTGGATTCCCCCTGGTACCAGATCACGCCTTTGATAGCATAGGGCAACAAGGGGGCGATCATTCCATTGAATAACCCTCCGGGCTGGTATTGAAAAAAGGTGGGTGCGGGCAAGGGACCGGAAGCCACTCCCAGCTGGTATTGCCAATTCCCGGTAAGGTCGATCGTCTGCCCGGCAGCGGATAGTTGATAAGGCTTGCCTGGTACAAATCCGCCGCGGCCCGCACTATTGATCACTCTTACAATGATGATATTTCTTCCGGGCTTCAGCAGCCCGGAAGGAAGGGTATATCTTCTGGGAGGGTATTGGTACCCGATCGTTCCGGCAAACTGGCCGTTCACGTATACGGAATCCCTGTCCACGATCCTGCCCAGTAATAAGGCAGCCGGTTGTCCCGTCATAGCGGCAGGCACTTCGATCTCCTTCCGGAACCATACGACTCCATTCACGGCAGAGAGCCCCTGATCCGCCCAATAGCCGGGAAGGGCCATCGATTTCCAGGCAGAAGCATCATAAGCGGGATCATACCAGGGCCGCTCGCCCTGCAGTCCCTTATCGTTCTCCCGGATATTCCGGTACCATTCGTCGCTGATCGCCTTGTCGTTTTTGGCAATACTATCCGGATAGGCATTGTCCTTGTATCGGTTGGCGACCTCCCTGTAAGCAGGGAAAGCGTACAAGGCATTTTCGCTTAGCCACGCTTCGGCGGGCGAGCCGCCTACACTGGCTTTGAGAAGCCCGATCGGAACATGATATTTTTCAAATAGGGTGCGGGCGAAAAAATAACCGGCGGCCGTGAACTGGAGTATCGAGGCAGTATCGGCAGATTCCCACCTGCCGGAGGAGAGATCTTTCTCCGTTTCGTTGAAATTATAGCGGGTCGCCACGGAAAATTGCCGGATGGACGGATTGCCGGCATGAGCGATGACCTCCGCATATTTCTCTTTTACTCTTTCCATGGGCAGTTCCATGTTGGACTGGCCCGAGCATACCCATACATCACCGACCAGGATATCCTTCAACCTGATATGGTTGATCCCATCGACCTCCATGATATAAGGGCCGCCTGCCTTCCGGGGCTTCAGCAGGACGGACCATTCCCTGTCGTCGCCCGTCACGGCGCTGACCTTCTCCCCGTCAAATTTTACAGTAATATTCTCTCCCGGGGCGGCCCAGCCCCAGACCTTTATGGGAACGCCTCTTTGCAATACCATACCATCGCTCACAAGGCGGGGAAGCTTGACTTGTCCGGCAACGGACTGCCAGCCGATCAGACCGCAGCAATATAATAGTACGATTCTAATTTTCTTGTTCAACATACGCTGATTTATAATGATTGGGTCCGGCTCCATCACTTCGATCCAGTGGACGCCCGACTGCTAAAATAGTGACCAGCGAATGTAAGAAAGATTGACATGCAACCTCCCCAACCGCGACGCATATCATTGAAATTGGGATGCGGCAGAACTTCGTTAGAGCTTCGTTCCTCGCTCTTTCCTCGTTCGTAACCTTCGCTTCGCTCGGTTATGCAAGAGGAGCATCCCAATTTCAGTACCCCGGGTTCTGCGGGAATACCGGCCCCGAAGTGACCAGGTCGATCTCAGACTGGGGAATGGGCCTTAACATAAAGGCATTCGCCGGACTGGAAGTCGAATAATGGGTATAGGCCTCGGTCGGGTTGAATCGCTGTAATCTTTCATTGAGCGTCTGGGTTCGTACGAGGTCCCACCAACGCTGGCATTCCCCGAATAGCTCGCGGGTACGTTCATCCATTATAAAATCGAGGGTCACATCGCCGGGAAGGATCGTCATAGCCGCGACGGACGCCGCATTCTGTGCGGCCGTATTGGTGCTTCGATAGGCAGCCCGCTGCCGGATAACGTTCAGCATAGCCGCGGCATTCGTATTATCCCCTGCTTTGAAATAAGCTTCCGCCGCAAGGAGGTATACTTCAGAGAATTTAAACAAGATCAGCGGGCGGGTAGAAGCATCGTTGACATCGGCCCGGTTGGGATCATCATATTTGCTCATGGAAGGAAAGATGACCGTAGTATACGCATTGGCCCCGTTGGTGCCCAGCGGCGTAAAGACAACGCCTTTGAAAGCGGCCACCTGTGCGGCCGGCACCTCATAAGGGGGCGTCCATATGCCGGTGTCCTTTCCCACGGTTAGGGCCCCGCGCGGAGTGCTGATGCCGGCCGTATTGGCGATCCATACGGTTTGGAAGGTCTTGGAATACCGCGAGTCATCCGCCTGGTCTACGAAAGCCTGGTTGAGGACATAAGAAGTATTCGGCCGGATACGGATGAAAGGACGGCCGTTGGCAATATCCCTGGTCATAATAGCGGCGCCTCCCGATGCGGGATAGTTGGCACTGACCGAAGGATAGTTGGGCCTGAAAAAGAAATTCGTTCCGTTCTCTTTTGACCCCGATGCCCGGGTGCCGGTCGTACGTTCCCCGTATTTCAGATCAGCCTCCCGGTCAATCACAAAAAGGATCTCCTGCCCATATTCATTACCGGGGGCATTGGCGGTGGCATAATCCGGGTTGAGACCGATACCATAAGTCGCCTGGTTGGCTATAAGATTGGAGGCGATCGTAGCGGCAGTAGCAAAATCGGAGGGGCTGCCTGCACTGGACCATCCCCTTGTCAAATAAACTTTAGACAAAAGATATAAGGCGGCGGCCTGGGTAGCCGGTTTTCCCAAAAAAGGAGCAGTTGGCTTCACCTGCAGCTGGGTAGAGGCTTCCGTCAGATCCTGGATGATCTGTGTATAAATGTCGGCAATGGGCTGACGCGTATCGGAAGTAGTGGCATTCGTGATAAAACTGGTATGCAACGGAACGCTGCCAAAAGTCTGTACCAGATAAAAATAGTAAAAGGCCCTCAGGAATTTAGCCTGGGCAAGGTATTGCCGCTTGGTAGCCGAATCGATGGTGGCAACCGCCCCGAATTGCAGAACTCCGTTCAGGGTATTGATGTCCTGGTAAGCGATATTCCACAGGGAAGTAGTAGCCCCGTCACTGGTGAGGATATTGTTATAGGTCCACCAATAAGTACCGCTGGCGCTCCCGCCGGCCAGCACTTCGTCCGTGCCGGCCAACGTAATATTGGTAAATCCTTCCGTTCCCCACAAGAAACGCATGTCGGAATAGACGCCGGCAATACCACCTAATATACCTCCCGCTGTAGAGAAAAAAGCGGGAGTTATCTGGGATCTCGGCTGCTCCTGTAATAATTTTTTGCAGCCGGTTGCCGTCAGCAGGGCGGCAGTGGCGATGATAAAAGATAATTTATTATTCGCTCTCATATCAGTAATATTTATATAATTAGAATTTTACGTTTACACCAAAATTAAACTGACGGACCGGCGGAGCATTCAGATTGACCGTGATGGCCCGGTTGGGTATGCTTCCTCCTGCGCTGGAAGTAACGGCGCCCCCATATCCATTCCCTTCCGGATCGACGGCCAGGCCGGATCTTACCAGCGGCGAATAGATGATGAAAGGGTTTTCCGCAGTGACATAGACCCTTAAAGAGGTAATGCCGATGCCGGTCAGGAGCTTTGATGGTATAACGTATCCTATATTGATGCTTCTTACTTTGACAAATGAGCCATCCTGATATCCCAGCGTGGAAGCATAAATGAATTTGTCCGCGCTGGCATCGGGCCGGGGAAAGGCATTCGTTGAATTGGTAGGCGTCCAGTAATTTATTTTCACCTGGTTGTTCCGGCTATTGTTGAAAAAGTCAAATCCCTGGGCGCTTCCATCTGTGGTAAGATAAGGGACGACTACTTTCTGTCCCATCCTTGCAAACATGACCACGGAAAGATCAAAGCCTTTGTAGGCCCAGCGGTTCGTCAGGCCACCTGTCCATCTGGGCTGATAGTTCCCCAGGATCTGCCGGTCGGCGGCGGTGATCTTGCCGTTCTTGTCCAGGTCCTCCACCCTGATCTGCCCCGGCACCTGACCGAAAGTTGCCGCCTGAGCCGCATCCTGCGATTGCCAGATACCGATCTTTTTAACATCGTAGATTACGGTAAGCGGCTGACCAACAAACCACTGGTTACCGATGTCCTGTTTCAGCGTTGGATTCTGGAGTTGTACGATCTGGTTCCTGTCTACGGAAAAATTCACATCGGTAGACCAGGTAAAACCACTCGCGGACTGAATATTGATACTGCTGATAGCGATTTCGAATCCATGCCCCTTTGTTTTACCCGCATTGACAGTCGTGCTGCCCGCTCCATTGCTGGCAGGCAAATTCTCCGCTAAAAGGATATTATTCGTTTTCTCGGAATACACATCGATGGAGCCGGTGATCCGGTTCTTGAACAAACCGAAATCCAGGCCCAGGTTCTGCTCGGTGGTCGACTGCCATTTCAGGGACCTGTTGGCAAGGGTCTGCACCAGGTATCCGATATTCTGGCCGGCAGTACCGGGTCCGAAATTGTAGAAGTTAGTGCCCAGCGCCCCCAGGGTCGTATAAGGAGTAATCCCCTGGTTGGAAGTGATGCCCCAGCCTGCTCTTAATTTCAGCGTGTTGATCGCCGTAATGGAATTCATGAACTTCTCATTGGCGATATTCCAGCCTGCCGCGAATGCAGGATAGGTATAATACTGGTTGCCGGGTGACAATACCGAAGAGCCGTCCGTTCTGATGGTAGCTGTTAAGAGGAACCGGCTCATAAAGGCATAATTCAAACGGGCCATATAAGAGATCAGCCCTCGTTCTGAGAAGTTGCCGCCACCGGGATTTGTGGTGGTATTAGCCGCGACCGAAGTCGCCAGATTGAGATTGTAGTCCTGGATATAATCTGCCGGCAGCCCGGTACCGGTAAAAGCGCTGGTCTGGCTATGATCCTTCTGTATACTATATAAGCCCGTGAAAGTGATGTGGTGCTTTTCTGAAAAAGTCCTGTCATAGGTCAGCAGGTTCTCTATTGTATATGTATAGGCTTCCGCATTCGTAACGGTTTCGTTAGCCGCGGCCAGCGAGGTGCTGGAATTGTAGAAAGTATTCGGTCCTGAATAAGTGCCCGATTGGTTCTGACTGTAATCCAATCCGACATTGATACGATATTTCAAATATTTTACGATCTCCCATTCTCCGTATAAGCTGTTGAAGGTCCTCAGTCTCCGGTTATTGTTGACGATAGCGGCTGCATTATATTTGATCGATAGGGGATTGACGGTGGAGCCATCGATAGAGCCTGTCTCCGGCAAGCTGTTGATCGTGCCATTGGCATTGTAGGGAGACACCAGGGGGCTCATACGGACCAGGCCTCCTACGGGGTTGCCTCCCAGATTAGTATACCCCAGCGTATTCATCATATTAAGGCCTATTTTCAATTTGCTGCTGATCCGGTGATCGATCGTGGCACGCAAAGCATACCGGGTAAAGTCCTGACCGGGAATAATACCCGTTTGCTGGAAGTAGCCGGCACTTAACGAAAATTGAGTTGTCTCCGTACCTCCTGAAAGGTTTAAATTCTGATTGGTCGTATGGGATTGCCGGTAGATTAATTTTTGCCAATCCGTGGAAGTCCCATTGGCAAGACCGGCTTGTTCTGCCGTCGTCAGACCATAAGCATTCGTTCCCGGATTAATGGTGTTGCCGGCTGCGGCCTGTGTCTTAAGGGTAGCATATTCGGGGCCGTTAAAGACTTTATACTCTTTAGTACGATTGCCGATTCCATAATAGCCATTGTAGCTCATAACGGATTTACCCGGCCTGCCCCTTTTAGTCGTTACGATAATGACGCCGCCTGAACCTCTTGATCCATAGATAGCTGTCGCAGAAGCGTCCTTTAAGATATCCAGGTTAGCAATATCATCGGGATTGAGATCATTGATACTCCCGCCATAAGGAATACCGTCCACGACTATCAACGGCGCATTCAATGCATCGTCATTGGCGGCAGTCAAAGAAGCATTGGTAGAAGCACTATTGCCGGTAACCTCTGCCGAAAGGGACCGGCTCCCCCTGATACGGATCTGTCCGCTTGCACCGGGGCTTGCACTGTTACTGACAATATCCACCCCCGCCGCACGACCCTGTAAGGAGCTGATCACATTGGCGGTCGGCACTTCCTGCAGGGTTGCCCCACTTACGGAAACCACCGATCCCGTGACATCCTTTTTACGTTGCGTGCCATAACCTACCACGATCACCTGGTCTAATGAAGCATTAGCCGGTGTCAATACCACATTGATAGTAGTACGTCCGTCCACTTTGATCGTGGAAGTGGCAAAAGAGACCGAAGAGATAATAAGCGTGGCATTCGGCGGAGCCACCATTTCGAAATTTCCGCTCTCATCGCTGCTGATGCCCGCACGCGAGCCCTTCACCAGGATCGTCGCATTGGAGACAGGCTGCCCGGTCGTATTCGTTATATGACCCTTGATGTGGATGCCGGTGTTCTGCGCATGGAGCGGCATTCCCAAAAGAAAAGCCGCCGGGACACAGAGCGCAATCGTGAGAAGTTTGGTCAGAAGATATATCCTTTCGGATGTCTCCCGTGCAGTAGGCTTGAACGAAGCTCTCATACTTGGTCGTTTTTTAATTTTTTATAAGTTTTGGTTAATAACCCGCTTAAAAGAGCAGGCGGAGCCTTCAGATAACTTGCTGTATTGCCTGAACCCATTGATAAAAAAGAATACCTTGAAGAAGAGGAAAAAAGAGGCCAAAAGATGGGAAAAGCCTGTAAGAGCCCGCTTTCCGGCAGCAGTAGACGCTGCGAAAATCTCAAATGAATTTGTTTTGGCTGCATAAGATCAATCGTTATTTTTTTGGTTATGGCAAGTATGCAGATACTGATGATTGCGACAAAAAATCCAGCTTCGCCCTACTAAAGTAGGAATAAATCCGAAAAAATGTAACCGATTACATTTTTTTTATTAAAATTTATTTTGCATACCTTTATTCATAAGATGTAACCGATTGTATGACTGCTGGAAAAGAAATCACCATATACGACCTGGCCCGTAAGCTGAATATTTCCATTGCTACCGTAAGCCGGGCTTTGAAAGACGACCCGGTCGTAAGCAAAAAAACAAAGAAGAAAATAGCCGAACTGGCCGAAGAGATGGGGTACCGCTCCAATAACTTCGCCCGCAACCTCCGGACCCAGCGTACCGACACCATCGGCGTTATCGTCCCGCGGCTCAACAGCTATTTCATGTCCACCGTCATCGCCGGCATAGAGAATATCGCCAACAGTGAAGGTTACAACCTCATTATCAGCCAGTCCTCCGAATCGGCCCAGAAAGAAATAGCCAGCGCCAAAACCATGTTTAACAACCGTGTGGACGGACTGCTGGTATCCCTGGCTTACGACACCGACGACATCAGCCATTTCGACGCCTTTATCAAAAAAAATATCCCATTGATCTTTTTTGACCGGGTGGAAGAGCATAAAAGCTTTACCAATATCCAGATCAATAACCGCAAAGCCGCCTATGAGGCCACGGATCATTTAATAAAGCAGGGACGCAACCGGATCGTATATATCACTGCTACTCCTAAAAGAAATGTGTACGTCGACCGCCTGGAAGGATATAAAGATGCGCTGGCCAGCCATCAGCTGAATTTTAAAGAAGACTATGTCCTTATCAGCAACCTGAGCCAGGAAGCCGGTGCCGAAGCCGCCTCCATCATCCGGCAAATGGATCCCCTGCCCGATGCCGTATTCGTGGCCAATGACAACTGTGCCGTAGGATGTATGGTGGCGCTGAAAAAAGCAGGTATCCGTATCCCGGATGACATCGCTTTTGCCGGTTTCAATAACGACCCCGTCTCCACAGTCGTAGAGCCCAATCTTACCACCATCAATTATCCGGGCTATGAAATGGGACAGGTCGCCGCCCGTAATCTGATCAACCATCTGAACGGCGCCTCCAGCATCAATTCTACCAATACTATCATCCTACGCTCCGACCTGGTCATCCGTGAATCCTCCGTGGGCAAGAACAGAAATGACAGAACTGGAAAAAATAAATAGTATAAATGCAAACAACTCAAAAAAGGATAGCGCTTATTACAGGAGGGGGATCAGGCATCGGACTGGCCATAGCAGAGAAATTTGTGCAGGACAATATCCTGACGATCATAGTAGGGCGCGACCGGAAAAAGCTCGATGCCGCCAGGGAAAGGCTTGGCGAAGACTGCCGGCCACTGCAACAGGATCTGAATGACCTCCCCGCCATCCCCGGCTTCGTACAAAAGCTGACCGATGAATTTGGCGGCATCGATATCCTCGTGAACAATGCCGGGATCAACATGAAAAAAGATTTCCTGGAAGTCAGCGATGATGATTTCCAGCGGATCCTTCATACCAATGTCTCGGCCATTTTTGCCCTATCGAGGGAAGTCGTAAAGGCGATGGTCAAAAAGGGAAGCGGCAATATCATCAATATCAGCTCCATGGCATCGCAATACGGAATTCCAAAAGTGATCGCCTATACCGCCTCCAAATCAGCTATCGAAGGCATGACAAGGGCGATGGCCGTAGAATTGTCACCCCTCGGTATCCGGGTGAACTGTATCGCCCCGGGATTCATCGCCACAGAGATGTCCGAGAAGGCGCTGAACGGAGATGCCGAAAGAAAACAAAAAGTAATGTCCCGGACCCCGATGGGTAAACTGGGAGACCCGGCAGATATCGGCGCTACTGCGCTATTCCTTGCTTCTGAACATGCCCGGTTCATCACGGGAGTAATATTACCCGTGGATGGAGGCAATTCGATCGGGTTTTAAATACCGTCACATTTCAACGATTGCGTCATGAAATATACAACAGCCCTCACTCTTTTTGCCCTGTTCTGCTGCTCCGCGCTCTACAGCCAGGATCTCGTCACAGAAAAGAAGGAGGCCGGCGTCTTCCCTGTTGTTGCACGCATCGGCGCCGGCTCTCCCGCAACAGCCGGCACCCGGGCCACAGCCATTTATGTAGACTCCTCCGACCATTGGCTGGTACAGAAAGCGGCCGCTTTACTGCAACAGGATATTGAAAGCGTCACCGGCCAGCGGCCCGAGATCCTTCATCATCTCCCCGCCGCCGCTCAAAACCTGATCATCATCGGCAGCCTCGACCAAAGTCCGCTCATCAAAGAGGCCACGGGCCTCTTGCCCGAAGGGCCATCATTAGACCCGCGGAGAAGGGACAGCATGTCCCGACTCCGCGCTGGCACCCTAAAAACTCTCACCGGAAAATGGGAAGCCTTTACCATTCAGGTCATCGATCATCCCCTAAAAGGCATCGGCCAGGCGCTGATCATCGCTGGTAGCGACCGCCGGGGCACCGCCTATGGCGTCTTCACACTGTCCCGGCAGATGGGGGTATCCCCCTGGTATTGGTGGGCGGATGTTCCCGTAAAGAAAAAGACAGCAGTATATATAAAACAAAGAACATGGAGACAGGAATCGCCCGCGGTAAAATACCGGGGTTTCTTCATCAATGATGAAGCTCCCGCCTTCTCAGGCTGGACCAAAGAAAAGTTCGGCGGCGTCAATCACCAGGCCTATGAGAAGGTCTTTGAATTGCTGCTGCGCCTGAAAGCCAATTATCTCTGGCCAGCCATGTGGGGCAATGCTTTTAATGACGACGATACGCTGAACCCCGTCCTGGCGGACCAATATGGCATCGTGATGGGCACCTCCCACCATGAGCCCATGCTCCGCGCCCAGCAGGAATGGAAACGCTATGGCTCCGGCGCCTGGAACTATGCCACCAATGCAGCCACACTGGACAGTTTCTGGCAGACAGGCATCCAACATATGCAACACCACGAGAGTATCGTGACCGTCGGTATGCGGGGAGACGGAGACATGCCGATGGAAGAAGGCAGTAATATCGCCCTCCTGGAAAAGATCGTCAGCGATCAGCGTGCGATTATCCGAAAGGTCACCGGCCAGGATCCCTCCGCTACGCCCCAAAGCTGGGCCCTCTACAAAGAAGTACAGGATTACTATGATAAAGGCATGCGGGTGCCCGATGATATCACCCTCTTACTATGCGACGACAACTGGGGCAATATCCGCAAACTGCCCAAAACCGGCGAAAAGCCCAGGGCCGGCGGATACGGCATCTACTATCACTTCGATTATGTCGGCGACCCCCGGAACTATAAATGGCTAAATACCAATCCTCTCCCAAGAGTCTGGGAACAGATGCACCTGGCCTGGTCCTATGGCGCCGACAGGATCTGGATCGTGAACGTAGGAGATATCAAACCCATGGAATTCCCCACCGAATTTTTTCTGGATTATGCCTGGGACCCCGGCAAATGGCCGGTCGAACGGCTTCCCGGATACACACAGGACTGGGCATCCCGTCAATTCGGTCCGCAATACACCAAAGCCATCGCCGCCCTCCTCACCAACTATACCAAATACAATGGCCGCCGCAAACCCGAACTACTATCCCCCGACACTTATAGCCTGCTGAACTACCGGGAAGCGGAGACGGTTGTTTCCGATTACAACAGGCTGGCGGAACAGGCCGATTCCATTGATAAAATATTGCCCGCCGCTTACCGGGACGCTTACTATCAGTTGGTGCTCTACCCCATAAAAGCCTGCGCCAATTTGAATGAGCTCTATGTCACCGTCGCAAAGAACAGACTCTATGCGTCCCAGGGACGGGCCGCTACAAATGAACTCGCAGACCGGGTACGGATATTATTTGCACGTGACTCAGCCCTCTCCCGTTATTACAACCAGGAAATGGCCGGGGGTAAATGGAACCATATGATGGACCAGACCCATATCGGCTATACCGGGTGGCAGCAACCCCCGGTCAATAAAATACCGGATACGAAGACGATCGACCTGCCCGCGCCCTCCGGCCCGGGCGGCGCGACAGAAAGCCCCTGGGGCGTATCCATCGAAGGCTCAGCCGCCTGGTGGCCACAGGACAAGGCCCCCGCGGTCCTGCCAGCCCTGGATGTCAATGGCCAAAGATCCCGTTATATCGAAGTCTTCAGTCGCAGACCGGCTCCCGTTGACTATAGCGCCGCGGCAGGCGTCTCCTGGCTGCATATCACTCCCGGGCAGGGGAAAACAGACAAGCAGGAACGATTGTGGATCAGCGTGGATTGGCTAAAAGCGCCGGCCGGCCGACAGATCGTCCCGGTCACCATCACCGGACCGGAAGGAGCCACGGTTGTAGTAGACGCTATCGTCGATAACCGGGCTTTAGGCCAGAATGGCAAAGGCGCCCGCTTCGTGGAAGCTAACGGCTATCTTGCCATGGAGGCAGAACATTATACCGATGCGGTGACAACAGACTCCATGAAATGGCAGCGCATACCCGGCTTAGGCCGCACCCTTTCAGGCATGCAGGCATCCCCGGTCACAGCACCCGCTCAAACACCCGGCGGCAAAGACGCCCGCCTGGAATATACATGCTATCTCTTCGATACAGGATTCGTTAATGTACAAGTCTATTGCTCTCCTACCCTCGATTTCACAGGGAGCGGACACCTGCGATACGGCATCTCTTTCGACAGCGAACTTCCGCAGCTCATCGACCTGGCGACAGATACAACCAGGCAGACCTGGCAACAATCGGTGGCCGACAATATAAGGATAATGGCTTCCCGGCACCGGCTCTCCACGCCGGGGTTGCATACCTTAAAATTCTGGAGGGTCGATCCCGGCCTGGTCCTGCAAAAGATCGTTGTAGATGCCGGGGGTGTACAACCCTCTTACCTGGGGCCGCCGGAAAGCCGTTCCCGGTAAACAGCCTCCATGAATACACCTACTAAAAAATGAGATATATCACTAACTGCGGGGATCTTACTGCAGTTTTCCTGCATTTATAAAATAGAACTCCGACCTTTCATTTGTTCTTGCGTGGTTAGACCATTAAACCAACCAGTCCTATTATGTCACGCTCCAAAGATGCCCTTCCCCGGGCTTTGCTTGTCACCTTCATCCCTCTCCTGTTACAGCAGGGAGCACTGTTGGCTAATTCCCTCTCCCGGCATTGTTTTTATGACACTGTATATTTAGATAGAAATGGAACCCTCTTAAGAAGGGTACCGGATCCCGGGATTACGGTAACATTTATCGTCAGGACCACCAAAAAAACAGAGGATCTGTATGGGATCAGTCCGCTGGATATTGAGAATGTTGAACGCGGTATATCTCATCCGATCACATTGGAGGAAGCCGAAAAAACCGAAGATCTTATTAAAGCCGGAAAGTTCGAAGAAGCCTTTCAGACAGGCAACCTCGTAGAACTAAGGCCACTGGCCGAACGCCAGGCCGATGGTAAATTAATGCTGCAAGATAACGGCAGGCAAGGAGATCGGCCCCAAAACAATCGGGAATATGCAACGGTCATTTATAATGACGGTAACAGGATCGAGATGCTGGGGGTGGTTTCCAACCCTCATGATGGAGGCGAAGATATAAAGATCCCTTGTTGGGAAACGGTAAGAAGATATAGTCACTCTCATGCAAGCGGCATCTGGCAAGTGGGCGACAGCATCTGGCATTTTAGCCCGCAAGCTCCCAGCAGAACCGATATTCTTGCCGCATCCGGCGGGCAGACCAGCATAGTCTTCGGCAGAGACAGCAACCTGGTCTACATCTACAATTCCAGCGGGGTCATCGCCGTACTGCCCACAAAAGTCTATTTAAAATTCTAGGGGCATTCAAGTGTCCTTTTGCCGTTGCTGAGCGTAAAATACCGGCTATTTAGTGTCTTTTTATCCATATCTTCACTATCTATGAAGATAATGCTGGCTTTATTTCTTTTATTCTGGCTCCAGGGATCTTTTGCGCAAAAGGCGGACAGCACCTTCTTATGTAATGAATCTAATGTCTATTTTCAGGCGATCGACCAATACCTCCATTTTATAGAGAAGGATGACAAAAGAACAGATACGCTGTTTTTACAATCCGGCGATAAGATCACGGATAGCATTTTATCAAAATGCCGCCATACCAAACTCGTCAAACTGGATAACAAACAATTAAAGAACTTACTCCGGGAAAGGGAATCTTTAAACTTATACCGGATCATGCCCCTGCAAGCCAAAAACGGAAAATTCTCTGTGGCTTTAGTTCCTTTTGGATGCGGCTTCAATAAGACCAAAAAGAAATACGAATTTTTCAATGGGGGTAAATACATTGCCGTATTTAAATTTGACGGGGAACAATTCGTATTCCAGCAATTCGAAGAACATGGCATCTAGCAACCACTCATAAATTTCCGGTAAAGCATACAGGCTGAATTGTTTATCTTTCGCCGATAAATAAATGAATCAGCTCTATGTTACGTTTTATTCTTTTCGTTTTTTTGCTGGCAACCAGCTCCCACGCTGCCTTTAGTCAATCTTTGTACATGCCCCGGAATGTCCGGGAAGCCTTCAGAAAAGGGACCCACTCGACGGAAGGGCGTCCCGGCAGAAACTACTGGCAGAATTCGGGGCATTATACGATCAATGTCAGCGCAGCTCCCCCGAACAGAACTATCGAAGGCTCCGAACAGATCACCTATTTCAACAACAGCCCGGATACACTGAAAAATGTCATCATCAAGCTCATCCTGAATATTCATAAGCCGGGAGCGGTCCGTTACGGCAAGGCAGGCCCTGACTACCTGACCCGGGGTATTCAGATCGACGCCTATTCCGAAAACGGACAATCCAAACCCTGGAATGCGGATGACCAGGAAGGTACCTGGCAGCCCGTACATCTCAACAGGGCACTTCTGCCTCATGATAGCGTAAGGCTCTCTTTCAACTGGCATTACCAGATCTCCCTGGAGAGCAACAGGGAAGGGATGATTGACTCGACCACTTTCTTCCTCGCCTATTTCTATCCCAGGGTAGCCGTATACGACGACTACAACGGATGGGACAGGCTGGACTTCACGGATCAACAGGAATTCTATAATGATTTTAATGACTATACGCTGAACGTGACGGTTCCTAAGAACTATATCGTCTGGGCCACCGGTACCCTTCAGAACCCCGATGCCGTTCTTCAACCGGCTTATGCAAAGAAGCTGGCCGCCTCGATGTCCACCGATTCCATCCTTTCGATCGCCACAAAAGCAGAGCTGGACGGGAAACAGGTCACTGCGCAAAACGCGACCAATACCTGGAAATGGACAGCTAATAATATCTCCGACATGACCCTGGGTCTTAGCGATCATTTTGTCTGGGATGCCTCCAGCGTAGTAGTGGATGATGCCACCGGCCGCCGGTCCAGTGTCCAGGCAGCTTATAATGATACCGCCCAGGATTTCCACCGGATGGTGGAATTCGGTCGCCATTCGCTGGATTGGCTGTCCCATAACTGGCCCGGTATTCCGTATCCCTTTCCCAAAACCACCATTTTCCAGGGTTATGCCGATATGGAATATCCGATGATGGTCAATGACAACACCACGGACGACCCCATCTTTTCCCGCTTCGTAGCAGAACATGAAATAGCCCATAGCTGGTTCCCCTTTTATATGGGCATCAATGAGGCACGCTATGGATTTATGGACGAAGGATGGGCCACCACCCTGGAATTGCTCATCGGCCGGGCAGACCTGGGAACGGAAAAAGCAGAGGGCTTTTACAAGCAGTTCCGGGTGAACGGCTATATCAATGATCCTTCCGCCGAAGAAGACCTGCCTATTATCACACCAGCAAATGTATTAAGAGGCGTCGCCTATGGAAATAACGCTTATGGCAAGCCTTCCCTGGCTTATCTGGCGATGAAGGACATGCTGGGGGATGATCTTTTTAAAAAATGCCTTCATGAATATATGAGCCGCTGGCACGGCAAGCACCCCATCCCATGGGATTTCTTCTATTCCTTCAACGATGCATCCGGTCAGAACCTGAACTGGTTCTGGACAAACTGGTTCTTTACCAATAACTATATCGACCTCTCCCTGGTCAACGTGGAAGAAAACAATAAAAAATATACGGTGTCTATTCAAAATGCCGGCGGATTCGCCATCCCTTTCGATCTGGATATCCGGTATGCAGATGGCAGCGCCGAAAAGATCCACCAGACACCATCTCTCTGGGCCAAAGATCAAAAAAACGCCAAAGTGATCCTGACACCGGCCGGTGGGAAAAAGATCCAATCGGTAAATCTCGACGGAGGGATTTATGTGGACGCCAGCCCATCCGATAATAAATGGATAGCTAAATAATTCCGATTTTGATTTTAGCCTTACTTTTAAAGAAATTTACCATCGAATGCCCGGAAAAATAAAAGGCTCGCTCCTGCTGTCCTTCACCCTGCTATTATTGTCTTTAGCTTCCTTTTCGCAAAACGGTTCCAATAAGGCTGCAGACAGCGCCTACACACCTTCCCCGGAAAACCTGGAAGCCCGTCAATGGTTCTCCGATGCGAAGTACGGCCTGTTCATTCACTGGGGGCCGTTCAGCATCCCCGGCAGCGGCGAATGGGTCATGAACGAGCGCAATATCACCGTTAAGAACTATACAAGGCTGATGGATTTTTTCAACCCCATCGACTTCGACGCCGCCGCCTGGGTAAAAATGGCAAAGGACGCCGGGATGCAATACATCACCCTTATCACACGTCACCACGATGGCTTCAGCATGTGGAATACCAACTATTCCGATTTCAGCATCGCACACTCGCCCTATAAAAAAGATATCGTGAAAATGATGGCCGACGAATGCCATCGCCAGGGAGTTAAGCTATTCCTGTACTATTCCTTACTGGACTGGAGAAGGGACGACTATTCCTGGTCAACGGGCCGTACGGGCAAGGGTACCGGCAGGACCGTACAAGGGAAATGGGAAGACTATATTCAATTCATGAAGAACCAGCTGACAGAACTGCTGACCAACTACGGGGAGATCGGTGGCATCTGGTTCGACGGCTATTGGGACCAGACAGCTCCGGAAGGAGCCGCAGACAGATCCCCCCGGATCGACTGGCACCTGGGCGAGATCTATGCCCTGATCCATCACCTGCAACCACAATGCCTCATCGGAGACAATCACCATCTTAGTCCCCTGCCCGGAGAAGATTTTCAAATGTTCGAACGCGATCTGCCCGGAGAGAACAAGTCCGGGTTGAGCTACCAATCCCCTTCTCAGGCGATGCCCCTGGAGACCTGCGAGACCATCAACAACTCCTGGGGATTCAACATCACCGATACTACCTACAAGACAGGCGGGCAATTGATTCATACCCTTGTAAGGGCCAGCGGTTATGGGGCCAATCTGCTTTTGAATATAGGACCAATGCCCAATGGAGCTATCCAACCTGAATTTAAGGAAAGACTGGCCTATACGGGGAAATGGCTCCAGACTTACGGAGAAAGTATTTTTGATACGAAAGGAGGATTTATCCGGCCGCAGGACTGGGGGTGCATCACTCAAAAAGATAATAAGCTATTCATACATATCCTGAAGAAACAAGCCGGCCCTATCTCGCTGGAAAAATTCCCTTATAAGAAGATCACCAAAGCCTGGCTGCTGAAAGACGGGACCAAAATCATCACTGTCCTTCATAACAATCAGCTGACGCTTACGCCTGCCGCCTGGAATGAAGAGGAGCCCGACCAGGTCATTGTACTGGAAGTGCATCCCTGATCCCCTATTCTACCGGACGCTGGTCTTTATGACAGGCTTGCAGATCTGCTTACCTGCGCATTGTACCTGTAAGGCGTACATACCGCTCGATAAACCATTCAGATCCGGCAGGACCACGCTGTTCAAACCCTTTGTTATAAAGAGGTCCTGTTTTTTCACCACCCGCCCGTAAGCATCTATCAAAAGAATGGAAGCCCGATCGTTGCCGGGCGATACGATGTCAAAAGAGATCTTATCGGTAAAAGGATTCACCAGGGAATTGATACTGAAATCCAACAGGGAATTACTCAACAGCACGACGTTGCTATACTTGAACAGGCCCTCGCTGGTAACCCGGATCCGGTAGTAGGCAAGGCCCGCCACCATCGTCGGATCCACGAAATGATAGACAGCGCCTCCATCTGCAACCGACTGACCATTTACAGTGCCCACTGCCGTAAAATCGGATTGGTTATTACTGCGCTCGATGACATATTTAGTATCGGGCGTCTCATTGCTGCCAGTCCATTGAAGGTGAGCAAAGCCATCCTGCAGCTGGCCGCTGAAAGCAGAAAGTACCACCGGCAGCACGATATTACAGTTGACGGCATGAACGGTTTTCGATGTCAGAGAGACAAAAGAGCAATTGCTGCTGCTCAGGTTGGCAGCAGAGCTCGCCACCTTGATACGATAGAGGATCAGCGTATTGGTATTGTTCAACCGGTAATAACGGCTAATCGAATATTCATACTGACCGGTCACGGAATTATAAACAGGAGTGACGGACCCGGAGGATGCCGCACCGGTGGTATCCGTTCCTAACAAAGTCCAGGTGCTGCCTCCGTCAACGCTCTGTTCTACCTGCCAATAGCCATAACTGTCGAAATAAGAAGACACCTTGAATCCCACCGTGTCATCCTGTCCCTGGCAGATGGTGTCAGGCTTGGCAGGCGTTAATTGCAGGTTGGGCGAACAGGAAGCCACACTGATATCATCGATGGCCCAGTCATTACCGCCGCCGCCAGGCGCATTATTGCGGATATAGATCGTCATCTGGTTCTGGGTAGGGCCTGTTAAAAAAGTGAAGCCCTTTTGTACCCATTGCCCGGTATAAGCCATATCCCCGGTGGTATAATAATCATAGCCGTTCGCATTAAAGGTAAGGTTAGGATGCACCCCGGAGGAATCACCCGGCGCGGTCGGAATATAAGCGGAACTCCCCGATACAGCGCTCACCCCGTTCGAATCGGATCCTCCTTTGGGACCGATATTCCTGAACCAGGCCGTATACTGGTAGTAGGTATTCGGACAGAGATTAGTGACAATATCCTTAAAGGCAGTATCGGTACGATAACTGGCATTGATCACCACCATATACCCTCCCGTATTGTTCACATCGGTGGGTGGATTACCCAATAAAGGATTGACGGCATTTGTATGGTCCCCGATCACATCCCAGGTCTGGAATACCCGATGATTATCCGGAATGGGCCAGTTATTGAGGATTGTAAAATTAGACCCGCCGGGACTGGTGTTATTGGAGACCCCATAATAATAGTCATTGGGTGCATTGGCCCCAAAAGCGGTATAGGTATAATTGGCGGGTACTTTTGCAGAAGCGGCCCTGTCCTTGGTATTACCCGAGCCGAATGTTCCCCCGGATTCGGAGAGGATGGCATTGCCCCCTACAGTATTACTACAAATACCATAGTTCTTATAGATGGCAATCGAATCCGGTGCAAAAACGATCGGAGTTATCGCGGCGGGAGCGGCTGCACTGGAATAATTAAACTGCCCTCCGCCAACATTGATAAAATTCCCAAAAATTAAGGCCGGATTGATCTGTACACGATACGAAGCTACCATGATACAGCTGCCTCCAAAGGTAGGCCGATCTGAACTTTTAATCTTACCCCCCGTAGCGGCGCTGGCGCCTAACCCTATATTGATCGTGACGTTGCTGCCCGAAAGCGTACCTCCGTCATCTCCGGCGGCATCCGTCCACTGACGATATATTTTCCCTTCATTGGTCAGGATCCTCAGCGTACCCGGGATGTAAAGGGTCCCCGCAGGGATGATATCTGTATAAGAGCATTGATAGGCTGTCCCGGATCTGACGACAAAAGTAGCCCTGATCTCCAGGAGATCGCCCGGCTCATTGGTGCCGCCGCCAGGGCCCTTAGTGATATTTACATAGCTCTTGCCATAATCCACGGTAGGTTGGGATCGGACGACCAGACAGAACAGAACGAAGGTCGTAAAGCAAATAAGCATTTTGCCGGATAGGGATAACCAGCTAAGATTATTTTTCATTGGAACGGATTGAGGATCGATTCAGAAAATGACGGCTGAATCATTACAAATCTACTTCACAATGCTGGTTATCGCAAGCTTATATACCATTTAAATTCAGCAAATAATAAGTATATTCCTGTTGGAAAATCAAATTATTTATATACTTTTTTTCAACTATTCATATCAGTCTGTTGGCCATGAAAGTAAAACTATTTAAGATATACTTGTCCGAATGTATAGGGACCGGAGCCCTGGTCCTGGTTGGGTTATCCATAGTAATTTTCATTAATGGGACGGGCTCTCCCATTCGGGCCTGGATTCCTGCTGCCGGAGTCAGAAGGGCGATTACAGGCTTCCTGTTCGGCACGACCGGCTGCCTTATCACCCTATCCCCGGTAGGAAAGATCAGCGGAGCCCATATCAACCCGATCGTCAGCCTGGCATTTTTGATGAAGCGAAAAATGACTTACTCCCATACCCTGGGCTTTATCCTGGCCCAGATGACCGGCGCCGTTATAGGGGCATTGCCTTTACTGTTATGGGGCAGACAGGGGGCCAGTGTCGACTTCGGCGCCACCATTCCACCTACCGGCGGAACAGCGGCCGCTTTTGCGGGAGAAGTGATTACCAGCTTCCTGCTGATCGCAGGGATCTTCTTTTTCACAGGTCATCATATGCTGAGACGCTACACGCCCTATTTGATGCCCTTCCTCTATTGTATCATGGTCTATGCAGAAGGCCGGATCTCCGGCACCAGCACCAATCCGGCCAGAAGTTTCGGGCCGGCAGTAGTCAGCGGCGTCTGGACCGCCTATTGGTTGTACTGGATAGCTCCGCTCGCGGGTACCGTGATAGCGGTAGGTTTTTTCGAAATGCCCCTCTTCTGGAAATGGCATATCAAAGTCCCCAAATTATACCAGCGCTAGATAGTAGAAAATTTTCCGTGCTAAATCTTTTTTGAACGAACTTGCCCCTTCAAATCCAAAAAATTTGCCGCACATGATCTTTTCAAGGACGCGCCAACGACTCAGCATCCTGTTACTGGCTGCAGGCTTTTCGTTTTTCAACCTCTCGTTGCACGCACAGCAACCGGCCGGATTCCGCGATCCATCCAACCCCATAGCCGTCAGGGTCCGGGACCTGCTTACGCAGCTGACCCCTGCGGAGAAAGTCTCTCTGCTGGGGTATCGCAGCCGTCCGGTAGAACGACTGTCCATACCCGCCTATAACTGGTGGAACGAAGCCCTGCATGGGGTTGCCCGGGCAGGGGAAGCCACCGTATTCCCCCAGGCCATCGGGCTGGCCGCCACTTTTAATGAAGAACTCCTGCAACAGGAAGCGACTTATATTTCAACGGAAGCCCGGTCTAAATACAATCTCTCCGCCGGCCTTGGCAGACCCCAGCAATACATGGGACTGACCTTCTGGTCACCCAATATCAATATCTTCCGCGACCCGCGCTGGGGACGCGGCCAGGAGACTTATGGTGAAGACCCCTTCCTCACGGCTGCCATGGGTGTCGCTTTTATTAAAGGTATACAGGGCAATGACAGCCGTTACCTAAAAGCCTCAGCCTGTGCTAAACATTTTGCAGTGCATAGCGGTCCCGAAGCGAACAGACATACCTTCGACGCCATCGTCGATGAAAAAGACCTTCGGGAAACCTATCTCTACGCCTTTAAAAAATTAGTGGACGCTAACGTAGAATCGGTCATGTGCGGCTACAACCGACTCAACGGGGAGCCCTGCTGCACAGGCCCTACCCTCCTGCATCATATCCTGAAGGATGAATGGCAGTTCAAAGGGCATGTGGTAACGGATTGCGGCGCGCTGGACGATATCTGGGCAAGGCACAAAGTCCTTAGCAGCCCCCTGGCAACCGCCGTCGCAGCTATCAAAGCCGGCGTCAACCTCGACTGTTCCAGTATTCTGCAGGATGATGTTCTCGAAGCGCTTCACCAGGGATTGATCAGCCAGCAGGAGCTCGACTCCGCCCTGGCGCCCCTGCTCCGTACCCAGATCAAACTGGGATTTTTTAATGACAGAGCACAGGTGCCTTTCAGTTCCTATGGCGCAGACAGCATCCATAATTCAGCACATACCGACCTTGCCAGAACTATTGCCGGGCAGAGCATGGTCCTGCTGAAGAATGACCGCCAGACCCTGCCACTCTCCAGGGATAAGTTCAGTTCATTGATGATCGTCGGCCCCAATGCCTTCTCCTTCGATGCCTTATCCGGCAATTATCATGGAGTGTCTTCCAATATGGTGACCTTCGTCGAAGGGATCACGGCTGCGGCAGGTACCGGCACCCGCATAGAATATGACCAGGGCTGTGATTACACCGATACCGTCCATTTCGGAGGTACCTGGGCCGCATCCAATGCAGACCTGACCATTGCCGTCCTCGGCCTCACTCCTGTCATGGAAGGAGAGGAAGGGGACGCCTTCCTTGCCCCCCACGGAGGGGATCGGGTGGGTCTCAGCCTGCCTGCCAGTCATATCGCCTATCTGCGCGTTTTACGCAAGAGCATCGGCAAGAAACCCCTCATTGTGGTGGTCACAGCCGGCAGCGCGGTGGATATCTCCGCTATCGAACCTTATGCAGACGCCATCCTTTTGGCCTGGTATCCCGGCGAACAGGGGGGCAATGCCCTGGCGGATATCCTCTTTGGGCTCAGATCCCCTTCCGGGCATCTGCCCCTTACCTTTTACCGTTCCCTGAATGACCTGCCCTCTTATACAGATTATGGTATGCGAGGCCGCACCTACCGCTACTATAACGGCCCCGTGTTATATCCCTTTGGCTATGGCCTGAGCTATACCTCATTTGGTTATGCCTGGCAACAGCAGCCCGGAAACCGGTATACCGTAAAAGATACCCTCTCCTTCTCCCTCTCGGTAGAGAATACAGGAGCGATGGATGGCGATGAAGTAGTGCAGGCATATATTCAATACCCCGCTGTCGAAAGAATGCCGGTAAAGGAATTGAAAGCGTTTAAAAGGGTCTCGGTGACCCGGGGGAACAGAAAGGAATTACGGTTTTCCATCCCGGTAAGCGAACTGCAGAAATGGAACCTGGGGAAAAAACAATGGGAATTATACAAGGGCACGTATAAAATAGTGCTGGGCAGCCATTCAAGAGATGAAAAGCTCAGCGCTTCTTTCGCCGTGAAATAAGCCGGGCTGCGAGCGTCTGGTGATCATAGTCCTCAGACAGAAAGCCTGAGCTTCCTTTTCCCCAGCACCCCGGTGACCAGGATGATCAGTAAGGCATAAAGGAGCGACTTGAGTATACCGATGCCTCCCGTCCGCAAGACCAGGGGCAGGCGGTTGCTGACGCCGGGAAAATTGAAGATGGCATAGTGAATATAAGGCAGAAGATAGCAGGTAAGCGTACTGGTGCCTGCCGGCCGGATGAGGGCGAACCAGTTTTGGTGACCTTTAATATCCATAAAGAAAGCCAGCAGTATAAAACAAACCAGGCTGATCGCCGTACAGATCAGTACCCAGGAGGGAGTGGCCCCAATCTTGGAAATTCCGCCCAGGGGCCGTACAGCGAACCCCGCGCCCAGCGCCACAAATGCCAGGATGCTTAATATCAGCAGACTTTGCGGCCCCTTGCCTTTTTCCATTGCCTGCCGGAAGAAGGTGGCGGTTAGTACACCGGCCATTGTTAAGGCCGGCAGGGCCCCGCTGCTCACGACCCACACATAACGCCTGACCGGGTCGAGAAAGTCCAGCCAGCCTGCCTTAGCGGCCATAGAGAGCCCTAAAAAGAAGACCAGCGCCCCGACCAGCACGGACCACCTGTCCCTGGCGAATAAATAAAGGAGGGCGCAAAGCAGGTAACACCAGCCGATCAGTCCGAGGATCCCATACCAGGAAGCCCTCATCCAATAAGGATGTTCCGGAGAGCCGCCTTTGTACAACAGCGCCATTACGGCCAGCAGCAGGACTCCGCTGCCCCGTAAGAGCATTTTTTTGTTTTTAGCCATCGTGGGGGAATAATCCAGCCATACCAGGAAAAAACCAATGGTAATGCCGATCTGCCACCAGGGCTTGGGCAAAAAAGCCTCCGCTTTATTATAACTTTCAAGATTTACATGAAAAACACCCATGATCAGCAGGGCGGCCGAGCGGGTGAGGATATGGATAAAGGTGCTCCTGG